>Ga0256839_1003790_pt1 | contig 15294 bp, 14 predicted proteins | sample 354166metaG_FD_185968 | JGI IMG/M metagenome (GOLD analysis project Ga0256839, IMG submission 185968) | Hydrothermal vent microbial communities from Mid Atlantic Ridge, Atlantic Ocean - 354-166 | ecosystem: Environmental > Aquatic > Marine > Hydrothermal vents | place: Atlantic Ocean: Mid... | reverse complement strand
GGTGTGGGAAAGCCACTGGGCTTCAGTGACTTATTATTTAGAGAAGTAGCTTGAAAAAATTAACCGTGTGCAGTCGGGCTAAGTACACCGGTGTATAAAAGATACAATAAAACTGCACCAAAAATAATACGGTAAATACCAAAGCCTACGAAAGTGAATTTTTGTAAAAATTTTAAAAATAACTTCATGGTGAAGAATGCCACAATAAATGACACCACAAAACCAATGGCCAAGGTGAGTAAATTCGAATCACTAAATTCTTTATAATTCTTCAGAATTTCATAACCACTAGTTGCGCCCATAACAGGTAGCGCGAGCAAGAATGAAAATTCGGCACTGGCTTTGCGGCTCATGCCGGTTAGTAATGCGCCGACGATGGTAGAGCCAGCACGGCTAGTACCAGGAATAAGGGCGAACACTTGGGCTATGCCTACCCAGATAGCTTGTTTGTAGGATATGTCTTCCACCTCAACGGTTTTATAAACAGCATCTCTTTGGAAGTATTCAATAATTAAAAATACAATACCACCGACGATAAACATCACAGCCACTACCTGTATTGAAAATAACGCCTTAATGTGATCTTTAAAAATAAAACCGATGATGGCCAACGGTAAAAAGGCAATTAACACCTTTACCCATAACTCAAAGTGCTTAGGGTGGAACTTATCTTTGTAGTTGGCGATGACAGCGAGTATCGCAGATAGCTGGATAATGACCTCAAAAGCGACATTTTCTTTAGTTTGAGGCAAGCCCATCAGCTCACTGCCAACGATTAAATGCCCAGTGGATGAGATGGGTAAGAACTCGGTAATACCTTCGATAATGCCAAGAATGACTGCGTGAATAATATCCATAGTATTTTGTGTCGTTGAAAAAATGTGCCAAATTGTAGCTGAGTTTTGGGTAAAAGTATTTCATCTTTTTCCTGAGGTCTGTCTTTAATAGGCATTTTCTCTTTAAGCCAGTAAACTACTCACATTATTTGAAAAGGTTTTACCAGTGAATAAAAAACAACAAAGCCGCTACGCGCGCCAAATACGCTTAAATAAAATTGGTGAAGCAGGGCAGCAGAAATTATTGGATGCTACGGTTTTAATCATAGGTATGGGCGGTTTAGGCTCGCCCGCAACCATGTACCTTGCAGCAGCGGGAGTGGGTCGAATTATTATTAGCGACTTTGATCGGGTTGAAGATTCAAATTTACAACGCCAAATCATTCACAGTACAAAAGATATAGGTGAGTTAAAGGCACTCTCAGCAAAAAGAAGGCTGGCTGAAATAAACCCCGATTGTGAGGTGACGGCAATCGATTGGCAGCTTGACGAAAGTGAGCTAGAAACTTATGCAACTCAAGCAGACTTGGTCTTAGACTGCAGCGACAACTTCCCAACACGATTTATGATCAATCGAGTGTGCGTTAAAACTGGCACGTCGTTAGTGTCTGGCGCAGCCATTCGCATGGAAGGGCAGATCGCCAGTTATATTCCAAATTCGGGTGGGCCGTGTTATCAATGCTTGTACAAGCAGGCGTTTGAAAATACTGAAACCTGTGAAATGGAAGGCGTGTTATCACCCATTGTAGGTGTTATCGGTACGATGCAAGCCTTACAAGCAATACTTATTTTGATTGGTGAACCTGATAAAGTAAACGGCAAGCTAATGCTATTTGATGGTTTTGCGATGGAGTGGCAAACGGTGAGAGTACCTAAGAATGGTAATTGTACTGTTTGCTCACAGCGGTGACAGCGGTGAAAAGTAGAGTTTTCTAGCACTTTGATTAAAATGCTCAAAATATCGTCATATTTTAACTAGAAAAAGGCAAAACTAAGCCAAAGGTTGTATATAAATTAGCTTAATCTAGTGATAATTTATAAATACTGAAAACAAAAGGGTATTTGTTATGGCGGATTCAAGATCAATTACAAGCAGTAAAGCGAGTACAATAAATTCACACCTTGAGAAAGCCTCATCGTTTAAAAAGCCATCCCAAAAAGCAGTCGATTATTTTAATGCGCAAAGTGCCTTAAAGAAAAACCACTCGACAAGTTTAGCAAGGGATGCCATTGCAAATAAACTAAGTGGGAAAAAACAAGAAGCAAAGCAAGTTGATAAATCAAAATACAACGATGTATTAAGAGACTATAATACTCAAGCCGCTCAAAATAACTGTAAAGGTCAGTGTCATGGCTATGAGGCTGGCTTTGAAGAAGAAACCGAGTTTAATACAAGAATGCAGAAAATGCATAAACTTGGCTATGCGCCTAAAGGACATGCACTAACCTATCGCGAAACTAACTGGTGGTGGAAGTTTGGTAATGGAGATGATCTTTGGGTAGATGGAAATATGATTAAACCAATGGAGCTTTCAAATCGGACAATTGCTTCTCCTTTCCCTCGATTAGATGATCTCAAGGTTCTTGGTAGCTTAAGCAGAGGAAGGGATAACCCAGAACGAGTACATGATGATTCTTATGATTTTGACCATCAGAATGTAGCATGGGACGATTTTTTAGGGCACACAAGAAACTTTTTGAATAAACAAGCAATAAAAGAACATGGATCTGGAACTCCTTTTAAAATTAAATTTGACTATGGTGATAGAGGAAAGGTCCAATAATGAGATTATTCTTTTTTGTGCTTTTGATTCTTACAGCTGGTTGTGAAAATCAAAAAAAAGAAATTACTCCTGAAATGGAAAAAAATGCCCGTAAAAATGCAGATCTCTGGTTACAGAGGGATGGTTTATCCCTTGGGAAGCTATTATCTTCTACTGAACATTTTTCGATACCTGAGCCAGATTTTACTTTTTTTTATCTGGAGGGTGGTCGTTGTATTGAGGTTGTTGTGCAATGCTATGCTGGTACGAAGTGTTCTGAAGTATCAAGTTACCCTCATCATGAGCATGGTGAAAAGTGTCCTATACCTATAGTTAATAACAAATAGAATAGGCATAAACTTGGCTATGTACTAAGTTATCACGAATTAATGGGTAGATGGAAATATGATTAAACCAATGGAACTTTCAAATCGGACAATTGCTTCTCCTTTCCCTCGATTAGATGATCTCAAGGTTCTTGGTAGTTTAAGCAGAGGAAGGGATAACCCAGAACGAGTACATGATGATTATTATGATTTTGATCATCAAAATGTATCTTGGAACGATGTTTTAGGTCAGCAAGAAATCACTTAACAGGTATAGCAATTACAGATCATGGAGCAGGGACTCCTTTTTGGATCAACTTTGATTATGGTGATAGAGGGAAGGTCCAATAATGAGAATATTCTTGGTGCTTTTGATCCTTATGGCTGGTTGTGAAAATCAAAAAAAAGTACTTACCTCTGAAATGAAAAAAAATGCAAGAAATAATGTTGAGAAAATAATAAAACGTCAAGGCTTGCCTTCTGCTGAGTTAATATCATCTCCTGAGCATTTTTCTACCCCTAAGCCAGACTTTACTTATTTTTATGTGGAAGGCGGTCGTTGTATTGAGTATGCAGTGCAATGTTACGCAGGTACAAAATGCTCTGAAATATCTAAATACCCTTATCATGAGCATGGCGAAAAGTGCCCTATACCTATAGTTAATAACAAATAGATTAGGCATAAACTTGGCTGTGTACTAAGCTACCACGAATTAATAGGTGGTAGATGTTTGGAAATGGAGATGATCTTTGGATGGATCGGAATAAGCCTTCCAACGCAGAGCTTGGATCAAAGGACAATTAATAGGTGCCTAATGGCGGAAGTGCCGCATCTTTGTCATCACCATCGCCATCCCTGCCTCATCAGCCGCAGCAATCACCTCTTCATCGCGCATTGAGCCACCGGGTTGAATTACCGCTGCAATGCCTGCCTCAGCCGCCGCATCAATGCCATCACGGAAAGGGAAGAAGGCATCGGATGCCATTACAGAACCTGTGACTTCTAGCTTGGCGTGTTCTGCTTTAATGCCAGCAATTCGTGCTGAGTTAATACGGCTCATTTGACCTGCGCCGACGCCAATCGTCATGCTGTCTTTGGCGTATACAATGGCATTTGATTTAACGAATTTTGCTACTCGCCATGCAAACAGTAGGTCACGCATTTCTTCATCGCTGGGGTTGCGTTGGGTGACTATTTCTAAGGTTTCGTAGAGCTCTAAATCAGCATCTTGCACTAACAACCCACCATTGACCCGCTTAAAGTCTAGGCGTGGCTGTTGTTTACCTAAAGTACCGCATTGTAATAAGCGCACGTTTTTCTTCGTGCTAACTGCTTTAATAGCACCTTCGGTGACACTGGGTGCAATAATCACTTCCACAAATTGTTTTTCGACAATGGCTTCTGCAGTTGCTGTGTTTAGCTCTTGATTGAAGGCGATAATGCCACCGAAGGCTGATTCAGGATCAGTGCTAAAGGCGCGTTGGTAGGCATCTAAACTATCATCGCCAATGGCGACCCCACAGGGGTTTGCGTGTTTTACAATGACACAGGCAGGCTCGCTGCATTTAAATTGTCTAACACATTCAAGTGCGGCATCGGTGTCTGAAATATTATTGTAAGAGAGTTCTTTGCCTTGTAATTGGGTGGCGGTGGCAATACAGGCTTCGCCGTTTTTGTTAAGGTTTTCTTCCACATAAAAAGCTCCTTTCTGATGGGAGTTTTCGCCATAGCGAGTGGTTTGTGCCAGTTTAAATTGCGTATTAAAGGTGCTTGGAAAGATGTTTTCATCTTTTTCAGGCAGGCTACCTTTTTCAACAATTGCACCTAAGTAGTTTGCAATCATGCCATCGTATTGAGCGGTGTGTTCAAAGGCGCGAGTAGCGAGTTTAAAGCGTAAATCTTTTGATATATCGCCGTTGTTATTATTTAGCTCATCTTCGACTAGCAGGTAGTCAGATGGGTTTACAACAATCGTTACATGCGCGTGATTTTTTGCTGCTGCGCGTACCATCGTAGGTCCGCCGATGTCGATGTTTTCGATGGCATCTTCAAGCGAGCAGCCATCTTTAGCGATGGTTTCTGCAAAGGGGTAGAGATTGACAATAATTAGATCAATGCCCGGAATATCATGCTGCTGCATTACCGCATCATCGGTTCCACGTCGCGCTAAAATACCACCGTGAATTTTGGGGTGGAGCGTTTTAACGCGGCCATCCATCATCTCCGGAAAGCCGGTGTAATCAGATACTTCAATAACGGGAATATCGTTATCGCTGAGTAATTTGGCAGTGCCGCCAGTTGATAGTAACTCGATGCCATGAGCATGTAATGTTTGAGCAAAGTCGAGTAAACCAGTTTTATCAGAGACGCTTAATAAAGCACGTTGAACGGGCATGGGGGAGTCCTTCGTAAGTTATGTTGGGTAATAAAAACGTAGTATCGCACACCAAACTTGATAGAGGAATACTGAGTTTCATTTCACTTTGGGGATTAGGGGTTAATAAAATCCTGCCATAGATATGAAGGTAATGATGACGAAAAACAACCCTAAAAATCCCCAGCGTGCTTCTTCATGCGGGTAGGCGATTAGTGCGATGCTAGCGGCAGCCATCGCATAGATAAATAGCATGCCTGACATTGCTTTTTGTAAATAGTGCTGCGACTGACTATTAAAAATCCCATCATGAGCTTGGTTGAATGCGCTAAACCAGTCTACTCTCTGGGTGAAAATTAGAAAATAGATCACGCATAAGATGAGGGTGGTAATGACTCTTAGGAGTTTCATGATTTAACGCTAGACTCTGTGTTTTAGACAAAGCATGATTATACGCATCAATTTCATTTTTAATAGAGGTGGCTATGACAGCGAGTGAAGCAGACCAAAACGACCCACAAAAAATACCGTTCTCTGTCTATTTATTAGCACTTTGCCAAGCGTTAATGATGAGTAGCACCAGCCTGATGATTACCGCATCCTCACTGGTTTGTTTAACACTTACCGATGATAAGTCGTTGGTTACTTTACCGTTATCCTTGCAGTTTTTAGGCCTGATGTTAACCAGTATGCCAGCCTCGATTTTAATGGGCCGATTAGGGCGTAAGCAGGGCTTTTTGATCGGTACTTTGTTTGGTTTGGTAGGTGCGTTATTGATGGTCTATGCGGTTTTTAATCATCAATTTTGGTTGTTTGCAGTAGGCTCATTTTTGATCGGAATTTTTAATGGCTTTGGTATTTATTATCGCTTTGCGGCCGTTGATATGGTGAGTGAGCAGAATCGACCGAAAGCCATTTCATATGTAATGGCGGGGGGTGTGATTGCTGCATTTGTTGGGCCAAATCTAGCTAACTTTGGTCAGAGTATGTTCCCCAGTGAACCCTTTGCCGGTGGCTTTATTTATGCGGTGATTATTTATTTGCTGATTTTTGTGGTGATTAGTTTTATAAAGTTTCCTAAAGTGATTTCATCTCAAGGTAAGCAGGCTGAGCCTCGCCCGTTGAGAAAAGTGGCTAGCCAGCCGATGTTTATCGTCGCGGTAATTTGCGGCATGTTGGGCTATGCCATTATGTCGTATTTAATGACTGCTACACCGCTAGCGATGAAGCACCATGCACATGATTTCTCTGATACCGCGTTTGTGATTCAATGGCATGTTCTGGCGATGTTTGCGCCGTCATTTTTCACGGGGAATATTATTCAACGCTTTGGCGTGCTCAACGTGATCTTAACTGGTGCCATGCTAGCGGTTGTTTGTGTAGTGATTAATCTAAATGGACAAACTGTTTGGCACTTTTGGGCAGCTTTGGTTGCCTTAGGCATTAGCTGGAACTTCTTATTCATAGGCGCAACCGCGCTACTGACGCAAACCTATCGGGAGGAGGAGAAATCCAAAGCCCAAGGCTTTAATGATTTCGCGGTGTTTACCTTAGTCACTATCGCATCATTATCAGCTGGCGTACTACAGCATAAACTCGGTTGGCAAACGGTAAACTATGCGGCTTTACCATTTGTGGCAGTCATTATTATGAGCGTGTTTTGGTTGAAGATGAAGCCGCTTGAATTGAGGTTATATTAGAGTTAGACATTAGTTATAACATCAAAATCGTTAATAATTGGTTACTTTCTGCTCAGTTTTTCTTATACTCAGATAACTGTAAATAAGGGGGCAGTATGAAAAACTTAAAAAGAAGCTTAAAGGCTATTGTTATTGGGGTGTTTTTTATTGTCGTATCGTTGCTTGTTTTTCAAGTGCTATATATAGTTTTAGCTCCTTTCTATAACGATTATGGGCGTTCATACCCTTATTTAATTGAAATTTCAGCTTACCTAAAAGGGCTAATTATGTTGCCTACCTTATTGCTTATTATGTTTTTCGGCGGTTATCTTACGGCGGTAATAAATCATAGAAAAATAATGTTAGATACGTTGATTGTTGGTTTGTTAGTTATTGGAATGCTGTGGTGGCTAGGTTTGGGAGAATCAAAAATAGCTAACTATGGACTTGTCATAAATGCCTTTATGCTGTTATCAGCTGTCTCGGGTGGTTATCTAAGAAAGAAAAAAATTCGCTCTTTTGATGATTATGAAGGTGATGATAAGATTGTGACGCATAGTTCTTAGTTATCGGTAAGCCGTGTGAGGCATATTTTAAGTGTTTCGATTATCTGCCGAGTAATGCTGTTGTAATTTCGGTAAAGGTGTTATTTAAAATCATGTAACGCTCTGTAATAAATACATGGAGCGACCTTTGTCTTAGCTGTTAGTTTCTCTTTTTTGAGCGAAGCTGTTGTAACCACTTTCTAGGAAGTGAGTGTTTAATAAAAAATCTTAAAGGCAATTCTCTCTGTTTTTACGCAAGTGATTCTTTCACTGCAGTTATAGTCTTTAGCAGAAAACTTACGGCCATCATGACGAGTTGAGAAATGAAGTTATACTAATTAGTATTTTTAGCTACAAGTTTATCAGCTAAAAATACCAAGATGCTTTCTTTGCTAATGGTGCTTGCCTCTTGATCAGTTCTTCCTTTGTATTCAAACTCGCCTTCTTTTAAGCCACGATCAGAGATAACAATGCGATGTGGGATGCCAATTAATTCATGGTCAGCAAACATCGCGCCGGCGCGCATTTTTCTGTCATCCAGTAAAACATCATAACCCGCTTCAATTAAGTCTTTATAGAGTGAATCAGATGCCGCTTTAACATCATCGGACTTTTGGTAATTAATGGGCACGATACTGAGTTGAAAAGGCGCTAACGCCTCTGGCCAAATAATACCGTTTTCATCATGGTTTTGCTCGATGCTGGCAGCAACCACACGGGTTACACCGATGCCGTAACACCCCATCGTCATAATTTCGGGTTTGCCATTTTCACCCAGCACCGATGCATTCATCGCTTCTGAATATTTTTTGCCTAGCTGGAAGATATGGCCGACTTCGATGCCACGTAAAATACTTAAGGTGCCCTTACCATCAGGGCTAGGGTCGCCTTCAACCACATTGCGCACGTCTACAAACTCTGCTTCGGGTAAATCACGCGTCCAGTTTACGCCTGTGTAGTGCTTTTCATTTTGGTTAGCACCGCAAACAAAGTCTGCCATATTTTGGGTGGCACGATCGGCATAGATTTTTATGCTTAAACCGACGGGGCCGATTGAGCCGGCATTGGCATTGGTGTGTTTTAATAAATCTTCATCCGATGCATAAACCAGCGGTGATGCGATGCCTGGCAACTTTTCAGCTTTGAGCTCGTTGAGCTGATCATTGCCGCGCATAAGAATTGCTACGACCGTTTTTTCGCCGTTGTCATTTTTCTCGCCTTCGACAATTAAAGTTTTAATCGACTGATTTGAATCAAGCTTTAAAAATTCAGATAACTCATCAATGGTGTGTTGATTGGGGGTATCAATGGTTTGAATTTCTTGTGATGGTGCTGGTCGCTCGCCAGCAGGTGCTACTGCCTCCGCTAGTTCAACATTAGCGGCGTAGTCACTTTCATTGGAAAAGGCAATCGCATCTTCGCCAGAATCTGCCAGTACATGAAACTCATGTGAGGCACTACCGCCGATAGAACCCGTGTCTGCCAGAACAGGACGATACTTCATGCCTAAACGATCAAAAATCCGGCAATAAGCTTGGAACATTACATCGTAGGTTTGCTGTAATGAGTCTTCTGAGGCATGAAACGAATAGGCATCTTTCATGATAAATTCACGTGAGCGCATTACGCCAAAACGAGGGCGAACTTCATCACGAAATTTGGTTTGGATTTGGTAGTAAGTGACCGGTAAATCTTTATACGATTTGAGCTCTTTGCGTGCATAATCGGTGATGATTTCTTCGTGCGTAGGGCCGTAGCAGAACTCGGTGCCTTTGCGATCTTTCATGCGTAATAGCTCTGGGCCGTATTGCTCCCAGCGGCCAGATTCTTGCCATAATTCGCTCGGCTGAATCGTCGGCATTAATAGCTCAACACCACCTGCACGGTTGATTTCTTCGCGTACTACTGCCTCAACTTTGCGCAATACTTTTAAACCAAATGGCGCCCAAGTATATAGCCCCGAAGCTAAACGGCGAATCATGCCAGATTTTAGCATTAGCTGATGGCTAATGATTTCAGCGTCAGCAGGGGTTTCACGTAAGGTTGATATGGGGAACTGAGATACTTTCATAATTGACTAATTCGGTATTTTTAAAAATGAAGATTTTAACCGAGTTCCTTAGTTGATGCTATTTAAAGCGATGCTAATAACACGTTGCGAATTTCAGTTTGCTTACTTTTATCTACAATAGCTTCACCAGCTTTGGTGGTGATTTGAAAAGTATCTTCCGCGATTTCACCTAAGGTGGTAATTTTGGCATGATGAACTTCTAAATTTTGTTGCTTAAATACCGTGGCAATATGTGTGAGAAGCCCTGTTTTATCGGCAGTTCTTATGCGTATTGCGGTATGCTGAGTATTAGTGTCTTGTTCAAAATTTACCTTGGTTTCGATATTAAAATGTTTGTGCTGACGAGAAATGGCTGTTTTTCTCACGCTTGGCGTAAATGCGTCTTGTTGCAAATTTGCTAAGACATTTTGCATGAGTTTTTCTTTGTCATGTTGATTAGCAATTGGTTTGCCATCGGGAGTTAATAAATAAAAGGTATTTAAAGCATAATCATCTTGGCTGGATGAGATATTCGCCGCCAAAATATTAAGGTTTTGTTGTTCAATGGCTGAGGTTATTTTTACAAATAGGGCATCTTGATCTTTAGTGTAAATAAAGAGGTGCGAGCTATCGGCATTTTCAGGAGTGATGACTTTTATAATTGCATTTTTGTCATTGTTTTCCTTGGTATTATGAGAATGATTTTGAATATAATTAAAGTGCTCAAGGAGCTCCTCTGCGGGGTACAGCTCAATATAATCATCATCAAAGCGTGATAAAAAAGCACTGTATGCTTTCATATCTACATCCTGTGAAAGTAAAAAATCCTTCTTTTGTTTAATTAATAAACTTTTACTATCAGCATGTTGATTATCTAAATAGCGCCGTACATTGCGGTATAAGCTTTTTAATAGTGAGTGCTTCCAGTTATTTAAAAGATTTGGGTTGGTGCCACGAATATCCGATATGGTTAGTAAATAAAGATAATCCATACGTGTTTGGGTTTGTGCTAAATCAGCGATTTCTTTAATGACTTCAGGGTCGCTAATATCTTTGCGTTGTGCCGTGCTGCTCAAAACTAAATGTTGTTCAACCAGCCAGCTAACAGTCTCTGCAGTGGCTTGATCAAGGTCGTGCGCGAGACAAAACTCCAGCGCATCAACTGCTCCTTTTTCAGAATGACTGCCGCCGCGACCTTTGGCGATATCATGAAATAAGCCGCCTAAATATAAAATCATCGGGTTTTCTAAAGTGTGAAAAATTTCGCTACAAAAGGGCAGTTCTTCAGCACCAATATCGGTACTCAAACGGCGCATATTTCGTACTACATTGAGGGTGTGTTCATCCACCGTATAAGCATGAAAAAGATCGTATTGCATCCGGCCGACAATATTTTCAAAGGCAGGAATATAAGCCGCTAGAACGCCGTAGCGGTTCATTCGCCGAAGCGCAAAATTGATGCCTTGAGTGTGCGAGATGATGTTAATAAAAATTTGTTTATTGTGTGGATTATTACGAAAATCATCATCAATCAGGTGTAAGTGGCGTCGAATTTCACGAATTGTGTTGGGCGTCATGCCCTTTAAGTCGGGGTGTGTTTGGATGATGTAAAAAGCTTCCAATAAGACATGCGGGTTTTGTTCAATAAAGTTTGCTTGCTTCAAGCCTAAATAACCATCTTGATTACAATAATATTGGTTAAGTGTTACTGGCTGGGCTTGGCTGTTTTGTAAAATGTGTTCACGCAAGAGCCCCAACAACACTTCGTTTAAACGTTCTAAACGATAAATATGTCGATAGTAACGTTGCATAAAAGTTTCGATGGATTGGTTGTTAGCGTCATCGGTGTAACCAAAGGCGTGGGCTAAATGACGCTGGTGATCAAATAATAAGCGATCCTCCTTACGCCCCGTAAGCTGATGTAGCACAAAGCGAACCTGCCATAAAAAATCGCGTGATTCGATTAAATCGTGATATTCCTCTGGGTTGAGTAAATCAATGTTCGGTAACTCACTCGGCAGTTCGCTAAGAGCGCGTAATGAGTAAGTACCATATTCACGTTGCGTAATCCAGCCAATCATTTGTAAATCACGCAGACCACCTGGGCCTTCTTTTAAATTAGGTTCCACGCGGTAGGCGGTGTCACCAAAGCGTTTATAGCGTTTTTTTTGCTCCGCTATTTTGGCATGAAAAAACTCTGCACTGCTCCAAATTTTATCGGGTGTAATGGCTTGCTTGAGCGATTCAAACAAGGCTTCATTACCACATAAAAAACGTGATTCAATCAAGTTGGTAATTATAGTTTGATCATTGCTAGCCTCATCCACACATTCGTCAAGTGTTCTAACGCTGTGGCCAATCTCCAAGCCTAAATCCCACAGCACGGTTACAAAGTCAGAAAGTTGTTGTTGCGCTTCTGTATCAGGTTCATCGTCGAGTAATATTAATAAATCTACATCAGAAGCAGGGTGCATTTGCTCACGCCCGTAACCACCCACGGCGACTAAGCTAATATTGTGTGACACGTCTAAATCAGCTTTTAGCCACATTTCTTGAAGTAACGTGTCAATCGTCTGACTACGAGATTTTAATAGACTAAGAATATCAGTGCCTTGCTCAAACTGTTGTTGTAAGTCTTGGCGGTTTTGTTGCAGTATTTGTTTTAGGTTCATTAAGGAAATCCTGATTAAGTCCAATTATTTTTAGCTTGCCAAATCCGCCGATATTTTCCACGAAGATCGGCGCAATAGAATAACTATTACGTCTCACTTCATGAAAAATAGCGACAGGTTTTTCTGCGCTAAATTCTAATCGACTTAATCAGGAATTCCTTAAGGAAAGCCTGATTAAGTCCCATAAAATTCTGTAAGTCTCTAGGGCAGTATATCCTAGGCGTATTTTGAAATGAATGCTTATTGCCTTCATGAGAAATACAACAACGGAGATGCTGCCCTAGAGCCTTACCCTTTGGCGTTGCCAGAATTTATGGGACTTGATCAGGAATTCCTTAATCATTCTGGCGTAAATCCTTCGTAACAGAAATAGCTATTTACATCGAGGGTTTTTGGGCTATGCTTGCGGTGAACTACTAATTAATTGAAGGAGTTACTATGAATTTTACCCGTCGTTCTTTACTTTCCTTAATGGTTTCAGCATCTATTGTTTTGCCATTAACGCTGAGTAGTACCGTACAAGCTGCTGATAAATATGTAGCAATTACTCAAATTGTAGAGCATCCCGCGTTGGATGCCTGCCGTAAAGGAGTTAAAGATGAGCTTGCGGCTGCGGGATTTGAAGCGGGTAAAAATTTAAAGTGGTCGTTTGAAAGTGCCCAAGGCGCACCAGCAACAGCAGCGCAAATAGCAAAGAAGTTTGCCGGTGAAAACCCCGATGTTGTGGTCGGTATTGCTACACCTTCTGCGCAAGCATTAGCATCATCTGCTCGTGGCATTCAGCAAGTTTTTTCTGCTGTTACAGATCCTGTTGGCGCGAAATTAGTCAAGTCGATGGATAAGGCAAACGGTGGGAATATTACCGGTGTTTCTGACTTGTCACCTGTAGATAGCCACATGGCTTTGGTTAAAAAAATTGTGCCAAAGGCAAAAAAAATAGGTGTTATTTTTAATCCAGGGGAGGCGAACTCAGTCACCCTAGTAGGCTTAGTTAAGAAGTTTGCACCGAATCACGGCATGCAAGTTATTGAAGCAGGCTCACCAAAATCGTCAGATGTGTTAGCCGCTGCACGCTCACTTGTTGGCAAGGTGGATGTGATTTATGTGCCAACAGACAATACCGTAATCTCTGCGTTTGAGGCGGTTATTAAGGTGGCTACTGAATCAAAAATCCCTGTGATTTCGGCAGATACCGACTCAGTAAAACGTGGTGCGATTGCTGCTGAAGGTTTTAATTATTATGACCTCGGTCGCCAAACAGGAAAAATGGTGGTGGCTATTTTAAAGGGTAAAAAAGCGGGTGATATTCAGCCACAGGGTGTTTCTAAAACCGAGTTATATGTTAACCCCGGGTCGGCAAAGTTGATGGGTGTTACTCTGTCGGATGAAATGATTAAATCTGCTAAAGAAATCGTGCAAACGATGACCAAGGCTGAACGTGAAGCCGAAGAAGCTAAAAAAGCGGCTGAGAAAAAGTAGTTATTTTGCCACGGAAAACGCGCGGAAAAATTATTGTGAAGTTTACCAGTAGCAAAGCTTTGTTGTTTTTCTTCTGTGTCCTTCTGCGCGTTCCGTGGATAAAGTCCTAACAGGTTTAGATTTATGTCAACAATTGCAGCGCTTGGCGCATTGGAAAGCGGCTTAGTCTTTGCACTGGTCGCTTTTGGTGTTTTTATGACATTCAGGATTTTAGAGTTTCCTGATTTAACTGTTGATGGCAGCTTTCCTTTGGGAGCAGCTGTTAGTGCTATTATGATTGTATCGGGTGTTAACCCTTGGCTGGCAACGCTCGCTGCTTTTGTTGCGGGGATGATGGCTGGAGTGGTGACGGCGTGGATGAATACCAAACTCGGTATTCTTAATTTGTTGGCATCCATCTTAACCATGATCGCACTGTATTCCATTAACCTGCGTATTATGGGTAAACCCAATGTCGCATTGTTGGGCGAAATAACCGTGCTGAGTCCAACTGAATCATGGGGAATGCCTTATTACTACGCCACACCGCTGGCTTTTTCTATCGTCGTTTTAGTGGTGTTTTTCTTTTTGTTAAAATTCTTAAATTCACAAGCAGGTTTAGCGATGCGTGCCACCGGTGCGAATCCACGAATGGCTCGTTCACAAGGCATTAATACGGATCGTATGGTGATTTTGGGTGTCGCAGTTTCAAATGGATTGGTGGGTTTATCAGGGAGTTTGTTTGCGCAATCCCAAGGCAGTGCTGATATTACGATGGGGGTTGGTGTCATTGTAATTGGCTTGGCATCAGTTATAGGTGGTGAGGCAATTATTGCGCCCAAAACGATGTTGTTGGCGTTAGTCGCCTGTATTGTTGGTTCGATAATGTATCGCTTTGCAATTGCATTTGCTTTAAATGCAGATTTTATCGGTTTAAAAGCACAGGACTTAAATCTTGTGACTGCGGTGCTGGTCGCCTTTGCAATTGTTGCTCCTAAGTTAAAAGCCAACGTCAGTGCATGGTTGGCACGTGGTAAAAACGGATGATAGTTTTAGATCAAGTACAGGTCACCTTTGGCGAAGGCACGCCGCTAGAAACTCGTGCTGTTCGCGGTATTAGCCTAAGCATTAATGCTGGAGAGTTTGTTACAGTTATCGGCAGTAACGGTTCGGGAAAATCAACCTTGCTGAATACTTTAAGTGGTGAAGTTCATCCACAAAAAGGAAAAATCTTAGTCGGTGAGCAAGATGTGACACGTTGGTCAAGTGCGCAACGAGCCGAGTTAATTGCCCGTGTTTTCCAAGACCCGTTAGCGGGTTCGTGTGAAAATTTAAGTATTGAAGAGAATATGGCGTTGGCATGGTATCGTGGTAAAAAAACAGGCTTTTCGGCCGCTTTAAATGCCGAAAACAGGGACGTCTTTAAACAACAGTTATCGCGCTTAGGTTTGGGTTTAGAAAATCGCCTAAAAGATAAAATGGGGCTATTATCAGGCGGCCAACGCCAAGCCATCAGCTTGTTAATGTCAGCACTACAGCCTGCAAAAATTCTGCTATTGGATGAGCACACCGCGGCGCTTGACCCCAAAA
>Ga0256839_1003789_pt1 | contig 15295 bp, 13 predicted proteins | sample 354166metaG_FD_185968 | JGI IMG/M metagenome (GOLD analysis project Ga0256839, IMG submission 185968) | Hydrothermal vent microbial communities from Mid Atlantic Ridge, Atlantic Ocean - 354-166 | ecosystem: Environmental > Aquatic > Marine > Hydrothermal vents | place: Atlantic Ocean: Mid... | reverse complement strand
CCTAGGCTCTGTCTGAAAACGGGTCAACTGGCCAAATAGCGGAGGTAAATTACGATCATTGCTAGTGTAAGCATGGCTGCGTAGTGTGTCGCCTTCTTTTCGTACCGGGTCGCGATACGACGGAATTCCTTCAGCCGTCCCACCAGACGCTCGATCACATTCCGGCCCCGGTAAGCGTCCTGGTCGAAGGACACCGCACGCCGCTCCGGACGCTCCCCCGCACGCGACGGAATGACGGGCGTCACACCGCGAGCTAGGAGAGTGCGATCAATCGTCTCGCTCCGGTACGCCTTGTCCCCGGCCAATTTCGCCGGAAGCGACGGCGGGCTTCCTCGTTCATCGGCAAGAGCGGCTTCGGTCGCGCGGAACACCCGGACGAAAACCTTGGCTTCGTTCACCTGTCCCCCCGTCACTTCAGCGTGCAAGGGGATCCCGTTCCCCTCACAGATCAAGTGGATCTTCGTGCTAAACCCGCCCCGCGAACGGCCTAACGCTTCGTCGCCCCCCCTCGTTCTGGCCCCCTTTTTTTGGCCCCCGCCGCCGACCGGTGGGCACGCACAATCGTGCCGTCCACACACCACAGCTCCTTGTGCAATCGCCCCGTCTCCTTGAGTCTCTCGTAGAGCCGTCGTTTTATCCGCGTCAACACACCCTCCTTCCGCCACTTGTTAAAGACGTGATACACCGTCTGCCACGGGCCGAATTCGGTGGGGAGATCGCGCCAAGGAGCACCCGTCCTCAAGATCCATAGGATGCCCTCCAGCACCAAGCGCTCGTCTTTCCTCGGCCGACCCGTCCGCTTCGGCGGGGGAAGCTCTTCCTTGATCATTGCCCAATCTGCATCGGTCAAAACTGTCCGTAGCGCCATGCCTGATTCGCCTCCTATGCGTGAGCCCGTCTCCCCATCCTTCCCACCCTCGGCCGCCTTGTCAAGACGGTTTTCAGACAGCCCCTAGCCCTTATCGGACAGATACTCATCCAAGAACTCGTCCCGGCTTCGCCAGCAGATGTCGCTCTCTTCAAGCGCCTTCCTCAGCCGGTCATCTGTGGTGACCAGAACGTCGGCACCGGCAGCACGATACGCAAGAATCAGATACACGTCGTCTTCGCCAACGGTCCAGTGGGCATCGCCAGACGACCCGCCCCCTCGATTTGAGCGCACAACAATAGCTTCTGTGGGTTGTACGCAAACGAATCTGTGAACATTTTGATTGTCTTCTTGTGCAGCGGCGTTCGCGCGCTTCGGCAGAAATCCCAGAACGTGCGCAGGAATTGGCTGCCTGCGACAGTCACAAATTGGTCGCACTTCTGCAAGACCTGGAGCAGGACGCGGTGGCTCTCGCTTTGCCGCTTTTGAGTGTTTTCCCCTGCAAGATCAGCCCACAGCCACTCGTCCACAACCAGCTTCACGGATGCTACTCCTTTATCCCGAGCATGGCCCGGAGGTCTTCCAGCTCTCCTTCAATAAAGGATTCCAATCCTCCTTCGATTTGGCCGTTGGCCTGGATTTCCTGGCCGACGAACTGTGTTCTCCGCCGGTCTTTCGTGCACAGGTAGCACTTGAGCTCCTTTGGAGAGATCCTGCCTTCGCCGACAGCGCTGAGAATCGACGTGACGAATAGCTCGCTGTGCGTGGTGATTATGATCTGCTTCTTCTCTAGCCGAATGATCGTGCATAGCTCCCGGACGAGGCCGCGCTCAGCCGTCGGATGGAGGTGCACTTCCTGTTCTTCGATGAGAATGGTTCGTACGTCGCGACGCAGGATTTTGGCCAAAAGATAAACGACCTGGTTCACACCAAAGCCGTCGTTAACAAGCAGGCTGGGTGTGCGCGAAGCTTTATCGGCTGTTTGGAAGAACGCCGTCGCTGTTCCCGGGGCTATGTAGACCCGGAAGTCGCGCCCGACAATTCGCTCGGCGTACATGGCGATTCTAGGGGGCAAGTTCCGATCACCGATCACCAAGGAGGCCACTTCGTCCTCCGACGTAGGCAAAGGAGAGACAGGCACGGCGGTATAGCTGGGCTTGGAAAAGCCTCTCCGGGACGGAGCAACGTCCACGGCTTTGATCGCTTCCGGGGTAGCGTTGAGCATAGCAGCGACACGCGCCGCGGTGTCCTGTGCGGTATTTGTGGAGGTCTTCGGGGACACCGAGCACGCCACGCCGTTCCAGTTGATCGTGTACTCCGAGCCGTCTTCGACGCAAGAGAACGAGAACGTCTTGTTCATCGAATACGGAATGGGAACAGTCGCCCGCATCGTGATCGAGCCGCATTGTTGCTCGAGCCGAGCTTGATTGGGAGATAGGGATACGCAGTAGGAGGCGGGTCGGTTCTGAACCTGATGGTACACGGCTAGCTCTACAGACCGACCGACATCATGGTTGAACACGCACTCTTCGAAACCGCCGAGGTCTACGAAACCCAGGTGGAAGAAGGCGTCAGGCGGTCGATTCGGGTTGATGAGAAAGTTTCGCAGAACGAGGAGCGCGTACAGTAGGCTCGACTTCCCGGACGCCGTTGGCCCGTAGAGGAGGACGAGAGGAGCCAAGTCTACGGTGGCTTCCTCGATGGATCGGAAGTTCTTAATGTGGATCCCCTCAATCATGACCGGCCCCCCTGCGTCGGTGTGCGGTTCACGGCCGCTGTGGCTTCCTCCTATTCTTCACGGCTGCCCCGCCAGGAGCAATCGCCCGCGATCACTCCCAAGCCCGCGTGTGCCGAATCAGCGGTTTAACCCTGTCTGAAAGGGTCCGCGGCCGCTTATGGTCAATCCATGCGGGGTACCGAAGCCGATCAGCGAACAACGCCTCCGGGGAAGTGTAATTCGAACAATGCTTTCCCCGTACGATTCGCCTAAACCGGTATCCGCCGACCGCGCGCGACTGTGCCGAGAACATGCGCTCGCGCCGTGGGTGCTTGGTCATTCGGAAGGTGCCTCAACCTGCGGGTCACGCCGGGATACCTTGCCGCCCCGTTCGGTGCGACTGGTCCACGACAAGTCGTTTAGTACCGCAGCCGCTGCTGCCTGTTCATTTCGCAGTAGCCCGTTCATCCAGCCAGCATCTGGTTCCCCCACAGCCCGCGTTTGGCCCGGTCAGGTGAAGTGGAACGGGGCTTTCGGCGAAACGGGCTGGGCGATCGCACCGCGCGTTGGTTCACGGATCTCGTTCGTGGCGGCGTGTCGCACAGAGCTGCACATACCGGTCGTGCTTCTGCGTACACGCTATACCACGGCCGCGTCCCGGTCGGCTACACCGCTTCGTGCTTCCTGCGCTCGCCACGGCAGGGGGGTGACGGTGCGGTCCGGACGGCTCATGGGCGCACGCCGGGGTGCTGAGACAAACGGAGCAATCCCGTGCAGAAGATCACAGAAGGGGAACTTGGCGCAGTTAGGGCGGACGTCAGGAAAAGCGGCACCGGTCCCTAGGGAGGCGACTTGGAAGAGGCGTGGGCACCGGTGCCGCGTTGCCGAGTGTGCTGTGCAACGTTGCCGGGCAATGGCTAGGCGCTCAGGGGGGCGTGGCCGTTATGTCCGGGACCGCCACCCCACATGGGCCAACCTGTGGACGTGGGGTCCTGAGTATCCAGGCAGAAGAGCATACCCTCGGCCGTTCCAATGAAGATGCGCCCCCCTTCGATCGCTGGTTGAAACTCGACCCAAGGCGTGGGCAAGCGCACAGCCCAGGCGACTGTGCCCTCATGGCGATCGATGGCGAACACCACTCCGTCCGTGGTAACCGTGAACACAAACCGCCCGGCGACGGCTACCGGCGTGAGGGCTCGGTAGTCCAGATCCTCTCGTTCCAGTTGCAGTTCCCAAAGGACCGTCCGGTCGCTTCTGCGCTCGGCACGAACGGAGCTTCCAACCGCGGAGTAGATGACGTCGTCTACCACGACGGGACGCGATCCCTGATACCCCCACGCTCCGCCGACCGTGCCGGCTGCGTAGCCCAGGTGCTTTACAACCATGGCCAGTTTGGCTGCTGGGGGAGCCATCGGAAACCCCACCGCCGCGTCGGCGCTCTTGAGGTAAGCCTCGCGGCTCTTTGCCTTTTCGCTCTTGACCTGCGATCGAAGGTAATCTGCTTTCCTCTTGTACAAAGCGTCCCGTGAAAAGTACTTGCCCATCGCCTTACGGCCCGCCATGACCTCGAATACCTCGACCTCCTCGTCCGTCGTCGCGCGAGCCGTTTTTCCCGGCTGCCGAGGTTGCTCCTCGCGGTGGCTGTAGAAGAGTTCGTCTCCTGCTACCCAGGGTGCGGACGTTGCTCGTGCTTCGGTATCGTCTCGCTTGAGCTTTCCTGTTCGAGCGTCGAACTCCACAATGGTCCCGTCCATGAGCGCAGCGTAGATGGTTCCAGCCACCACGATCGGGGCAGAGATCACGTCCGCGCGCACAGGAGCGCTCCAGTACTCGTCGCCGTTCAGGAGGTCGAAGGCCGCGATCCGATGCTGTCGCCCTCGGCCCGGATAGGCCATCACCACGGCTGCGTGCCCGTTGACCCTGGCGATCGCAGGCTGGCTCATAAGGGGGTCACCGAGCCACTTGCTCCAGAGTTCCTTACCCGTGGCCGCCTCGCACACGATCAACGTACAGGATTCCGTGTTGAAAGCGACCAGTCCTTCGTATGCCACGGCTGCCGTTGGTCCATCGTCGCTGGTGTGCATACGCCAGCGCAGCGTGCCCGTGTTGGCGTCAAGGGCGTAGAAGTGGTGGCTCCCGAACCCACCCCCGAGCAGCACGAGATCCCCAACCACGGCTGGTGTCGCAAGCCGATGGTCTCCAGGAATTCGAACGCACCATCCCCGCCGCCCTGACGACGTCTTAAACGAACTGGGATGCAGGTCCCTCAGCTTCCGGGGCAATTCGAACGTCTCAATCGAAAAACCCGTCCCTCCCATCGCCAGATCCTCCCATCAGCCTCACCGGTCGCTCCATCTGGATATAGGCCGACGGGCCTCGATTTCTGACACGGGACGTGAGCCAGGAGGACACGGATCTCGGGCGTTGCTGAAGAGACCTAAACTCGTCTGGATCGACCACAAATCGTGCAGACCCTCGGTTGGTCCGCTATGGCCCGTGCCCTCACCGCTCCACCATGCCATGAGATCTGACCCCGGCGGGGCCGAGGCGGTTGGGACCGCTCTCGCGCGCAATGGAATGATCCTCACGAGAGTCGAAGCTTGCCCCAGGCGGTTCGCGCTCGGCCCGGCCACCTGCTCCCCGGATCGGGGCTGCCGGCACTATCGCGCACTTGAGGCCGCGACATGAACCCCTCGTACCAGGTCCGGCCGCTTGGACAGCCCGCCAGAGGCGAAAGCGCTACGGGTTCCTACCGAGAGGGTAACGTTCCGGCTGGAAGGCACAGCCGGCCTCCGTCAGCGGCACTTTGACCATCTCCGTCGACCGTGTCAGATTCGTCCACTCAGTTGCGTAATTCTACTTGGATAGGACACTGTTGGAGCGGCTCTGTTCCGTCCAGCGTGGGACAAAACCGAACCGGCGAAAGCGAAGGGGAGGGTACCAGTGTGTCGACTGTTTGGCCTCATAGCCAATAAGCGCGTGGACATTCACTTCTCGTTCTCCCGGTTCTCGGAGCTATCTCAAGCCCATCCGGACGGTTGGGGGATTGGGTGGTATGAGTCTGGGTTTCCCTGCGTCCGTAAGGAGCCGCTGCGCGCTTCGGAGTCGAAGCTGGTTTGCTCCACGCTCGCGGGCGCGAGCTCCAGCGTGTTCGTCGCGCACGTCCGCAAAGCGACCCGTGGAAGCCGTTCGCGACAGAACTGCCATCCATTTTCCTGGAAGAACTGGCTGTTCGCCCACAACGGTTCTGTGGACTCAGATGCGCTGCTGCAGGAGCTCGATGTCGACCGACGCGCAGCGATCCAGGGGGAAACAGATTCCGAGGTCTTCTTCCACTGGATCCTGCAGAACATCGACCGCGAAGGCTCTGCCGAGCGGGGCATTGCTGAGGCGCTCTCTTTCGTTCGGGAACACTACCATACCGGGCTGAACTTTCTGCTGAGCGACGGACGTACCCTCTATGCCTATCGCGAAGCAGCCAAAAAGAAGGATTACTACAGTCTCTACTACCTCTTGCGCGATCCGAGAAGGGGCCTAGCACGGCTCCGGTCCAGAGAACTCGGCGTTATGCTGGAGAGCAAGGCGCTGAACGACGAGAGAGCCCTGCTCGTCTGCTCGGAAAAGCTGACTGAAGAAGACTGGAGGCAAATCCCAATGGGTTGCCTCCTGACGGCGATGGGTCCGGGGAGCTTCCGTTTGGAGAAGATCGCATAGTGGGCAAGTGCCCCCCTGGAATTCGCAACATACCGCGCGCGAACGCCAAGCAACACGCCTCCGTCGGATAGGTTGTGGGACGTGTCGAACTCCGATGGCCAACGGCGATCACACAGGCGCTTAATCGGAGCCCGCATCGAGTGGCTTTCAGCATGATGGTGTCTCTGCGACGGGCGCCCCTTACGGTCGGGGTTAGTGACCGGTGGTACAAACCAGCTTCCGTTAACTTGTCGTTCTGCCCGACTGGTGCCCATGGGCTACAGAGGCCAGAACCGTGTTAGCCACGCAAGAGAACCTCACTAAAGACGTGGTGGCCGCAGCAATTAGAGTGCTTCGGCACTGATCGCGGGGCTCATGCGCAGGGCTTCGCCCCTTTTGTGGAGTCGTCCGCCCCCTGCGTGGATTGGCCGTTCGCGGAAGCGTCGCAAGCGGTTCTTTCGGTGGCAACGCTAGGTTGGAGGTGTCGCGTGGCTGGTGGGAAGCCTTGGCAAATGATCCTCGTATCGTCGGGCACACTCACGACCGTGGCTAGGAACGCGCTCTTCGAGGCCCCGGACATCGTGCGACGCGAAATCACCGAAGCCTTCAACAGGTGCGGCACAGGCCTGAAGATGAAGTACAGATTTGGGTTTGTGCCTCCGTGGGGGGGGCCAGAGGTTTACCCCTTCTTTCACGTAAGCACGGGGAACGTCATCCCCGGCGCGGTCCACTACTCGTGGGACCCCAGCCGTAGCAGAGTCCCGGGTGAGCTGTGGGCGCTGCCCGGAAAAGAAAGCCTCGGCACTGAGCTGGTCGTGATGGAAAACCACGCGCCCAAGTGGGACGCGTGCGCCAGGATCATCGCAGCGCTTGCATCCGATCGGACGCGCAGGGATGAGTGGCTCTGGAGGAGGGCCTTCCTTTGGCTCCACCGGCTGGTTACAACGCGGCTGGACAGCTTGTTCGTGACGATCAGCAGGCAACTGTCCGGGGAGACGCCTGCAGACCCTTGTACGGACGATGACCTTCGCAACATCTGTGTGGCAGCAGCCCGCAGCTTTACAGCACGATGCGTCCTGGAAGAACTCACGGGACAGCACTGGGTCGCTAAGACCGATCCCGACACGGGTGCAGTGGTGCTGAGGCGTGAAGGGGCCTCCATTGAGGCTGGCTAAGCACGGTTCCGCGCCCGCCGGATGGCCAGCGAGATGTGCCTTTACTCGCGCCCCCCGTTTTGGGCGTCGCGTGCCCCTTCGACGGAGCCGGTCGGGTTCGCCGCCTCACTCAACGGGTCCCTCAATGGGAACTCGGTCGCGTGATGCCTGCAGTTCCGCCCGGAAGTGTTCCGGGGAACCGACGCACGCTTTTCGGCCGTCGTTCTTGGCACTTACCTTGGAAGCCGACCTGCAGGGCCGGCTGCAGCCTCCGGATGCTCGCGGATGACCGGGCCTCGTCCCATACCGGTCCTACTCGACAGCCGTTCCCGAGGTCTGTGCCGGCTCCTCCGACAGGTCGGCGTAACTAAGCAGACAGGCTACGGTCTACAAGACACGGTAGATGTGCCCCCAACTGGTGGTTCTCCACTGGGAGCGACTTAGAGGCTGGCTCAAATTGCGCGTGCGCTCAGTCGGCGAAAAGACGTTTACGCAAGCCAGGTTACCCGCGATCCTCCTTCTGCCCCGGACGTGCCGTTCTCCCGCGAAGGCCTCTCCGCTCGACGCACTTACCTTATAGACGGTAGACAGCAACAACCGGGGCCACACTCAGGTTACCTGACCATCGCCCCCCGAGCTCCCCACGCTCTGGATAACAGCCAGACCGTCGAGTACTCCCCGCTTTGCAGTGCGGCAGCCCTCTGACGCTTTCCAAAGAATCAAAGGGGCACGGGAGTGCCGTACTCCAAAGCAAGATTGCCGAGCATTCCGCACGCCAACCAACCGCGCCATCCCCAGGATGGGTCTGTTGTCTCCCCGGGACTGACCAGCTCCGCTCCCGGAGCCGGGATATTCGGCTTCGCCAGTGCGGTGCGGGCTGGCCGCGGCGACAGGCCGAATCGAGTTCGTCACCCTCCGGGGTACTGGTTCACCTCCGGTTGCGTCCTACCTATCCCCGCGGAGACGCGGTTACCTTCGGTCGAGGGGGTTCAGACCATGCCCCGGCAGGACTTTCACCCTGCTGACTCGATGCGCTCAGGAGCGCACTGCTGCGGGAGCGTACGTCCGGGAGCTCCTCCAGCAGGTTGCTCCGAGTGCGGGTATCACAAGTCGCTGCTGCCTTCCGGCAACCACCCAAGCGTCTCCTCGACAAGCCGCCTGACTTCTGTTCGGATTTGCTTGGGCGCCTTCTCAAAGTACTCCCGCGCGCGCCGTGCAGGCTCTCCGTCGAGCCCTTTCAGATAGTTCACCACTGCTTGGGGGGTAAAGAGAACTCCGAACGCCTTCTCCCAGTTACACGGCAAACCGGTCCACACAGCGGCATCTAACTCCCGTGCGTGCGCCTTTAACCACTCCTTTACCGAGTCGACGACGAATTGGGGTGGCTCCCCATACAGATGTCCACCCGCATCGAGGCCGTGAATATGGTACATGTAACGAGGTAAGATGCCTTCACGTAAAGCCAGGTTCTCTCTCGCTTTAGAGATATCTGCAAACCGGCTACGTACCCAATACGTACGTTGAGGCTGGGCCCCCTCGAGAATAACCAGTGTAATCCGTCCGTCGCTGGAGCATCGAGCAAACTCTACCGGCAGCAAGGGACCGTCCGATCTCCATTGCCCCGCGGTCTCGAGAATGCCCGGATTCCAAATGAGAGACCCCCAACCGATTATCGCGATTCGCATATCTCTCCCTCACTCATCGAACCTCGCTAGGATCGTTGTTCCAGCTTTTACCCTGTCGGCGAGCCCCCCGGACGTTGCCTCGGTGGCAGAGAGCTTTCGTCTCGGTGGCGTAACGCTGTCTTGGTCCGTAGTCGGCCGCGGCTAACCGCCTCGAGGGGCTGTGCCCAGCAGTTGGTGCTACGCTGGTGCATCCCCACGGGCGAGTCGCCATCTCACGCTGCGCCCGTGCCTCCAGAAGTAGTACGAGTCCCTCGTACGGTTTCTGACGCGTCCCCGGCGGATCAACTCGCCGAGCTTAACCTGCCGCTATGCGCGCCGTGGAGAGAACCGCAGGTCCGGCGAACGGGGCCTTCCACATGTTCACGGCACCTCCTGCGGCTCTTTCATACCTAGGGAATGTGCACGGAAGCCGACGGTCGGCCCCCAGAACGCCGCTCTGGTGGCGGCCGTCCGCCTGGCCGCATTGTCGGAGCTGCCGGCGTCACCCTCGCGAAACCGCCGGTTCGAAGTCCAGGAATGCAAATAGGCCCGGCCGCACGAACACGTGTGGGCTGGTCGCGGCCCGAAAGGGCTCGACCCGCAGAAACGGGCGGTACATGCGCCGTACGATCGCCTTCCTTCTTCATCCTGGTAACCGGCAGGTGTCGGGTGTGGCGCTGCCGGTGGGAAAGCCGGGTGCCAGCTAGCCGGAAGTGCCGACCGGCAAGGAGCCCCGGAGCCCAGGGAAGGGTTGCCTGGTCGCGTGCCGGGCATTTGCGCGGCCGGTCCGTCGCACAGGGGGGAGTGTAAGATGCAGTTAAGCCTGTGCAGGACGATTCACGACCTATCCGGCGAGACAGTGGCCCGCGGGCCGGTTGTCAGATTTTGTAACCGCTCGGCGTAAGCTCAGCAGACGGCGGTTCTGACTCCGTAACAAGCTTCGTACTTCCATTGGAGGAGACACCAGTGGATTTGAAGATCCGAAGCTTCGAACAGTACGGATCGCGTGCAGGAAAGGGGATGCTGATGGCAAAGCGTACGTTTGCCGTTCTAACCGTCGGATTGGCCTTGCTCTTTCCCTCGGCCGTCCTGGCTCAAGTTCCCAGCGTGACCGCCGAGTCTCACCCGAGTACACGACACACCAAGAACTGGGCGGCTCTGCCCACTCAGCAGAAGCGAATGGTCGGCGAAGCTATCGGCGAAAGGGGAGCGGACCGGTTTGCCAGGGCGCGCGGTTACAAGCCGCTCCTCACCTACAAGCAGAAAACGTACCGCCACGGATATGACCAGGTCTGGTACGACCCGTCCACGAAGGAAATCGTCGCGATCGAAGCGAAAGGTGGTTCTGGACAGCTCCGTGGACGCCAGGGCACCAGCGACGATGTCGTCGCGGCAGCCAAGAAAATGATGCGTAGCGCCTTCTCGAGCACGCGGGAAAAGAAAGTCGCGCAGATGGTGCTCGAATACGCAGCGGAGGGGCGTCTACGAGTCGAGAGCATTGCTACCCCTCATAAGAAAGGGTTAGCTCTGCAGCCGAAGCTCCTCAGAGTGGAGAAGATCAATCCGGCGGCGCAGGAAAATGCGAAGCAGGCCCTCGAGCTGGAGCAGCTCTTTGGCCGTTTGCCTATGGGCAAGCGAGTGCCGCCAAGCGTTATCGAGCGTGCGATTGGCGAGTCAGCTCGGGTTGGCACGACTTGGACGGGAGCACAAAAGGGGCTAGGGGGCCGTTATCGCACCGCACACCGCAACTTGCCTGTGGAAGCGACAGACGCGCCCCTACGTCGCCCGCATGGGGCAGCTCGAATGGCCCATCGTACGGCTAAAAAAGCGGGCGGGGCCGTCAGACGAGGTCCTTCGAAACTCTCACACGCCTTCTCACGAAAGTTGAATCGGGCAACAGGCGACGGAAGCCCAAGGGCGTGCCTCAACCGTTCAGCAGCACGTGCCATCGATGCTGGCCAGACTACCCGAGCCCGTTTTGATGCCGCGCGCACCACCGCCCGGGGGGTTCGGAGAAGCCGCCACGGCGTTCCGCGAGCACTAGAAGGGTTGGCATGCGGCGCTTCCGGGGAAGCAAGCGCAGCGGGACCTTCGCTGTGGGGAGGCGTGACCGGTGCTGGACGGGTAACGCGGAGCGTGCGCGCCCCCACGCCTGTTCTGAAATCTGCGTCTAAGGCTGCCCTTAGCGCAGCCGTGGTGGCTGATGTGGGATTCGGGGTGTACAACGCGTGGAAGATCGAGCAACGCCGTCGAAAAGGCCAGATTTCGGAGGGACAAGCCGCAATCCAACATCTGGATAACGTCGCAATGACCACGGGTGGAGCCGCGGGAGGCTGGGCAGGTGCCAAAGGCGGGGCGTTAGCAGGAGCTGCGTTAGGCTCGGCTTTTGGGCCGGCGGGAACTGCTGTCGGGGCAGTTGGAGGAGCGATCATTGGTGGTGTTGCTGGCTCCGGTTTGGGGGGCTGGATCGGCAAAAAAGCGTCTCGGATGTTCTCCAATTGGATGCTCCACTGAGCCGAGGTAAGCGCGCTGGATTGACAATGCGAAGTTCCGGAGAAGCAGGGGAAGGCGCTCCGGCGTGCCGATGCCGTGAATCCGCATGCACGTAGCCTGGACGGCTGTCGGATGGATTAGGTCGCGACGCTAGCGGCACGGGCTTCACATCGGGACGGAGGTGAGTGGTGCGGGGTGTGGGTCCCAGGGACTCAGTGGATGACGAACAAGCGGTCATCTCCAGCAACTCCGGTGCCAGGCAACCGCCTAGCATATCGGCCCGCTCCGCACCGACGAGGCAGTTCCCACGCTCCGACGGGACGCCACGGTAGTCGAAACAGAGACGCAGTTACCTTCGGTCACTGGGCGCGGGCCAAGCGCCAGAGAGGCCCTCGGCTAGCGCGCTGGATAGGCTCAGGAGCGCACTGCTCGCCACCAGGCTGGAGCGGCTCCCCCAATCGGTGTGGCAGCCTGCGGGAATACCTCTCGCGGCACGCTGCATCCAAGTGGGATGGTAGCTTAGCAGGGCGGCGGATGTTGTTTTGCGATAACGGCGTGTGCTCGATGCACGGAGAGCGCGCCGGCCTATGGAGGGTGCATCGGCAAGAGCGCCAGCCTAGCTAGCGGATAGCTGGACGGCGTTTGGAAACCAGCCGGGCACCAAAGCTGGCCGCTCCTGAGGCACAACCCGCGTGGAGGCAAGTGAGTTTAGGGATTGGCCTATTGCTAGCAAAAAACCACCTGGCAGATCGAGCAGCGCGCGCCGGTGCGGCGTGCCTCGTGCTCCTGCTCTACTTCCTTCCGACCTTCACAGCCTTCGGCGGCTCCCATCACAACGCTGCTGCGATCTTCGTCATCAACCTGTTTCTCGGCGGGAGCTTCGTCGGTCGGGTCGTCGCCCTCGCCTAATCCCTAACCGTCGTGCAACGCCCACACTGAACGACGCCAACCAGCACCCCAATCCGTAACTTACGCAGCCGGTCGGGCCCCCCTCCAATGTGCACAGCCCACTGCTCGGCGCGGTGCTACAGGAATCGACCGGCCGGAAACCGATGCACCGTCCACCGACCAGATCTGACGATGGTTAGCTCCGGCCAAGCCGCAGCCGGCGCGCATTGATCGCCACGATGACGGTGGAGATCGACATGAGCAGAGCGCCCACAGCGGGGGAGAGCACAAAACCGAGGGGGTAGAGAACACCGGCCGCCAGGGGAATCGTGACAACGTTGTAGCCGGTGGCCCACCAGAGATTCTGGACCATCTTCGCGTAGGTTGCTCTAGCCAGTTGCACGATGGCAACGACGTCGCGCGGGTCGGATCGAACCAGCACGATGTCGGCAGACTCAATCGCCACGTCGGTCCCCGCACCGATTGCGATGCCCACGTTTGCGGCTACCAGCGCCGGGGCATCGTTGACCCCGTCTCCAACCATGGCTACCGTCACGCCGCGCCCTTTCACCGCCTCAATCTTTTCTGCCTTCTGATGGGGGAGGACCTCGGCAAAGAAGTCGTCCAGCGCCAGCTCGCGAGCGACCCACCGGGCAACTGCTCGAGCGTCGCCGGTCAACATCATCACCTGGATGCCCAGCTCCTTCAGCTTTCGCACCGCCTCGCGCGACTCCGGGCGGATGATGTCCGCCAAAGCCAAAGCACCCTGCACCCGGTCTTCGATCAACACAAACACCACTGTTTTCCCCTCGCCGGCCAATCGCTCGATTCGCCCATCTGTGAGTTCAATCCCCTGTTCGGCCAGATAACCCGGGCTAACCACCTTCACCGGCCTACCGTCCACCAGAGCTTCAGCCCCCCGGCCAGGAATGGCGTGGAATTCGTCCGCCGGCGGGTAATCGACCCCCTCGTCTTCTGCATACCGCACGATACTCGCCGCGATCGGGTGCTCCGAGCGGCTTTCCAGACTTGCCGCGATCCGTAGAAGTTCGCGTTCACTGAGGTCCCCCAACGAGACAATGTCCGTAACTCCGAATCGGCCCTCGGTGAGCGTGCCGGTCTTATCGAAGACCACAACCTGCAGCTCCCGCGCTCGCTCGAACGCCGAGCGGTCGCGGATGAGCAACCCGTGGCCGGCCGCCAGACTTGTGGATACCGCGATCACCAACGGCACCGCCAGTCCAAGTGCGTGCGGGCAAGCAATGACCATAACCGTCACGGCCCTCGCCAGGGAAAAGTCCAAGTCGCTGCCCACAACCGACCAGATGACAAAGGTAACGGCCCCGACACTCAGCGCCGCTACCGTCAGCCAGAAGGCCGCCCGGTTGGCCAGGTCTTGGGTCCGCGAACGGGATTCCTGAGCCCGACGGACCAGTTCGATCACCTGAGCAAGGTAGGTCTGGTCGCCTGTTTTTTGGACTTCCACCGTGACCGCGGACTCACCGTTCACCGACCCTCCAATCACCTGGTCGCCTTCCCCCTTCTCCACGGGCTTGCTCTCGCCGGTAATCATCGCCTCATTCACCGTCGTTCGCCCCTCGACGATTACCCCATCCACGGGGATCTTTTCGCCTGGCCGAACCAGAACACGGTCCCCAGGTCTCAGCTCGGCGACGGGTACGTCTTCGATGGTTCCGTCTTCGCGAATTCGATGTGCCTCGGCGGGCATCAGCCGGACCAGTTCTTCCAGTGCACGCGAAGCACCCAGCACCGACCGCATTTCGATCCAGTGCCCCAGGAGCATCACATCGATCAGCGTCGCCAGCTCCCAGAAAAACCCTTTGCCTGGCAGCCCCAGCACAACAGCAGCACTGTAGAGGTATGCTACCGTTGTGGCCATGCTAATGAGAGTCATCATGCCGGGCATACGCCGGCGCAGCTCATCCACGAATCCACGTAGGAAAGGCCAACCGCCGTACAGATAGACGGCCGTGGCGAAGGCAAACTGAACGAACCGGCTCCCTGGAAAACGCAGCGCTTCCTCAAGGCCCAACCACGATTGGATCATTGGAGCGAGCAGAACGACCGGAACGCTGAGCACCACGCACACCCAGAAACGTCGCCGAAATTCCGCGACCATGTGTGTATGGTGCTCTCCGTGTCCCCCTTCAGGAGCCGTCCCCCTCCGCTCGTGACGATGGCGCTCGCTCTGTTGATCTGCCCCTGCAGTACTAGCTCCCCTGTGATCTACGTGATGCTTTTTCATCGACGGTTCCGCCCCGGTTGAGGGTCGCCGTGTCTCCAGGCATGCTCCGGTCGGCCTAAGGCTTGTCGGCGCCGGAGGCATCGCAGCCCCCACAGCGACACCCGCAGTGGGAAGCTCTGGTCCTGCTCAAATCGTGGCTCTTGCCTGGGCTGCAACAGCCCCAGTTTAGCCGATGGCGAGCACCGCTTCCTTGCAGATAGCCGGTTTGTGTGCATGCTTCGAGGAAACCAAAGGATGGTGTGCCTGCGTTGTCGGCTTCGGATGTTCGGCCGCCGTGCCACCGGGACACCGCTTCCGGGAACTTTTCTCCTTGGCACGCGCGCGTACTGCCCCATTTTCCCGCTCAAAAGCCATTGTTGTTTAGGAGGCTCGGGCAAGCCGAAGGTCGCCGCACACAGTCAAACGCCCCCTGTGACGATTGCTCCCTCGTTAGGGTCCCCGTTCGTCCGAGCTTGCCGGTGGCTCCCAATGGCGACACTACCCCCCATCCTCTTAAGCACTTCGCGGCGGGGCACCTTGCATCAAACCGGGACGCTCAGCCGTTTGATGCAA
>Ga0256839_1003788_pt1 | contig 15295 bp, 15 predicted proteins | sample 354166metaG_FD_185968 | JGI IMG/M metagenome (GOLD analysis project Ga0256839, IMG submission 185968) | Hydrothermal vent microbial communities from Mid Atlantic Ridge, Atlantic Ocean - 354-166 | ecosystem: Environmental > Aquatic > Marine > Hydrothermal vents | place: Atlantic Ocean: Mid... | reverse complement strand
AAGCCGAATTTTTTATTCCGCTGGTGGTTGACCAGCTGATGGCTACGGGCAAGGTGAAGGTGAAGATCCTAACCAGTACGGCCCAGTGGATGGGGGTAACCTACCGCCAGGATAAACCGGTGGTGATGGAAAAAATTCAGGCCCTGGTAGCAGCCGGGGAATACCCCGGTTCGTTATTTGCTTAGCCGTGCTTGCGCCATTCCCGTTGTAAGCCTCACCCGCAAGGCCCGATACAGCGTACCGGCAAACATGGGTTCAACTGATACTTTCTCAATAATGTTCTGTGGGTTTTACTTATATCGACTAATGGCTACACACAGGGCGGAGCCTGCCCCGGTCCCTTATGTTTGTCCCGGAATGACTAACCCGGATTCACGATTTTCGTGAATAATCCGGGTTAACAAGCGTTCGTAACGAAGGAATTAAATGCTTTTTACCAACACATCGGCCAGCGCCTGCATATCAGCCACCGAATTATGCACATAAGGCGATACCCTTATAGCGTTGCCCCGGTAAGATACATAGATGTTTTTTGCCGTCAGGGCGTTTTTAATTTTCGCTGCAGGCATGGCTTCATGACGGATACCAAACAGGTGGCTGGCCCGCCAGTGTTTATCTTCTACCCAAAAGCCCGCGGCCTGCAATTCCTTAAGCGGCCCTTCGGTGATATCCGTGCAATATTCCTGGATGCGGCCGGGTGTCCATTCGTTTAACTGCCTGAGCCCCTGCAACAGCATGGGTACCAGCACAAAATTGCTTTGCTCGCCCATGCCAAAGCGCAAAGCCCCCGGCTGGTACGCCTCTTCGTATGCTACCAGGCCGGCAAAGTCTTCGCTGTTTAACCGGTTAAGCCAGTTTTCTTCTATGGGCAGGCCCCCGGTAAAATAATCGCCATACCAGGCTACTCCCAGGCCATAGGCGCCCAGTAACCATTTGTAACCGGCACAAATCAGCGCATCGGGTTGTATCTTCAGGATATCAAACGGATAAGCCCCCACACTTTGGGTACCGTCCACAATCAGCAGCGCCCCAACCTCACGGGTCCTCTCCCTGATGGCGGCCAAATCAAACAGGGTGCCATCGGCCCAATGCACCTGGCTGATGGCTACCAGGGCGGTACGGGTCGTAATGGCTTCTATCAGTAGCTGGTTCCACTTGGCGCCCCGGCCTTCGCCCGCAGGCGGCTCTACGGTTACCAGTTTACCCCCCTGCCGGGCAGTGGCGCTCATCCAGGGGTAAACATTGCTGGGGAATTGCTCTCCGGCTACCACCACCTCCTTGCCCCGCAGGTTTACATTATGGGTTACCGTAGCCATGCCGTAAGATACCGAGGGGATAAGGGCGATGCGGTTGGGCTCCGGGTTATTGATCAGGCTGGAAAACGCCTGACGGATATTTGCCGGCCCACTAAAGAAATCGTCAACGGCAAGCGTATAGGGGTGGGCTTTGGCACGCACACCTGCCAGGCCCGCTTCGGTAACCGATTTGAGCTGGGGCGACATAAAAGCCCCGTTGAGGTAATGTATGTTTTCCGGCAGCTCAAATTTGTCTGCTTGCAAGGTTAGTTTATCCATAGAATAAAAGTAAAACGAATATTTTATCTTTAGCGAAATTTTATACCGATGGCCGAAAAGTCAACGAAATTTCAGACACTATTAATCCTGCTGCTTACCACGCTGGCCTTTGCCGGCATCTACGCCTACATTTTTGACCAAAAGCTGGATTTAAATGGCGACAATGCCAATTATTACATGCTGGGCAAGGCCCTGGCCGCGGGTGAAGGGTATGTCAATATTAATAATATCCGTAAACCACCCAACAATCATTTTCCTCCCGGTTATCCGGTCCTGGTCAGCGGTTTCATCAAGGTTTTTGGCGATTCCATGACCGCCATTAAGTTGGCCAATGGCTTTTTGTTCCTGCTGACCCTGGTAGCCCTTTATTTTTTAATCCGTAAGCTTACCGGCCGTACGGTTACGGCCGTAATTGTGGTGTTTCTGGTTATGCTTAACAGTCACTTGCTGCGCTACGCCACCATCATCATGACCGAAGTGCCCTATTTGTTTTTTTCCATCACGGCCCTTCTGGCATTGCTGAAAATTGATACCCAAAAGCCACTTTGGCGCGACCCCTGGTTTGGCCTGGCCTTACTCCTGCTGACCATAACATTTTATATCCGCACCAGCGGCATTGCCCTTGTTGGCGGGGTAGTACTTTATTTACTGATGCGTAAACGCTGGCGTTATGCCCTGGGGCTTGGGATGGGTTTTCTCCTGCTTACCGCCCCCTGGCAAATCAGGAGCCAGAAACTGGGAGGCAGCTCTTATACCAAACAATTGGTCATGGTAAATCCCTACCGCCCCGAAATGGGCACGGCTGACTTCGGTGATTATGTTGACCGTATAGGCAAAAATATCGCCCGTTACCTGAGCAAAGAAATTCCCTCGGCAACCTTGTCCTTTATCCGGCCTAATTACCGCCAACCGGCCGCGGCAGGGTACTGGTTGCTTGGCCTGGGCTTGCTGGCGTTGTCCCTGTACGGCATTTGGCAACTGCCTGGGGTTAAATTACTTATCCTGGCGTACCTGGCCGGCACTTTTGCCATTTTGTTGTTGTGGCCGGATGTGTGGGTAGGCGTGCGCTTTCTGCTGCCGGCTGTGCCTTTTTTGCTTACCGGGATTGTCTTTGGCCTGCAGGAGGCCGTTAGAAAAATAGGGCCTGCTGACAACCTGGTGTGGCGCTGGTTACCCTTGTTACTCTGCCTGCCGTTCCTGCCCGGCCTGAAACCCCTGCACGAAAAGGCCACAGCTAAACTTACCCCCAGTTGGCAAAACTATTTTTCCCTCGCCCGATGGGCAAAGGGCAACCTGGGGCCGGAGGTGGTTATATCCTGCCGAAAGCCCACCATGTTTTATCTTTATTCAGGCACCTACACAACAAACTATAAGTATGCCCGGGATGATCAGGAGTTGCTCCGTGACCTGGAGGCCCGTGAGGTAGAGTATGTGGTGCTCGACCAATTAGGCTACAGTTCTACCGGCCTTTACCTGTGGCCGGCCATTGAGCAGAACCCCGACCGGTTTGAAATTGTGCAGAAGCGTAACAACCCTGATACTTACCTGCTAAGGTTTTATCCGTAAAGTATTTCTCATAACGGCTGCTTTTATTTGGCTGAAAGGTATTTTTCATCTATTTTTAGGCTGATTCGGTTACTTCTAACCTAAAAGTACCATAAACAGGGTGACTACTAGTTATGAAAAAGCTTTCCAAAAGAGTATATAAAGGGATAGAATATGTCCGCCTCGGTTCCCTTTCCCCGGCCCAGGCCGAGTCGCTCAAACAAACGCTCAACAACCACACCCTGATTAAAATCCTGCATGAAGAGGTGATATTGACCGATTGCGTACTTTATTCGGCTTATGAAGCATGGTATGAAACGTATAGTACCGAAAAAGAAACGGCACCGGTTAGCCCGTTGCCGCAGTTAAGCAGCCCTGTAACCGCCCATTGAGCTTATCCCCTCTGGCCCTGCTGCTGATTATGACAGTTTGGCATACTCCCCTGCCAAAACCCAATTGGAACAACTTTTGCAAAAGGCTTGTCAATGAAAAAGTATAGGTGTTCTATACGGTGAAGTTGAACAAAGAAGCATAAACTATGAAAGAATCAGGAACTATCTCAATTCATTCAGAGAATATTTTCCCTATCATTAAAAAATTCCTTTACTCCGACCACGAAATATTTCTCCGGGAGTTGGTAGCCAATGCCGTGGATGCCACCCAAAAGCTTAAACGCCTTTCCGCACTGGGAGAAATCCCTGACGATATTGGCGATGACCTGAAGATTGAAGTTGAATTTGATAAAAAGAAAAAGACCATTACCATCAAAGACAAAGGTATTGGGATGACGGCCGAAGAGATTAAAAAGTACATCAACCAAATTGCTTTTTCGGGCGCGGAAGAATTTCTGGAAAAGTACAAAGACAAAGGCGAAGAACAGCAAATCATCGGGTTCTTTGGCCTGGGCTTTTACTCAGCCTTTATGGTGGCCGATAAGGTGGAGATTATTACCAAATCGTACCAGAAAGGGGCGGCAGCGGCCCACTGGGAGTGTGACGGCAGCACCGGCTTTACCATCAAACCTGCCAAACGCAAAGATCGTGGCACCGATGTCATCCTGCACATCGCCAAAGATTCAGAAGAGTTTCTTGATGAGTTCAGGCTTAAAGGCATCCTGGATAAGCACTGTAAATTTTTGCCGGTAGAAATAAAGTTTGGCACCAAAGATGAATATGTGCCCGATGGTAAGGACAAAGACGGCAAAGAGAAGACGAAAAAGGTTACGGTTGACAATATCATCAACAACACCCGGCCTTTGTGGGTAAAACCACCCTCAGAGCTTAAAGATGAGGACTACCTGGCGTTTTATAAAGATTTATACCCCTTTGCCGAAGACCCGTTGTTCTGGATTCACCTGAATGTGGATTACCCGTTTAACCTTACCGGGGTGCTCTATTTCCCACGTATTAAAAAGGATATCGAAATCCAGCGCAATAAAATACAGCTCTACTCACGGCAGGTATTTATTACCGATGAAGTAAAAGATGTGGTGCCTGAGTTCCTGCAACTCCTGCACGGGGTAATTGACTCACCCGATATTCCGCTGAATGTCTCGCGCAGTTTCCTGCAGTCGGACAGCAATGTGAAAAAAATCAACGGGTATATCACCAAAAAAGTAGCCGACAAGCTTGCCGGGCTGTTTAAAAACGATCGCCAGGCCTATGAAGCCAAGTGGGACGATATTGGCCTGTTTGTGAAATATGGTATGATCAGCGAGGAGAAGTTTTATGAAAAAGCCAAAGATTTTGCCTTATTCAAAAACCTCGAGGGCAAGTACTTTACCCTGGAAGAATACAAAAAGAAGGTTGAAAAAACCCAGACCGATAAGGATAAAAACGTAGTTTACCTCTATGCCACCGAACCGGCCAAGCAAGACACGTTTATCCGGTCGGTGAAAAACAAAGGGTATGATGTGCTGGTGTTTGATTCCATCATCGACAGCCACTTTATCAACCTGCTGGAAGAAAGACTGGAGAAGGTACAACTGAAAAGGGTTGATGCCGATACGGCCGACAAGCTCATCGATAAAGATGACAAAGTGGACAGTGTATTGGGCGAGGACGATGAGAAGAAGGTGAAAGAAGTGTTTGAAAAAGCCATTGCCGACCCCAACATGACCGTTAATGTGGCTTCGTTACCGGTTGACGAAATGCCGGTGGTTATCACCATGAGCGAATTTATGCGCAGGATGAAAGATATGGCTGCTACCGGAGGCGGTGGGTTCCCGATGATGGGGGGCATGCCCGACCAATATAACGTAACAGTAAACGCCAACCACCCGATAACCCAAAAAATACTGGCGGCAAAAACAGCCAAAAAGAAAGAAACCCTGGCCAAACAGGCTTTCGATCTGGCCTTGTTGTCACAAGACATGCTTTCGGGCAATAAACTATCCGAATTTATCGAAAGAAGCGTGAAAATCATTGCCAAGTAGCATTGGCTGCGTAAGTTTGGTTATCATTTGGTAACAAGTTACCAAATGATAACCCTTTTTATTTTATGAACACTGTCATCAACAAGCAAGTTAAGGTTATCGACCTTGGTGAGATAGATTACCGGGAGGCGTGGGACTATCAGGAAAACCTGTTTCAGGAGATTATTGACCTAAAGCTGGCTAACCGCAATTTGCCGGCAGCAGCGCAGCAGCCAACCCCAAACTATCTTATTTTTTGTCAACACCCGCATGTTTATACCCTCGGTAAAAGCGGCTCCGAAGAAAACCTCTTGCTTGATGCACAGGGCCTGGCCGCCAAACAGGCTACGTATTATAAAATTAACCGCGGGGGCGATATTACCTACCATGGCCCGGGGCAATTGGTATGTTATCCTATTCTGGATTTGGATAATTTTTTTGCCGATATCCACAAGTATTTAAGGTTGCTGGAGGAAGCCGTTATCAACACCCTGGCAGGCTTTGGCATCAGGGCCGGCCGCATGGAAAAGCTCACCGGGGTATGGCTCGATTTTGACGATACCCATAAAGCCGGCAACCGCAACCCCAGAAAAATTTGTGCTATGGGGGTGCGCAGCAGCCGCTGGGTTACCATGCACGGCCTGGCACTGAATGTAAACACCAACCTCGAATATTTCGGCAACATCATTCCCTGTGGTATTAACGACAAAGCCGTAACCTCCATGGCCGAAGAACTGGGGCAACCGGTGGCAATGGCGGAAGTTCAGAAAACATTACAGCAACATATTTTTACCCTCTTTGCCATGCAACCGGTATGAGAAAGGATATTGTTATCCCTGAAATCAAAAACGTTACCGTAGTGGTTAAACCGCCAGAACAAAGGGGGCATTGGAGTGTGCATTTGGTCAACACCAATAATTTTCCTATTGAAAACGTATTGGTGGCTACCAAAGGGTATAGCAAAACATCCGCGGACCGGGAAGAAACTTCGGTGCTCAGGCATTTTTTTGATCAATTGGGGCCCGGTCAATCGTTGCAGGTTGAACTGATTGACCCACAGGTTTTTCACCTGTTTAACGAATATGCAGTAACCTATTATGTGGATAAAGAAATCTACTATAAAAAATTCATCTTTGTGCCTGGTAGCATCACTCCGGACAACCTTATTTTTAACCCGGTTTTGCAGGCCAACGTGATTACCCATGCTTAACCGGGGGCTAACCCGAAACTACTTACTGAAACTGCTTCAGGATTTTGATATCTTCAAAAGCCCTGGTTTTGTTGATACGCTCTATTGACGGTTGGCGGTCTTTGCTTAACCCTACCTTAAAATAAGTCCTGAAATAAGGAATACCCTGAATTAATTCACATAACATATTTCCTTCTTCCCCTACACAAAGTTTCACCGGGTTAAGGGTGGAGACATTCACATTAATGGTTTGATAGGGCGTAAAGGTGTACGCCTTGTCATCAATGGTCATGGTTAACGGCCCCCTTAACTCACCCTTTTTCATCCGGTAAAAGGTAACCACGCCCTGGGGGTCATCTGCAGAGGCCCTGGGCGTAAAAGACAACAGGTTGTACTGATTGATTAACCTTCTGACATTCTCCAGGGTATAACTATCGGCCGTTATGGCCTGCACTATCTCCGGCTGGTCGGCCACATAGGTTTTCAGGGTATCCATGCTTTTGGCTTTGCTGGAACCGAAGCTATAGGGGAACAACATAGCAAGCCGGTCGTCTTTGCCTATATAGAAGTATTCCAGCGGCTTGCCGTCAGGCCCCTTTTGGTAGTCAACACGATAGCTATAGGTCTTAATCTTACCCGGGGCGCCATAGGGCAAAAACTGATAATCAATATCGGTATCGCCCGAATTATCCGGCACCTTTATGCGTAAAATATCGGCTTCCTCGCCAAACTTATAATAGCCAACTACACTGTCAATCGCTATTTCTATCTTCTCCCGGCTAAACGATTCCCAAACATTCAGGTAGCCCGGTTGGGCCTCCATTTTCATGTAGGGGATTACCTTCCCTGACGTAAGAATAAGGTTAGCCTGCCCGTAAGAGTTAAGCACACTTAAGGTTAAAAGTGCCAATAAGTTAAAACGCCTCATAAAAATCACCATCGTTATGTAAATCAGCCGGTAAAGATATTGATATGCAACAGTTAAAAGAAAACAAACCACCATCTTTATTTACCTGCAAAAATAATTCCAGGGGCGTTGTCTGTAGTTTCACAATCCGGCCAGCACTTTAGTTATCCCGAAAATTCATTAGGATTTTCTGCCACAGCGTTAAAAAACAAAACCGGTGAGCTGGTAGCCGGAACGCCATCAGTTGGCGAATGGCAACCCCTTGGGTATCCCGATAGTATACAGGAGATATGAAACGGGCTATTTTCAGGATAAGTTTTGTTATTTGGTGAAAAAATGATTTTATCAATAGCTTAACCCTGAGCCCGGGGGGATTAAGAAATAACCTTCTTCCGGACTCAGGTAAGCTAAAAGTAAGCCAACATAAAACTTCTAAATCAGGAATGCTGCCAGAAGCGTACATACTAATAAAATATAAACTGCGCCAATCAGTAACTTATAAAACTTCAACTCCCTGCTTTTCATAACCTTAAAAAATTTGGTACACACAGCATAGTATCATAACCGTGCCAAGTCAAATCGAATAATATAAAGCTAAGATAATCAGAAGGTTACAAGAAAGGCTTGTTGAATGTATTCCCAAAATGGGAAAACGGCTTGCCGATTGGGAAAAAACAACGGGTTATCGCAGGGGTATCACCTGGCAGTGCAGGTCATTTTCTACCAGTAGGGCATGGTTGTCGGGCACTTTTCGCCATTCTTCTTCAAACTCGTCAAGTTTTTCGGAAACCACCAGTACGGAGCCAGGCGGACCATCCTCCGGTAGCATTTGGCAAAGGTTGCCCCGGCACGCATATTTTTTTCCTTTCGCGTAATAGAGGGTGCGCGACTCTTCCTTCGGGTTAGTGCTGTAGCGGGTGGCCAGCAGGCGGGCGCCATCGGTTACCACCATATTATATACTGAGGCCGAGGACAGGCCTCGTTTGGTTTTCAGGATTTCAATGTCGGCAAAAGTCTGGCGGAAGCAATCGGCCAGAAACTTCAGCGGCAATGCATCGCCTTGTTTACCCTGGGCAAGGTCAGCTATTTTTTGCATAAACAACGCAAAAACATGTTCACTATCGGTCTGGCCGTTTATCCATTGGTAGTAATGGTTCGACAACCTATTTATCAGGTCGCGTTTGATTTCTTTAAAATTGCGGATGCCGCCATTGTGCATCATCAGGTATTGCTGGTAGCGGAACGGGTGGCTGTTGGCCAGCGAAATATCACCTTCGGTAGCCGCCCGGATGTGGGCAAAGATGCAGTTCGACTTGATAATGCCGGCATTAATTTTCAGGTTCTGGTTGTTCCAGGCCGGGGTAATGGCTTTAAATAAGCCGGGCTCGGGGCGGATGTTTTTACTGTACCAGCCCATACCAAAGCCATCGCCATTCAGGGGCTCGGGCGTTTCGCGGGCGTGGTAGCTCTGGTGAATGAGGGAATTCCTGGGTTTGGTAATCAGGTCTTCGGCCAGCACAGGTTCGCCCAGGTAAGCAACAAAACGGCACATACTATTACAGGTTTAGCCGCTTAAAGGTACAAATTTTACGGCTCTCCGGGCGGCCGGCAGGAGGTCATAGTAAAACGGGCTCAAGTGAGCATGCCGCCATCTACCTGGATTACCTGGCCACTGATATAGGAAGAAAGGTCTGAACCGAGGAACACGGCCAGGTTGGCCACATCTTCGGGGGTGCCGCCCCGTTTCAGGGGGATGGCATCGCGCCAGCTTTGCACGGTTTTCTCATCAAGCTGACCGGTCATTTCGGTTTCGATAAACCCCGGGGCAATGGCATTGGAACGTATCCCGCGTGAACCCAGCTCCAGCGCTACCGATTTGGTAAAGCCGATAATACCGGCTTTGGAAGCGGCATAATTGGCCTGGCCGGCATTGCCTTTCAGCCCCACTACCGAAGTAAGGTTGATGATGGAACCGCTACGTTGTTTCATAAAGGTACGGGTGGCCGCTTTAACGGTATTGAAAACCGACTTCAGGTTGATAGTAATCACCCTGTCCCACATTTCTTCGTCCATGCGCATGAGCAGGTTATCTTTGGTAATGCCGGCATTGTTTACCAGGATATCAAGGCTGCCAAACGCTTCAACAACCGTAGCGATTAGTTCGGTTGCAGCCGCATGGTCTGAGGCATCGGAGCGGTACCCTTTGGCTTTCACCCCTTTGCCGGCCAGTTCGGCCTCCAGGGCCTGTCCTTTTTCTATACTTGATAAATAGGTGAAGGCTACATGGGCCCCTTCTTCGGCAAATTTCAGGGCGATGGCCCGGCCTATTCCTTTGGAAGCCCCGGTGATCAGGGCGGTTTTTCCGGCTAGTAAATTCATATTTTCAGCGTAAGTTTGGGCAAAAATATAGGTATTCACCCATATTTAAAATTTATCTGAAGGGCAATTGGTTTCGTTGGGAATACCAGGGTAAATTTTTTTGCCTGCACAAAATCTTTACCTTTGCGCACACATAAATATGTTGAATCGATTATCCTAAAGTTATGGCAGATACAAAATATGATCTTATCGTTATTGGCAGCGGCCCCGGGGGGTATGTAGCCGCTATCCGGGCTTCACAGTTGGGCATGAAAGTAGGGGTGGTAGAGAAGGCCGAACTGGGCGGTATCTGCCTTAACTGGGGCTGTATTCCTACCAAGGCACTGTTGAAGAGTGCCAATGTTTTTGAGTACATTCAGCATGCCCGGGATTATGGCATCAACGTTAAAGAGGCCAGTATTGATTTTGCCGGTATGATCCAGCGCAGCCGCGAGGTAGCCGGGGCCATGAGCAAAGGCATTCAGTTTCTGTTTAAAAAGAATAAAATTGATATTATTACCGGTTTTGGCAAGCTTAAGGCCGGAAAAAAAGTAGAGGTTGACCATGACGGCAAGAAATCCGAGTATGCGGCCGGTCATATTATTGTGGCTACCGGGGCCCGCTCCAAAGAACTGCCGGCTATGCCTATTGACGGCAAGAAAATAATCGGTTACCGCCAGGCCATGACCTTAAAAGAACGGCCTAAAAAAATGGTGGTGGTGGGCTCAGGCGCTATTGGGGTAGAGTTTGCTTATTTTTATAATACCATTGGCACCGATGTGACCATTGTAGAGTTCCTGCCCACTATTGTGCCGGTAGAAGATGAAGAGGTGTCAAAACAACTTGGCCGTTCATTCAAAAAAGCCGGCATTACCATTAAAACCAGTGCCGAAGTTACTGCGGTTGACACCAAAGGCAAGGGGTGCAAGGTAACCGTGAAATCGAAAAAAGGCGAAGAGGTTATTGAATGTGATATCGTGTTGTCGGCAGTAGGTGTAACCACCAATCTTGAGGGCATCGGCCTGGAGGAGGTAGGGGTGGCTACCGACAAAGGTAAAGTAATTGTTGATGACTACTACCGTACCAATATTCCCGGTATTTATGCCATTGGCGATATCGTACACGGCCCGGCTTTGGCCCACGTAGCCTCGGCCGAGGGCATTACCTGTGTGGAGAAGATAGCCGGCCAGAACCCCGAGCCGATTGATTATAACAATATCCCCGGTTGTACCTACTGTAGTCCGGAAGTAGCCTCGGTAGGCTATACCGAAAAGGCGGCCAAAGAGGCCGGTTATGAAGTTAAGGTGGGTAAGTTCCCGTTTACTGCCTCGGGCAAGGCTAAGGCAGCCGGGGCCCCGGAGGGCTTTGTAAAAGTGATTTTTGATGCCAAATACGGGGAATGGCTGGGCGCCCACATGATTGGGGCCAATGTAACGGAAATGATTGCCGAAGTGGTAGCTGCCCGCAAGCTGGAGACCACCGGCCATGAAATCATCAAATCAATTCACCCGCACCCAACCATGTCGGAGGCGGTAATGGAAGCCACCGCTGCGGCTTATGATGAGGTGATTCATTTATAGGGTTAGCCCCGGCTGGACCGGAGTTTAAGGAACCCGATGTAATTAACAAACAGGTGTCTGGCACTTGATTCATATCATGATCTTGAATGAATAATTTGGGTTAGGCGCTTTGCTGTTCTACTAATCTCACTGCTATGGCATATTTATTTGAAACATTTACGGGTTGGCAAACCTATTGTAAAAAGCATAAAGTCAGCCTGGTGCAATCGGTCATTGATTATGAAATCAGTGAGAAGGGCGCTACCAGAGAAGCAATTATGGCGGGTGTGGCGGCCAACTATCAGGTGATGAAGGAGGCCGTGGCCACTGGCTTTAGCGAAGATATGACTTCCCGTTCGGGGATGATCAACAACAGTGCTAAAAAAGTTTATCACAGCAAAAAAACCGTGCTTTCCCCACAGTTTCAGCAGTTGGTGGCGCGGGCGTTAAGTGCTAAAGAGGTGAACTCCTGTATGGGGCGGGTGGTGGCGGCCCCCACTGCCGGTGCCTCGGGTATCATGCCGGGCGTGCTTTATACCCTGCAGGAGTTGCACAACCTGCCCGATGAAAAGATGCACGAAGCCTTACTCTTAGCGGCCGGCATCGCCCTGATTATAGAACACCAGTCGAGCCTGGCGGGGGCTGTTGGCGGTTGCCAGGCCGAAACCGGCAGTGCGGCAGCCATGGCTGCCGGGGCCATAGTTTATTGCCTTGGGGGCCGCACCGAAGAGATTTTTAATGCCGTGGCCATCACCATCCAATGTATGCTGGGGCTGGTATGCGATCCGGTAGCCGGCCTGGTAGAGGTACCTTGCGTGGTGCGCAATGCCAGTGCCGCGGCCATTGCCAACAGCGCTGCGCAGATAGCCCTGGCGGGGGTAGATTCGGTTATCCCCGTAGATGAATGTGTTGAGGCCATGGGCGAGGTGGGCGAAAGTATGGAGAACCGCTATAAGGAAACGGCCCTGGGCGGCCTGGCTACCACCAAAACCGGGCGGCAAATAGCCAAGCGGGTGCTCATCCGCGATATTGACATCCTTCCTGACCAGGAAAGCTGAGCGCAGCCACCTGCCGGGCCGGTCTATTTACCGGTTATCGATTATGGGGCCGCCCGCAGAAAATCGCGTAAGGCATCACCCGAATAATAAAAAGTATAGGTGATAAGGGTTGTCCACACAATACCCCATAACAGCATATAGCCAATGGTTTTTCTACGCGACCCGCCCAGGGCCATAACAATAAGGGTACCCCCGGGAGGGGAAAGCAGGATGGGCGTTAAAAAGGATACCCCCAACTCGCCATATTTGCGCCAGATTTTCACAAAACGTCTGTTTCTCCGGCTGAAAACCTTCTTCGGCTTAATGTATTTCCGTAAGACCTTTTCGCGGAACTGCTCCCCGAGAAATGAGAAGATCACCACGGTGGTCATCATACCGGCCACGGTGATAATTACGGTCACCAGGGGCGAGAGCCCGGCCGCATAGCCCATGGTAGGGCCAAAAATTATTTTAAACATGCACAACAGATAAATGGTTATTATCATGAACACCTCTTCCATACTTCAAGCAAAAAATTACCCAAACACCCGATAGGTGTAGTAAACGTAAATTACCAATAAAATAACGCCTTCCGGCCGGGATAGTTTTCTTTTATATAACATCAAAGGTAATATAAGCAGGGTAATACCGAGCATCCATAACATATCTACTTGCCGGATAAGTTCATTTACATGGATGTTTTTGACCATACTGGTAATGCCTAAAATTGACAGGACATTAAAAATATTAGAGCCTAAAAGGTTGCCAATGGCCAGGTCGGTTTCGCGTTTAAGGGAAGCTACGATGGCCGTTACCAGTTCGGGCAGGCTGGTTCCCAGGGCTACCACTGTTATACCGATTACCCGTTGGCTGACCCCCAGGAAAGCAGCCAGTTCTTTTGCCCCGCTCACAAACCACTGGGCGCCAAAATACAGGCCGCAGGCGCCTGCTAAAATCACCCCTATATCTTGCCAGACATTTTTTGAGGGGGCATCGGGTACATCCAGGTCCAGCTCCAGTTCCCGTTCGGCTTTCATTTTTATCCTTGATTTGCGGATGATAAAAAAGGTATAGCCCATCAGCGCCAGCACAAAAAAAGCGCCTTCATAGAAACTAAGCAGGTGGTCACTTACCCAAAAGTATAACAGTAGCGAGCTGGCCATAGTTACCGGCCAGTCAATACGGATACTGTCAGCATTCACCTTTACCGGCCCGATGAGGATAGTTACCCCCAGTACCAGCGCCAGGTTGCAGATGTTGGAGCCCACCACATTGCCCATGGCCAGGTCGGGGCTGCCGCTAAGGGCGGCATTTAAGCTGATGAGCAGCTCCGGGGCCGAGGTGCCGAAGGCCACAATGGTAAGGCCTACAACCAGGGGGGTCATGTGCAGGCGCAGGGCAATGCTCGAGGCCCCGCGCACCAGGTAATCCCCTCCCAGGATAAGCACTACCAGGCCAACTATCAGCAAGCCAATATCAATCAGCATGAACGTTACATTTTTGGTCCATAGGCCAGGTCTCCGGCATCGCCCAAACCGGGAACAATATATGCCTTATCGTTTAGTTTCTCATCTACCGCCCCACACCATAAACGTACGGGTATGTCAATATTTTCTTCCACATAGCAAATGCCCTCGGGGGCGGCAATAACGGCCAGTAAAAACACCCTTTCGGGCTTGCCATAGGCCTTTAATTGCTGAACGGTATCTACTACCGATCTGCCGGTGGCCAGCATGGGGTCCACGATAACCAGGGTGTTGCCGGCCAGGTCGGGTACGGCAAAGTAACCCAGTTCAATCAGGTTAGAGGCAGAAAAATCACGGGCCCTGAAAGCCCCCACAAAACCGGCATTGGCATGATCGAAAAAACCTTGTACCCCTTCAAAGAAAGGCATACCGGCCCGCATGATAGAGATAAGCACCGGTTGCTTTTTTATGACCTGTTGTTGTATGGTACTTAACGGGGTGTCAACCGTGGTTTCGCTGAAATCCAGCGCCTTTGACATCTCGTAAGCCAAAATTTCCCCCAGCCGCGCTAAGTTTTTTCTGAAACGAAGCCTGTCTTGCTGCACCTTTACATCCCTGATTTCAGCCATAAAATTATTGGCTACAGAATTTTCTTGCGTAAGGTTGTAAATATCCAATTTTGTCAATTTGTCTTCTAAGCCGGGGTGAGGCGCTTCTGACTTTGCAAGATAAAAGATAAAAAAGTGAATAGCAAAGGGGTTTTCTGTTAGTTTATGCCGCCAGCGGGATTTTTCTGTTAGCCCGGAAAATCCTGCTGGGTTTTCTGCTCATAAAGCCGGGCAAATATAAAATTTAGGTATTTATGATTTTCATGATATTCCTCCCGAAAACGTTGTTTTTTCAGCAAAGATACCTGGCCCGCCTATTTGCTTGCAGTTTTGCTGCGGCAGGAATAATTCGGGGTAAGGGCATGTTAGAGGCTGCCCAATTACCCTGCCGCCAGGCGTTGAATAGCCGGAAATAGAGCATGTTGATTTTATGTTTTTCGGGGCCAACCCTGCATTAACCAAATGTATATCAATAATTTACCCGTTATTTTCTGCCGTAGCCATAATTTATCCTATATAATCCGGATTAATTTATTCGGTAACCATTGCCCGGCCAACAACCGAAATGGCCTATCTTTGCCCCGCAAACCAACCCCCGGGCGCCACAGGTTAATTATGAAAATCAAGGATAAATCCTTT
>Ga0256839_1003787_pt1 | contig 15296 bp, 11 predicted proteins | sample 354166metaG_FD_185968 | JGI IMG/M metagenome (GOLD analysis project Ga0256839, IMG submission 185968) | Hydrothermal vent microbial communities from Mid Atlantic Ridge, Atlantic Ocean - 354-166 | ecosystem: Environmental > Aquatic > Marine > Hydrothermal vents | place: Atlantic Ocean: Mid... | reverse complement strand
GCAAACTCGACGTTTTCAGATAAAAACCCATAGCCAGGATGGATGGCATCCACGTTATGCAGCTTGGCGGTTTTAACCAGTTCTTCAATATCCAAATAAGGCATTAAAGGCGCATCGTTAGCACCAATCTGGTAGGCCTCATCGGATTTATAGCGGTGAGGAGAAAAACGATCCTCATGAGTATAAACAGCGACCGTTTGTAACTTTAATTCAGAAGCAGCACGCAATATACGAATCGCAATCTCACCACGATTTGCGACCATAATTTTATTGATTTTTTTGGACATAGTTATGTAAGTGTTTTGGTTAATGACTTACTTTAACTATAGTCTATTTATTGAATAATGACCTACTAATCGGCGCTGTTTTACGGCATTTCCTCTCGATTAAACCTGACTATGATTCACCTAGAAAGCTTATCGTAAGCCTCAACTAAACGTTTATGCATTTCCCATTCACTGCGCAAAGGAAATACATCTTCACCATCTATCAACGACAAAGCATTGTTAATGGTTTGTTCGCCGTAAAGCTTTTGTAAGGCGTAGCCGTATTGGCTCATGCTTTCTAGTTGTAATAGTGCGTGGATACATTGGTAGGTTTTGAGGCGTTGCGGGTTAATTTGTTGGAAGTGTAATAACCACTCAACCCCTTCTTGTACACGCTCACTGTCTTGTGCTTTTAGTGCTAGCAGGGTGATTAACTCACCTATGCGTAAGTCACTGAAAATACTTTCTTTATCCGCAGGAAGCCCGATAAACGCTGCCACGGGTAGTTGATCATCGAGGTTTAATTCCTCGAGTTTTTCGATCAATTCTTCGCACTCATCAGGGGTTTTATTGTCGGCTAAGATTAGTTTTCTAAAAGGTACTCCGGCATTATTATTCTCCCAGATTAAGTCATCAGGAGGGTAAATCTCCGACATGCCGGGGACGAGAATACGGCAGGCATAAACACCGAGCTGTTGATAATCGGCGATGTAAATATCATTGCCTTCTTGGTGAATGGTGTCGCAAAGCCACTGGTATTCTTCTTCGGTGGTTTGTAGGTTCTGCTCGTTTTCTGTCTGCCAATGTACAAACTCGTAGTCCGCATCATTTTTTAAAAACGCCCAACTCATGATTCCGCTGGAATCTATGAAGTGCGTTTCTAAATTTTGCGGGCTGGCAATTTCATCTTGATCAAATCCGGCTTCTGCAAAACCATCTAAAGCATCTAATCCGCGACCTTGTAATAATTCGGTTAAGGCACGTTCAAGCGCTACTTCAAATTTAGGGTGTGCGCCAAAGCTGGCATAAACGCCTTGGTTTTTTGGGTGTAATAAAGTAACGACCATCACCGGGTATTTTCCGCCGAGTGATGCATCTTGCACTAATATTCCGTAACCCGCCTGCTCCAATTCTTTAATGCCTGCTTGAATATTTGGGTAGTGATTTAAAACCTCGCTGGGTACATCGGGAAGACTAATGCCTTCGGCGATTATTTTGAATTTTACAAAGCGCTCGAAGATTTCAGATAATGCTTGTACGCGCGCTTCAAATAAAGTGTTGCCTGCAGACATGCCATTACTTACATACAGATTACCAATAATGTTTATAGGGAAATGGGTGGTTTGTTGGGTGCGTTCACAAGTATATGGTAAGGCGCAAACCCCTCTATTAGCCATGTCACTGGAATTCACATCAATTAATTGATTAAGGGCTAACATGCCTTCTGGATCATAAAAGGTGATTAACTCCTTGTTTAGTAACTCTTCGGGCCATGCATTGCTTTGATCTAAACCAAACCACTTTTCGTTAGCATAGTGAACGACCTTGCTATTCGCGATAGAATCCCCAAGGTAGTAGTCTGCCCAAAAGTAATGGGTGGCAAGACGCTCAAAAAATTCACCTAAGGCACTGGCAAGCGCTGCTTTTTTTGAAGCCCCCTTCCCATTGGTGAAAAGTAGCGGGCAGTCTTTATCACGAATATGTACCGACCAAACATTGGCAATTGGGTTAAGCCATGATTGCTCGACAATCGTAAAACCGAGTTTAAGCAACTTTTGAGTCATCGTTTGAATTGAATCTTCAAGCGCTGCATCTTTGCCCAGTATGTGTGTGGATTCTGTCATAATTGCGTCGCTCAATATTTATAATTAGGAATGACATGAATAGTAGTACAGCTAATGTCGAAAAGAAAAATAAACTGCCTTTTTGGCTGATTATGTTGATGGTGAGCTTGGGTGTTATCGCTGCGAGTTATTTTGGTTTACGGTACTATCAACAGTCCTTAAAGAATGCTCAACCTTCTCACTTTCAACAGTTAGAGCGCGCTGATCTTGAAACATTAAAAGAAAGCATTATCCAGCAAGCCGATACTATTGATACCAATTGGCTACGTACGCTAAACCCAATAGTGAAACATGTGCAAGGGCGCTTATTGTGGAGCAGCACCATGCAGCAAGGTGTTGTGGAGTTTATCAACCTACCTGAACTAAAAAATAATCAGCAATATCGTTTATGGGTTTATGACCTTGAAGCGAATAATAGCAAGCCAATCACTGCGAGAGTGTTTAAGAAAGTTGAATTTATCTCTGGTATTTTTTCACGTTCATTTGAGCCGAAGGTTAAGGTGAAAAATCCTTTAAAGTTTGAACTTGTGTTAGAGGAAGGTGATGTTGAAGGCTTTCAGCCTTTGTTGTTGGCTCAGCCTTAATTTACGATAAAAGCCCATCAACAGCTAATGAATAAACAAGCGGGTGTTTATTAAGCTTAGGTAAATCAATTCTACTGTAGTATCAAGGTAACAAAAAAGAGAAAAAATTTCTTTTTTCTGATACTAAAAATAATTGGATACTATTTATGAATAACAAAATAATACAGTCATTTTTCGCCTCGCTTTTATTACTGGTAACATCATCAGTTATTACTTTTCAAGCAGCAGCGCTCCAACTTAACCCACTTTCAGTTATTGTTAAGCCAAGCGGTGGCGGTTCACGCCAAACCTTTAAGGTCACCAATGAAAGCAATAAACCTATCGCGGTTCAATTTAATGTAACGACACGCCAGCAAGTCAATAATAAAGAAATTCGACGACCTGCTGATGGCGATTTTATGATCTACCCACCACAAACCATTATTCCACCACGTACTACTCAAAAAGTAAGAATTGAATGGCTGGGTAAAAAGCCTGTTCCTAAAGAACTTGCTTATCGTTTAATTGCAAAACAAGTTTATGTTTCGCTAGAAAAACAAAAGCAATCAGGCATTAGTATGTTAATGACATTGGTTGGCGCACTTTATGTTCAACCAAATAATACTAGGAGCAATGTACAGGTTCGTGCAGTCCAACGTCATGGTAATAAATTAGCGGTTACGCTCAGCAACAGTGGTACGCGTCATCAGTTGATGAATTACGCAACGCTTACTTTACGCAATGGCCCAAAAGTCATCAATATTAAAGGCAAAGGCTTAATTGGTATTGAGGGTAATAACGTATTGGCAGGTGCAACCAAACTCTTCTTTATTAACTTACCACATGGTTTTGTAAACGGGCGTTGGACAGGCACAATCAAGTATCCACGTTAATTTGATTGACGACTGACCGTTTATTAAACCGTCATGCAAGCCAAGCTAAAACTTAGCGCCTTTCATAAACTGAAAGGCTTTGGCTTTTTACTGGGGTTATTTTGTCTAACCTCGGTAAGTTTATTAGTACCTGCAAATAGTTTGGCGCAAACAGCACAAGAGGCTGAAATGGCTGCTTTATATGAGCAGGCATTTGGTAAAAAGAAAACAGCGCCTTTTCAAAATCCAGTACAAACTACTATTACAGAGTCCGTAACTCCTAAGCCTCGTTTAGCGAATAAAACGACCAACAAGCTTAATGCAAAACCCATAAAACCCGGTAATATAAATACGGCAGAGGCATCAGTCCCTACCAAAAAATACAGCTCGGATGAGCTGGCTGCGCTTTACTCTCAAGCCTTTAGCAAATCACCCGGACATCAACAAGTTAAACCAACGGCCACAAGCCAAAGCATTGGCACTAATACTACAACGACAAGCAACAGTGCTAATAACGAAACCTCACAGAAAAGTAGCAATAGCTTAGCGGAATTATACGCTCAAGCCTTTGGCGGCCCTGCCCCTACTGCGGCAGTGCCTAGCAATCTCATTGTAGATTTTAGAGTTAATAACGTCGAAGTGGGCGAAATTAAAGTCTTCAGTAGTGCATCGGGCATGATTGATCAAGTTGACACTAAAACTTTGCTCGAATCACTTGAGGAAATCGTCAAAGAGCATGTATACAAAAGAATTGCCAAGAAACTATCAAAGCAAGAAAAAACCCTGTTTCACACTTTAACCGAGATGGGTTTGAATACCGAATACAATGCAATCAATTTGAGTTTAGATTTGCAGCTAGATTCATCATTGCGCAAGCCACAGATACTTTCGCTTATTGGTAAAAAGCGATCATCTGTTCGCAAAGAAAATAAGAAAACTGCTGAGGAGATTAGTGCTTTCCTAAATATGTACTCAACCCTTGGCTATAATATAGGTAGTAGCAAAGCAGATATAAAGGTTAAGTTAGATGGCAGTGTAAATATTAAAGATAAAGTCCTTGAGACGACGGTAGATATTATCAATGATAAAGCAAGCTTAGGCCGAACTACGATTACCTATGATAAACCTGAAAAACTACAACGTTTTATCGTAGGAAACATATCAACCGGCAGTCGTAATTTTCAAGAAAACCTAGAACTTCTTGGCATTAGAGGGAGTAAAGAATTCTTTATGAGCCCCGAGCTACAAATAAGACCAAAAGCAAATCAGGGCTTCATTTTAGAAACCGACTCAACCGTTGAACTGTATATTAATAATCAATTACGCCAGCGGTTTTATTTAGCAAAAGGGGTTTATTCTTTAGAAGATATTGGTTTACATGATGGTGAAAATAATATTCGTGTAAAAATTATCGACGAATTCGGTAAAGTTACCGTTAAAACCAGCGAACAATTTTATGACTCTCATTTGTTAAAGTCAGGCTTGTCACTTTACTCTGCAAGCTTGGGCTATTTAAGCAAGCAACAGGCGGGGTCAAACCCTCATTTAAAAGATGTGCCGATCTTAAGTGGTTATTATGAAAAAGGCATTTCAAAAGATTTAACTGCCAGCTTTGACATGCAACTTAGCCCGAATAGTTACTTATTGGGTGGCGAGGCGATAAGTTCTATTGAGCTAGGCTCACTAAAATACGGCATGGCAGTGAGTGGCGGACAAGACAAGAGAGCAGGTTATGCAGCACGTCTAGAGTTTAAACCCAATATGACGCGTGAGACGATAAAGCTGGATACCCTAAGACGCGATATGATGGGGCTGGATACGCGCATCGGGCAAATCCTCAATAGCGTTACCATTACAGAGGAGTTTCGAAGCCGACACTTTGCCCAATTAAACCAAGTTAATATGTTAAATAAGCCTTTAAAGCGCTTGAAGGCACAACTGCAAACACAGTTTAGTTTTAATCTACACAAAAACTGGCGCGGCTCATTAAACCTAGCAGCGACCAGCTATTATGATGCTAAAAATAGCGTATCTGCCAACTTGAGCGCCCACAAACGTTTCAATAACGGTATCAACCTAAGAATTGGGGCAAAGCTAGATAGCCGTGAAGACTTTGCAGTGAACCTACAAATATCAATGCCATTAGGCAGAAAAAAGCGCTCATCTCGGCGTCATTTAGAATTACTGGCTAATAGTAAGGATAACAGCCTATCTAGCAAAGCCAGCTACAGGTCAGCAGGCCAAGTTGGGCGTGAGAGCCTTTCAGGGTCGGTCGCAACAATACTCAATGACAGCGGCTACAATACAAATTTTGATATTGACTATCGTGACCCAAAATATGAAGCAAGCCTACGGGCATATGATAACCGTAACACTAGCGGCAGTTCACAGTCGCAACGCTTGCAAGTTGGTTTTAACTCAAGCATTGCCTGTGTCGGCAAAGCCTGTGCAAGATCCTACCCCATTAATGACAGCTTCGCTTTAGTCAAAGGGCCATCCAATCAGAAATCCCCTATTGCGGTAAAAAATGGTTACGGGCAGTTTAAATATTCAGACACTAGCGACAGCAATTTACCTGAAGATTACACATCACTAATTCCCACCAAAGGTAATGCGGTTGTTCCATTAGAATCCTATCGTTATCAAAATATAAATATTGATGAGGCGACCTTGCCAGATGGCTACGACTCTGAAAAAACAGAATTTGAAGTATTCCCACGCTATCATCAAGGATTCGCAATAAAAGCTGGCGGCGAACCAGCAACCATTTTAGATGGTGAACTGGTTGATGAAATGAAAAAGCCACTGGGCTTTAAGGGTGGCCAATGGGTGCCACTTTCAGGCAAAGGCAAAACGATTGCTTTTTTCTCGAATAAAGCAGGTCGCTTTCGAATCCCCTCAATACCTACAGGCAGATATAAATTAGAATTGTTTGATTACCCTGAAATGCGAACAATTAATGTTTTTGTACCGGATAAGAAAGGCTCAGTGCATGATGTCGGAGCATTACTTATCAAGGAGTAAAGAGCAACTAGTTCGCACAGTATATTCAAAAAAATCTTAGATTCATCCATAGGGTTAGTGAGCGCTACTACACTCAATTATGCGCTGGTGTAAGCGGGCTTTTTGAATATGTTATGGAATCAAATATAAACAAGCGCCGCACAAATAGTTAGCTTAGCTCTCGAGTCGGTGGCAAAAGAAACGGCTAAAGCTCTAATAATCTAGTTATCCGCTTAAACAACAGCGGTAAGCTCGCTAAAATTTCAACCTTTTTTTACACATCATCCGACTCGTACAAAGGTCTCAATCTATATTTATAATGTTAAACTTTTTTATTGCGTGTTATCTTTTACTTACCCCCAGCTCTTAAAGTTACTTTACATACTATGAATTTTTTACGCTTTTTTTGCGCTTGTGCTTTATTTCTATCCTCCAGTTGTTACGCAGAGGATGATTATCCTGTTGGTATCACCAAAGACAAACCTTTTGTTAACGTCTTACATCAAGGCAGTGAAGTACAAGTAAAACGCATTCAAGATACTCAAAATCGTTTGGTAGATGATTTCGCTAAAACTTCACGTCCCTGCCCACCATTTTGCATACACCCCATGCAAGCAGCCCCGAATGTTGATACCATTGGTGAATTGGAGCTTTTAGATTTTGTTAATAATAAAGTTAAATCAGGAAAAGGATTGCTCATTGACGCCCGTATGCCAAAGTTTTTTAACAGCGAAACTATTCCTGGATCAGTAAATATTCCTTTCGTATTATTTACTGGTGATAATGCCGATAAGGTTGTTAAGCTTTTAGGAGTTAAAGAAGGGAAAAACGGCTTAGATTATTCTAACGCAAAAGAACTTTGCCTTTATTGTAACGGCCCTTGGTGTGACCAATCACCCCGTGCTATTAAAGCTTTGATTAAAGCAGGTTACCCTGCAGAAAAATTAAAATACTACCGTGGTGGTATGCAACTATGGAAAATATTTAGCCTAACCACCGTTTTACCTAAACCAAACATCAAACAAGCGAAGGAGGAAGCTAAGTAATGATTGAGAGTAAATACACGATAGAATACATCAATCCTGAGGATACAGCTAAAACGTCTTCGCGTTCGCGTCGAAAACAGTTAGGTTACGCTCTTAGCGGTTTAGCGCTAGCAGCTTCAGCCTACATTCTGATCACGTTGCCTGCCAAAAAAACACCATATCAGCCTGAGGTTGTCGTAAAACAACAACAGCAAAAAGAAAAGACCATTAGTGCGAACAAAGAACTACTTCCAAGCAAAACACTCGTTTCATCAAAAGATAAAACTAGTCCGGAGAATACCCGTAAAGCTAGCTTAACCCCAGATCCCAAGTCATTTGCAAGTTCCAATATAAAAGATAAAAAAACACAAACCACGACCCAAACTGACAACCTTGAAAAATTAAAGGCACAACTCCTAGAAACTCAAAATAGGAATAAAGAACTTGCCACAGAGCTTGATGCTCAAATCATGGAGAACATGGAGTTAAGTGCGCTTTTAGAGGACTCTCTATACAAAATTAACAAAGAAGATAAAAGCTACATTAAAGAGCTAAAAAAGCTCGAAAAAAATACCGTTAAGGTAACTACAAGCAAAAAAGTTAATAAAAAAATCATAACAAGCGCCCCCCCTATTACACCAGAGCTGGCAAATAATCTCGGTTCTTCAGAAAATAAGAAAAATGATATTAAAAATATAACAAAACAAACGTTTAAAACAACTAAAACTAAAGATATTGCTTCCCAAAAAGCCAATCGCATTGATTTAAGCACCGCTTCACAAGTTAACGCAATCATCGCAAATATTAAAGGTGCAAGTAATCCTAGTAGACAAACTAAGATTATTAATCAACAACGTAGCAGAGGTGCTGTTGAAGCATCTAGGGTTAAACTACAAACTGATATCAACGACATAATCAATAACTCTAAAAACGAAGGCCAATTAGATGAACTGAAAAAGTCTTTAAAGGATATTTAATAAGAAATTGAAGTATACAACCTAATTTAAACATTCGTCTGGGCTTAATAGTCTTATGATCACGACTAAGAATGCCCATCCACTAACGCTAATACTTTATTCAATGCCTCTTCTTCTGCATTGCTAACAAGTAATAAAAAATCATCTATTTGATTTTGCGTATGCGCCTTATCTAATGCCTCGTAATAACTCAAACGATTCAATGTTTTAATCACTACTGGTTGCAAACCTGCTTTCATTAAATCAAGATTCATTAACAAGCGTGCGGTTCGACCATTGCCATCAACAAAGGGATGAATTTTCACAAAATCAATATGTAACCTTGCAGCACGTTCCAAAGGATGTCCTTTGAATTGATTGTAATTTTTCAGCAATGTTGTCATCTGTTCTGTAACTAAAATATGATCAGGTGGCGTATGCTCCGCACCTGCAATTAGCACATTTTCTTTGCGATACACCCCAGCATTATCATTATCAATATCTTTTAAAATTAACTGATGGATTGATTTAATCACATGCTCATTAAACGGCTCATCATTTGACACAATCGCTTCAACATAATCAATCGCCTCTTTGTGGTTAATCGCCTCAAAATGCTCCCGCATGGATTTACCGCCAATGGTAATTCCTTCCAGTACCACCTTGGTTTCTTTTAAGGTTAGCGTATTGCCTTCTATTGCATTAGAGTTATACGTCCACTCCAAAACAAACTGCTCATGCAAGCTTTTAAGCGTGTGCTTGGGTAATGGGCGAAAGCTGTTTAGCTTTGCTTGTAAGGTGTCGATTTTAGTAAACATTGAGTATGGCTCTGTTTCTGTTAAATAATCATAGGTTTTCTGATAAAAGTTTCGCGGTATTTTTCTAAAACTGTTCAACTTAAAATGGTAGTTGCACTTTCCTAATCGTATACCGCATCCACAAGGGTATGGTTTCTTATTTGCAATACGTTTTCTCAAAAACAAACTTGTAATTGAATCAATAACTTGGTGTATTGATTGTACCCCAAGCATTTCTTTATAATCATCTATCTCACCTGCTGCACCATGAGCTAACTCACCAAACAAAAAGTTTATATTATATTTTTGCTTAACAGAGCATGCAAAAAGAAAAGGCACTAAGAATTCTTCAATAAAATCATTTAAATTTGATGAATCAATTAACGATTGCCGCTGCCTAACAGGAGAGCCAATGCAAAGTGTCCCATCTGGATTTACATGGTTATAATCTTTTCTAGGAATCTTACCTGCAACTTCTTTAACAGTAGGTAGCTCATGAGGGTAGCTTGACGGAATAGTTATTTCTAGTTCATAAGAATCCTTAATTTCATGAAAATCAGCACCATTTTCATAATATCGATGAAAATGTAATTTTCCTTTAAGCTTTGCTAGTACTTCGCCTGTAATAGGAGTAACCCCTAATAAGGGGTGTTTTTCTAAAAACTCATCAAGACCTGCAATTCTCAAATACTAATTTCCGCTTACCCAAGGTTTTGCTGTTGGTGTAGTAATTATTGCTGGTGCAGAAACTTTAGCAGTTACCCCAAGAATATCTTTTAGTTTATCTTTCGAAGGTTTTACAGACATTTTATTATTAATTGATTCTGTAAGAAGCTCAATATCATCACTAACTCCTATATATTTAAAATCTCTAATCGCAGCATCAACCCATGCAATATAATTATCTTTAAGTCTAAGACCCTCATATTGAGGCATTGACCATCGATCAGCAAAGTTTTCTTGAGGGTTTACAGGATTTGGTAAAAAGTGACTTTCTGAATTGGCAAAATCTTTCAGCTTATTCAGAGCTAAATTCAAAGATTCCTCTATAGAGCTTTCACCGTTATATGATTCCGAAGATATTGTAGTAATAATAACTGAAATAGGCTTACTATCAGGAGCATTAGCGAACATCACGTCTCGATGTCTCTTTAGTAACTGAACAACTCGCTGTAAAGTGGTTTTTCTTTTATATAAGGGAATATCATCTACCTGAGCGTGTTCAAGTGCTATCTTTAGTCCAGATTGACTTGCTTGCATTTTAGAATCAAACCATTTCGCATAACCTTCTGGATTACTGATCAACCAATCATCACTTATTAGTTTATAGTCATCTCGACGATCATCCGTAATAGCCACAGCAAGTGCAGAAACATCCCTAGCTAGATTCTCAGTCATTCCTTTGATCTGAGCATTTTGAATAGATTCAAATACTGTATCACGAACATTAGATAATTCAGGAATACATGGAACAACATCCATATGAAAACTTAAATCATCAGCATACTCTAAGCGCCAACAACGGTGCTTTTCATCCACTTTATTCTTTATTCCCCTGGCCTCTCGATAAGCTTTTAATTCATAGCCAATCAAATCTTTTAACTGTTTTTGAGTGTGACTTGAAGGAGTAATACCTGACCTTAAATTACAAGCTAAATCCAAATCATATTCTTCATTATTTGATAAAGGTCTTATTGCTGTGCCCAGACGAAATGATCCTTGAGCAAATACATGCACATCATTATCAGTACACAAAGACTCATCTCGACCTAGCCATTCACCAATATCTTCATAGCGATTAACTGCTTTTTCATAAGCTGAGTCTGGAAGTTCCAAAAGCTCAACCATATGTTTCAATATTTTTTCATTTTTATTCATGTCTTGCTTCCTATATTTGCAGAGCTTTTATAAATGTTTTCATTTTGTAATTTTGGTCATATATAACCCAAGGCATATCTGCTTTAGGCATACGTACACGCCCTAACTCTATTGAACATGCTATAGGCATAGCGGGAAAAATATGCAAGGGAGTTTCATTTCCAGAAGATGCCACTATTTGACCGATTAACTTACGCATTCCTGTTCTAAATATAGAAAGCTGTTCTACTGATTTAAGAAAATCATTATGCTGAAATTTTTCAGATGTAGATATTTCCCATATATCTACTTTTTCACCAAGCACCTCTTTAATTCTGTCATGATCTATTTTTGCTGAAAGTGACATAATCAAAACAGGATTCTTATAGTTTGTATCTGGAGTGGAAATATCAAACCCAAAATCATCGGGTGGAGCTTGCCACTGCCATGTCTTTGGCTCCCTGATAGGTTGATGAACCTCTACAGTAATTTTATCAGTGAACAATGTTCCCAACTTAATAAGCAATGGCATTGGAGCCATCGCAAAGACTGAAAAATGGGCTAGTGAGCTTTCCTCTATCCTTGGAAGTATTTTCTGATTAAATACCTTTTCAATATGAGTTACTTCTGTTGACCAATAAGCTTCATCTTTATCTTCATGAGAACCATCCATAGAGAGCAGTAAAGGTATATCATCTACTGGGTAGTGTCGTGGGAATATTGATTGAAATGTTTCTTCTTTTTGAATTGGGGATTTCTGTTCGCCAATATTTGCACCATAAAAAACCACATGAGTTTTATTACTCGGGTCAATCCCCGTTACAATAACAACACGTCGTTCATGTTCTCTTTTCCACTTCTGTAAGAGATCAGCAGAGTACTTTACTCCATCACTATCTTGATCAGTTTTTTTATGACAGTCATGACACATCAGCATAAGATTATCTATGCTATTTAACTCATCCTTATTCCATATTAAAGGTCCCCACCCACGAGGTCCATTTTCAGAAAAAGAATAAATATGCGCTTTCTCTGAAATATTCACTGGCTCCTTAGTAATTGGTGACTGATATAAAATACGGTTACAACCATTAAACTGACATCTCCCAGCAGACCTCGCCCAAAGCTCCGTTTGTACTTTTTGTTTTATATATCGGGTGACTTCTTTAGTCATTATTTGCACCCTCTCTTTGTATTTAATCTATCTGCTCGTACAAAAGCGGCAAAAACAGGGGGGTGTGCATGGTATTAATCATCTAGTTTCACCCGTCGTTTTCCCGTTAAAAGCTGCTGCATCAGTGCTTTTTTCTCTTCTTTTAGAAAGTTGAGTTTTTGTTGCAGGGTTTCTATTTCTTGATCGGCACTGGATAGGACTTGGGATATTTTTTGTTGTTCTTTTAGTAATATCATTACTATGTATTGTCGCTCCACGATTCTCAACTTATGTATCGCTCCACGGTATATATATTCAACTCAACCCCAATCCAAAGCCCCACCCGTCTGATACTCAGTAACCCGAGTTTCAAAGAAATTCTTCTCTTTCTTCATATTCGCTTGCTCATCCAACCAAGGCGTGCGGTTTTGTGCGTTAGGATACGGCTCTTCTAAGCCTAGCTGTCTTGCTCGACGGTTAGCGATGAAACGATATTGCTCGATGTGGTCTTCAGCGGTATAGCCAAGGATTGGATTTTTGAGGATGTAATGTGCGTAGTCGATTTCTGCTTTTTCAGATTCATCCCACATTTCGCGGATGGCTTGCGGATCTAGCGTTACATCATTCTCTAGCATAATTTGTTTTACTACGCGGATACCAAAAGAGGCGTGCATGACTTCGTCGCGCATGATGTATTGTAGTTGCTCAGCAGTACCTTTCATTAGACCACGGCGTTGTAGCGAGAAAATAGGCGTGAACCCGTTGTAGAACCATGTACCTTCGAAGATGGCCGCAAAGAAGATATAAGCCATAACAAATTCGGTGAGGTTTTTAGGGTCGCGCAAATCCATATCTGAGCGCATCACTGAGTCTAGTCGCTTGTTAGCGAGCTTAATTTTTCCATGAATCGCTGGCACAACACGGTAGCGATTGTAGATTTCACCTTGGTCTAGCCCGATGGTTTCAATACAGTGCTGGTAGGTCCAGGTGTGGAGTGCTTCTTCGTACACTTGGCGCGCTTGGTAGATTTGTAGCTCGGGTGCGGTCATTTTTTCCATTACCGCCAAACCAATATTACGCATCGCGAGAATATCGGAGGTTGTTAGGTAAGCGAGTACGTTTTCGTAGACGTGTTTTTCGCTGTCACTTAGCTTATGCTGATAATCTTGAATATCTTGTGACATATTAATGTCGAGCGGTGTCCAATGGTTTTTATTGGCATTAAGAAAGTACTCCCACGCCCACGGGTATTTGAACGGCGCTAACTGGTTTACGTCAGCCTCACCATTGATCACGCGCTTATCGCTAGCCTTTACAGGGGCAACACCATGGATTGATTCTGCCTCATCACGCTCTATGCCTTCAACGGCATCTTTGCCAAGTTGTGCATCAACTTTATTAGCAGGTGCTTTTACTTCGGGCAGTGTTACGCCGGTATCGTCAAATGACATATCGCCGATAACATCACTTGATGCATAAGAGGCTGCTAGTGTTTGTGGCTCCTCGTTTACCATTGGTGCATTTGTAGTAATAGAGTCGGCTGTTACTACAGGTGGTGTAGGTTTAGCTGGCGTTGATGGCTGGCTTAGTGGGTTGTCCCAATTTAGCATGATACGATGTTCTCCTTTTCTGACGTGCACTACTAGTTCGTACTTTAGTCGCCCGTGTTGTTGTCTTTCTGGTAGAACGGATTGTTTTTCGTGACTTTGTCATTCCGCTTCCTTTGTTTGTTTTCTTTAGAAGAAGTATTTCTACTCCCTCCTAACCCTCCCCGGATTAAGAAGAGAGACTTTCAGTTTTTTTAGAGTATATAAGTTGCTCCTAGTGCTTGATTTTGTGTTGAGAACAAGGCGCGAGTTTCAAAATATCGGGAGCGTACTAAAGTACGTAACTAGATATTTTGAAGCTCGCAACGTAGCTATCGACGCAAAAGCAAGTACTAGGTGCTACTTATTGGCAGGCGTCGCAGTCTGGATCTAAAATACTACACGCCGCTGGCGCCGCTGACCCAACTTCCATTGGCGCATCTGGCACATTATTTTCTGCCATGCTATTAATATTACTAGAACTCTCTTGCGATTTCTCCATCGCCGTAGCGCCCATAGAGCGAAGGTAGTAGGTTGTTTTCAAGCCACGCACCCAAGCTAGTTTATACAAATTATCAAGCTTAGTGCCTGATGGCTCTTTCATGTATAAATTAAGCGACTGACCTTGATCAATCCATTTTTGACGACGACTACCGGCTTCAATCAACCAGCGAGAATCAACTTCAAATGCGGTCGCATATTTAGCTTTCATGTCATCGGGGACACGGTCGATTTCTTGCACGCTGCCATCGAAGTATTTAAGGTCGTTAATCATTACTTCATCCCATAAACCGTGCTCGTGTAGCTCGTTAACAAGGTATGGATTTACTACGGTAAACTCACCCGATAGATTCGATTTCACAAACATATTTTGGTAGGTTGGTTCAATCGATTGGCTCACACCACAGATGTTTGAAATGGTTGCGGTAGGCGCAATTGCCATGGTGTTTGAGTTGCGCATACCCACTTTAGCGATTTGCTTGCGCAGGCCATCCCAATCTAAGGTGGTGGTTTTATCAACTTGGTAGTACTGTTCGCCACGTTGCGCTTCCATCAGCTTGATAGAATCAATCGGCAACACACCCTGTGACCAAAGTGAACCTTCGTAACTTGGGTAAGTACCGCGCTCTTCGGCTAGATCAGACGATGTTTTAATCGCGAAATAAGAAACCGCTTCCATACTTTTATCGGCAAACTCGACTGCTTCCATTGATGCGTAAGGAATATCTTGCTTGTAAAGCGCATCTTGGAAACCCATTACACCCATGCCGACGGGGCGATGCTGCATATTTGAATTACGCGCTTGCGGCACGCTGTAGTAATTGTACTCAATGACATTATCAAGCATGCGCATCGCAGTGGTGACGGTTTGCT
>Ga0256839_1003786_pt1 | contig 15297 bp, 12 predicted proteins | sample 354166metaG_FD_185968 | JGI IMG/M metagenome (GOLD analysis project Ga0256839, IMG submission 185968) | Hydrothermal vent microbial communities from Mid Atlantic Ridge, Atlantic Ocean - 354-166 | ecosystem: Environmental > Aquatic > Marine > Hydrothermal vents | place: Atlantic Ocean: Mid... | reverse complement strand
GGTGTGCCTGTGGGCGGCGCTGACGGTACGGGTGGAGAACCCGGCGGGCGCGATCGAGGCCCGCGTGGTGATGGGCAAGGAAGCCCGGATGCGGGCGACGTCGCCGGAGCGGGAGGTTCGCAGCGGGGACATCGAGATCGTTCGCGAGAAGGGGCGGACGACGATCCGCGTGCAGCCGCCGGACGGCGTCCGGGTGAACGTACAGGTCTCGCTTCCCTACGGGTACTATTTGCAGGCCGCGACGAGGGACGGGCCGATCCGTTTGGAAGGGATGATCCGGCGGGCCGAGCTGTCCACGGTGTCGGGCGGGTTGTATCTGAAGGCGCCGTGGCGGTACACGCGCCTGGCGATACTCTGCGGGGACCGGCCGGGGCAGTTCGAGAAGCCGAAGACCCTGAGGCTGCGGGTGGGGAGCCGGACGCAGGCGGAGCCGGAAGTAGGCTGGAGGGTGAGCGACCGGCTGCCCGATACGGCGGTGGTCTACGGGCGGATCATCGCCCGGGCGGAGAGGCCCGAGGCGGTGGTTCTCGAGGCCATGGACGTACCGGCGGATGCGCCGGTGAAGCCGCCGGGCCTGGCCGAGGAGATCGTCGAAGAGATTCTGAAACGCCGGAAAGCGTCCTCCCGCCGCCCGCGCCCCCAGCGCCGGCCGGCGCCCGAGCCGCAGGCCGAAGAGCCGGTCATCGTCGAGGGAGGCATCGCCAGATTCACGGGCGAGGTGCGGATGGTCACGCTGTCGGCGGCGGTCTATGACCGTCTGGGGCGCCCGGTGACCGATTTGAAGCCGGAGGACTTCGAGGTCTACGAGGACGGCGTGTTGCAGGAGATCGCCCACGCCGCGAGCGAGGAGGAGCCGTTCAACCTCGCCCTGCTGCTCGACCTGAGCGGCAGCACGCGCCGGGACCGGCGGGCGATGATGGAGGCGGCCAAGGGCTTCATCGGCATCGCCCGGCCGCACGACCGGGTGGCGATCTACGCGCTTGCCGGGAGCATGTTTCAAGTGGTCTCGCCGCTGACGGCGGACCGCAAACGCCTCTACGAGGTGATCGACCGGATGCCGGACGTCTCCGGCGCCTCGCCGATCTACGACGCCATCGTGCTCGCCTATGCCGAAGAGCTCCGGGAGAGGCCCCAGGAGCGCAACGCCCTGATCGTGATCACCGACGGGGTGGACAACCGCATCCACGATACGGGGGTTCCCAGCCGCGTCTCGAGCAAGAAGCTGCGCCGGGCGGCCGAGAGCATGAACGTGCTGATCTACCCGGTGTTCCTGGATCCCTTCCGGCTGGTTCCCAGCCCCGACTGGGCGATCCAGGCGCGCCAGGCGCTGGCGAAGCTGGCGCGGACCACCGGCGGGCGGCTGTTTCCGGCGCACTCGATCCGGGACCTGGACCCGGTTTACGACCTGGTGGCCGACGAGCTGCGGAGCGTCTACACGCTGGCCTACTATCCGACGGACCAGGAGTTCGACGGCCGCTGGCGGTCGATCGAAGTGCGGGTGAAGCGTCCGGGAGTGAAGGTGCGGGCGCGGCCCGGCTACTACGCCGAGTGAAGCGGGCGGCGGGGTTACGATCCGCCGGTGAGCAGGCGTTCCATGGCTCCGGCGCCGAAGCGCGCCGTCGCGGCGACGATTCCCACAGCCAGCAGGACGCCGGCGGCGAGCACGATGGCGGCCTCGGCGGCCAGCGCCGCGGCGATGCGGGACCGCGCGCCACCGATCCGGGCCATCGTCCGGAGCTGGCGGCGGCGCAGGCGGATGGACAGGACGAAGACCAGCGCCGTGGCGGCCAGCGTGGCTGCGGCCACCCCCGCCAGCGCCCCGGCCACGTAGCCCTGCACGCGGAAGACGGTGGCCATCAGCTCCTCCATCACCTTCTCGGGACGAACCAACTGGAGCGGGCCGCCGGCGTCCTGGAAGCGGCCGAGCAAGAGGGCGGCGGCCTTCCGGTCCCGCGGCACGACGATGGCCGCGGTGACGGGGAACGTATCCGGGTCCCCGTGGAAGTGGAACGAGGCGAGGTTCTCCGGGGTGACTTCGTTGTACTCGACCACCGAGGCGTTGCCGATGACGAGGTTGCCCTGGCGTTCGAGGACGGCGCCGGCGGCTTCGGGCGAGGCGAGATCCTGATGGCCGTGGGCCAGGCCTTCGATGAGCCAGGCGGTCTTGAGATCGACGAAGACGGCGCGGTCGTCGGGCGTGCCGGTGGGGGCGAGGATGCCGGTGACGCGCATCTTCAGCGGGTAGACTCCGGCGAGGCTGAAGGCGCTCTCGGGAGGGGAAACGACCGAGCCGCCGGGCTCGAGGCCGCGGCGGGCGGCGACTTCGGCTCCGAGGACGCAGTCGCCCAGGCGGGTCATCAGGCCGCCGCGCGCGACGCGCAGGCGGCGGAAGGTGAAGTAGTCGAGGGTGGTCCCCACGATGGGATCGGGGCCGGCGCGGAAGCGCACGTACAAGGGGATGGCCGTGGCGAGATTCGAATCGGCGATGCCGGCGGCTTGCCGGTACTCGATGCGGGGCGGCGCGGAGCGGCGGAAATAGAGGGAGTTCAGCACGAGCTCGAGGGGACTGCCCTTGGCGCCGAGCAGCAGCGGCGTGGCGGCGGCCCGGCTGCGAAGCTGGCTGTCGGCGCGGCGGACGAGGGTGCGCAAACCCAGAGGCAGGGCCAGGACGACGGCGATGGCGGCGGCGAGGACGCCGGTGGTGAGCTTGTTCCGCGCGAGGTATCGGGTGGCCAGATAGAGCGCGTGCCTCATGGCCGGGCGAATCCTTTAGAGCGGCGGGCGCCGCCGGTGCGGCGGTTTGTTCTCGCGCAAAAGAATGTGGCTTCCGCGCTGCCGGTCCACTTCATAGCCGGCCCGGGCGAATGCTCTCACCGCGTCGCGGCCGGAGACCGCCGGCAGTTTCACGCCGCCGGCACCTCGACGATCTCCTGTTCGACGCCCGGCGGGACGGGCTCGCCGTGCTCGCGAAGACTCTCCAAGTACAAAGAGATCGCTTCCCGTATGTTTTCCCGGGCCTCTTCGCGGGTCCGGCCCTGCGAAACGCACCCGGGCAAGGCCGGACACGTCGCCACGAACATCCCGTCTTCGTCGCGCTCGATGTATACGCGGTACTTCATCCCGGCTCCCATTCCATCATACCGGCCGCTGGCGCGGGGCTCCTGGAAATGCAGCTCCAGCGCTTCGCGGAGATTGTCCAGAGCCTCTTCAGGGTTGCGGTTCTGGCCGGCGCGTTCACCTCTGGACACCGGGCCACGAGCCAGACCCGTCGGCGCTCTTGCTGAACCAGCGGCCGGCGGGCGTGATAAAGTACATTCCGGTGCGCCCAGGAGGAGCCGGCGGCCGGCCGAAGAAGCGGCGGGCGCACTCTGGCAGCAAGGAGGTCGAAGAAATGCGGATTGTTTCGAGAAGCTGGATCATCGGCGCGGCGCTGGGCGTGGCGGCCGCGGCGGCCATGCCCTTGGCGGCCCAGAAGAAGGATTCCCGGCCCAATATTCTTTTCATCTTCACCGACGATCACGCCTATCAGGCCATCAGCGCCTATGGGTCGAAGATCAACCACACGCCGAACATCGACCGGCTGGCGCGCGAGGGCATGCTGTTCCGCAACGCCCTGGTGACGAACTCGATCTGCGCCCCGAGCCGGGCGGTGATCCAGACGGGCAAGTACAGCCACCTGAACGGCGTCATCAACAACCGCGTCGTCTTCGACGGCTCGCAGCAGACCTTCCCGAAGCTGCTGCAGAAGGCCGGCTATCAGACCGTGATCTTCGGCAAGTGGCACTTGAAGAGCGAGCCCCAGGGCTTCGACGTCTGGAAGGTGCTGCGCGGCCAGGGGCACTACTACAATCCTGATTTCCGCGTGCCCGGAGGCCCGGACGTCCGCATCGAGGGCTACGCCACCGACATCATCACCGACATGACGCTGGACTGGCTGAAGAACCAGCGGGACCCGAACCGGCCCTTCCTGATCATGTGCCAGCACAAGGCTCCGCACCGGAACTGGATGCCGCCGCCGGAGTACCTGACGCTCTACGACGGCATGGAGATCTGGGAACCGCCGACGCTGTTCGACGACTACTCCACGCGCGCCAGCCCAGCCCGGGAGCAGGAGATGGAGATCGCCCGGCACATGAGGGACGTCGAGGACTTGAAGCTGATCTCGCTGCTCGAAGCCAAGGAGCGCGGCGAGAAGCTCTCCCGGGTCTTCTCCCGCATGACCGAAGACCAGATGCGGATGTGGGACGCCGCTTACGGGCCGAAGAACGAGGCCTTCTACAAGGCCAACCTCACCGGCCGGGCGCTGGTGCGCTGGAAGTATCAGCGTTACATCAAAGACTACCTGCGCTGCATCGCCTCGGTGGACGCCAACGTGGGGCGGCTGCTGCGGTACCTGGACGTTACCGGGCTGGCCGAGAACACGGTGGTGATCTACAGCTCGGACCAGGGCTTCTATCTGGGCGAGCACGGCTGGTACGACAAGCGGTGGATGTACAAGGAGTCGTTGAAGACGCCGCTGATCATCCGCTGGCCGGGGGTGACGAAGCCGGGCAGCGTGGACACGCACCTGGTCTCGAACATCGACTTGCCGGAGACGTTCCTGGAGATCGCCGGCGTGCCGGTTCCCGACGACATGCAAGGCCGGAGCCTGGTGCCGCTGCTCAAGGGCGAGTACGTGCCGGACTGGCGGAAGAGCTTCTACTACCACTACTACGAGGGTCCGCCGGCGGTGCACAAAGTAGCGCGGCACTACGGCGTGCGCACCCCCACGCACAAGCTCATCTATTACTACCAAAAGGACGAGTGGGAGCTGTTCGACCTCGAGCTGGATCCCCACGAGCTGCACAACGTCTACGACGACCCGCGCTACGCGCGAATCGTCAAGGAGCTGAAAGCCGAACTCAAGCGGCTGCGCGAGGAGCTGAAGGTGCCGGAGGTGGATCCGGACCTGCAGCACTGAGCCGGGCGGACCTTCAACAGATCCGCGGAAGCAGCTCGCCTACGGGCATCGGGACGACGCGGCTAGCCCCGATGCCGGTGCGGACCGCCACAGTCCCGGGATGCTCGCCGGTGATGCGCCCGATCACCTGAGCGTCGCGTCCCAAGGGATGGGCGCGCATGCGCTCGAGGATGGCCGGGGCGGCGGCGGGGTCCACCACGGCGAGGAGCTTGCCTTCGTTGGCCACGGTCAGGGGGTCGAGGCCCAGAAGCTCGCAGGCCGCCTCCACCTCGGCTCGTACGGGGATCTTCTCTTCCTCGAGCAAGACGCCCTTGCCGGCCGCAACGGCGATCTCGTTCAAGGCCGCCGCCACGCCGCCGCGGGTGGGGTCGCGCATCAGGCGCACGGCGGCGGGCGTCTCGAGGATGGTCCCGGCGAGGGTGTGGAGCGCCGCGGTGTCGCTCTCGATGCGGGTGCCGAACTCGAGACCTTCGCGGACGCTGAGCACGGCGATGCCGTGGTCGCCGATCGTGCCGCTCAGGATGACGGCGTCGCCGGCCTCGATGCGCCCGGGGCCGAGCTGGACGCCTTCGGGAACGAGGCCGATGCCCCCGGTGGTGATGTAGCAGCCGTCGCCGTGGCCCTTGTCCACGACCTTCGTATCTCCGGTGACGATTTCGACGCCGGCCTGGCGCGCGGCGGCGGCCATGCGCTGGACGAGGCGGCCCAGCTCTTCCATGGGGAAGCCTTCCTCGACGAGGAAGGCGGCGCTGAGGAACAGAGGCCGGGCCCCGGCCATGGCCAGGTCGTTGATGGTGCCGTTGACGGCCAGCTCGCCGATGGAACCGCCGGGGAAGACGAGCGGGCGCACCACGTAGGCATCGGTCGAGAAGGCCAGGCGCGCACCGGCGGCGGCGACCACCGCGGCGTCGCCCAAAGCTTCCAGCGCGCTGTTGCGGAAGGCCGGCAGGAAGAGCTCGCGGACGAGGTCGGCGGTAAGCTGGCCGCCGCTGCCGTGGCCGAGGACGATGTTCGGATAGGAGCGCAGCGGCAGCGGGCAGCTCCATTTGCCGGGATCGAAGTCGCGGGCCATAGCGGTCAACGGACGGGATCGGCGGCGCGCCTCCCGTAATTGTAGTAGGCGGCGCAGGCGCCTTCGCTCGAAACCATGGTCGCTCCCAGAGGCGTCCGGGGTGTGCACTCCTTGCCGAAGGCGGGGCAGTCGGTGGGCTTGATGGCGCCCTGGAGCACCTCGCCGCTGCGGCAGACGGTGGATTCCCGGGCGGCGGCGACGCCGGTGTCGAAGCGGAGCTCGGCGTCGAAGTCGCGGTATCCGGGGGCCAGGCGCCAGCCGCTGGCGGGGATGAGGCCGATGCCGCGCCAGTTGCGGTCCGTCACTTCGAAGACCTCGTCGAGGAGCTTCTGCGCGGCCAGGTTGCCGTCGCGGGTGACCGCCCGGGCGTAGGCGTTCTCCACGCGGGCCTCGCTGCGCTCGAGCTGCGCTACGGCCCGGCGGATGCCGTCGAGCAGGTCCACCGGCTCGAAGCCGGCCACGACGATGGGAACCCGGTGGCGCTCGGCGATGGGCACGTACTGGCGGTAGCCCATGACGGTGCAGACGTGCCCGGCGGCGAGAAAGGCCTGAACGCGGTTGCCGGGCGCCTGGAGGATCGCTTCGATGGCCGGCGGCACCAGCACGTGGGAGACGAGCAGGGAGAAGTTGGCGATGCCGTCGCGGCGGGCGACCTTGACGGCCATGGCGTTGGCCGGCGCGGTGGTCTCGAAGCCGACGGCGAAGAAGACGACCTCGCGGCCGGGGTTCTCCCGTGCCAGGCGGAGGGCGTCGAGGGGCGAATAGACGACGCGCACGTCGGCTCCCTCGCTTTTGGCCTGGAACAGATCCTTGGCGCTGCCCGGCACGCGCAGCATGTCGCCGAAGGAGCAGAAGACGACGCCGGGCCGGGCGGCGATGGCCACCGCCTTGTCGATCAGCTCCAGCGGCGTAACGCAGACCGGGCAGCCGGGCCCGTGGACGAGTTCGAGGCCGGATGGGAGCACCTGGTCGATGCCCGAGCGGATGATCGAGTGCGTCTGGCCGCCGCAGACCTCCATGATGGTCCAGGGGCGAGTGGCCAGCCGCTCGATCTCGCGCAGCAGGCGCCGGGCGATGGCGGCGTCGCGGTATTCAGCAAGGTGCTTCACGCCGGTGAATCTCCCTGAAAGCGCTCAGCCGGGCGGCGCGCCGCCGTCCTCGCCGCCGGAGTTCCACTCCGGGCCGTCCAGCTCCCCCATTTCCCGCAACGCGGCGAGCGTCTCTTCGGCCGCCTCTTCGTCCACCTTGCTGATGGCGAAGCCGACGTGGACGATGGCGTAGTCGCCGGGACCGGCCTCGGGCAGATACTCGAGGCAGACCTCCTTGAAGATGCCGCCGAAGTTTAGCCGGCCCATCCGCAGGCCGTCCTTTTCATAGACCTCTTCGATGCGCCCGGGGACGGCTAGACACACGATGGCGCCTCCTCTTCGGCCAGGAATCGCCGGCGCGTGGCGGCGAGGTGTTCGAGCCAGGCGTCCAGGCCGGCTCCGGTCCTGGCCGAGGTTTCGATGACGGCGGCGTCCGGGCGGACCGCACGGATGTTGCGCAAGGCGGCTTCGCGGTCGAACTCGCACGGGCCGGCGAGGTCGATCTTGGAGACGAGCACGACGTCGCCGGAATGGAACAGCGCCGGATACTTGAGGGGCTTGTCCTCGCCTTCGGCGACCGACAGGATCACCGCCCGCAGCCCCTCGCCGAGATCATAGCTGGCCGGGCAGACGAGGTTGCCGACGTTCTCGATGAAGAGGTAATCGAAGGTTCGGAGGTTCCAGCCCTCGAGGCGGCGGGCGATCATGGCGGCGTCGAGATGGCAGGCGCCGTGGGTTTCGATCTGGCGCACCGGGCAGCCGGCCGAAGCCATGCGACGGGCGTCGTTGTCGGTCTCCACGTCTCCGGCGATGACTGCGGCGGGAACCCCGGCGGCGGCAAGCCGGCGCAGCGTTTCGACGAGCAGCGACGTCTTGCCCGCTCCCGGCGAAGAAACCAGGTTGACCGCCAGCAGGCCGGCCCGGCGGAACTCTTCGCGCAGCTCGCGCGCCCGGCGGTCGTTTTCGGTGAGCACGCTCTGGCGGATTTCGAGGATACGCGCCGGCATCGTCCAGCCCCTCGGGGATCTTGCCTCCTACTTCTCGATCTCCAGCGCCGCCAACTCGATCTCGCGGCCCTGTACGAGCGTCCCCCCGGCAGCGCCGCACACGGGACAGTACATCAATTGTACGCTCTCCGGCTCGACGTCGCGGCGGCACCGCGGGCAGTGGATCCGGACCGGCGCCGGCTCGATCACCAGGCGGGAGCCTTCGAGCAAGGTGTCCCGGCAGGCCGCCTCGTAACCCAGGCGCAGGGCTTCTTCCATGACGCCGCTGAGGGCGCCGAGCCTCAGGCGCACCTCGCGCACCTTCCGGGCGCCGTTGGCCCGGGCGGCCTCTTCGGCCATCCGGACGAGCTCGCGGGCGATGGAGAGTTCGTGCACGGGGCGCTCCGTCGTTTTCAGTGTCGCAGGCGGCCCCGGCCGGAGCAATCGGCGCCCAGGGCGCGGGAGCGCGTCCGGGTCCGCTGAGGCGCGCTTCCGGGGCGCGGCGGCGCTACAATACAACCAGGCCTATGGACGTCTACGAAGAGCTCGTGCGCCTGCGCCGGCGGGGCGAGAAGTGCGCGCTGGCGACCATCGTCTCGGTGAACGGGTCAATCCCCTCGTATCAGAACGCCAAGATCCTGGTGCGCGAGGACGGTTCCTTCGTGGGCACGATCGGCGGGGGCTGCGTCGAGGCCGAGGTCTACAACGCCGCGCGGGAAGTGATGGAGACCGAGAAGGCTAAGATGCTCGAGTTCTCCCTCGGCCAGGACGTCGCCTACGAGAACGGCCTCATCTGCGGAGGGCAACTGAACGTGTACGTGGAGCCGGTGGTGCCGCAGCCGCGGGCCTATCTCTTCGGGGCGGGCCATGTCTCCCGGGCCATCGCCCAGATCGCGCATCTGGCGGGGTTCGCCACGGTGGTGGTGGACGACCGGGAGCGGTTCGCCAGCCGCGAGCGTTTCCCCGAAGCCGAACAGGTCCATGCGGGCGAGTACGAGGAGATCTTCCCGCGGCTGGAGATCAACTCTTCGAGCTACCTGATCATCGTGACGCGCGGCCACCGCGACGACATGCGGGTGCTGCGGCTGGCGGTCGAGTCGCCGGCGCGCTTCATCGCCATGATCGGCTCGAAGCGCAAGGTGATCAGCATCGTGAAGGAGCTGGAGAAGGAGGGCATCCCGCGGGAGAAGTTCGAGCGGCTGACGGCCCCCATGGGCCTGGACATCGGCGCGGTGACGCCGGAGGAGATCGCCGTGAGCGTGGTGGCCGAGATGATCGCCGTGCGCCGGCAGCCGGACTCCAAGTGGCGGGAGCTCTCCAAGTCGATCTTCACCAACCCCTCCTTGCGCGGTCTGCTGAAATAGCTGCTTGGCCGTGACGATCGCCGGGATCATCCTCGCCGCCGGAGCCGGACGGCGGATGGGCTCGCCGAAGGCGCTGTTGCGGTTGGACGGCAAGACCTTTTTCGACCGCATGGTCGCGGCGCTCGAGTGCTGCTGCGAGCCAGTCATCGCCGTTCTGGGCCACCACGAAGAGGCGGTGCGCCGCGGCGTGCGGTCGGCCGCGGCGGTGCGGTTCGTGGTGAACCCCGATCCGGACCGGGGGATGCTGAGTTCCTTGCAGTGCGGGCTGCGGGCCGTTCCCAGTGAAGCTGCGGCCGCGATCTTCTGCCCGGTGGACTATCCGCTGGTGAAGGCGGCCACGGTGCGGGCGTTGGCGGAGGCGTTTCGCGCGCAGCCCGCGGCGGCGGTGATCGTACCGGCGTTCAGAGGCCGTCACGGGCATCCTGTCCTGGTGGGGCGGCCGGTGATCGGGGAGCTGCTCGCACTTGCTTCCGAAGCGAGCCCGCGGGAGGCCATCCGGCGGTTCCGCGAGGCGACCCTCTACGTGGAAACGGGCGACCCGGGCATCCTGCGCGACGTGGACACGCCGGCGGACTTGCGCCGGTTGGAGGAGCAGGACCGATGAGCCGCCGGGCCGTCCGGCGATCCATAGCCGCGGCGCTGCTCGTTCTCGCCCTTGCGTTCGCGGCGCCGTTCTTCGAGATCGACTCGCTGAAGGAGCCGATCCGTGCGGCGCTCCAGACGGCTCTCGACCGGCGGGTGGAGGTCGGCGGGCCGGTGCGGGTGCGGCTCGTTCCCTCGCCCGGCGTGATCGTCGAAAACGTAGTGATTTCCGACGAGGCGGCTTTCGGGATCGAGCCCTTCGCTTATGTGCCGGAACTCGAAGCCACGGTGGATCCTTTGGCCCTGCTTGGGGGACGCCTGGCCTTCCGTGGCCTGGCGTTGGTCGAGCCGAGCATGAACCTGGTGAAAAACGCGGCGGGGGAATGGAACTATCCGAGCTTGCTGCAGCGCGTCTTTTCCGCTCCGGCTTCGGGGCGGGCGATGCTGCCGCGGATCGAGGTGCGGCGCGGCCGCCTGAACTTCAAGTTCGGGCGCCGGAAGTCGGTCTTCTACCTTTCCGGCGCCGACATCTCCGTAGGCCCGGAACCGGGCAAAGAGCCGGCGTTGCGCTTCCGGTTCTCGGCCTCGCCCTCGAGAACGGACCGGGCCGCCCAGGGCTTCGGCCGCTTTTCGGGAAACGGGCGGTTCCTCTATTCGAGGGCGGGAGAGCACCGGCTGCGGATGGTCGTGCGCCTGGAACGCAGCGCGATCCCGGAACTGTTGACCCTGTTCGGGGGCTACGGGGCCGGCCTCGGCGGGTTCCTGGCTTCCCGGGCAGAGTTCGAGGGTCCGCTTTCGCGGGTGCGGATCCGGGGCGAGCTTCAGTTGGCCGAGGTGGACCAACGCTTCATTCTGCCGCCGCGCTCCGGCGAGTGGGCGCTCAACTATGAAGGAACGCTGGACCTGGTGCGGCAGGAAGTCAGGCTCCAGACCAGGCCGCGGCGGGAACGGCTGCCCGTCTCGATCCGTTTCTTCGCCGCTGACTATTTGACACGGCCGCGGTGGGCGATCGTCGCCTCGGCGGACCGGCTGCAGTTGGAAACGATCCCGGCGCTGGCTTCGGAGCTGGGCGTGCCGCTGTTCACCGGGCTGAGTCTGCGCGGGTGGCTCTCCGGGGCGGTGGGCCGCTCGGCGGACGGGCGCATCCTGGGGCGGTTTCGCGCCGCCGACGTGGAGCTCAGCGCTCCGGGCGGAGAAACGGTCCACGTCGAGGCGGCGACCGTCACGGCGTCGGACGACGTCCTGAGCGTAGCTCCCGCCCCTGTGGTCGTCGAGGGGCGGGAGGCGGCCACCGTGAGCGGGTCGTATTCACGGGCGACTCAGGAACTGAACATCGTCATCGGTTCGCAGGAGTTCCCCATCGAGCGGTTCGTCTCGCTGTGGCGCGCGATGGCGCGCTCGGAGGCGCCCCGGGCCTTCCGGCTGGGCTCCGGGGGCCGCTGGACGGGCAACCTGAGGTTCCGGGGCGCCCCCGGGGGACGGTTCTGGTCCGGCGCTGTCGTCCTCAGCGGCCGCCGGCTGGCGGTGCCGGGCATCGAGGACGAAGTGCGGATTCGCCGGGCGGAAACGGATGCCTCGGGAAGCGAGGTTCGGCTGGTGGGCCAGGCCGGCGGCATCGCCTTCGAGGCCCGCTGGAAGGAGCCGGCCCTGTTGGAGATCCGCTGCGAGGAACTCGCCGTCGAGGAGCTGGAAAGGCAACTTCGGCCGTCGCTTTCGTGGACTCCCTCCGGGCTGATCGCCCGCGCCCTGCGGTTGCGCCGGGCGACCATGCCCCGGTGGCTCGCCCGCCGGAGGATGCAGGGAACGCTGACCGCAGAGGCGGTCGTCGCCGGCCCGGCCAGGCTCACCGGCGTCGAGGCCCGATACCACTGGAACGGGCCGGAACTGGAGGTCCATCTGGATCGCGCGGAGGCTTCGCCCGGGACGCTTACCGGCGTATTGCGCGTGGATCTCACCGACGGCTCGCCCCGTTGGAGTGCGGCGGTGCGCTTGACGGGATTCCGCTGGGACGGCGCCGAAGTGGAAGCGATGGGCAACGTGAACGCCCGGGGCTCCGGCCTGGATGCGGTCGGTTCGCTCAAAGCCGAAGGCGAGTTTGCGGCGAGATTCGCCGAGCCCGTGGCTGGCTTCGACGCGGCGAGCGGCTGCTTCGAGCTGGCGATGGCGAGGTTCGGGCCGCAGTTCGTGCTCCCGTGCGTGCGGCTCCAGACCAGCGCCCACGGCGTACTCGACGGCTGGGGCCGCCTGGACGCCTTCGGCCGTATCCGGCTGGAGTTGTTCGATACGGAGCGCTCCTACGAGGTCTCCGGCCGCCTGGCGCCTCTTTCTCTCGAGATCCGGCCCGCTGAGTCCAGTGGGATAGAATGACGGGTTGGAGCGGCGGCGCCGGGGAAGCCGCGCGAATGGTGCGGGAAGTCCGCAACGGGGTCTGAGCCTTCGATGGGTGACCGTCTGAACTGGGAAGCCGTGGCCGCGGCGATCCGCCGGATGCGGGAAGCCGCCGGACCGCGGCAACTTGCCGCCGTCCTGGCCGAGACCGCCGGCCAGCTCGCCCCACGGACGGCCGTGTTCCTGGCGTCAGACAACCTGCTGCGTCTGGCGGCGGCGGCCGGGTTCGAACCAGACCCCGGCGGGGTCGAGATTCCCGCCGGCAGCGCGCCCGCGCTGGCCGAAGCGCTCCAGACCGGCGACTGCGTGGTGGCGATGCACGCCGCCACCGAGCTTTCGTTCCGCCTGGTGGAGGCGTTGCCTGCGGAGCCGGGCGCGCGGGTCGTCCTGGCTCCGATCGCGGGCCGCCGCACCGCGCACGGGATTCTGTACGCCGAGGGCGGAAGGGCCGCCGAGTCGCCGGCGCCGTTCGAAGCGCTGGCCGGGGCGGCGGGCCTGGCCGCGGATGCCTTGTCCGGCGAACCTGCGCCGCCGGAAGGTCTCGTCACGCTTGGAACTTCGCCTTCGGGGCCGCAAGCGGCGCCGGAGGCGGTCGATGAGGAGGCCCTGAAGCGCGAAGAGAGCGCTCGCCGGTTCGCCCGGGTGAGGGTGGCGGCGATTCTGGAACGGCGCTCGCAAGCGGTCAAGGAAGGCCGGGCGGCGGGCGACCTCTACCGGCGCCTCCAGGCAGAGATCGAGCAGGCGCGCGGCGCCTACAAGGCCGAATACGTAGACAAAGCGGGACTGGCGACCGACTACTTACATGAAGAGCTTGTGCGCACACTGGCGGGCAACGATGCGTCGCTGTTGGGTGCTGATTACCCTGGGCCTCTGGTTTAGCCTGCCCGCAGTCCCGGCGGCCGGGCAGGGCTCCGGCGGGCTGGCTGAGCTGATCCAGGCCTACCGGAGCAAGCCCTCGCCCGCCGCCCGGGCGGCGCTGCTGAAATACGCCGAAGCCCACCCGGAAGGAGAGGAAGGGGCGCTGGCCCTGCTGGCTCTCGGCGCCGGCGAGGCCGAGGGGGAAGATGCCTCGAAGGCCGCCGTGTGGCTGCGCGAGGCGAAACAGCGGCTTCCGGCCCTGGCCGATTACGCCGCCTACCACCTCGCGCGGGCTCTGATGGAGCGGGAGCGGCATGCGGAGGCCATCACCGAACTCGAGTGGGTGTTGAACTTCGACCCCCGCTCCCCGCATCAGTTGCAGGCGATCCTGCGCGCCGGCGAGATCTACCTGGAAAGCGGAAATCCTCGTCTGGGCGTGGAGCTGATGCGCCGCTACGCCGGTTTGCTTCCGGCTCCGGAAGGGCTGGCGATCAAAGCGCGCTTGGAGGAAGCCGCCGGCATGCTCAGCGCGGCGGCGGCCACCTGGCAGGAGGTCTACTACGGATACCCGGTCTCCAGAGAAGCGCAGCAGGCCTCCGTGGCGTTGAGGCGGCTGAAAGCGCGCCTGCGCAGCCGCTACCCGCCGGTCACCGCCGAGGCCATGTTCCGCCGCGTGGACAAGCTCATCCGGGCGCGGCGGCATCTGACGGCCCGGCGGGAACTGCAGGAGATGACCACCTCGCTCGGCGGGGCGGACCGCGACCGGGCACGGGTCTGGCTGGGGAAGGCGCGCCACATACGGCGGCACGATACGGTGGCCTACCGGTGGCTGAAGTCGCTGAAAGTGAGCGATCCGGAGGCGGACGCCGAACGGCTCTACTATCTGCTGGCGGCGGCGCGGCGCCTGGGCCGCAAGAGCGAAGTGGTGCGGATCGTCCGTGAACTGGACAAGAAACACCCGCACTCGGAGTGGCGTCTGGAGGCTCTGGTCTCGGCGGGGAACATGTACTTGCTGGAGAACGACCACGAGCGCTTCTTGCCCTTCTACCGCGCCTGCGCCGAGGACTTCCCGGAAAGCGCCCGGGCGCCGTATTGCCACTGGAAGATCGCCTGGAGCCACTACATCCGGCGGCGCCCGGAAGCGGCCGAACTCCTGCGCCTCCACGTGAAACGCTACCCGGGTTCCAACAAGGCGCCGGCGGCGCTCTACTTCCTCGGCCGCCTGGCCGAGCGATCCGGGAACAAGGCGGCGGCGGCAGCGTGGTACCACGAAGCCGCGCACCAGTATCCGAACTGGTACTACGGCTTCCTCGCGCAGGACCGCCTGGAGGCTCTCGGGGCGGCGGGCGGGGACGGCGAGGCCGCCGCCGAGGTGCACGAGTTTCTGGCCACGGTCGAATTCCCGGTGCGGCGGCACCGCAAGAACTTCGATCCGACGCCGCTGACCGAGACCCGGCTGCGGCGGGGCCGACTGCTGCTGAAGGCCGGCCTGCGCTCCTGGGGCGAGCGGGAATTGCGGTGGGGCGCCCGCACCGGCGCCCAGGGCCCCATCCTGGCGATGGAGCTGGCCCGGGCCGCAGCGGCAGCCGGACGTTACGGGCAAAGCATCCGCTTCATCAAAGCTCTGGCGCCGGGCTACCTTTCGATGGCTCTCGAAGACGCCCCGGAGGAGTTCTGGAGGCTGGCGTTCCCCCTGCCTTACCAATCGATTCTCGAGAAATACGCCCGGCGGCGAAATCTGGACGTGTACTTCCTGGCGGCTTTGATTCGACAAGAATCGGAATTCGACACTCGGGCCGTCTCGCGAGCCCGGGCCCGGGGCCTGACGCAGATCCTGCCCTCCACCGGCCGGCTCCTGGCGCGCAAGCTGCGCATCCGGGGCTACCGCACGTCATATCTGTACCAGCCCGAAATCAACGTGAACATGGGCACCTACTACTTGCGTAGTTTGATCGACGACCTCGACGGCCACACCGAGGCCGCCCTGGCTTCCTACAAT
>Ga0256839_1003785_pt1 | contig 15297 bp, 19 predicted proteins | sample 354166metaG_FD_185968 | JGI IMG/M metagenome (GOLD analysis project Ga0256839, IMG submission 185968) | Hydrothermal vent microbial communities from Mid Atlantic Ridge, Atlantic Ocean - 354-166 | ecosystem: Environmental > Aquatic > Marine > Hydrothermal vents | place: Atlantic Ocean: Mid... | reverse complement strand
TTTTTAGCAAATTGCATATTTGCATATGCAAAGCCACTTACTAGTAGTAAGAATACTAATTTTTTCATACCTTATCCTTTAAAATGCAAAGTTCATAATAAGACGGGTTTGATTCATCGTTCTGTCTTTGGTTGCCGTGTTATATTCTGATGTTCTTTGTGCATTAAAAAGTTTAAGTGTTATATCTGGTCTAGGCTTATAAACCATAACCAAATCTAACTCAGTTGCATCATCTGTTGGTGCAGATTGATACTTAGCATTAAACATATCTGATTGACCATAGTCTGCATAAGAAGCCATAAATTTAAGGCTTTTTAATGGTTGATAAACCAGTGTTGCTTTATAGGCATCAACATTAGAGCGGTACTGATTTCTGGAGAAGATAGAAGAGGTATATCCAGGATTTGCACCCCATGCATTAAGTAGCCCACCTTCATCTTTTGTCTCATATGCCAGTTTAGCGATAACTGTACCCCATTTAAGTATAGCTTGGGCTCCAAACATTGTTCCACCGTATGTATCTTCATACGCAGAGTTTGAAATATCTTGGTTCCATACATGTCCTGAAAGTTTAAGGACTTTCCCTTTACCTAGAGGATATTTATATGTTCCTTCAGCATAAAGGTTATTGGCTATGTCATCTATGAAGAAATCCCATATTTTAAAGTTAAATTTTCCTATCTTTTTTTCATACCCCAAAACCAACATACCATTAGAGTCTGTCGTGCCAGCTTTTAGTGTTTCGTCTATGCCATAGTATGTGCCACGTTCTAAATAGGGTTTTGTACCCGCACCATCCACATCAAAAGGTATGGCATACATACCACCTGTGCCTGTAAACTCACCTATAATCCCCCAGTCAGCCGCTGATCTTGAACCATAAGACATTTGTGTAATCACAGAGAGTGACGCATCTCCACCAAAGAGCTTACTGTCAAGTCTTGCATACTCATACAAATTTGGTACATGTGTAATCTGGGTTTTAGTCATAGGTGATTTGAACTGACTTCTTGCAAGTTGTACCTTATACCCCTCACCCTCATATCGTATATGTGCACCCCAACCATAGCCAGCATCAAGTTCATTTGGACCTTTGATGGTATTCATAAACTGTCCATAAGCGATGGATGTCTCATCTGTATCAGTAAGTCCAGAGTCCATTACCCCATAAAACTCTGCTCCAACCTTCAGACCAGAGGTTATCTCTACTCCATAACCTAACCCTATCCCTATAGTACTACCCGTTACCTTGTCAAATCCATTATCTGCACCATCAAAAATATGATGTGCTCTTAAATATCCATGTAAGCTGCCATCATCTATAGTAATAGGCTTTTTAACATACTTGTATGGTGCTTTTGTAAATACAGGTGCCGTTATATCTGCCACCGTCTCATTTTTAATATCCCCTCCTGCTACAAGTAGTTCTGATATTACTATTGTGCTTAACCCAATTAATTTTAAACCTTTCATTAAATCCTCCATAATTTTTTCTAATATTAAATGAAAGGTAAAGTATATAATACAAGTATGAATTGAATATGAATTATTTATTATAAAAAATAATATATAACTATTTATATCTCAGTAAATTTATTTTTGATATCAAACCTCATTAAATAGGCTTGTATCATGTTACGAAGTGTCTCATCATCTAAGTTTGATTTCTTTTTCATGGGAAACTTAAAAAAGAAAGGATGATGCATCACAGAGTTCTTTTTATTTGGGTTTTTCATGTACAAAAATATAGCATTTTCCATACGTTCAAAAGTACTGTATACCATTAGATACCTTCTGTAGACCAATTCATCTGGTATCTGCTGAGGCACATGACATGAGAGGCATCTGTTTTGAAGCATTTGACTCTCTGATGTATCTAACTCTTTTGAGATTAATGTTGTGAAAATTAAAAAACATAACATGATTATCTTGCCCATTGTATCTCCATTGTTGTTCCTTCTTTAAGGGTCGATTTTATCTTTAAAACATAATCATAATACCTCACTATTTGATTGATAATATCAAGCCCCAAGCCAAAACCACCCTCGCTATCATTGGCTCTTTTAAAACGTTGAGAAATAATTTCGATGTCCTTTTTAGCAATACCTATACCTGTATCTCGTACACTTAAACTCCTATGTGTAAGGCATATATGTATCTTGCCACCTATTTCATTGTATTTAATAGCGTTAGATATTAGGTTGTCTATAACCCTTAGTAAATCATTGTTATCTATATCAAGATAGATATTTTCTTCTATCTTAACATCAAATTTTATTTGCTTTATATCTGCCATACTTGAAAAGTATGCAATCCTCTCTTTTAAAACATTAGATACATTAACACGCTCAACAGACCTATTATACTTATGATTAAAAGTCAGATACGTTAAATCATCATAGATACGACTTAATGTTTTTGATGCAATCTCAATACGATTCAACTCCTCGGATGTACCATATTTATCTGAAGATTCAAGTATCTCTATGTTTGCCAATATAGTACCTATAGGCGTGTTGAGTTCATGCGTAGTGTCTTCTATAAAACGATTCATTTTTTCCATAGAACTTCTCATTGGTGCAACAAATAATCTCCCTAAAAAAATACCTAAAATAGAAAAAAACACCCCTGCAATAAGCATAAATATATAAATAGATTTTTGAAGTTCCCACAACAATGTATCATCTATGTTTTTGGTAACCAAAAGATAAGCTGCTCCTAAGTAGTGGGGTTCAACCTTACTTACATAAAAAAGCCTATTGGTTTGTCTCTTTAGTTTTTCTTCATCCAATAGTTGCATCTGCTTAAATGTACCCATGATATACTTTTTATCACTGTCATAAATAGTAGATTCTAAATCTGGATATCTAGGATAGACTAGCGTTTTGTCAAAGGTGTTATGTAGTGTTCTTATTTGTGTTTTTATTTTTTGGGCTTGATGCCCCAAGCTATCTTTTTGTTTGTCCAGAATATGTTTTGTTTCATAGCTATAAAACATAAGACCTGCTAAGGCGAAGAGTAAAAATGTAGAGAGCAAATAAATTAGTAAAAATCGTATGAGACTTTTTTTCTCACTTTTTAACAAAACGATATCCTATGTTTTTGATAGTTTCTATCTTCTCTTTACCTATAGTGGCCCTAAGTGTTTTAACATACGCTCTAAGTGAAGCAATACTTGCATCTTTATCATAACTCCAAACTGTATTAAATATTTTTTCGTATGTCAACAATTCATTACTATTTTCTATAAAAAGCGTAAGAAGCATGAGTTCCTTATTTTTTAGAGCAATACTCTCTCCATCTTTTTCCAAAAGAGTATGTTTCACATCAAAGCTAAAACCATCGCCAATATTGATTTTATCTGTATAAGTACCATATTTACGTCTGAGCAAAGACTCTATACGTACCAAAAGCTCTTTTAAAACAAAGGGTTTACGTATATAGTCATCACATCCAACTTCAAACCCTTCTGTCACATCTTCTGTTGTGTGTAGTGAGGTAATAAAGATTGCAGGGACTGCACAGCCCTCGTCTCGCAAAGATTTCAAACATCTAAAGCCATTTTGATATGGTACTTTTACATCAAGAAGCATAAGGTCTATGCTTTTTTCATAAGCCAGTTCCTCAGCCTTTTGTCCGTCATAAGCACAAATAACCTCATAACCTTTAGAAACAAGAAATTGCTTAATAGTGTCACTATACGCAATATCGTCTTCAAGCAACAGAATAGTTTGTCTCATTAAAATCCTTCTAAACTTATCATAACACAGTTCAACTGATGAAAATTCAACTTTGATAATAAAAGTAAAGAAATCCAAGTTATCCAATATAATCATCTAATAATTTTGATATAATTATTCCAATAATGCATTAAGGGGATATCTATGGGGTTAATCAAAAAAGTTTTATCAATTAGTAGTGTCCTACTCCTTATAGTGATGATTTATTTTTCTGTACTGCTTATACAAGAAGGTGAAGACGCTAGAACCTACAAGTCAGACTATGCGACCCTTCACTCTGCAGCCTATGGTATGTTTAATTCAGATGTCTGGACAGATAAAATTGCAAAGATTGTGGACAAGAAAGTAGAAGACTTCAAACTCGACACAGACAATAGAGATGAGATAAAAGGGTATATAGAGACTATCATAGATACCTTGGTACTAGAAGCAGAACGTGTAGTAAAAGAGAGAAACTCTGGCAAACGTGGTTTTTTTGATAGCCTAGTAGGCTCTACCAAACAGATGATTACCGAATCCATCATAGACTTTAAAGATTTACGTAAGAGAGTACCTGAGTTTACAGATGGTGTGATGGCTGAAGTAGAAAAACCTGAAAACCAAGAACGTGCAAAAAAAGTCATACGGGAAAAACTCAAAAAATTTATGGCTGATAAATTTAAAAAACATACAGATATGTCTGCGTACACAGTCATACTTGAAAAATACAAATCAAGCACACTTGAACAATGTAATGATATTTTAAATAATCACATGGCAAATACCAAAGCTTCTATGGACAATAGTATGCATATTATTTTAGCTTTAGCCTTTACTATTATTTTATTTGTTCTCTTTTCTGGTATGCTTACTTCTTTGACGCTCTTTATCCTCTCAAGTACCACTGTTACTCTTTTAGCATCTGGCATTATGATGCCCATGCTTGACATAGAGGCTAAGATTTCAAAACTTACCTTCACCATACTTGACACTGACATCATCTTCCATAACCAGATACTTTTTTTTCAAAGTAAAAGTATCTCTGACTTAGTAAGACTTTTGCTAGACTCAGGTGAGGCACGTATGATACTTGTGGGTGTACTGCTAGTGATGTTCTCAATCATCTTCCCTACACTAAAACTCATAGCTACTACCATGTACTTCTATAGCAGAAGCATCATAGGAGACAACCCTGTGACACGTTTCTTTGCGTTACACTCAACTAAGTGGTCTATGGCAGATGTCTTTGTCGTTTCCATCTTTATGGCGTACTTAGGACTTGATGGTGTGGTAAACTCTGAGCTAAGACACTTAGAGTCTCAAGGTGACCCTGTCAATATAATCACCACAAACGGCACACACTTAGAAGTAGGATTTTTTCTCTTTTTAGGCTTTGTTCTAACTAGTTTTGTACTTTCTTATATGGTAGGAAAAAGTAAAAGTTCTAAAGTTTAAATATACATAAATTGCGACAAAAAGAGTATCGTCATGACAAAGGCAAAGGGTAAAACATGGTTCTTAAACACTAAGGGTTGTATGCCCATATAGACCTGTAAAAACCCTCTAATACCAAGCCAAATCCCTAAAAAAGTTTTAAGTCCTAACATGATTTGAAAATAGCTCAATCCTTTCTCAAAATCTATAGACCCATACACTTGGCTTATGAGGTAAAGTCCTGTACCTACTGCCACTAAAAGACTAGGCGGTACTACTTTACGTACATATTTCATAAATGACTCACGAATACTTTTATGTTCCTCTTCACTATAGGCATCTTTTATGTGTACTAAAAAAAGGTTATCAACTATGAGGAAGCCCCCATAGATAAAAGCGGCAAAGAGGTGTATGGTTTTTATGAGTACAAATGTCATGAAAAGTCCTGAATTTTTGGAGCATTATAGTAAGTTATGCGTGAAAGTATTTTGACTAATGTCAATCTAACCTATAAAACTTTGCGAAAAAAATGCCTCAACAACCTCTCTCATCTCTTTAGGGTCTTCTATACGGTTCACTTCATTTCTAAAGAGTGAAGCTCCTGCGTAGCCTGCTTTAGAGTATGAGTGTAGGTTTTTTCTAAAGATAATGGCTCCGTACTTGTCATAATGTTTTATCATCTGGTCGAAATGTTCTAGCACTACCTCTTTGATGAGTTCAGATGTTGGCTCTGCCATCCCCTCTTTTATCTGTTTAAATATCCATGGTTTTCCTACTGCAGCACGTCCTATCATCACTCCTTCAGCACCTGTGTACTCTTGTACCCATTTGGCTTTTTCTGGGCTGTCAATGTCACCGTTGGCAAACATAGGAATGGTGATGTTTTGTTTTATCTCTGCTAAAGCATCGTAGTCAACTGCTGCCTTGTATCGTCCTGCTCTTGTACGTCCATGTACTGCTATGTAGTCTGCTCCTGCTTCTTCACAGAGTTTGGCTATCTCGACATGGTTCTTTTCGTTAAATCCTAGCCTAAATTTTACAGAGGTGTACTCTTTGTTTGAGTATTGTTTAATGGTTTCAATCACCTTAGCCATTTGAGGTAAATCTGTAAGCAAAGAAGAACCTTGTAGATTATTGACTACTTTTGGTGCAGGACACCCACAGTTTAGGTCTATACTACTCACGTCATCACGCTTGTTTATGATTTCTACTGCACGTTTGATGACTTCAAGGTCAGAACCTGCAATCTGTATGGCATAGGGGTTTTCAATAGGAGAACGTTCTAACATTTTGTAGGTTTTTTTAGAGTTGTGTATGAGAGCGTTTGAGCTGATCATCTCTGAGATGGTAAGGTCCACACCAAACTTCTTTACGACTGAACGAAAAGGAAGATCCGTAAAGCCCGCTAAAGGAGCTAGTGCATAGATAGGTTTGGAAAAGTCAAGTGAAGGCATCTTTTTGTTTAGTAAAGTCTCTGCTCACTACAGATAGATTTGATATCTATAATATCTTCTAGTTTAAACTTACTGTATTCTTTTTTAAGTGCAAGAAGAGCCCTAAATTTCATAAATTCATTGTCATCTTGCTCTTCAAGGTATGTAGCTGCTTGCTCCAGTAATTCGTATTCAAAAAGCAAATACAAATAGGCATTCTGTGCTTTTTCATTTTTAGCCTGATAATCCCTAAAAAGTGTGAGGTTTTCATCTGGTTTAAAATACTTTTTCGTAATCATAGCAATTTGTATAAAGTCTTCACATTTAAGGTGTAATACTTTGATAAACTCAGAAAGTATTTCACTTGTAAGTCCTAGGTCATCTTCTGAAGAAACTCTCTTTAACATCACTAAAAAGTTTTTCACATCAAATACTTTAGCATATTTACGGGCTTTCTCAAAATCAGATTTACGTGCAAAAATTTCAAGTGCTTCCTCTTGTACCACTTCAGAATAATCTGATGTAGCACGCATTACACCCTCTACAAATTTATCATCAGATTCTAAACGGTTCAGTCTATTTTGGATTAATATTGGGTTACCTGGTTTAAATATTTTAGACATTTTTTGTTCTTTCAGGTCAACATATTCGCCATTTTTAATCTTTTGAATGATATGTACCACACGTGAAAGTCTTGGAGTAAGTCCTTCAACATTATCTGAAAGCGTAATATTTGATTTTCCTAGGAGTACAGCTGATGATCTTACTGCATCTATAACATATTTTTGTTCTTTTGGTTCATTGACCAAAGACCAATACAACGCATCTTCTAATGTATCTGCATCTTTTTGCCATTTCTTAACTAGGAAGTAGTTTTTAAGTCCATAAAAAAACATATGTAAAAGGGTAAACAAAAATAACAAAACCATCGGTAAAATAAACCAAAGGGCTACAGGAAAGTTAAAGTTAATCCCCATCATTTCTACCGCGTAATGGCTTGGATTAATTGTATATGCTATCGCTCCAACTATCGTAATCAATGCAAATGATGCGAAAATATATAGTCCCAGTCTCATGCTTTCCCCTTAGTGTTTAAAATACTATTTTGCTTCTTTTTCACTTATCTCACGACAGGTGATGCAAAAACGTGCGAAGTTTTTGACTTCTAAACGTGCAAGACCTATAGGCTCTTCACACATCTCACAGATACCAAATGCTCCTTGTTTTATTTTATCTAAAGCAAGTTCAATTTCGTTTAATTCTTTACGTTGTTGCTCCAATATAGCACTATCAACAATAGTTTCAGCAGAAGCTGCGGCGTAGTCACCCTCATCATTTAGTTCCAAATCTTTCATAGCATCTAATTCTAACGCAGTACCTCTAAGGTTTTTCTCTATTTGCACTCTTCTGTCTAATAATTTATTTTGAAACTCTTCTAATTCAACTTTCGTTAACATTTTTTATTTTTCCTGTAATAATATTTTAATCCCACTCTATTTATGATAAGGGTGATTATTGTTAATTGTTAGTCCCCTAAATATTTGTTCTAACAATACAACTTTCACAAGTTTATGTGAAAGCGTTATTTTACCAAATGATATGGCATTATTACATTTACTTAAAAAATTGCTTTCAAAGCCGTATGCACCGCCAATAAAGAGATTGACCTGTACGCTATCCTTAAGCAGATTTGCAAAATCATGACTGTCTACTTCTTTTGCAGCAGGATGAAGTGCAATATTGATACCGTTAAGCATATATTTTTCCAACGCTTTGGTGTATGCTTTTTGAGCTGCCTCAGGAGAGATATCATGAGATTTTGCTATCTCTTTATCAAAAACTTCTATCACTTCTACTTTAGCAAAAGGTTTAGCTATCTTTTTATAATGTTCTATGAGTCCCGTATAAAGGTTGTTTTTACCTTTTTTATCGACTATGATGACATTTATCTTCACTCTTTCAACCCTGCTTTTATCTTTTGGGCTAACTGATGGACTGCCATTGCATAGTATGAACTATGGTTGTAGCGTGTAATGACACGAAAATTTCTTGTCCCATACCAAAGCTCATCATAGTTCTTTTTATTGAGTTTTATAAGTCTTACCTTATTATTATAGTCCCATTTTTGACGTGGCTCTATGCCTTTAAGGTATCGTCTATGATAGGTATGCTTATAGCCTGTTTTATATTTTGTAAATCGTGTACCATCATATTTTACTCTTGTAGCAACGGGTTCACCTGTACGCCAACCATGTTTTTTAAAGTAGTTAGCTACTGAGGCTATGGCATCCTCTGGAGTTTGTAAAGAGATACGTCCATCTTTGTTGAAGTCCACACCGTAGTGTTTATAATTACTCGGCATAAACTGTACCAATCCTATGGCTCCTGCGTAAGAGCCTTTGACATTTTTAGGGTTAAATTTTTCTGTTTTTGATAATTTCAAAAATTCTATCAGCTGTTTTTTGAAAAATTTATTTCTACGATTTTTTTCAAACGCAAGGGTACTGAGTGTATCAAATACAGGATATTTTCCTACATTTTTACCAAAAGCACTCTCTATGCCTATAATTGCTGCAATATACTCTTTAGGAACCCCATACTTTTTTTCCACACGTTCAAAAATTTTTCTATGTTTTTCAACATATGCAATCCCATCTTTTACACGTCTGTCACTTACTATATGACGTGAGTATCTGCCCCATGAACCATATTTATTTGCAATTTTTTTGGCTTTTTCTTTCTGTGCAGGTGTACGTCTATCTTTTCGTCTTTTTTGCTTATTTCTTGGGGTAAATACACGTAGTGCTGACTTTTGTACCCTTACCTGTGAAAAAAGTCGATGCAGTTCTGAGCGTGAGAAATGGTGTTTGTTAACCAGTTCATCCATTACCGCGATGGCCTGAGGATGCTGCGTATAATTTTTAGCCTCTAAGGTGCAAAGCATAAAAAAGAACATATATACAACTTTTTTCATCTTATTTCCCTAATTTTTTGATATTGTATCGCATATACTATGTAGCAAAGGTGCAATAACGTGAAAAAAATTCTTTTTGTATGTCTTGGTAACATTTGTCGCAGTCCACTTGCACATGGCATCGCAGAACATATCGTCAATAAAATGCAACACTCTTACCACATAGACTCAGCGGGTACATCAGACTGTCATGTAGGTGAAGCCCCTTGTCAAAATGCCATCACTGTTGCACATAAACATCATGTAGACATAAGTAAACAACGTTCACGTACGATTGATATCTCACAGTACGATTATGTTGTGGCTATGGATGCTCAAAATAGAGTAGATATGGAAGCATTTGGTTTTAAAAATGTCTATTTGTTAGGTCAGTTTGGTAACTTTGAAGGTAAAGATGTACCCGATCCGTACTTTTTTACAGGAACAGATGTCCTAGATGGTTTTGAAAAAGTGTATACTATGGTTGAGACATGTGTCGAAGATTTTATACAAAAGGTAGAAAATGCAACCCTCTGATTACTGTATAGTAAGTACCACCACAGACAGTAAAGAAAATTCTGATGCCATAGCCAAAATACTTTTAGAAAAAAAACTCATTGCCTGTGCACAACGTACAACCACACAAAGCTCCTACCGATGGCAAGGTAAAATTATAGAATCTGATGAAATACTCCTACAAATGAAAACCAAAAAGTCACTCTTTGCACACATCAAAAAAGAAATCAAAATCCTACACACCTATGAAGTACCAGAAATCATCATGATACCCCTACTTGATGCCAATCACTTTTACCTTGAATGGATAGAGAAAGAGACAATAAAGGTTTAAAAAACCCTAACGAAGGAAACAATAATGAACAACAATTTTACAACAGCAATGGATTTTAGACACGCATGTAAAATATTTGATGATACTAAAAAGATTAATGATGAGGAGATGCTCTACATCTTAGAAGCAGGACGAAAGTCTCCTTCTTCCTTTGGGATGGAGGGGTGGAAGTTTTTAGTCATCACAAACGAAGCACTCAAAGAGAAGTTACGTCCTGTGTGTTGGGACCAAATACAGGTCACTTCTTGTTCGCATCTTGTCATCATACTTGCAGCCATAGAAAATGTAAAAGTAGAGAGTGGCGAAGTGAAAAAACGCTTTTCCAGACGTGACATGCCACAAGAGAGTTTAGACTTCTACATGGACATCTATGCCAAACACTTAGAAAAAACACTCAGTAGTGATGAAAACATCTACCACTGGACAAGTAAGCAAAGCTACATAGCCCTAGCGAACATGATGACAGCTGCGGCATACATAGGCATAGACTCTTGCCCTATAGAAGGCTTTGAAAAAGAAAAAGTAGAAGCAATCCTTGAGCTTGACACCACAAAATGGCAACCCTCCGTGCTTGTTCCTTTTGGGTATAGACTCAACGAACAATCAAAGCAACTTAGACTGCCATTTGATGAAGTAGTTGAGTTCATTAAATAGGCTAGATAAGCTATGTTAATAGACTTTAAAACACAACAACCCAAAGAGTGTTACCAACTCATGGCAAAATCTGTCATACCTAGACCCATTGCGTGGATAGTCACACAAGGTGAAGTACTCAACATCGCTCCCTTTTCCTACTTTACACCACTGAGTTCTGAACCTGCAACACTCATAGTCTCCATAGGTCACAGACCTGATGGCAGCCCCAAAGACACGCTACGTAATCTACGTGCGTCTAAAAAGTGTGTGGTCTGCATAGTCGATGAAGAGCATTTTGAAGCGATGCACTTTAGCTCAAAACCCTTAGAAAGCACACAAAGTGAAGCATCTGTGTTTGATATAAAGATACAAAACCTTTTAAAGGACTTTCCACCCATGCCAAAAGGTATCAAAGTAGCATTTTTTTGTGAGTACCTACAAGAAGTAGCACTTAAAGGCTCTAAAACCATCCCTGTCATCGTGGAGATTAAACATCTTTACTTAGATGATAAAATCATCACAGATACAGATAAAATCAACTTAGAATTTTCTAGCATCGCCAGAGTGGGTCGAGGGTATGCTTCACTTAGGGAAGATATCGATACGCCTGATATACCATAAGTTTATTGGTTTGCTAATGCTTTTTATCGTAAAATCAACTTAGCTTCTTAAAGCAACAACGCTTATATTTATCGCCACTTCCGCAGATACATTCACTGTTACGTAAAAACTCAACCTTATCCTCATATATCTCACCATCTACATATTTCCACATATCATTTACCTTTAAAAAAGTGGACTTTTCATGGTGCATATGCTGTTTACCTTCAAAGATGTAGTAGGCTTTAAACTCTACCATATCATCACTACTTTGTATCACGTCAAGATGTTGCCAAAAGCTGTTGTCTGCCCAGTCTTGTATGAACTTCAACTCTTCATCACTCCACGTGTGGTCATGCGTAGTGGCTTGTAAGTAGTTTACATCTCCTAAACAGTATGCACTATAGCGAGACCTCATCAACATTTCTGCTGTTTTGGGTACTTCAAAGACACGTAAAAATGGCTCACAACATTGTGAAAATGGTTTTTTTGAACTGCAGTAGCAAAGTATCTGCATCTAATTATCTTCGTTAGAGCTAGGGAGCAAAAGGTTTCTTAGTTCTTCAACCGAACACACCACTTCTTTCTCTCCATGTTCAGAAAAGCCCCACTCTACCATGACATAGTCTATTTTCGCTTCAAGAGCTGCGAGTTCATCACGCGGACCATCTCCTATAAAGACAGCATCTTCTTCTTTGTAGTCTAGTTCATCTAGTATTTTGTAGAGCATATCAGGATGTGGTTTACCTTGAAGTACATCATCATAGCAGGCTATAGCATCAAACAGTTCGTAAATACCTAGATGGGTTAGTGACTCTATGGTCGATTTTCTATAGGCATTGGTAGCAACAGCGATGCTTTTAGCTTTGGCTTTCAGTTCTAGAAGTAACGCTTTTATACCCTTATAAAGGACAAGTTCATGTTCATGGTATTTAGTGTAGTACTCAGTAAACCATTTTTCATGGTCAGAGTCAAATGCCTTAGCATGGTAAAACGTTTGTGCAGGGTTGATACTATGATCATTGACTAAACGTAAGATAGTCTCTTCATCCATAGGCTCAAAGCCTAAATTGTTACGCACATAGTTAATAGCATTTGCTATGGTAATAGAACTGTTTACCAGCGTACCATCCATATCAAAGATGATAAGCTTTTTATTTTTTAGTACATCTTTTTGCACTATTTAGACTTTTTTATTGGCTTAACATAGGGTAAGTTAAACTTGATGTACACAGAAAGACTTAAAAGCAACAATGACACGCCCCCTATAAGATACACGGCATACTCTAACTGTGCAGGGTCTGTGAGTGCAAACTTAAAGACAAGCATTAAGGCTTCTATAGAAAGGGCAATAATAATGGAACCCAAAAAACGTATCATCGTTTGATGTCCATCTCCTGCACCCTCTTTTTTCTCTTTACCCAAAACTTCCTCTTCAAAAATAGCTTTAACCAAATCAAAAATAGCTAAAGAGAGCGTAAGTAAAATCGTTGCCTTAAACATCTCGTTAATGTTTATGGCTCCAAGGTCTATGCCAAAATGTAAAAATGCGGTCGCTCCTTTAACAAATAAAAGTAAAGAGACCAATGCCAAAGCAAAAGAAAAAGAGGCATACACAACCTTAGTAAGTAGTCCAAAATGAGAATCAATAGAACTAGGATACACCATACGCAAGATGTTTGAAAGTGAGATATCCACACAGATAATACATAATAAGTTGTCACTTTCATCATAGATAGGAAACGATGCAGTAACAACCATAGTATTGCTAACATATGAAGGATATGGTTCTGTAAGTACACATCTATGCTCTTTCATAGTCTTATAAAAATATGCTCTGTCTGCCCTACTTGTACCCTTACCTAAACCTTTTAGTTTTTTATTTTTAGAGATATTGGGAATTATCTGAATCCCTTTACCATCTAATGCGTAGATGGCTTCAGCCTTTTCAATGCTGTCATTTAAACCTTCAAGTTTAGCAAGTACTGTGGCTACATCACCATTTTGAATGTTATCAGATATATTTCTCCCAATGATATAACACAAATATGCCCTTGCTTTCGCACGGACTTCTGCATACTCTTTGATTTCTTTAATTTGCATAGAGTCTCCCTTTATTTATAAGAATATTTTAAACTACTTTACCTAAAACATCAGTAAAACACACCTTCTGGTTTATCGCCACTTCAAGAAAGATGCTTCCTTTTTCTGAAAAAGTAACGATAGTAGATCCCATCTCAAACCAGCCAAATAGTTCTCCTCTGTCCAAAGTGAGGTTTTCATAGCTGTAGTGCTGTGGTTCTCTTATGTCTGAATTTGTGCGTATCTTATCTTCAAACGTCACTACCATTTTACCTACGTTTAATGCACCCACAAGTACAAGCACATGTGTTCTACCTTTTTCATCTTCACACTCTATGACTACACGTTCATTTTCTATAAACAAATTTTGTTTGTTACGTAAGAGTGGAAAGTTAACAGGGTAAAGTTTTCCTGGTATATGCGTTAGACTTAAAATGTTTAATTTCATAGGTGTGTGGTAACGGTGGTAGTCTTTAGGAGAGAGATAGAAGTTTATAAACTCTCCTCCCTCTACCTTTGCCACAGCCTCTTGGTGATGTTCACCAAAAAGTTCTTTTATCTCGTAAGACATGCCTTTTATCTGGTAGGCTCTACCCTCCTCTATAGTCCCTGCATCTGTGATGAGTGCATCAACCCCTGAGATGAGTTTTGTTTCATCTTCTGGCAAAGGACGAGGTGTTTCAAAGGCTCGAGTAAAAAGTTTGTTTAATGTCCTGTAGCTACTCGGTTCTCTAAACTCAGACATATCTAAACCCATAAGTTTGACATAAGATGCGTTGATAATATGTTGTATTATAGAAGGGAACGCTTTAGAAGCAAATTTTCCAAACCCTAAGGAGATGATTGACGTAAAATGTTTTGACATGTATGTTCCTGTTGTATAATGATGGGTATCATTATAACATTTGAGGTTGAGAGTTATGTTATAGAACCCTTATTTTAGATAACAATGATAACTATTTAAACATAGATAAAATTTATACGTTTCTTATTACCGAATTCGCTAAGGCGAGTCCTTCAAAAATCTGCCTTGATTATGAACAAAATCACTACATCAAAAATTGAGGTATTTAGTTAGTGCGGTAAATAGAGTGGTACAATATTTATAAATGATGCTATAATTTACTAAAACTTGAGCTATAGCCTTGACGTAAAAGTTTTTTTGTGCTATAAATCAGACTAATATTATCCGAATTGACGGATTACAAGGAATATACATGGCAAATGAAGGATTAGATAAAGCTGTCTCAGGTGAGTACGCACTTGGCTTTGAGATAGATATCGAAACTGAAACAGTACCACCGGGACTAAGCGAAGAGACAATCGCTTTTATCTCTAAAAAGAAAGAAGAACCTGAATGGATGCTTGAGCTTCGTCTCAAAGCACTTAAAAAATGGGAGACCATGACCGAACCCCATTGGGCTAAACTAGACTATACACCTATAGACTACCAAAGCATCTCCTATTTTTCTGCACCCAAAGAGCAGTTAGACAGCTTAGATGAAGTAGATCCTAAAATCTTAGAAGCTTATGAAAAACTGGGTATCTCACTAGATGAGCAAAAGCAGCTTGCAGGCGTAAAAGTAGCTG
>Ga0256839_1003784_pt1 | contig 15300 bp, 10 predicted proteins | sample 354166metaG_FD_185968 | JGI IMG/M metagenome (GOLD analysis project Ga0256839, IMG submission 185968) | Hydrothermal vent microbial communities from Mid Atlantic Ridge, Atlantic Ocean - 354-166 | ecosystem: Environmental > Aquatic > Marine > Hydrothermal vents | place: Atlantic Ocean: Mid... | reverse complement strand
GCGCCTCTTCGAGCGCCTTTCGGACCGATACCGCCCCGTTCACAGCTCCAACTGGGCCAGCCGGCGGGTCTGGTCCTCGGCGATCAGGGCGTCGATGATCTCGTCCAGGGCCTCGCCGGCGAGCACCTCGGAAAGCCGGTAGAGGGTGAGGCCGATGCGGTGGTCGGTGACCCGCCCCTGGGGGAAGTTGTAGGTGCGGATGCGCTCCGAGCGCTCGCCGCTGCCGATCTGCTCCCGTCGCTCGCCGGCCCGCTCCGCCTGCCGCCGGCGCCGCTCGAGCTCGAACAGCCGCGCCCTCAGGATCTGCAACGCCCGGGCCCGATTGCGGTGCTGGGACTTCTCGTCCTGGATCGAGACGGTGATGCCGGTCGGCAGGTGGGTGATGCGCACCGCGCTCTCGGTGCGGTTCACATGCTGGCCGCCGGCGCCGGAGGCGCGAAAGACGTCGACCCTCAGGTCCTTCTCGTCGATCCGCACGTCCACCTCCTCCGCCTCCGGCAGCACCGCCACCGTCGCCGTCGAGGTGTGGATGCGTCCGCCCGCCTCGGTCACCGGCACCCGCTGCACCCGGTGCACGCCGCCCTCGAACCGCAGCCGCCCATAAGCACCTCGGCCCTGGATGCGGGCGATCGCCTCCTTCACCCCGCCGAGATCGCTCTCGCTCAGCGAAAGCAGTTCCACCTGCCAGCCGCGGCGCTCGGCATAGCGCTGGTACATGCGCAGGAGATCCGCCGCAAACAGCGCCGCCTCCTCGCCCCCGGTGCCGGCGCGCAGCTCGAGGATGACGTTCTTCTCCTCCACTGCGTCGCGGGGCAGGAGAGCGAGCTTGAGCTCCCGCTCGAGTTCGGGCAGGCGCGCCTCCACCTTCCGCAGCTCCTCCTCCGCGAGCGCCCTGAGCTCCGCATCCTCACCGGCGCTTTGCACCAGCTCCCTCAGACCGTCGCGCTCCTCGAGGGCCGCCCGCCAGCGCTCGATGACCAGGGCCAGCTCGGCGAGCTCGGCGTGCTCGCGGGCGAGCCTCGCCACCTCGGCCCCGCTCGCCCGGCTCATGCGCTCTTCGAGCTCGCGCTTGCGGGCGAGGATGGCGTCCAGACGACGGGCGAAGGCGGACGAGCTCATCGGCGCTCCGCTCCGAGCCCGAGCAGCGTGTCGGCGAGTTCGTCCCGGGCGATCTCCCGCTCCTCGCCGCTGTCGAGATCGCGCAGCCGCACGGTGCCGCGGGCGAGCTCGTCGCCGCCGAGCGACAGCGCGAAGCGGCAGCCCAGCCGATCGGCGCGTTTCATCCTCTGGCCCGCGCGGCCCCGGTAGGCGAGGTCGACGACAAAGCCCGCCCGGCGCAGCTCCTGAGCGAGGCGCCAGGCCTCGCCCTCGGCTTCCTCGCCGACCGGGATCACCGCGAGCGGCCGCGGCGCCGGCGGCGCCTCGGAGAGCAGCATCGCAAGCCGCTCCACCCCCGCCGCCCAGCCGATCCCGGGCAGGTCCGGGCCGCCCAGGGCCGCCATCAGGCCGTCGTAGCGGCCGCCGGCGAGCACCGCCCCCTGGGCGCCGAGCCGGTCGGTGGTGAACTCGAAGGCGGTGTGGGTGTAGTAGTCGAGCCCGCGCACGAGATGGGGATTGATCCGGTAGGCGACCCCGAGCGAATCGAGGCGGTCGCACACCTCCTCGAAGAAGCGGCGGCTTTCCTCGTCCAGATGGTCGGTAAGGCGCGGTGCCTCGGCCACCACGCGGCGGTCCCCGGCATCCTTGGAATCCAGCACGCGCAGGGGATTGCGCTGCAGACGGACGCGGCTTTCCGGCGACAGCTCCCCCTCGCGCCGGCGCAGATAGGAGACCAGCACCTCCCGGTAGCGGCGGCGGCTCTCGAGGTTGCCGAGGCTGTTCAGCTCCAGCACCACCGCCTCGCCCAGGCCGAGTTCCTCGAGGAGGTGTCGCCCCATCAGGATGCACTCGACGTCCGCCGCCGGCTCCGCCGCGCCCAGCACCTCCACCCCCACCTGGTGGAACTGGCGCAGGCGCCCCTTCTGCGGCCGCTCGTAGCGGAACATGGGGCCATGGTAGAACAGTTTGAGCGGCCGCAGCTGGAGCAGCGATCCGGCCATCGCCGCCCGCACCACCGCCGCCGTGCCCTCCGGCCGCAGGGTGATGCTGTCGCCGCCGCGGTCGGTGAAACTGTACATCTCCTTGCTGACCACATCCGACCCCTCGCCGAGGCTGCGCGCGAAGAGATCGGTGAACTCCAAAATCGGTGTCTCGATTTCGGCGAACGCGTAGCGCAACGCCAGGCTGCGGGCGGTCTCCACCACCCGCCGGTGGCGCCGCAGGACTTCGCCGAAGAGGTCCCGGGTGCCGCGCACCGGGCGCGCTGTGGGAGCGCTCACGACGCCTCCGCCCTGGGTGCGCCGAAGCGGCGCGCCACATAGTCCTCGACGATGCGCTTGAACGCTTCGGCGAGGTTCGGTCCGCGCAGGGTCGCGACCTTGCGCCCGTCGACGAACACCGGCGCCGCCGGGGCCTCGCCGGTGCCGGGGAGGCTGATGCCCACATCAGCGAAGCGGCTTTCGCCCGGCCCGTTGACGATACAGCCCATCACCGCGACCTTGAGCTCCTCGACCCCGGGATAGCGCCGCTTCCACTCCGGCATGCGCGCCTCGAGCCAGTCCTCGATCTCGCGCGCGAGTTCCAGGAACACCCGGCTCGTGGTGCGGCCGCAGCCGGGACAGGCGGAGACCTCGGGCTGGAAGCTGCGCAGGCCGAGCGCCTGCAGGAGCTCCCGACAGATACGCACCTCGGTGCTGCGCGGCTCTCCCGGCCTGGGGGTGAGGGAGACCCGGATGGTGTCGCCGATCCCCTCGTGGAGGAGGATGGCGAGGGCGGCGCTGCTCGCCACCATGCCTTTGAGGCCGAGCCCCGCCTCGGTGAGCCCGAGGTGGAGGGCGTAGCGGGAGCGGCGGGCCAGTTCCCGATAGACGGCGACGAGATCGCGCACCCGCGACACCTTGGCCGAGAGCACGATGCGCTCGGGAGCAAGGCCGAGCCGCTCCGCCTCGGCCGCGCTCTCGAGGGCGGAGCGCACCAAGGCCTCGCGCAGCACCGCGTCGCTCGCGGCGGGGGGGCTTCGCTTCGCATTCTCGTCCATGAGGCGGGCGAGCAGGCGCTGGTCGAGGCTGCCCCAGTTGACGCCGATGCGGATCGGCCGTCCGCTTTTGAGCGCCGCCTCGATCATGGCCTCGAACTGGCGATCCCGTTTCGCCCCGAAGCCCACATTGCCCGGGTTGATGCGCAGCTTGTCGAGGGCGGTGGCGAGCTCCCCGACCTCGGCCAGCAGCCGGTGGCCGTTGTAGTGGAAATCCCCCACGAGCGGCACGTCGAGGCCGCGGGCGTCGAGCCGCTCCCGGATGCGCGGCACCGCCCGCGCCGCCTCCAGGGTGTTGACGGTGACGCGCACGATCTCCGAGCCCGCCTCGGCCAGCTCCACGATCTGCCGCACCGTGGCCTCCACGTCGGCGGTGTCGGTGTTGGTCATCGATTGCACGACCACCGGGGCGCCGCCGCCCACGGTGACGCCGCGTATGCGCACCGCCAGGCTTCGCCGTCGCGGGATGTCCTCGAGCGGGATCATGAGGGGCTCGAACCGGGGTTCACCAAGGCCACTCCGCCTGACGGCGGATATGGATCACCGGGCATGAGCCCGCAAGGCGGACCGTCACCGGCTTTCGGCCAGCGCCCGCAAGCGTGCCGGACGAATGGCGTAGGCCCAAAGCGGCTCCCCCGCCTCGCCGAGCGGACCGATCGACACCCCGCCCACCTCGATGGCCACACTGCCGGCGTCGGTGGCGAACAGCACCAGATCGTCCCGCTCCGGAAGCGGCAGACGTGCTCCCGGCGCCATCATGCGGCTGCGCAGATAGCTTCGGTCCTGGCTCTCGAGACGGATCCAGGTCTCCGCGATCGCCACCAATGCGAGTCCCGGCGGTCGCGGCGGCGTCCTCTCCCGCTGCGGTGCCGGCGGTTCCAGGGCTGCGGTCACCAGTGGCGGCTCCGTCGCGAAGGCCGACCGCAGTTCGGCGGCGTTGGCGACGGTGGCGTCGCTGGTGGTCCGCTGCGCCTGGCGGTCCCCCGACCGCTGGATGAGGCGCAGCTTCTGGGAGATCACCGGCGGCGCCTCGTCCACCGCCTCGAACCGCACCAGCACCACCTCGCGCGGTGGCGGCACCGGCTCGATGCGGGAAGCGGGCGGAGCGCTTTCCGCGACGGTACCGGGTGCTGGCGGCGCCTCGCCGGCATGGCCGCTCGCCCGGCTCGCCTCGGCCACCACCGGCTGCGGCTCCGGTTCGCCCCAGCCGAGGCGCTCCACCGCGCGCTCGGCCAGCCGGCCCGGCCATCCGAGCAGCCGGGCCCGCACCTCGGGGTCCAGTCCCCGCACGCCGTACCAGCCGATGGCGCCCACCGCCATCACCACCGCCGCCAGCACCAGCCCCAGCGCCGTGGGGCGGTGGCGTTCGATCAGCGGCCGCTGGACCTCGAGCCGCGCCTTGGGAGCTTCCGCCTGGAGGGCATCCCGCACCCGCCGCACCACCTCCGGCCCGTCGTAGCCGAGATAGTCGGCATAGGCGCGCAGGAATCCGAACGCGTAGGGATGCGCCGGAAAGACGCTGTAGTCGCCGCGTTCGATGGCCTCGAGATAAGGCGGCCGGATGCGCAACCAGGCGGCCACCTCCTCGAGCCCTTCTCCGCGTTCCTCCCTGGCCCTGGCAAGTGCGCTCCCGACCTTGAGAAGGATCTCCCGGCTCTGGTCCTCGTCGTCGTTGTGGGGGCGAGGTCGGGAATGTGCCATGGTTCTTCAGGCCCCAACACGGTACGCGTGTACTGTGACACCCAACCACAGCCCCCTCCTTAGCAGTTTCCGTGGCGAAGGCCAAACCCCGTTCGCCCCCGGGGGCGCACGGCGCAACGTCAGACGGCGGCGAGGTGCCCGGCGGGCAGCGGAATGCCCTGATCGGCGGCGTAGGCCTCGAGGTGGCTGCGGATGCGATGCTCGCCCCGGGCCAGCAGATGGTCGAGAAAGCGCGCAAGACGGCCCACGTGCAGGGCTCGCACCATGGCCTTCACCGGCAACACCTCGGAGGGAGCCAGGGACAGATCGCGCAGCCCCACCCCGATCAGCGCCATGGCCTCGAGCGGCCGGCTCGCCATTTCGCCGCAGATCGACAGCCGCACCCGATGGGCGCGGCAGATCCGCACCAACTCCTGGAAGAAGCGCAGCGCCGCCGTCGACAGCACGTCGTAGCGTTCGGCCAGCTGGGGATTGCCGCGGTCGCTTGCGAACAGGAACTGGAACAAATCGTTGCTGCCCACCGAGAGGAAGTCCACGAGGGGCAGGAGCGTCTCCAGCTGCCAGAACAGCGCCGGCACCTCGAACATCGCCCCCACTTCGAGCGCCGCCGGCGGCTCCCAGCCCAGCGCCCGGGCGCGCTCCTGTTCCCGCTCGAGCAGCGCGCGGGCGCGGCGGAACTCCTCCACCTCGGCCACCATCGGAAACATGATGCGCACCCTCCGCCCGCGGGCGGCATAGAGCAGCGCCCGCAGCTGGGAACGCAGGATGAGCGGGCGATCCAGGGTCATGCGCAGCCCGCGCCATCCCATGGCCGGGTTGTCCTCCTCGGGGAGGCGGAAATAGGGCAGCTGCTTGTCGCTGCCGACGTCCAGGGTGCGGAAGGTCACCGGCGCGTCCCCGGCCCGGTCCAGCACCCGGGCGTAGAACTGGGCCTGGGTGCGCCAGTCCGGCCAGGCGGCGCGGGTCATGAAGGCGAGTTCGGTGCGGAACAGGCCGCAGCCCTCGGCGCCGGTGCGGGCGATGGCGGCGAGGTCGATGAGGAAGGCGGCGTTGATGTTGAGGGCGATGCGCACGCCGTCGCGGGTGGTGGCGGGCGCCCGGCGCAGCTCCTCCCATTGCCGCGACCGGCCGCTGCGCGCCGCCTGGGCGTGGGCGAAGGCGTCGAGCACCGCCTCGCCGGGGCGCACGAAGGCCTGGCCGTGATCGGCATCGAGCGCGATCACATCGCCGGGCTCGATCTGGGTCATGGCCCCCTTCACCCGGCCGATCATGGGCACGCCGAAGGCCCGGGCGACGATGGTGGCATGGGCGGTGGAGGATCCCTCCTCGAGGATGATGCCCTGCAGCTTGCTCGGATCGTATTCCACGAGCTCGGCCGCCGAGAGGTTGCGCGCCACGATGATCGACCCGGCCGGCATGTGCGCCGCCTCCTTGGCCGGATCGCGCCCCGCAAGATGCAGCAGCAGACGGTTCGCGAGTTCCTCGAGCTCCACCAGCCGTTCGCGCAAATAGGGATCGTTCGCGTGCTCCAGCCGCAGACGGGTCTCCTCCTGCACCCGACGGACCGCCGCCTCGGCGGTGAGCCCGGTGTCGATCGCCTCCCGCATGCGCCGCTGCCAGCCGCTGTCCTCGGCGAACATGCGGTAGGCCTCGAGGATCTCGCGTTCCTCGCCGAAGCTGAGGTCGGGGCGCGCCAGCGCGCGGTCGAGGGAGCGCCGCAGCGCCAACAGACCCGCCTCCAGCCGCCGGTGTTCCGCCGCCGGATCGTCGGCCAGGATGCGGGTGATGGCCACCCGCGGCTCGTGCAGCCAGGCGCGGCCCACGGCGATGCCGTCCACGAGCCGCTGGCCCTCGAGCCTCAGCGATTCGATCGGGCTTCCGGCGACATCGGCATAGCGCTCGCGGTCGATGATGCCACCTGAGACCAGCATCTCGGCGAGCACGGAGGCGACGATCTCGAGCGCCTCCACCTCCTCCTCGCCGTACTGGCGTCGCGCCCGGTTCTGCACCACCAGCACGCCCAGCACCCGGCCACCGCGGACAATCGGCACGCCCAGGAAGGAACGATAGGGATCCTCCCGGGTCTCGGGGCGGTAGACGAACTGCGGGTGGCTCGGGGCGTCGCTGGTGTTGATGATGAGGCCCTGGGCGGCGATGGTGCCCACCAATCCCTCGCCCACCTGGAGCCGGGTGCGATGGACCGCTTCCCGTGCGAGCCCCTGGGTGGCGAACAGCTCCAGCACCTCCCCGGCGCGGAGGATGTAGATGGAGCACACCTCGGCCACCAGGTTGGCGGCGATGATGCCGACGATACGATCCAGCCGCTCCTGGGGCGCGATGGGCTCGGCCACCACTTCGACCAGCCGGCGCAGCAGCGTGCGGGCGCTCGACGCCTCTCCGCCGCGCCGCACCGCGCCGCCTCCCGCCTGGTTCACCACCGACTCCCGCTCCATGGCCGGCTCAGCCGGCCCCCTGCCGCGCGAGCGTCCGCTCCGCCTGTTCGGCCAGCTCGTGCAGGATCGCCTCCGCGGGCCGTACCGCCTTCACCATACCCACGCTCTGGCCGGCCATCAAAGAGCCACGCTCCACATCGCCCTCGATCACCGCCCGTCTGAGCGCCCCCGCCCAGAAATGTTCGATGGCGAGCGAGGCCTCCTCGTAGCTCAGCTCCCCGGCCCGGTAGCGGTCGATCACCTCCCTTTGGGTGCGGATGAAGTCCCGAACCGCCGCGTTGACCAGCGCCCGCACCGGGATCACCCGGAACTCGGGATCCAGCTGCACGCTCGGCACCGCATCGCGGGCGCTCGCGCGGATGAAGGCGCGCTTGAAGTTGGGATGGGCGATGGATTCCTCGGCGCACACGAACACCGTCCCCATCTGCACGCCGGCCGCACCCATCAACAGATAGGCCGCGATCATCTCCCCGTGGCCGATGCCGCCCGCCACGAACACCGGCACCTCGCGCAGATGGGGCAGGATCTCCTGCGCCAGCACCGAGGTCGCCACCGGACCGATATGGCCGCCCGCCTCGGAACCCTCGATGATGAGCGCATCCACCCCCTGCCGCACCAGCCGCCGGGCCACCGCGAGCGTGGTGGCGAAGGCGAGCACCCGACAACCGTGGTTCTTGAGGCGCCGGATCAGCTCCACCGGCGGCGGTCCGCCGGCGAACACCACATGACCCACCCGCTGCTCCAGGCACACCTCCACGAGCGCCGGGAGATCGGGATGGAGGACGATGAGATTGACCCCGAAGGGACGATCGGTGGCGCTTTGGGTCGCCGCGATCTCCTGCGCCAGCTGGTCGGCGGTCATGGCGCCGCAGGCCAGCACGCCGAAGCCGCCGGCATTCGAGATCGCCGCCACCAGCCGGTGTTCGGAGACCCAGGTCATGGCGCCCGCCATCATCGCCGTCTCGCTGCCGAGGAAGGCCCGGCCGCGGGCGGAAGCGGCGGCGAGGCGCGGATAGGCGTCGAAGCCCGTCATCGATCAGGCCCGGTCGAGACCGTAGGCCTGATGCAGCGCACGCAGCGCGAGCTCGGCGTATTCCTCGGCGATCAGGACGCTGATCTTGATCTCCGAGGTGCTGATCGCCTGGATGTTGATCCCCTTGTCCGCCAGGGTGCGGAACATGCGATGCGCGATTCCCGCATGCGAGCGCATCCCCACGCCGATCACCGACACCTTCACCACCTCATCGTCGGCGTCCACCCGCTCGAAACCCACCTGGTCCTTGAGCTCCGCGAGGATGGCGCGGGCGCGGGGGAGATCCGCGCGGCTGACGGTGAAGGTGATGTTGGTGTGCACGCCGTCGCGGGAGACCGACTGCACGATCATGTCGACGTTGATGTTGGCCTCCGCGAGCGGCCCGAAGATGGCCGCCGCCACCCCCGGCCGGTCGCGCACCCGCACCACCGACAGTTTGGCCTCGTCGCGGCTGTAGGCGATACCACTGACGACCTGCGATTCCACGACTTCGTCCTCGTCCACCACAAGCGTTCCGGGAACATCCGTGAAACTGGAGAGCACCTGCAGGCGCACCTTGTGCCGCATGGCCAGGGCCACGGCCCGGGTCTGCAGCACCTTGGCCCCCACCGACGCCATCTCCAGCATCTCTTCGTAGGTGATGCGGGCGAGCTTCTGGGCCCGGCTGACGATGCGGGGATCGCTGGTATAGACGCCGTCCACGTCGGTGAAGATGTCGCAGCGCTCCGCCCGCAGCGCCGCCGCCAGCGCCACCGCCGAGGTATCGGAGCCGCCGCGGCCGAGGGTGGTCACCCGCCCGTCCGGGCCCAGTCCCTGGAAACCCGCCACCACCGGCACCTCGCCCCGCTCCAGGCAACGCCGCAAGGGCTCCGGATCGATGCGCAGGATGCGCGCCTTGCCGTGCGCGTCGTCGGTGGCGATCCCCGCCTGCCAACCGAGGAAGGAGCGCGCCGGCACCCCCGCCTTTCTGAGCGCGATGGCCAAAAGGCCCACCGTCACCTGTTCGCCGCTCGAGACCACCTGGTCGTATTCGGCCGGATCGCACAGGGGATCGAGCTCCTGCACCCAGGCGACCAGCTGGTTGGTGGTGCCGGCCATGGCCGAGACCACCACGCAGACCCGCTCCCCCTGCTCCACATGGCGCTTGACCCGGGCGGCGACGCTGCGGATGCGCGCGAGATCGGCCACCGAGGTGCCGCCGTATTTCTGGACCACAAGCGTCACGGAAAGCTCGCCCGCCCCGGGAATCCCAGCCGCCGCGCGCCGCCCTCAGCTTGCCAGGCCACGCGGGCGGCCTGTAGATAAACACCGCCTCGGCGGGGGACAAGAGCGGGAAGGGAGCCCATGGCGGCGGACGCGGAGGAACTTCGGAAATTCCAGCACATCGGCGCCCGCTGGTGGGACGCCGAGGGACCGATGCGACCGCTGCACCTGCTCCAGCCGGCCCGCATGCGCTGGATCCGCGACCAGCTGCTCGCCCATTTCGACCGCGACCCCGGATGCAAGCGGCCGCTTGTCGATCTGCGCGTGCTGGACGTCGGCTGCGGCGGCGGTCTGGTGTGCGAGCCCCTCGCCCGGCTCGGGGCCCGGGTCACCGGCATCGATCCCCTGCCGAGCAACATCGATGCGGCAAACGCCCACGCCCGTGCCCAGAACCTCGCGATCGCCTACCGGGTGGCCAGCGCCGAGGATCTGGTGGTGGCGGGGGAGCGTTTCGACGCGGTGCTGGCCCTGGAGGTGGTGGAACACGTTCCGGACGTGGACGCCTTTCTCGCCGAGCTCGCGCAGCTCACGCGACCGGGCGGTCTGCTCCTGCTCTCCACGCTCAGCCGCACCCTGAGCGCGCTGCTGTTGGCCGTGGTGGCGGCGGAGCGGCTGCTCGGCTGGCTTCCGCCCGGAACCCACGACTGGCGCCGTTTCCTCAAGCCCTCGGAACTCGCCGCCAAGCTGCGCGCCCAGGGCCTGCGCCCGGTGGCCCTCACCGGCCTCGCCTACGACCCCGCCCGGGAGCGCTTCCTCCTGGTGCGCGATCCCTCGGTCAACTACCTGCTCGCCGCGGTGCGCGAGGGCGGATGATGACGGCGGCGCTCGCCGATCCGAGGGATTGTCTCCGGGAACTGTTCATGGAGGCGGTGCGCGCCGCCGATCCGTTCACGGTGATACCGCCGGCGCTGCCGCTCCCGCCTCCGGGGCGCACCTTCGTGCTCGGCGTCGGCAAGGCGGCGGCGCGCATGGCCCAGGCGGTGGAGCGCCACTGGCCCGGGCCGCTTTGCGGGCTCGTCACCGTGCCCCACGGCCAGGCGCTGCCGCTTCGGCACATCGAGCTCGTGGAGGCGGGCCATCCGGTGCCCGATCGCGCCGGCATGCGGGCTGCCGCGCGCGCACTCGCCCTGGCCGAGCGGGCCGGCGAGGAGGATCTCGTGCTGGTGCTGCTCTCGGGCGGCGGCTCGGCGCTCTGGACCCTGCCCCCCGCGGGCCTCGAGCTCGAGGAGCTCGCCCGCCTGAACGCCGCCCTTTTGCGATCGGGCGCCACCATCGCCGAGATGAACACGGTCCGGCGCCATCTGTGCCGAATCAAGGGCGGGCGGCTCGCCCGCGCCGCCTGGCCGGCCCGGGTCCACACCCTCGCCGTCTCCGACGTGCCCGGCGACGATCCGCTGGTGATCGCCTCCGGCCCCACCGTCGCCGATCCCACCAGCTGCGCCGACGCTCTCGCGGTGCTCGAGCGATACGGACTCCACAACACCACCGCCGCCTCTTGGCTGCGTCATTGTCCCGACGAGACCCCGAAGCCGGGCGCGCCCTGTTTCGCGCGCAGCCGCTTCGCCTTGGTGGCCCGTCCGATCGCATCGTTGCGGGCGGCGGCGGAGCGGGCACAAGGCTTGGGGCTCTCCTGTCTGATCCTCGGCGATGCCATCGAGGGCGAGGCGCGCGAGGTCGGCCGGGTGCTGGCCGGCATCGCCCGCGCCTCGGCCCGGCACGGAGAGCCGCTCGCGCCGCCGGCCCTGCTGCTGTCGGGGGGCGAGACCACCGTCACCGTCACCGGCGCGGGCCGCGGCGGCCGCAACGTGGAGTGCCTGCTCTCATTCGCGCTCGCCCTCGACGGACAGGCGGGGATCTGGGCGCTGATGGCGGACACCGACGGTGTGGACGGCGCCGCGCCGGTGGCCGGCGCCCTCGTCGGACCGGACACCCTGGCCCGGGCGCGCGCCGCCGGCATCGATCCCCGCGCCGCACTCGAGGCCCACGACGCCCACACCTTTTTCGATCACCTCGGCGACCAGCTGGTCACCGGTCCCACCCACACCAACGTCAACGACTTCCGCGCCGTGCTGATCCTCCCGCAGAAGGCGGAAGAAGGCTGACCGCTCCGCCGCTCACGGGCCCGGCGGCGTGTCGCGCATGATGCGCTCGACGAAGCTGCTCCGGGAGCCGTCCGAAGCGCGCGATACCGGGAGAGGTTGGAGCGTGAGCGGCGGCGGTCCTCGTGACCTCCCCGGCCCCTCGCGGTGCCGAGGGCGCTACTCCGCCGCGGCCACCGCTTCGCCCAAGGGCTCGAGCCGGCAGGCGCAGTATTTGAACTCGGGAATCTTGCCGAAGGGGTCGAGCTCCGGGTGGGTGAGCAGATTGGCGGCCGCCTCGTGGAAGCAGAAGGGCACGAACACGGCTCCCTTCGGTACCGCCCGGTCGGCCCGCGCCATGAGCGTGATGGTGCCGCGCCGGGTGGCAAGGCGCACCCGCCCTCCCGGCCGCACGCCGAGCGCCGCCATCTGCTCCGGGTGGAGGGCGCAGAAGGCGACCGGCTCCAACGCCTCCAGCACCGGCGCGTGCCGGGTCATCGCACCGGTGTGCCAGTGCTCGAGGGTGCGGCCGGTGATCAGCACCAGCGGATAGTCCTCGTCCGGCTCCTCCACGGGCGGCGCCACCTCCGCCGGCACCAGCCGGGCGCGGCCGCTCGCAGTCGGGAACCGGTCCTCGAACACCACCCCCTTGCCCGGATGGTCGGGCGCCGGGCAGGGATAGGCGACCGCATGCTCCCGCTCGAGCCGCGCCCAGCTGATGTGGGCGAGCGAGTCCATGACCGCGGTCATCTCGGCGAACACGTCCGCCGGTCCGCGGTAGGACCAATCCAGCCCCAGCCGCCGCGCCATCTCCTGGATGATCCACCAGTCCGGCCGCGCCTTTCCGGGCGGCGCCACGGCCGGCCGGCCCATCTGCACCTGGCGGTTGGTGTTGGTGACCGTGCCCTGTTTCTCCGGCCAGGCGGCGGCGGGCAGCACCACGTCCGCGAAATAGGCGGTCTCGGTGAGGAAGATGTCCTGCACCACGAGATGCTCCAGGCGGGCGAGGGCGGCGCGGGCGTGGGCGACGTCCGGATCGGACATGGCCGGATTCTCGCCCATGATGTACATGCCCTTGATCTCGCCGCGATAGGCGGCCTGCATGATCTCGACCACCGTAAGCCCGGGCTCGGCATCGAGCCGTGCCCCCCACAGCTGCTCGAGCCGGCGTCGCGCCGCCGCGTCGCGGGTGGGACGATAGTCCGGGAAGACCATCGGGATCAGCCCGACGTCGGAGGCGCCCTGGACGTTGTTCTGCCCGCGCAGCGGGTGGAGGCCGGTGCCCGGCTTGCCCACGTGTCCGCACAGCATCGCGAGCGCGATCAGACAGCGGGCGTTGTCGGTGCCGTGGACGTGCTGGGACACACCCATGCCCCAGAAGATGATCGCCCGCTCGGCGCGCGCGAAACAGCGCGCCACCTCGCGCAGGGTCTCGGCCGGAATCCCGCACAGTTTCGCCATCGCCTCGGGCGGAAACCGCGCGAGATGGGCCTTGAAGGCCGCGAAATCCTCGCAGCGCTCCGCCACAAACCGGGCATCATAGAGCCCCTCCTCGACGATGGTGTGCATCATGGCGTTGAGCAATGCCACGTCGGTGCCCGGGCGGAACGCGAGCATCCAGCGCGCATAGCGGCGCAGGGCCTGGCCGCGGGGATCGGCGACGATCAGGGTGGCGCCGCGCTTGGCGGCTTGTTTGAAGAAGGTGGCCGCCACCGGATGGTTCTCGGTGGGGTTGGCGCCGATCACGAAGATCACCTCGGCGTTCAGCGCCTCGGTGAAGGGCGCGGTCACCGCCCCGCTGCCGATTCCCTCCATCAAGGCCGCCACCGAGGAGGCGTGGCAGAGCCGGGTGCAGTGGTCCACGTAATTGGTGCCGAAGGCGGTGCGGACCAGCTTCTGGAACAGATAGGCCTCCTCGTTGCTGCCCTTGGCGGATCCGAAGCCGGCGAGCGCCCGCCCGCCGTCGCGCTCGAGAATGCGCTTGAGCCCCGAAGCGGCGCGATCGAGCGCCTCCTCCCAGCTCGCGGGCCGGAAATGGTCGTAGGGATCGGTACAATCGATCTCCGCGTCGGGCCGCTTCGGCACCCCCTCCCTGCGCACGAGCGGCACCGTGAGCCGGTGCGGATGGTGGACGTAGTCGAAGCCGAAGCGGCCCTTGACGCACAGACGGTTGAGATTGGCCGGACCCGGAGCACCGGTCACGTAGCGGATGCGGCCGTCGCGCACATGGTAGGTGAGCTGGCAGCCGACCCCGCAGTAGGGACACACCGAGCGCACCGTTTGATCGGCGCGGAGATCGCCGCGGCCGCTCTCCCGGTCCACCACGCTCATCGGCAAGAGCGCCCCGGTGGGACAGGCCTGCACGCACTCGCCGCAGCCGACACAAGTGGACTCCCCCATGGGATCGTCCATGTCGAAGACGATGCGGCTCATGGCTCCGCGATAGGCGAGGCCGATGACGTCGTTGACCTGCACCTCGCGGCAGGCGCGCACGCACAGGGTGCATTGGATGCAGGCGTCGAGCTGCACCGCCATGGCGGGATGGGAGAAGTCGGGCGCAGGCTGCCGGCGCGCCGCAAAGCGGCTTTCCAGAACGCCCATGCGCTCGGCCCACCGCCACAGGCGCGAATCCGGATCGTGAGCCCGCTCGCGTGCGGGCTGGTCTGCGATCAACAGCTCCATCACCAGCTCGCGCGCCCGGCGCGCCCGCGCGCTCCGGGTGTGCACCACCATGCCCGGCTCCGGGGTGCGGATGCAGGAGGCGGCCAGGGTCCGTTCGCCCTCGATCTCCACCACGCACAGCCGGCAGTTGCCGTCGGCCCGATACCCGGGCTCGGGCAGCCAGCACAGATGGGGGATGTCCACGCCCGCACGGCTTGCCGCCTGCCAGATGGTCTCGCCCGGCCGCGCCACGAGCTCGCTGCCGTCGAGGATGAAGCGCACCTCGCCGCTCATGCCGCGCCCTCCGCACCGACCAGTTCGGGAAAATGCCGGAACAGCGAGGCCACGGGATTGCCCGCCGCCTGTCCGAGTCCGCAGATGGAGGCCTCGCGCATCACCTCGACCAGATCCAGAAGCCGCTCCCGGTCGAGCTCGCGCGCCTCGAGCAGGCGCACCGCCTTCTCCGTGCCCGCCCGGCACGGCGTGCACTGGCCGCAGGACTCCTCCTCGAAAAAGCGCATGAGGTTGGCCGCCGCCGCGACCAGATCGTCGTGCTGGGAGAGCACGATCACCCCGTGCGAGCCGATGAAGGCGCCGTGCCGCTCGAGGGTGCCGAAATCGAGCGGCTCGTCGGCCAAAGAGGCGGGCAGGATGCCGCCCGAGGCGCCGCCCGGCAGGTACGCGCGAAGCTCGTGCCCCTCGGCCATGCCGCCCGAGAACTCCTCCACCAGCTCGCGCAGGGTGATGCCGGCGGGGGCGAGCTTGACTCCGGGCTCCCGCACCCGTCCCGAGACCGAGAAGTGGCGCAGCCCCTTGGCCCCGCGGCGCCCCTGGGCGGCGTACCAGGAACCACCCTTCTCGAGGATGTCCCGCACCCACCACAGGGTCTCGACGTTGTTGACCAGGGTCGGGCGCCCGAACAGGCCGCGGCTCGCCACATAGGGCGGGCGATGGCGCGGCAGCCCGCGCTTGCCCTCG
>Ga0256839_1003783_pt1 | contig 15300 bp, 12 predicted proteins | sample 354166metaG_FD_185968 | JGI IMG/M metagenome (GOLD analysis project Ga0256839, IMG submission 185968) | Hydrothermal vent microbial communities from Mid Atlantic Ridge, Atlantic Ocean - 354-166 | ecosystem: Environmental > Aquatic > Marine > Hydrothermal vents | place: Atlantic Ocean: Mid... | reverse complement strand
GAGGACGGCGGCTGGCTGCTGGTGCGCTTCTCTGGCACCGAACCCCTGATCCGGATCTACACAGAGACCACCGCGCCCGAGGCCGTACAGGCCATCCTGGAGGACGGCAAACGGCTGATCGGCGCGACGGCCTGAGGGAGGGGACCCCGGAGTAGGATCCCTGCTTGGTGGGCCTCCACCTGTGTGATAAAATGAACAAACCATGGGGACAACACAGGGTGCATCCATTCCACTGGTCGATAGCCATTGCCACCTCGATCTGGAGCCCTTCCAAGTGGACCGGGATCAGGTGGTGGAACGGGCCCGGGCCCAGGGCGTGGTAGCCATCGTCAACCCGGGCATCGACCTGGAGCACTGCCGGGCCGCCATCCAACTGAGCGAAGCGTACCCAGAGGTCTACGCCGCGGTGGGGATCCACCCCAACAGCTCCGGGGATCTGGCTCCTGCCACCCTGGAGGCACTGGAGCGGTTGGCCGGACACCCCAAGGTGGTGGCCATCGGCGAGATCGGCCTGGACTACCATTGGGACCGGGTCGCGCCCCAGGTTCAGGTCCGGGCCTTCCGGGAACAGCTCGCCCTGGCAGCCTCCCTGGGCCTGCCGGTGATCGTGCACAACCGAGAGGCCCACGCGGATGTGGCCGCCGTCCTGGAAGAATGGGTGGGCAGCCCGGCCTTCCGCAACTCTCCTCTGGCCCAGCGCCCTTTCGCCGGCGTGCTTCACGCCTTCAGCGGCGACAGAGAGCTGGCCGAACAGGCCTATCGCTGGAACTTCGTGTTGGGACTCGGTGGCCCGGTGACCTTCAAAAACGCCCGGCGGCTCCAGACCCTGGTCCCTTCCCTCCGGCGAGATCGCCTGTTGGTGGAGACGGATGCACCCTATCTGGCGCCCCATCCCCACCGAGGCCGGCGCAACGAGCCCGGCCATGTGCGGCTTGTGGCCGAGAAACTGGCCCAGCTCTACGGCTGTTCCCTACACGAGATCGCCGCCCAGACCACGGCCACCGCGATCCAGTTCTTCGGGCTCCGCACGGCTGTGGACTCCATGACGACCTGACACCCATGACCCTGCCCACCCTCTCGCCCCATGCCCACCCCGTGTCCCCGCCGGTGGACACGGCCACCCGGCTGGAGCTGCGCGCGGTGCTCGAACGAGGCGAGCTCCTCCATACCCAGGACCTCCTGGCCCCGATCCAGGAAGATCTCCGGCAGGTGGAGGAGAAGATGAAGACCGTGGAAGGTTCGGTCTTCGCCCCCCTGGCAGACGCGTTTGTCGACCTCATCGGACACGGGGGCAAACGGATCCGTCCGGCCCTGGCCCTGCTGGCCGCCCACCTGCAGGGGCCCATGGCCTCCTCGCACCGCCGCCGGCTGATCGCCCTGGCGGCGGCGGTGGAGATGCTCCACACATCCACTCTGGTCCACGACGACGTGATCGATGGGGCCCTGTTGCGCCGGGGCGCGCCCACCTTGAACGCCCGCTGGAGCCAGGGAGCCACGGTGTTGGCCGGGAACTACATGTTCGCCCGAGCGGCCCATTTCGCCGCGGAGACGGGCCACATGCGGGTCATCCACATCTTCAGCGACACCCTCCAGGTCATCGTGGAGGGCGAGCTCCGCCAGCTCTCCGACCGAAACGACTACTACCAGCAAAAGGAGAGCTACTACCGCCGCATCTACGCCAAGACCGCCAGCCTCTTCCAGGTGGCCACAGAGGCTGCGGCCGTGCTGGTCGAGTTCCCCGAGGAGCGGATCCAACGGCTGCGGGACTACGGCTATCACCTGGGCATGGCCTTCCAGATCGTGGATGACATCCTGGACTTCACCGGCGACGAGAGCTCCCTGGGCAAACCCGCGGGCAGCGACCTGCGCCAGGGCACCCTGACCCTGCCCTTCTTCTACTACCTCCATCGCCATCCGCAGCCCCAGAGCTTGGTGGACCGGCTGATCCAGGCCCGACAGGCCGCGGCCGAGGGCCACCCCGAGACCCTGGACCGGGCCGTGGCCCAACTGGTGGCCGCCATTCGCCAGAGTCCGGCCGTGGAGGACGCCCGCCAGGAAGCCCTCCACTTCCTGGAACAGGCCGCAGCCACTCTGCAGCCCTTTCCCGACAGCCCCTATCGCCAGGCCCTGCTCAACCTCTGCGCGTTCGTGCTCCAGCGCCGGAGCTGAGCTCCGGCCCCCGGACTCGCCCAAGAACGGCCCCAGCCATGTCCTCCCCAGCGCCCGATCTGGCCATCCTCATCGTCTCCTGGAACGTGTGGGACGATCTCCGGGCCTGTCTCCATGCCATCCAGAAACAGAGCCACCCCGACCCCCACCATCCCCAGATGCGCCGTTTCGGCCCCAGCCACCAGGCCCGTCTCCAGGTCCTGGTGGTGGACAACGCCAGCCAGGATGCCACCCGCGATCTCCTCCCGGCCCGGTTCCCATGGGCCCATGTCCTGTGGCTGGAGACGAACCAGGGGTTTGCCCGAGCCAACAACCAAGGCCTGGTCGCGCTGGGTTTCCCCCCGGCTCCCAGCAGGGAGCTGGAGCCTGGAAAGGACCCGGAACGGCTCCCCCACGGGGTGCTCTTCCTGAACCCAGATACCGAGATGCTTCCCGGCAGCCTGTGGACCCTCTACCACCGTCTCCTCCAGGATCCCTCGGTGGGGGCCATAGGGCCACAGCTCCGCTACGGGGATGGAAGCCTGCAGGAGAGCCGGCGGCGCTTCCCCACCCCGTGGACCGGTTTCTTCGAGAGCACCTGGCTCGGTCGGCTGTGGGCGAGCAACCCCTGGGCCCGGCGCTACCATCTGGCGGATTGGCCGGCCTCGGTGCGCCAGGATGTGGACTGGCTGGTGGGCGCTGTGCTGATGGTCCGGCGGGAGGCCCTGCTCCGGGTAGGGGGGTTCGACCCGGGGTTCTTCATGTACGCGGAGGAGATGGACCTCTGTCGGCGACTCCGCCAACAGGGCTATCGCGTGGTCTACGAGCCCGAGGCCCTGGTGATCCACCACGAGGCCCGCAGCAGCGACCAGGTCCGCGGTTGGCGCCACCTGGCCTTCAATCGGAGCAAGGTCTACTACTACCACAAGTGGTTCGGCCCCGGCTGGGCAGAGGCCCTGCGGCGATATCTCCTGCTGGAGTTCCGCGTCCAACTGGCCCTGGAAAGCCTCAAGGCCGCGGTGGGCCATCGACGGGCCCTGCGCCGGGCCCGCATCCAGGCCTATCGCCGGGTACTGGCCCATGGCCTGCGGGCCGAGACGCCGGAGAGCGAAGGGCCTCCACGGCCCGCTCAGAGCCAGCCCGCCAGCTCCAGGAAGTAACGGAGGGCCGCCAACAGGAGAACCGAGCCCAGAAGCCGGCGCAGGAACGGGCCCGAAAGCCGCCGAGCCCCCAGGCGGCTGCCCAACAGGGCGCCGACCACCCCCACGGGCAGCAGGGACCATCCCCACACGCCGAAGAGGAAATTGCCCCCAAGCCAGCGCCCGGCCAGGCCGCTCAGGGAGTTGATCACGATGAAGGCCGCGGCGGACGCGGCGGCCTGCTGGGCCGTCCCCCAGCCCGTGAGGACGATGAGAGGGGAGAGGAAGATCCCGCCCCCCAGCCCCAGGATCCCCGAGAGGAGACCGATGACCAGCCCGCTGGCCGCCAACCCGGCCAGGGGTGCATCCGCCCGGCTGCCCAGACCCGGTGCGGTGCCCCAGGAAAGGAGAAGACGGAGGCCCACGTAGCCCAGCGCCAGGTGGAGGAGGGTCCGGTAGATGGGTTCCTCCACCTGGAGATAGCCGCCCAGGAAGGCTCCGGGGACCGAGGTGACCAGGAAGGGGAGGAGCAGGCCCCAGGAGAGATGGCCGGCTCGCCAGTAGGCCAGAAAGGCGATGGAGGCCACCAACACGTTGAGGAGCAACGCGGTGGTGGAGATGAAGGCCGGCGGGAGGGCGAAGAGGCTCATCGCGGCCAGGTACCCCGACGCGCCGCCGAAACCCACACTGGAGTAGAGAAAGGCGACCAGGAAGACCGCCACCACCAGGGACCAGGGTGGCAGGGAGTCCACGGGAGGCATGGGTCCGCTCACCGTGCCTGGGAGGGGGGGGCCGCACGCCGGGGCATCTGCCCCGCCCCCTGGGGGCGCCGGAACAGCCCCTGCGGGCCCGGGTCCCGATTCCCTGCCGGCGCCCCCAGGGGTACCGGCGACGGAGTCGCCGGGCGTGCGGCCCCTCCCGGCCGGCCCCGCTCCAGATGACGGGCCAGCCACAGCGCGAGGAAGGCCACCGAAGTGGCCACCACCACCCCTGCGTTGGCCCCGGCGTAGTCCCGCATCTGCACCGCGTCGTAGATGGCCATGGGCAGGGTCTGGGTGCGGCCGGGGATGTTGCCGGCCACCATCAAGGAGGCCCCGAACTCGCCGAAGGCCCGGGCCGTGCCCAGGATCAGGCCCGTGATCACCCCTCGACGGGCCAAAGGCAGGGTGACATAGCGGAGCACCTGGACCTCCGAGGCGCCGTCCACCCGGGCCGCGGCCTCCGTCTCCGGGTTCACATCCGCCAGCGCGGCCCGGGCGGCCTGGACCATCAGGGGCAGGCCCACCACCGCGGCCGCGATGGCCGCGGCCGGCCAGGTGAAGAGGACATCCAGATGGAGCCAGCGCACCAGAGGATTGCGCCATCCCAGCCCCAGGAGGAGAAAGTAGCCCACCACGCTGGGCGGCAACACCAGGGGCAGGGTGATCAGGGTCTCCACCAGGAGCTTGCCCCGAAAGGGGACCCGCTGCAGCCACAGGGCCAGGGTCAGGCCCACCCCACCCACCAGCACGGCAGCCACCGCCGTCACCTGAAGGGAGATGCGCAGGGCCTCCACCATCAGCGCGCGCCTCCAGGGGGTTCGAATCCGTAGCGGGCCAGGATGGCCTGTCCCTCCGGCCCGGCCACGAAGGCCACAAAGGACCGGGCCGCCTCCTCGACCGAACTCCCCCGGACCACCGCCATCTCCTGATCCAGGGGGCTGTGCAGCTCCTGGGGCACCGGGACCCACCGTCCCCCGCTCTCCAGGGCCAGGGAGAGGGCCACCAGGGCCACGTCCACATTCCCGGTCTCGGCCAGCTGGAGGGTGGCCCGCACGTTCTCGCCGAAGACCAGACGGGGTTGCAGCGTTGGCCAGAGACCAGCGGCCTGCAGGGCCTCCTGGGCGGCCATCCCGTAGGGTGCATGGCCGGGATTGGCCAGGGCGATGCGACGGATCTCCGGTCGGGCCAGCTCCTCCAGGGCCTGGACCCGCAGTGGGCTGTCCTCCCGGGTCCAGATGACCAGGCGGCCCCGCGCGTAGACCTGTCGAGTCTCCTCCAGAACACGCCCCAGGTCCGCCAGTTCCTGGACATAGCCACGATTGGCCGAAGCGTACACGTCCACCGGGGCCCCTTCGGCGATCTGTTGGGCCAGCTTGCCACTGGAGCCAAAGTTGAACTGGGGAGCCACCCCGGTGGCGGCCTGGAACTCCTGACCGATGGCCGTGAACGCGGGGATCAGGTCCGAAGCAGCCGAGACCAGCAGGACGGTGGCTTCATCCGAGGAGGCGGAGGAGATGCCCGGAAGGGTGCACCCGGCCAGCAGGACCCAGACGAGGGAGAGGTACAGAAGGGCCGATCCCGGACGGAGCAACCGGGTTCCGGTCATCCTTGGTTCTCCCAGGCCCCATCCGAGGTTCCCGAGGGCACCGGGATGTAGTATGCGGGGCCCACACAGCCCCGGCAGAGGACCCGGCCGTCCACCTGGATCTCCCGCTCGTTGATGATCTCCTCGCCGCAGCGATCGCAGTTCACCCGCACCCCAGGACGGCTGACAATGGTCTCCACCGGCGTGGCCAATCTCACCGGCTCCACCACCAGGAGCTCCTCGTCCGGCATCCGCTGGTAGCCCTGGAGCTGGGCGAAGTAGCGGCGGGTCTCCTCCGGAGCGTACTTCCAGGCCCGCTCCCGGACATCGGGGCGGGGCGCCACCCGCACGGCCCGTCCGCTCTTCACATCCACGAACGTTGCGGCGATCTTGCCGTAGTCCTCCAAGCGGAGGGTCCGGTGGCCCATGGAGCACCCGGTGGCTGCCTCGATGCCGTCCGCGAAGCAGCCGTCGGTCTCCACCAGGATCAACAGGCGTTTGTCCCGGCGAGGGATCTCCAGGCGGAGGGCCGCGGCCCCGGCCAAGCCGATGCGAGCGCCCAGGACCTGGCGAGGACAGAGGTGACGATGGCGCTCGGCCGAGCGCTCCAGGATGGCCTGCAGCTCCGACATGGCCTGTGCTCCTTTCCAATTCCGTCTTCGGGCCGGCCGCTCCAGGGGCCCAGGATCCCGAGACATCGGGAGGCGACCCTGTTTCCAAGACCGCCCTGCCGCCAGCCTCCGCTCGCATGGCTGGCGAACCCGGCCCAGGATCCCTAGCATGGAGCCGTAGGATCCAGGGCTCGGAGCATCCAAGAGTTCTGCTGGAATTATACCCACAAGGCCCAGACAGGTCGAATTGGGAGGGGTTCTTCGGCAGAGCAGCCCCCAGATGCGTGCCGATCGGGCGGGTGCGAGCGCCCGCAGCCCGGGAACCAACGATCGACCAACAGCCCCAGAGGCCTTTGCGTTCCGGGATGTGCTATAATGCGGACGTGCGCTCCACGCGCCACCACACCCTTCATCGGCGTATACCCATCGCATACACCACCCACGGGGATCCCGGCCACACCGGATCCCCCAGGAACCACCGAAAGGAGAGAGCCATGCCAGCACGAACGGCCGAAGCGATCTGGGAAGGGACCCTGAAGGAAGGCCACGGCACCATGAAGCTGGGCAGTGGCCTGTGTGAAGGTCCCTACACCTATGCCTCTCGTTTCGAGAGCGGCGAGGGGACCAATCCCGAGGAGCTGATCGGCGCGGCCCACGCAGGCTGCTTCTCCATGTTCCTGGCCGCTCTCCTGAGCAACAACGGCTACACGCCCACCCGCATCCAGACCCAGGCCACTGTCCATCTGGGCGCGGGCCCCACCATCCACAAGATCGAGCTGAACTGCCAGGCAGAGGTGCCCGGGATCGAGGAGGCCCAGTTCCAGGAATTCGCCCAACAGGCCAAGGCCAACTGCCCTGTGTCCAAGGCCCTGGCCGGGGTGGAGGAGATCCTGTTGGAGGCCCGGCTGGCGTAGTAGCGAAGCCCACCGGGACCAGGGCAGGGAGCTCTTCTCCGAGACCCGTCCCAGAAGCCCGTGGGCCCGGTCTCCCCCGGGCTCACGGGTTTCCCCATGGGCCTCCAGGAAAGCCCTCTCGCTCCTCCTGTAGGCCTCGCCCTCCACCCCCAGGTGGCCATCGCCTGGGCCTGGATCGTTCTTCTTTCCAGCCCCGGCCCCGCTCCATGGCAGTCCCGCTCCATGGCAAAGGTCCGATCGGCACAGGCCATGCCCAGGCCGCTCGGTCCAGCGGCCCCGGGCACTGTGTCCAGCGCTCCTGGGCCCCAGGTGCAGAGCCCCACAGAGGCACCGACGACGAGGAACGAGGTCCGGCTCCGGTCCACGAAACAGGGGCAGATCGGTACAACGAGGGAGGACAGGAAGCCGGTAGGCCTGCTACACTGGAGGTTGCTACCTGCAGGTCAAGCCGCTTTCCAAACCGCTTCCTTCACGGCCCAGAGACCATGTTCGACTCTATGCCGGATCTCCTGTTGTCCCTCCATTCCTTTCGTAGTACCCTGGATGAGGCATCGCGCCGTCTGCAGTATATCGGTGTAGGAAGAGACGAACCCACAGCCATGTCTGCCATTCCAGAGCAGGAACCTTTGCCAGGTGGGCTGGAGCCTCAGGTCCGCTCCCCTCTGAGACGGGTGCTGGAGCTGTTGGAGGCCGACACCCCCCTGGACACCCTGGACACCTCCATCCTTCCCGGGCTCCTGGAGATCGCCGAGGGACTGCTCTCCCCTGCGGACACGGATCGGCTGCTGGACAAGATCCTCCATCGCCTGGGGGAACTGGTGCCCTACTCCTCGGCTGCCATCCACGTGATCCAGGGAAACACCCTCCATCTTCGTTCTGGCGCCGGGCTCGCGGCGGCCTCTGTGGGCCAACGCCATACCTACCGTCCCCAGGAGTTCATCTGGCAGTACATCGAGCGGACCGGAAAGCCCTACGTAACCCCGGACTGCACCGGAGAGGAGTGGTACCCCCTTCCAGGCTTCGAACACACCCGCTCCTTCATGGCCATCCCCCTGCGGATCCAGGGCCAGACCCGAGCCGTCCTCACGGTGGACCATCGGGAACCCAACCACTTCGGCTCCCAAGAGGTGGAGGTGGCCAGCCTGTTCGCCAGCTACGCAGCGGTCGCCCTCCACCACGAAGAGCTGGCCGCCCAGGAGCGGAACAGCCGCAAGCTGCTGGAGATCCAGCTGGACTTCTCCTATGCCCTCATCCAGGCAGCCAGCGGCAGGGCGGTGGCCGAGGTGCTCCTGGACACCGCGACCAAGGTCATCCCCTTCGACGCGGGCTCGGTCATGTTCCTCCACCCCACCCTGCCCGGCATGGGCCGGGTGATGGCCACCCGGGGCTACGTGGACCCCCACGCGGCCGAGCTTCGCACCATCAACCAGGATGCCTACCCCTTGCTGCGCAAGCTGCGGGAAGAGCTGATCCCCATCTACATCCCCGATGTCCGGGACGACGAACGTTGGCAGCCGGGCCACCGCCCCGATCCGAACGAAGTCCGCTCGGTGCTCCTGATCCCCCTGGTGGACACCAGCAAGGTCCAGCAGATGGGGATCCTGACCCTGAAGAGCTACCATCCCCACGCCTTCTCCCAGGAGAGCATCGAGGCGGTCGCGCTCCTCTGCAACCAGGCCGCCCAGGTGGTCCACAACCTCTATCTCTTCGAGGAGACCCAACGCCGGCTCAACGAGACCGCCCTCCTGGCCGAGATCAGCCAGCGGCTGAACCGCACCTTCGAGCTGGACGAGCTCCTCCAGTTCGTGTTGGGCAAGACCCTGGAGATCCTGGAGATGGAAGGACCTGCCCCCAGCCCTCTGGGGGGCGCCATCATCCTGCGCCAACGCCCCAGCGACCAGATGACCATCGCCATCTCCCAGGGGATCCCCGGGGACGCGGTGGAGCGGTTCAACAGCCGTCCCTACTACGCGCACGAGGGCACCTTCCAACGCTCGGTGCTCCGGGGCGAATGGGTGGAGCTCCACACCCCGGAAGAGGTGCTGAGCACCTACGCCGGCCCCGCCGAGGATCTGACCCACCTGCCCCAGCTCCTGAACATCCCGCTCAAGGCTGGCGACGAGGTCATCGGGGTCCTGACCGCCAACCGGGTGATCCACGACGTGAGCACCCGCCGGATCCTGGGAGCCATGGCCGATCTGGCCGGCGCGGCCATCCACAAGGCCCAGCTCCTGGCCCAGGCCCGCCGCCAGGCCTTGGAGCTGATCGCGGCCCACGAGACGTTGCACGAGATGGGACAGCGACGGGAGGAGTTCATCCACAGCCTGACCCACGACCTGCGCACCACCCTCACCTTCATCCAGGGCTATGCCGACCTGATGCTGGACCGGGCCCTGGGCGAGATCACCCCGGAACAGAAGGAGGCCCTGGAGGTGATGCAGGAACGGGTGGAGACCATGGTGCGACTGATCAACGACATGCTGGAACAGCCGGCTCAGGAGCTCCGCCCCCTGGTCCAGGAGGAGGTCCCCCTGGACGATCTGGCCCGAAAGGCTGTCCGCAGCGCGCAGATGGCCGCCCGAAAGGCCGGGCTGGAGCTGGCCCTGGAGATCCAGGGGGGGCCCTTCGTGGTGTGCGGCGATCCAGATCGGCTCACCCGGGTCTTCGACAACCTCCTGAACAACGCCATCAAGTACAGCCCCGACGGCGGCGTCATCCGTATCCATCTCTGGCGGGAAGGCAGCCAGGTCAACGTCTCCATCAGCGACCCAGGGATCGGGATCCCCGCCCAGGAGCTCGAGCGGATCTGGCAGCGGTACTACCGGAGCAAGGACACGCTGAGCGAGTTCCAGGGAACAGGCCTGGGCCTGACCAATGTGCGCCACATCGTGGAGGCCCACGGCGGCCGCATCTGGGTGGAAAGCCAGCCCAATCAGGGCACCACCTTCACCCTCCAACTTCCCCTGAAATGAGAGGATCCCCCTGGGCCCTGGTGGGGCTCCCCCCGGCCTCCCGGGCCTGAGAGACCGGGACCGCGCTCAGATAGGCCAGCCGCCGGCTCCACCACACAGTCTGGCCCAGAAGCTGCTGCTCCACCAGCTCGCGGATGCGACGGACCTCCGACTCGGTCAGGAACTCCGCCAGCCGTTGGCCATACGACGGACGCTCCCGGGTCCCCGCGCCGAACCAGCGCGCCAACACCGATGGAGTCACCTGCAGCTCCACCCGCTCCTCCTCCGTCTCCACCCGGGTCAGCCACTCCTGGCCAAAGACAGCCACCAGGGCTCGCTCCAGATCCCGCTCATCCCAGTTGACCAGGGGGTCGTCTTCCTGGCGGTAGATGGCCTCCTCGGCCTGCTTGTACCGCTCCTGCAGCGCTGGATCCAGCGCCTCCAATGTCAGCAAGGCGTAGATGCGCTGGGTGTGTCGGGGGATCCCCTCGGCCAGGGCCAGCCATGCCTGGGCGGCCATGTGCCGGCGCACCTGGGCCAATGCCTGGATCTTGTCCCGGATGGCCAGGAGCGCGTTCCGGCCCACCACCGCGTCGAACCGAAGGCCGGGCTCATGGGCCAGGAGGGCGTCCAGATCCGTCACATCCCCCTGGAGTATCTGGGGGCGTTCCAGGGGGGGAAGGGCCTGGGCCTGTTCCACCAGCCCCCGATAGTCCTGGGCATTTCGGGCCAGCGCGTACACCCCGCCCTCGGGAACACGGCGCAGGGCCTCCCAGGTGAGCAGCCCACTGCCCGCGTTCAGGTCCAACACCAGGCCATGCCGGGCCAGAGGGCCGGTGTGGAAGAGCCGCTCCCGCACTCGGTCCAGCCGCTCTCCCATGCCCGAGAGGGTGCGCTGGATCCACCGTTCCCGGGCCAGATCCCTGGGAGAGGTGGAGAGGATGGGCACCGGCCCCTCGCCCCATTCCACCATCGCGGCCAGTTGGGCCTCGCGTCGGCGAGCCACCTGGGCCCGGATATGGGCCTCGTATCCCTGCTCGGTGGGCTGGTAGAAGACCTTTCCCTGGAGCCCTTCCGGCAGATACTGCTGGGCCACCCAGTGCTCCCGATAGGCGTGGGGATAGAGATAGCCCTGGCCATGGCCGAAGCCCTCCCGGTCTCGGCTGGCATCCCGTAGGTGGAGGGGCACCTCCCCTTCGGGCTCGTGCTGCACGGCATCCAGGGCGTCGAAGAAGCCCATGACGGAGTTGGACTTGGGCGCGGTGGCCAGGTAGATGGCCGCATGGGCCAGGGGGAACTGGCCCTCGGGCAGGCCGATGCGGTCGAAGGCCTGGGCACAGGCGTTCACCACCACCACGGCCTGGGGATCGGCCATGCCCACGTCCTCGCCGGCGAAGATCAGCATACGCCGAAAGATGTAGCGGGGGTCCTCGCCTGCGTAGACCATCTTGGCCAGCCAGTAGAGCGCGGCATCCGGATCGCTGCCCCGAAGGCTCTTGATGAACGCGCTGATGGTGTCGAAGTGGTAGTCCCCTTCCTTGTCGTACAGGACGGCCCGACGCTGGATGGACTCCTCCGCGATGGCCAGGGTGATGTGGATCCGAGGAGGCTGGCCGGTGGGCGCGGTGGTCTCCACGGCCAGCTCCAGGGCATTGAGCAGGGCCCGGGCGTCCCCGTTGGCCACGTCCACCAGGTGATCCAGGGCCTCTGGCTCCATCTCCACCTTCAGCCGGCCGTAGCCCCGCTCCGGATCGGTGAGTGCCCGCCGGGCGATCTCCCGAAGATGGTGGGGCTCCAAGGGCTTGAGCTGGAAGATCCGGCTGCGGCTCACCAGGGCCTTGTTCACCTCGAAGTAGGGATTCTCGGTGGTGGCCCCGATGAAGATCACCGTGCCGTTCTCCACCCAGGGGAGAAGGGCATCCTGTTGGGCCTTGTTGAAGCGGTGCACCTCGTCCACGAAGAGGATGGTACGCTGGTTGTGAAGGGCCAGGCGCTCCTGGGCTTCCTCCACCGCGGCCCGGATCTCCTTCACCCCGGACAACACCGCGTTGAGGGCGATGAAATGGGCCGAGGTGGTGTTCGCGATCACCCGAGCCAGGGTGGTCTTGCCGGTGCCCGGAGGACCGTAGAAGATGAGGCTACTGAGCTGATCGGCCTGGATGGCCCGACGCAACAGACGCCCCGGCCCCACGATGGCCTCCTGGCCCACGAACTCGTCCAGAGTTCGTGGGCGCATCCGGGCCGCCAGGGGCGCCCCCTGTTCCAGCCGTTCCAGGCGTGCCTGCTCGAAGAGGTCCATGGTCATCCGTCGAAGTCCAGATCGACCACCACGGGCCGGTGGTCCGAGGCCTCCTGGCCCGGGGGCTCCGGCCAGACCTGGGCCGACACCACCGCGTCGGCCAGGGGGGCGCTGGTCCACACGTAGTCGATCCGGGTGGGGAGGGCGGTGGCCACCAGGGTGCTCTGTGGTGGACACCCGGCCCGGCGCATGGCGTCCACGTAGCCGGCCTTTTCCACCGCGGGAACCAGTTGCAGGGTCCCGTCCTGGGCAAACAGCCGGGAGGCCCAGGGCAGCTCGGACAACAGGTGGTCCAGGGCCCCGGGATCCTGGGCGAAGTCCCAGGGGCTCAGGGCGTTGAAATCGCCCAGGAGCAGGTGGGGGCGACGCCGGTCTCGGCTGGTCCACGACCGGAGGGCGCGGAACTGCTGCAGGCGAGCCTCCTCGGCCGTGTGGTCCAGATGGGTGACGTAGACCGTGAAGGGGGTCCCGGACGGCAGGGAGACCCAGACCTCCAAGAGGCCTCGCTGTTCCTTGCCCGGGATAGGGGTCAGGTGGTGGGCCGCGCTGGCCAGCACAGGCCAACGGCTCAACAGGGCGTTCCCGTAGCTGCGGGCCGGGAGCTGTTGGGTGGCCGGCCAGCGGAGACAGGGGCCAAAGGCCATGTGCAGGCCCAGCTCCCGGGCCAGCCACTCCAACAGAGGTGCCCGGCCCGTCCCAGATGCCTCTGGCCAGGTCGGGTGGAAGACCTCGTTGAGGGCCACCAGATCCGGACGGATCTCCGCCAGAACCTGGGCCACCCGCTCCCCATTGGGCTCCCCCGCCGCGGTTCGCCAGCCATGGACGTTGTAGGTGACTACCCGCATGGCACCGTTCCATCCTCCCGGGAGCATTTTACCGGGGCCGAAGACCTTCTGTCAACGCCGTTCTACACGAAGCATCCTCTCCACGCGAAACAAAGGGATGCAAACTATCCCGGATTATCCCGAGGTTATCCTGTGTTGGGGATAACCGCATCGATTGTCGATGGGTTGGGGATAACTCCGGTGATAACCCCGCGCACAAGTGGATAAATAAGTGGGCCCACAAAGTGTGGACGACCTATGCCCGGCAATGCCCATTCTCCCCACCCCCACTCCTTGCCAGTTCCCCAATCCCACATCTTGTCGAGAACGCCTGTTCGGCGGATCCGACATCCCCACCGCTCCCGGGATGTCCTGCCAGATATCCCCATAGCGCAGGAGCCCCCCAAACCAGACATGGTTCCAAGATCCTACGACATACGGCCCAATCCACGCACACAGCCCCTAGATCTAGGGGAAACGGAGTCGACTGCAGGCCGCTCCCAAGCGGTTCTCCCAACTATCCCCACCACGACGACTACGATGATCTTGATCTCTCCAAAAGAGAATGACCTGAGGGAAAAAACTGACCGCGTGCCGATCTCATCGAAGGTGATCGACCAATAGAGGCAACGGATCGGAGTATCCGCCCCAGCCATCGCCCCGAAAGAACGGAGTCACCCGGATACCCAGGTGAAGATGGGGCGAACCATCCTCCAAGGGGGCACCGCTGTAGCCCAGGAGATCGTGCCGAGCCACCTGTTGGCCACATTCCACCACGAACCCCTCCAGGTGTGCGTAGAGGGATTCCCCCCAACGGTGTTCCAGACGGATGTATCGTCCCCATCCCGAGGGATCGTGGCCGATCGCGATCACACGGCCCCGATCCACGGCCAACACGGGGCTGCCGACCTCCAAGGCGATGTCCAGGCCGTTGTGGCCCTGGAGGGGCACGCCGCCCACCTGGTAGCGCAGGTAGTATCCCGGATTCTCTCCCCAGCGCTGCAGCAGGCGTGGTTCGCCCCGTACGGGCCAGCTCAGCAGGATACGGGGCTCTGAAAAGGACGGCAGGCTTTCCGCCATGGTGGACACTCCTCTGGGTGTCACGGAGCGGGGAGCAGCTCGAGCCTGTCCCCCTCCACCGGTTCCGCGTGGAAGGGCATGGGCAGATACTCCATATCACGATGGCGTCGGATCAGGTCGTCGTAGTGGCGGCTGAGGGGATTCCCCGACTGGCCTGTGGTGGTCACGAACAGGCTGCGGTCGAGATCTGCCAGGTCCACGATCTGGCGATAGCTGGGCACATGGAACTGATCGTAGCGTTGGTGGATCCGCACCGGAGCCACGTTGACCGTGTAGGTGTCGCCGCCGTTCTCGATGCTGCGATGGAAGATCCGGCGGAGAAGGGGAACCTGGCTGAAGGGCCGGTGCGGATATTGGGTGCGGTGGACAGCCCCCCAACGCCACCGGGACATCTCCGGGCCGAACCGGTCGCTGAGCTCGTCCAGGGCCGCGTCCAGGGCGTTCTGCGCGGTCTCGACACAGGATTCCCGGACAGGGGTCAGGACATCGTCGCACCAGCCTCCGTAGCGATCGGGCTGGGAGAGGACCTGGTGCAGGAAGAGGGGGTGGGCCCGGCGGGCCATCTCCTGGTAGAGATCCCCTCGGAGCTCGTCCTGGAACATGGCCATGCCCAGGTGGATGAACCAGGCCTCGTAGATGGTGGTGGCCACGCTCTCCCGAGAGGCAACACCGTCCCAGCTGCGCAGAAGAGAGAGGGCCTGCTCCTGGCGTTCATCCCGGGGGGGCACCTGGAGCAGCCAGGGCAGGAGTTCGGCCGTCTGGCCGCTCTGTTGGTCGGCCTGGATGCGGATCATATCCTCCAGGGTCAGGCCTGTTCCGTCGACACGGCCCTCTTCGATGAGTTCCACGATGCGTTGGGCTCGGTAGGGCGGTGCCCAATCGGTGGAGAGGAGGTAGGGGTAGCGATCGTCCACCACCCGGTTGTTCGCGGTCACCACGTAGCCCTTTGGAGGATTGAAGGCCTGGGGCAGTTCGTCGAAGGGGATGA
>Ga0256839_1003782_pt1 | contig 15305 bp, 13 predicted proteins | sample 354166metaG_FD_185968 | JGI IMG/M metagenome (GOLD analysis project Ga0256839, IMG submission 185968) | Hydrothermal vent microbial communities from Mid Atlantic Ridge, Atlantic Ocean - 354-166 | ecosystem: Environmental > Aquatic > Marine > Hydrothermal vents | place: Atlantic Ocean: Mid... | reverse complement strand
AAGGGACTCGTGCAGATTATCCGCCGCCTGCCCTATCACACGGCGCTGAAGATGACCACCGCACGGTATTATACGCCCAGTGGACGTTGTATTCAGGCTGTCACCTATACGCATCGGGAAGAAGATGGCTATGCCGTTGCGGTTGCTGACTCCCTGCGGCAGACCTTTTATACCGAAGCAGGAAGACCTGTACGCGACGGAGGTGGTATCGAACCGGACATCCCCGGTATGGAGGAGAAGCCCGGTGAGCTTGAGCGTGTGCTCCGGAATCAGGCCGCCTTCTTTTTCTATGCGAATCGCTTTGCCGCTACCCATGAGCAACCACCTGAAAAGGTCGATGACGCTCTTCTGCGCGATTTCCGGCGGTGGTTGGACGAGCAGAATGTGATGTACCATACGGCACTGGACGAAACGCTGGAGCAACTCCGCAGGCAGGTCGATGCCTACACCTATGATGTACATGCCCCGCTCCGGCAGCTTCGTAAAGCTATTGAACGGGAGAAAGTCCGCGACTTTGATCGCCATGCCGACTGGCTAAAGGCAGAACTTGAAAAAGAAATTCTCAGCCGCTACCTTTCTGGCAAGGAGTGGCAGCAGGTGGCTCTGGAAAAGGATCCGGTTGTTCATCGTGCCCTCAACGTGTTAAGGGATAGCAGGGCGTATCGGGCATCGTTAACAACTTCTCCCGTCGGACAGTGAACTTCTCTCAGGCAGGCATTCTGGTGGTGGCCGGACTGATGGGAGGCTTTCTTGCCGGCTTAATCGGCATCGGAGGAGGTGTTATCTTTGCCCCGGTGCTTTTTTTCTATCTACAGGCTATAGGTGTATCTCCGGAATATGTCACCTCTTTTACGTTAGGTTCCAGCTTGTTCTGTACCCTGCTTGCCTCGCTGTCAAGCACGTACTTCCATATGAAACGAAAGGCAGTCGTCTGGCGCCTGGCTCTGCTTACGGGTGTGTTCAGTGCGCTTGCTGTCAGTCTGACCACCCGGTTCGTTACAACCCAGCCCTGGTATGACCGGGAGGTTTTTCAGGCCGTCTTTTCCATCGTTCTTATTCTGGTCAGTCTTCGTATGTTCGTACGGCAGGCTCCTCAGGATACAGGGGTTCCGGTCGATCAGCTTCAGTTTCATCCGGCGATCGTGGCGTTGACGGGAATCGTTGCCGGTATGATAGCCGCTGCTGCCGGGGTAGGAGGTGGCGTCATCATGGTTCCTGCCTTTAATCGCTTTCTTCGGGTTCCGGTACGTCAGGCTGTGGCTACCTCGAGTGCCACGATTATCTTTATCTCCCTTGCAGGTGTGTTAACCTATATGTGGCGCGGACTTCAGATCCAGCATGGCCAGTCCCTGCCGGCTATCGGGTTTGTCGATGTCGGCCATGCGCTTCTACTGGCCATTCCTGCTATTTTTATGGCGCGCTACGGCGTCCAGACAGCCCACCGTATTCGGGCAGCATGGCTCCGGAGAAGCTTTGCCCTGGTAGCCTTACTGATAGCCTTACGTCTGCTTTATCGAGCCATTGCGTAATGGAACCCTGTAGTCAGAAGGGCTCTTTAACATGTCCCGATTGCCGTTGATAGCCGTAGTTTGATGAAAAAGTCCAGCACCGTATCCGGGACCTTGCCTTCCCTGAAGCAACCGCTTGTCATTCGAGGAGCTCGGGAGCACAACCTGAAGAATATCGACCTGACGCTTCCGCGGCAGAAGCTTATCGTGATTACGGGACCTTCGGGATCAGGGAAGACCAGTCTGGCTTTTGACACCATCTATGCAGAAGGCCAGCGTCGGTACGTGGAGTCGTTAAGTGCCTATGCACGTCAGTTTCTCGAGCGCATGAACAAGCCCGATGTTGATGTGCTAACGGGACTCTCTCCGGCTATTGCCATCGAACAGCGGCGTAGCAGTCGAAGTCCTCGCTCCACGGTGGCCACGCAGACGGAGATCTACGACTACTTACGCCTGCTTTTTGCCCGTATAGGGCGCACGTATTCTCCTGTCAGTGGTGAGGAAGTACGCAAGGATACCCCTTCTTCGGTAGCAGAGGATGTGCTCCGTCGCTATCCGGAAGGGACACGGTTTTATGTAGGATTTCCTCTTCCCGAGACGGCCGAGCCACGGCCGTTTCAGCTCTATGAGCTACGGAAAAAAGGGTTCTTCCGATTGCTACTTCTTGAAGAGGGAGATGAAAAACTGCTTGACCTGCATGATGTTGATCTGACAACCCTTGAGATCGTGCCGGAGCAGACGCTGGTTGTGGTAGACCGCCTGGTGGTTCGCCATGATGAGAAAACCCGAAGCCGGCTGGCCCATTCCGTCGAGCAGGCGTTCTCCGAAGGCGCAGGGTATGCGACGATTCGTATTCGAGGCGGCGAGCACCGGACATACAGTATTTACTTTGAACGGGATGGTATCCGGTTTCAGGAGCCTACACCCCAGCTTTTTTCGTTTAACAGTCCGCTCGGGGCATGTCCTACATGTCAGGGGTTTGGCCGGGTAGCCGGACTGGATGAGGAGCTCATTATTCCAAACCCCGATCTGAGCATTCGCCAGGGAGCCATTGCTCCATTCAGGACCGAACAGTGGAGTGCCTATTACCGCGATTTAATCCGGCTTGCTGTACACGAATCCATTCCCATCGATATTCCCTATCGGGAGCTCTCTTCCGAGCATAAACGCCTTATCTGGGAGGGCAAGGGAGGATATGCCGGCATACGAGGCTTTTTTGAGCATCTGGAGCGGCATAATTACAAAATGCACTATCGCATTTTCATGGCCCGATTCCGGGGCTATACCCGGTGTCCGGATTGTGAAGGCTATCGTTTGCGTCCGGAAGCCCTTTATGTAAAAGTGGGCGGATTGCATATTGGTGAAATCGTTGAGTTCACGCTTCGGAGTGCGCAGGAGTTTTTTGAAGAACTTGAACTGACGCCCCATGAGGAGGCCATTGCAGGCCGGATTCTGGCGGAGATACGCCGGAGGCTCCGGTATCTCAACGAGGTGGGTCTGGAGTATCTGACGCTTGATCGGGTAGCCCGGACGCTTTCGGGGGGTGAAATGCAACGTATTAACCTGGCCACTTCTCTGGGCTCTTCGCTGGTGGGTTCGCTTTACATCCTCGATGAACCGACCATCGGGCTGCATCCACGCGATAACGATCGGCTCATACGCATTCTCAAGCACTTACGCGATATCGGTAACACGGTACTGGTTGTAGAGCATGACCCGGAAATGATCCGTCAGGCGGACGTCATCGTGGATATGGGTCCGGCTTCCGGAAGGCAGGGTGGTGAGGTTGTTTTCCAGGGTACCTATGAGGAAATCCTTACCCATGAGCACTCACTGACAGGAGCCTATCTCAGCGGGAGGAAGACCATCCCGCTGCCTGAACGGCGCCGCCCCATTGATCCGGAGTTTGCTCTAACGGTACATGGTGCCCGGGGGAATAACCTGAAAAATCTTACTGTACGCTTCCCGCTCGGGGTGATGGTCTGCGTTACCGGCGTTTCCGGTTCCGGTAAATCCACCCTTGTACACGATACACTCTATGCAGGCTTAAAACGCATGACCGATGTCTACGAGGAAAAGATGGCTCCTTTTGAGGATATAACGGGTATCGAGCATATAGAAGGGGTGGAGATGGTGGACCAGAGTCCCATCGGGCGCTCTCCACGATCCAATCCGGTTACTTATATCAAAGCGTTTGATGAGATACGTGCCCTGATGGCTTCTACCGAGCAGGCAACGATCCGGGGGCTGCGTCCGGGATACTTTTCCTTCAATGTACCCGGCGGACGATGTGAAACGTGTAAGGGGGAGGGGACAGTGAAGGTTGAAATGCAGTTTCTGGCCGATCTCTATCTGCCATGTGAGGACTGTAAAGGGATGCGGTATAAGAAAGATGTGCTGGAGATTCGCTACCGGGGCAAGAACATCACCGATATTTTAGCGCTCACGGTGGATGAGGCTATCGAGTTCTTTGCGGAACATCCGCGTATTGTTAAAAAGCTTCAGGTGCTTCAGGATGTTGGACTGGGGTACCTGCAACTGGGACAGCCTGCTACGACACTTTCCGGAGGGGAAGCGCAGCGCATTAAACTGGCCTATCACCTTGCCCGGCCTGCAAAAGGCCATATGCTTTACATCTTTGATGAGCCTACGACAGGATTGCACCTGGATGATATTCGCACGTTGCTCAGGGCGTTTGACGCCCTTATAGAACAGGGGCATTCCGTAATCATCGTGGAGCACAACCTGGATGTCATCAAGTGTGCGGACTGGGTAATTGATCTGGGTCCTGAAGGCGGGCATCGGGGTGGATTTCTCGTTGCAGAGGGCACGCCCGAAGCGATAGCAGACCATCCTGCGAGTTACACCGGTCGGTATCTGAAGCCGCTGTTGGTTCGGTAAGCGAGGGATCAGTCGAGTCCGTAGTACGCCGTAACTTCTTCCGGCGTTAACAGACGGTGTTCGGAAGGAGGGAGCCGATCTTTACGTACCAGGAAGCGGTCCATCACCAGTACATCCATATCGGTACGGATGAAGCACTGGTACGCATCTTCAGGTGTACATACGATGGGTTCTCCGCGTACATTGAAGCTGGTATTGACGAGTACAGGGCATCCAGTTTCTTGCTGGAAAGCTTTAAGCAGACGGTAAAACCGTGGATTCTGTTGTTCGGTGACGGTCTGGATACGTGCCGAACCATCTACGTGGGTAACAGCAGGGATGGGCGAATCAATATGATACAGCCGTTCAAGACCTTCTCCGGATATCCGGGCATGACGTACAGGAGCTACGAGGAGCATATAGGGACTCTCACGATCCAGTTCGAAGTAGGTCGATACTTCTTCGGCAAGGACGGAGGGGGCAAAGGGGCGGAAGCTTTCCCGAAATTTGATCTTCAGGTTTACACGGCGCTGCACATCCTTACCCCGTGGATCGGCTAAAATAGAGCGGTTTCCCAGGGCTCTGGGGCCAAATTCCATGCGTCCCTGAAACCAGCCAACCACCTTCCCCTGTGCCAGCAGGTGGGCCGTTTCGGTAAGGAGCGATGCTTCATCGTCAAATACTTCGTAGGCAACTCCCCGGGCATCCAGGACGCGGCGAATGGCTTCGGAGGAAAAAGCAGGACCGAGGTAACTTCCCTGCTGGGCATCGGGATGCCGGGGAGTGTGCGGGTTGTTCTCATGCATGTACCAGGCGGCTAAAGCCGCTCCCAATGCACCACCCGCATCGCCTGCAGCTGGCTGAATCCAGATATCTTCGAACGGACCCTCGCGGAGAAGGCGTCCGTTGGCTACGCAGTTGAGCGCCACGCCTCCGGCAAGGCAGAGGTAGCGCAATCCTGTCTCCCTGTGCACATGCCGCGCCATGCGGAGAATGACCTCTTCCGTTACGACCTGAATGGAGCGTGCCAGATCCATCTCACGGGAGGTAAGAGGACTTTCCGGAGTTCGAGGAGGCCCTCCGAAGAGTCTGGCAAATCGGCGCCCCACCATGCGAAGTCCGTAAGGGTACGTGAAATAACGCATATTGAGACGAAACGAGCCGTCCTCTCGGACATCGATAAGCTCCCGGTAAATGGTATCCACGTAGCGCGGCTCGCCGTAGGGCGCAAGTCCCATAAGCTTGTATTCGCCGGAGTTTACGCGGAAGCCGCAGAAGTACGTAAACGCTGAATAGAGGAGCCCAAGGGAGTGCGGAAAATGTATTTCTCCAAGGATATGGAGCTGGTTGCCCCGAGCATGTCCGTACGAGGTGGTTGTCCATTCTCCGACACCGTCGGTGGTCAGGAAGGCAGCTTCTTCAAAGGGTGAAGGATAAAAAGCACTGGCTGCATGGCTCTGGTGATGCTCGGTGAACAGAACGGGACCTTCGTAGTCCAGCTTCTTACGGATAATCTCCGGAATCCAGAGTTTCTGCTTGAGCCATACGGGCATGGCTTTCAGGAAAGAGGGGAGTCCTCGCGGTGCCCACGTGAGGTAGGTCTCCAGCAGGCGTTCGAATTTCAGGAAAGGCTTTTCGTAGAAGGCGACATAGTCCAGATCCTGAACATCGATGCCTCCTTCCTGGAGGCAGTATGCGATGGCTTGAGAGGGAAAAGAAGCATCATGTTTCTTGCGTGAAAAACGTTCTTCTGCGGCGGCCGCGATGATATGCCCGTCTCTGACCAGACAGGCGGCCGCATCGTGGTAGAAACAGGAGATACCCAGGATATTCATGCCGCTCAGTACATCAATGCATGGACCAGGATGTTCGTCCCCATACGGAGGGCTGCCAGGCGTTTCTCAGGCGGGTCATGATGGACCTCGGGAGCCTCCCATCCGTCGCTTATGTTCGTTTCATAGGTGTAAAACACGACCAGGCGTCCCTGATAGAAGAGCCCAAATCCCTGTGGAGGTTTCCCATCATGTTCGTGGATCTTTGGAAGTCCCTGCGGAAAATCGTAGTGCAGGTGATAGATGGGATGACTGAAGGGAAGCTCCACGAATTCCTGGTCGGGAAAAACCTTTTTCATCTCACGGCGAATGTAGCGGTCCAGCCCGTAATCATCGTCGATGTAGAGAAAGCCTCCCTGCTCCAGGTAGCGCCGGAGATTGGCAACCTCCGCATCGCTGAAGATCACGTTACCGTGACCCGTGAGGAAGATGAAGGGATATGAAAACAATTTGTCGCTGCTCAATTCAACCACATCAGCCTGAGGAGCCAGGCCAATAAGGGTGTGTTCACGGACGAAGCGGATGAAATTGGGCAGGGGCGTTTGCCCCTGGTACCAGTCCCCGCCTCCATGATATTTGACGGTTGCTATGCGAACACTGTGGGGTTGGGCCTGTACGGAAAGGGCAACCAGACACCAGGTAACAGGAATAAGCCACAGAGAGCGGTACTTCATAATAGCATAAAAACTGATTCTGGTTACATGGTTGCAACGACGGGTGGGAAAGTTCGTTTCCTCGCCGTATCTTTCTGTTAAGAAACAGCAAAGGAGATGAGCCATGCGGGCTATACGCTTTTCCGGGCTATCCATCATACTGATCGGGTTACTAGGGTTTATAACTCTTCTAACACGTTCCACACCGTCCCCTCCTTCGCCTCTGGTGGGGACGTTTTCTATTGTAGGGTACGACCCCGAGACCGGCGATCTGGGGGTAGCGGTTCAATCCAAGTTTCCAAATGTTCGCCCTATTGTCCCCTGGGCCAAGGCGAACGTGGGAGCTGTGGCCACACAGAGCTTTGCCGAATTGGATTATGGCATCAAGGGGCTTAAACTGATGGAGAACGGAGCTACTGCCGAGCAGGCGTTGCGTATTATACTGCAACATGATGAAGGACGGCAGCAACGTCAGGTAGGTATCGTAGATGCTCATGGGAATGCCGCTACGTGGACGGGCACGGAGTGTTTTTCGTGGGCGGGTGCCCGTGTAGGGCAGGAAGAAGGTCCTCCTGCAGAAGTGGGTCCGGAAGATGGTGGAATCGGCCATGTGGTAACCGGTCGGTACTATACCGCTCAGGGAAATATTCTGGTTTCTGAAGAGACCGTTCAAGCGATGGCTGAAGCCTTTGAACAGACCGAAGGCGAGCTTGCCGATCGCCTTATGGCTGCCCTGATTGCCGGAGGAAAAGCCGGGGGTGATCAGCGAGGAGAGCAGAGCGCTGCGCTCCTTGTTGTGCGTGAAGGAGCGGGCTACGATGGAATGGATAACTTTATCGATATCTCGGTGTACGATCACCCCACACCGATTGCGGAGCTTTACCGGCTCTACAAGCTGAACAACCTTTATTTTACGCGCTCCAAACCGGAGAACATGATTCCTATCACGCCGGAGATCGCCCGGGAGTTGCAGACCATATGGAAGGCACGGGGATTTTATGATGGTCCTATCGATGGTGTGGTCGATGAGGAGTTCCAGAAAATTCTGATCGACTTCATGGGGTGGGAAAACTACGACGTACGTATTCCGCCTGTGGCATCGGTGAATCTGGCCGCCGGTGATACGTTGAAGATAGATAGGGAAGTGTTGGAGGATATCCGGAGGGTCTTTAAGGAAGGTCGCTGGAAGTCCCGTATACGTTAGCGTCCGCCTTCTGCCGTAATCTATCAAGTACCCGCTGGTATTTGTATCCGGAGCCGGTGTTGAAGAGCACGATGCGATCCTGCTCGCGTAGAAACCCTTTTTGCTGCAATACCGGCACGGCGGCCAGGGTGGCGGCTCCTTCCGGTGCGGTAAGGATGCCCTCTTCCTGTACAAGCTCCTGCATGACCTGCAAAATGGCTTCGTCGGGGACAGCCACCGCTGTTCCACGACTCTCGCGGAGGGCTTTCAAGATGAGAAAATCTCCCAGTGCTGCCGGAACCCGTATGCCCGAAGCCAGCGTTCGGGGATGCTTCCAGGGAGGGGCATAATCCAGTCCATGCTCGAAGGCACGTACGATGGGGGCGCATCCCGTACTCTGCACAGCCACCATGCGTGGAAGAGGTCCCTTCACCCATCCCAGTGCCTTCATCTCCTGAAAAGCTTTCCACATACCTATAAGTCCCGTTCCTCCGCCGGTGGGGTAGATGATGACATCCGGCAGTTCATGGTTGTACTGCTCGAAAAGTTCGTACCCCATGGTTTTCTTTCCCTCAATGCGATAGGGCTCCCGGAGCGTGGAAACCGAGAAGACCTCGGGATGCTGTTGTTGATAGGCCTGCAGGGCCTTGCCGGCATCGGCTATGGTGCCGGGGATGAGATGAACCTCTGCACCGGCTATCTGGCATTCCGTAATATTGGCCTGCGGAGTATCCTCCGGCATAAAGACAGTACAGCGGAGACCCAGGCGTGCCGTATAGACGGCCAGGGCCCCTGCTGCATTTCCGGCGGAAGGAATGGCCAGGTGGGAGCAACCTAATTCATATGCCCGACTTACGGCCATGCTCAGGCCCCGTGCCTTGAAACTCAAGGTAGGATTCTGTCCTTCATCTTTCAGTGCAAGATGGGGAAGTCCCCACCTGGCTCCCATGCGGGACAGCCTGACAAGGGGCGTTCCTCCTTCTCCCAGATTGTAGCGTGGGTCCGGGGTGGCAGGAAGCACCTCGTGATAACGCCACATGGTGAACGGGCGATCGGTGAGAACCTCAGGTGTCCAGGAGGCAGCAAGCCGGCTGAGATCGTACTGAACCAGAAGCGGTTTCTCGCAGAGCCTGCACACCGTCTGCACCTGGTCTGCAGCATGCTCGGTTCCACAGGAGCTACAGATTAGCTCCGTTACATAGGACATAAGGGAGAAGGTTGGTGATATGATAATGGAATATACAGGAATATGTACCAGAACTCAACCGGCGGTGCAAGCCGTTGAAAAATTGTGTAGATTACGAAGTCACCTTTCACAAATGGAATATCCATGCGCCGATCCCATGCTCTTGTAGCACTTCTTGTCTGGTTTCTTGTCGGCTGGCTTGCGGCCTGCACCGTATCGCGTAACCCGGTTTCAGGACGTAAGCGCCTTTTTGCCTATACCTGGAAACAGGAAATAGCACTTGGTCAACAGGCCGATCGCGAAATTGTCGCTCAATATGGTATCTATGATGATCCCGAACTGGCAGCCTACGTTCAGGAGGTGGGTACGCGCGTGCTTGAGCAAAGCCATCTCCGGCGTCCTGAAGCCGACCCCGAGTTTCGTAATACGCCATTTACGTTTCGGGTATTGGATAGTCCGGTGGTCAACGCCTTTGCCCTGCCGGGAGGATTTGTTTATGTGACCCGGGGGCTTCTGGCGCATCTGCAGAACGAAGCTCAGCTGGCCGTGGTGCTGGGCCATGAGATCGGCCATGTGGCAGCCCGACACACTTCACAACGTATGCTGGAAACCAATGTGGGCCAGTTAGGACTTATGGCCGGGGCTGTAGTCGGTGAGAAGGTGTTGGGAGTACCCGGGCAGGACATTCTTCAGATAGGGGGTACGCTGGTCCAGTTGCTCTTTCTGAAATACAGCCGCGATCATGAGCGAGAGGCTGATCGGCTGGGTGTGGAGTACGCTGCTCTGAGTGGCTATCGTGTGGATGAGGCTGCATCCTTTTTCCGTACATTGAGGCGCCTCACTGTTCAGCAGGGGGCTGAGTTACCCTTCTTTCTCTCTACGCATCCGGATCCGGGGGAGCGTGAGGAGACCATCCGGCGCCTTGCACGTTCCTGGCGTGAGAAAGTCTCTATGGAACGTGTAGCTCAGGATGCGTTATTTGCCCGCCTTGAGGGACTGGTCTATGGTGAAGATCCACGTCAGGGATTTGTTCAGGATGGCTACTTTTATCATCCCACCTTGCGGTTCTTCTTTCCCATCCCTGCAGGCTGGGAGGTGATCAATGAAGCTCACCGCGTACTTCTCGTGGCTCCCGAGCAGGAAGCCATCATGGACCTGCGTCCGGTAGAGGCCAGAAGTGCAAAAGAAGCGGCAGACGCATTTCTGCAGAACGAAGCCTTCTTCCCCGTTCGCCAGCAGACGGTACGTCTGGGAAGTATGCCCTCGGCATACAGGGTGGAAGTCCTGGCCCGCGACGAAGCGCAGACCTATCGTATACTTGCTTACTTTATCGAATATAACGGTACCATTTACCGCTTTCTGGGATTGTCCGATGAGGCACAGTTCGCACGCTGGGCGCCTCTTTTTCAGAATACCATCGAGCACCTTGCCCCTCTTACCGATAGTCGGATATTGAACATAAAGCCGCTTCGGATCTATATTGCCCCGGCTCCACGTACGGCGCGGTTTCAGGAGCTCATTCCTGCTACGACACCGCCGACCCTTACTCCCGAAGAATTGGCTATTTTAAACCAGGTAGAACGCACGACTATCATACGTGCAGGTACGCGATTGAAATGGGTTCGTTAAACCAACTGGAGCTATGTTAGCCTACGAAGCGTTTGGTCTGCCCTCGTCCCCGCCGGTGGTCTTTCTGCATGGTTTCCCGCTCAACCACCATATCTGGCATCAACAGAGTAGTCTGGATGATACCTATCGACTCATCTTTCCGGATCTTCCCGGATTCGGGGCCTCGGCTCTGGAGCGGCCGCCTTCCAGGGTAACCATCGACTGGATGGCCGAACAGGTGCGCGATCTGCTTGATGCTCTGGGGATAACGGAAACCGTGATGATCGGGCATTCTATGGGAGGATACGTTACCCTAGCCTTTGCCGAAAAGTATCCGGAGAGGCTTGCCGCTATAGGTATGGTATGCTCTCATGCCCGCGCCGATACCGAAGAGGTACGTGAGCGTCGTATGCGCCAGATTGAGCAGGTTCGCAAGGAGGGGGTTAAACCGCTTGCCGATGCCATGCGCGAGGTGCTTTTTGCTCCGGATGTTGTAGAACATATGCCGGAACTGGTTGACTGGGTGTACTCCCTCATGCTGGAGGCCTCGCCGCGTGCTGTTATAGGTGCCCTCTATGCTATGGCGCGTCGCCCTGATAGACTTTCGGTACTTGCCGGCTGGGAGAAGCCGCTGTTATGTATTGCCGGTATGGAAGACCGCATCGTTCCACGCGAGCGACAGATCGAAATGGCAGAGGCAGCGCGTAACAGCACACTTATCTTTGTCCCGGAAGCCGGGCATATGGCCATGCTCGAGCAGCCCGAAGCGGTTAACGATGCATTGCGCGATTTCTTGGATGACGTGTACGGCTAATGGCGGAGTAAGTAGCGCCGGGCTGCTGATGTATCTGTTCGTGATTCTATGCGCTCCTCAATGGAATCGGGTAGCTCGGGAAGAAAATCCAGCCCTGTTCGTTGCTCGACCTCGTTGATAGAGACAAGGTGATCAAGGAAATGCTCATCACGCCGGGTGTTCTGGTCAAAGATAAAGGCAAAGGCAAGGAGTGAATCGGGCAGGGGTTTACGGGGCATGAGGATGATTTTCCAGAAGCCGGAAGGCACGCGGTGAGGTTCATCAGCGCCGGGCAGTGGAGGCATGGGATGCTCATAAAGAGGACCTGCCATGACGTAGATAGGCTCGGTATATTGCAGCAGGTCACGTTCGGCTTCTTCAAGCATGCGCCAGGGACCTCTATTCAGTGCATCTTTTTGAGGGGCAATGTTAGACAGGTAGTTACTTTCCTCCCAGTTTCGTGTACCTTTAAAGGAAGCAAGTGGAGCAAGATGACCGCGATCCATGCGAAGCTCCCGAGAGGCTCCCCTGTAGTCTTCCGGTTCCAGGCGCTCGTCTTCTTCGAGCCAGGGGTCGGGGCGCCATACGCGGTTTAATCGGCGATTGCCTTCCAACATCCAGCGTTCCAGTCGATAAGCAACCCAATCAGCCATGCGGGTGGAGTCATTTGCCGAGAGGGCATAGATATCGCGGATGATAAGATCGCTGTATGCTGGAGCACCCAGAGGATATCCGTAGAGAAAGTGCTTGCTGTGGATTTCCAATCGTGGGAACGTGTCTCCTTGTGTAGCCGCAGGGAGACTGTCCGGTGCTTCAAGGGTTTCGGGGGGAGGTGATGTGCGGGACGTCCACCACCTCCCCACAAGGAATCCAACAACGGCAAAGACAAGGGCGATCCCGAGAACGACGACAGGGGGAAAGCGCTGCTGCATCTTATTCTACAGGCTTGGCAATACCGATAACACCGCAGGCCATACGGGAGCCTGCATTGCCCGTGGGCTGGCTGGTAAGGTCGTCCTCACCTGCGTGTACAATCATACCACGACCGATAACCGAGTAGGGACCGTTCAGGGTAACCTCCTGGTCGGTACGCTCATAGTGTGCAACACCCTGATCATCGGCCTCCACGTTGCCAAGGTCGCCTACATGGCGTTCGGGACTATCCGGCCCGCCATGGGGCTTGTTCTTGGGGTTGAAATGTCCTCCTGCGGATGTTCCATCCGGTGCGGAGCAGTCGCCCCACTCGTGAATGTGGAAACCGTGCCGGGTACCGGGCTCAAGCCCTTCAATAGTGGCTACGATGCGCGTTCCGTTCTCTTCTTTGTAAAAGTGAACGACTCCACGAACCTGATTCCCTTCAGTGGGATGAAGGACGGCAATCGTATGGGTAACCTCCGGGGCAGATGGTGCGGGTGTCATCTCCTGCTGCTGACATGCTCCGAGGAATACGCCAAGTGCTATCAGGCTTATACTTGCAAGAAAACCTCTCATGGCTATCATGGGGTTAAGTTATACAAACAAAGTAAGCTAGGCACAAGCGTATGAAAACGCAAGTGTGAACCAGATGCCGTAAAGAACGTTAGGTCGGTTGACATGCATCTATCGGGTATGGTTCGGCTTCAGCTAGAGGGTATTACCCATCGATTTGATCATCAATGGCTTTTTCGGCAGCTGTCCCTTCAGGCGGAGGGCGGACAGGTGGTGGCCATTACAGGCATAAATGGCAGTGGAAAGTCGACCCTGCTTAAAATTGTGGCCGGTGTACTTACTCCCGTGGAGGGGGATGTTCGGCTTGAGGTGCAGGGGACTCGGATTGAACCTGAAGATCGGCCCTATGTAACGGGGTTTGTAGCTCCCTACCTTAACCTGTACGATCTTTTCTCGGCACGTGAAAACCTGTCTTTTATCGCACGTGCTCGTGGGGTTTCGCTTACGGATACCGAAATAGAGGAGCTGCTTGATTTTGTGCAGTTGCGCATGTTTGCCGATCGCCCGTTGCGTGCGTATTCTTCGGGTATGAAACAACGGGTCAAGCTTGCGGCAGCTTTGCTTACCCATCCTCCGTTGCTTTTGCTGGATGAGCCCCGTACCAATCTGGATGATGCCGGTCGCCATCTGGTAGATGCTATTATTGCTCGTCAACGTGCTTCCGGAGGCATTACGCTTCTAGCGACCAATATCCCCGAAGAGCTGGAAGGCTGCGATACCGTGCTTTCGGTTATGGACTTCCGCCATTAATCCTGTGCAAATCCAAGCGTGACCAGGCTAAGACGGCTGTAGCCTGCCTGTTGAAGGACCAGACCTGCCGCCGTGGCCGTAGCTCCCGAGGTAAGGATATCGTCCACAAGCATAAGGACTCCCTGAGGAAGCATGGGACCGGGAGCTACCGAGAACGCATCTGCTACATTCTTCCAGCGTGCATCTCGATGCAGACGGGTCTGGGTGCGTGTTGCACGGTGCCGGATAAGGATATCCTGAAATACAGGAACGGAGATAACTTCGGCTATGCCTTGTGCAAGCCGGACACTCTGATTGTAACCCCGCTCCAACTGACGCGTACGTGCCAGAGGGATGGGAATAATGGCTGTAACGGATGCAACAAACGGTTCATCCTGAAGCCTGTGACCTATCCAGCGACCCAGTACGTTACCTAAATCGGGACGATTACCGTATTTCAGGGCACGGTGAATATGCTGAAGACGGTTTCCCTGTCGGAAGTAGCCCAGAGCAAAGACATGCTCAAATGGCGCAGGTACGGGAAGTCGCTGAAGCTGCTCGATAAGTACATGAGGTTCTGGCGTTTCGATACAGCGCATGCATGAGAGGCAGATGGCTGTGTGAGGAGGAAGACGATTTCCGCATCCGGGACAGCATGCGGGAAAAAGAACGTGTCCGATGCTTTGAAACACCGTATGCAGGAGGTGTTTGGATTCTTGTTGAGAAGACATAGGAGATGAGAAATATTTCGCCAGAAATGTGTACCTTATAGCTGCCTACGATAGCAAGCAAACCCAAGATACGAAATGGCTACGCGAAGAAGAAGAGGGATGCTCATCAAAAATATCAGCGAGAAGCCGGTAAGCATTCACATGAAAACGCGGACGTTGGAGCTCAAGCCGGGAGAAGAAGCGCTTGTTTCTGCCGAGGAAGTCCTTGATCCAACACTTCGGGAGTATCTTCAGGTTCGGGCAGTAGCCGTTGTTCGTCCGGCTACCGAGGAAGAGGAAGCTACCTTAACTCGTGGAGAGTAAACGATCCGCATGAAACATGGAGCTATAGGGGTCTTCTTTTCCCTGAAGCAAGTGGGACATGAGTTGTCCTATCCGGAAGCCCCAGCTCATGCCATGGCCACTGCATCCTGCTACCCAGTATCCCTGAGGTCCTATCTCTCCGATAAGCGGAAGGCCATCGGGTGAAAAGCCCATGGTTCCGCTCCACCGTAGCCATACCTGTGGTTTATGAGACAGGATATGTGTGCAGGCGTAGGTCTCCAGAGCCTCCTGTACCGGAACCGTTACCTCATCAGCGTACCCCACTTCCTGTTCGGCATACTGATGTCGTGCTCCTCCCAGGAGAAGCACCCCGCTATCCAGCTCCCGGAAGTAATAGTTTTCATAATGAGACGTAACAGGCCAGGTCAGCGATCGCTGTGGAAGAGGACG
>Ga0256839_1003781_pt1 | contig 15308 bp, 15 predicted proteins | sample 354166metaG_FD_185968 | JGI IMG/M metagenome (GOLD analysis project Ga0256839, IMG submission 185968) | Hydrothermal vent microbial communities from Mid Atlantic Ridge, Atlantic Ocean - 354-166 | ecosystem: Environmental > Aquatic > Marine > Hydrothermal vents | place: Atlantic Ocean: Mid... | reverse complement strand
AGGTCTGCCGCAAGGCCCATGACTCCGCCCATTGCGTCAATTTCACGAACCAGGTGGCCCTTTCCCAACCCGCCAATCGCCGGGTTGCACGACATGACACCGATGCCGGAGCGCTTCAACGTGACAAGCGCGACCGACACCCCAAGCCGTGCGGCGGCATGCGCAGATTCCACGCCGGCGTGGCCTCCACCCACCACAACCACATCAAAATCGCGATGTTTCACGTGAAACACTCCTACTTGCCAATACAGAAGCTGGAAAATATCTCGTCCAGCAGATGCTCCACATCAACCCGACCGATCAAGCTGTCCATGGACCGAACGGCCTGGCGAATCTCTTCAGCTGACATCTCCGCCAACTCTGGGCAGCTTTCTATACGATCAAGCGCGGCATCCAAAGACCTAACTGCTGCGGACAACGAATTCCGGTGGCGGTCCCGCGTAGCAGTCGCCGCGGAAACCGAGCGGTCTTCAAGAATATCAGCCAGACGGTCGACCAACTCAGTGACCCCAAGACCTGTTTTGCCGGACACCGGGTTTTCGGCACAAGGGTTCAAATCTCCTTTAGCGGATAACAATATATCGTGGTTTTCCAATTCAAGGCCACTATATTCAGCGCCCCCATCAAGCAAGACAACCCGAACATCCGCCAGCTTTGCTCTTTCCAAGGCTCGCTCAACGCCGATGGCTTCTACCTCATCCGACGTGTCCCTCAGACCTGCTGTATCCAGAAACGTCACAGGAAGCCCGCGTATATCCATCCTGACCTCGATCACATCTCGGGTCGTTCCCGCCACCTCCGAGGTAATTGCCGCCTCGCGCCCGGCAAGCGCATTCAACAATGTCGATTTCCCCGCATTGGGCGGGCCGACGATGGCAACCTCGAACCCATCGCGGATACTTTCGGATATACCGATGCCGGCCATTTCCCGGGCCATGTCTGCGCGCACCGAGCTCAGCAAACTGATGACCTCAGGCATGACGTCAACCGGAACGTCCTCATCAACGAAGTCTATCGTTGCCTCAATCAAGGCCGCCGCCCGGACAAGCGATTTGCGCCAGGCCTCACAAATTTTCCCGAGCCCTCCGGAAAAAACCCGCAGGGCCTGGCGTCGCTGAGCCTCTGTTTCCGCGTCAATCAAGTCCGCCAGACCTTCAACCTGCGTCAGATCAAGGCACCCATTTTCCAGGGCCCGCCTGGTAAATTCGCCGGGCTCTGCAAGGCGCAAACCTTCAATCCGCCCCAGCGCGTTCAACACCGCCGAAACCGTCGCAACACTGCCATGGATCTGAAATTCAACCGTTTCTTCACCGCTGAAACTTGCCCCGGCGGGAAAAACGAGGACAAGCGCCTCATCAAGCAGGTTCCCGGACTCATCAACCAGTTTGCGCAGACTTGCAACACGGGGTTCCGGCAACGAACCGACAAAAGACCGCGCCGCGGAATATGCGGCCGGCCCGGAAATTCTTATAACCGCAACGCCCGACTTTCCGCGCGCTGTCGCCGATGCATAAATAGTGTCCATTTATCCATAACTCGTTGTTTTACAACGGTTATCAGGTGTTCATCGAATCGAAGAACTCGGCGTTCGACTTGGTTTGCTTCAACTTCGAGATCAGGAAATCAATCGCATCGGTGGTTCCCATCGGATTCAGAATGCGGCGCAGAACATACGTCTTCTGCAGGTCACCCTTGCTGACAAGAAGCTCTTCCTTCCGAGTGCCTGACTTGATGATGTCCATCGCCGGGAACACGCGTTTGTCAGCCACTTTCCGGTCAAGAACAATCTCGGAGTTGCCGGTGCCCTTGAATTCTTCGAAGATGACTTCATCCATCCGGCTGCCGGTATCGATCAGCGCGGTCGCGATGATGGTCAGCGAACCGCCCTCTTCGATATTGCGGGCAGCACCAAAGAAGCGTTTCGGTCGTTGCAAGGCGTTGGCATCCACGCCGCCGGTCAGGACCTTGCCCGATGACGGAACCGTGGTGTTATACGCCCGACCCAGCCGCGTGATCGAATCCAGCAGGATCACCACGTCCCGTTTGTGTTCGACCAGGCGTTTTGCCTTTTCGATCACCATTTCGGAAACCGCGACATGGCGGCTTGCAGGTTCATCAAAGGTCGAGGAAATCACTTCACCCTTGACCGAGCGCTGCATGTCCGTGACTTCCTCCGGCCGCTCGTCAATCAGAAGAACGATCAGATAGATTTCCGGGTGATTGACTTCAATCGAATGGGCAATGTTTTGGAGCAAAACGGTTTTACCGGTTCGGGGCGGTGCGACGATCAGCGACCGCTGGCCCTTGCCGATCGGAGCAACGAGATCAATGATGCGCGCCGAGTAATCCTTGACCGTCGGGTCCTCGGTTTCCATTTTCAACCGCTCATCCGGGTAGAGCGGTGTCAGGTTATCGAAGTTGATCTTGTGCCTGGCTTTCTCGGGATCTTCAAAGTTGATCAGCGTCACCTTGGTGATCGCAAAGTAACGCTCGTTTTCACGCGGCGCCTGGATCACGCCATCAACCGTATCGCCAGTTCTCAGCGAATGCTGGCGGATCATTTCCGGAGACACATAAATATCGTCCGGGCCCGGCAGATAGTTTGCTTCTGGCGAACGCAGAAATCCAAAGCCATCCTGCAGGACTTCAAGAACACCGTCACCGGAAATCTCCCAGCCATCCTCGGCGCGCTCCTTCAGGATCGAGAACATCATCTCGCCCTTGCGCATGGTCGAGGCGTTCTCGATTTCGAGCTCTTCCGCCATTGAAAGAAGATCCTTGGGGCTCTTCGCCTTGAGGTCGGAAAGGTGCAGCTGTTCTTGTGTCATGAGAATTTTCGGTCCCGGCACTTGGGCAGGGCCGCCAGTATTTTTATTGGGAATCAACACGACCGGACGGTCGCTGAGGGGCTAGATATGACGCGCGGACACCCGAGTCAATCATTGTTCACATCGGTCGCGCAATCACGGAAAACACGATGATGATCAACAAGACCGTCGGAACCTCATTCATCATGCGAAAACTGCGGCCCGACAGGTTCTGATTTCCCGACACAAAAGCTTTTCGTTGTTTGCCCAACCAGTGGTGAAACCATGTCATGGCAATGACGGCCAACGCCTTGGTCCAAGGCCAGATCGCCCCCCAATCGACAATTCCCGGCGTGAAGACCAGCATCAACCCGAAAACCCAGGTCGCAATCATCGCCGGGTTCATGATTGCGCGAAACAGGCGCACTTCCATCAGCTCGAACAACGGGCCAAGTTCATCTGAATCCCTGGCTTTCTCAGCATGATAAACAAAAAGACGCGGCAAATAGAATAACCCGGCCATCCAGGCAATTACCGAAATGACGTGCAGCGACTTTATCCAGGGATAGGCAGACAGAAAAAACTCGGTCATTCCGGTCAGGCTCCTGATACGACGGCTCGGACCCTTCTAAATAATAAGAAAGAAAAGAAAAGGTTGTAGTAGGTGTAGTCCGGTGGACAACTGGGATAATTCTTCTGTCCACAAGTTCATCCCCGAACCATCGGCGGCGAAACGGCTGTGCACAAAATTGATTTCAAGCCCGAATTCACACTATTTTATCAAAATATATCAGTAGGTTAATTGATAAATTCTGAAACCGACATTCATGTCCCTGTGGGTTGTTTGTGTAGGAATCTGTTGTTGAAAAACCATCCTCAACCCACATCATGAACCTTTCCACTGTGTGCGAAATCCGCTGTGATCTTGACAAGTCGGGCGACAATCCCGAAGACCGGCCGGGTATCCCGAAAACGGCATGATGGCGCACATATGAATACGCAAGTTGCCCACAGGATTGTCCCATGAGCGAGCGGATCATTCTGGCCTCTGGCTCGCGGATCAGAGCCCGGTTGCTGAAAGATGCCGGTGTTGCTTTCTCTGCAACCGTGGCAAGGGTGGATGAAGATGCGCTCAAGGCTGCCGCCCTGGCGCAGGGCATGTCGCCGCGCGATCTTGCGGACCTTCTGGCAGATGCAAAGGCGCGCAAGGTGGCCGGCAAGAACCCCGGGCAGCTTGTTATCGGCTGCGACCAGATTCTTGAATTTGACGGAACGATCCTTTCAAAACCAGCCACCAAGCCGGATGCCCGGCAGCAACTGTCACAACTTTCCGGCCGCTCACATGTCTTGTATTCTGCTGTCGTGCTTTATGAAGGAAACCGACCGGTTTGGCGGACAATTGGCAAGACAAGACTGACGATGCGAAATTTGTCCCATGACTATATTCAGGACTATGTCGAGCGAAACTGGGATGAGATCAGACACAGTGTTGGTGCCTATCAGATTGAAAAAGAGGGCATCCGGCTGTTTTCCGCGATAGATGGGGACTACTTCAATATTCTGGGCTTGCCGCTGCTGGAGCTACTTGATTATCTGGTGGAAACAGGAGAGTTGCCGGGATGAACCAGACATCCATACCCTTGGCGGGTGTCATCGGGATGCCGATTGCCCATAGCCGTTCCCCGGCGCTGCATTCATTCTGGCTGAAACGCGCCGGGATACGCGGCCATTACGTTCCGCTGGAAATTGCGCAGGCTGATCTGGAACAAGTCATCCGCGCGCTGCCGAAAATGGGTTTTGTGGGCGTGAACGTAACCATTCCGCACAAGGAAAAGGTGCTTGCCCTGGCCGATGTCGTAACCGACCGGGCGGCCCTGATCGGCGCGGCGAACACGTTGATATTTCGCGGTGACGGCAAGGTGCATGCCGACAATACGGATGGTTACGGCTTCATTGAAAACCTGCGCCACGGCGCGCCCGAATGGGATCCGGCATCAGGGCCGGCGGCCGTATTCGGGGCAGGGGGCGCGGCCCGCGCCGTTCTTGCGTCATTGCTTGATGTCGGGGTTCCAGAAATTCGCCTGTCAAACCGGACCAAGGCCCGCGCCGATGCCTTGCGTGCGGAATTTGGAACCCGCGTCAGGGTGTTTGACTGGGTTCAGGCCGGCAACATGATCGACCAGGCGGCCCTTGTGGTCAATGCCAGTTCTCTGGGGATGGAAGGCAAGCCGGACTTGCGGGTTCCGCTGGATGGGCTGACCTCGCATACCGTTGTGACCGATCTGGTCTATACACCCTTGGAAACAGCCCTGCTGAAACATGCCCGGGCCGTTGGCTGCACTACGGTTGATGGGCTTGGAATGCTCATCTACCAGGCCGCACCGGCCTTTGAGCGGTGGTTTGGCCATCGCCCCGACATTGACGAGGAAACGCGCCGCGTTGTCCTGGGCACATGACGGGCAAGAGGCCATTCATCATCGGTCTGACCGGTTCCATCGGCATGGGAAAGTCGACGACCGCGGGCATGTTCCGCGACCTGGGGGTAGATGTCTGGGATGCCGATGAGGCGGTTGAAAGGCTGTATTCCAAGGGCGGAAAGGCCGTTGACGCCATTGCGGCGATGGTTCCCGAAGCTGTCAGAAACGGCGCGGTCGATCGCGAGAAATTGCGAAAATGGTTTGTCGCCGAACCGTCGGCGCCCAAACGGCTCGAGGCACTGGTTCACCCGCTGGTTGCCCAGGATCGCGCGCGGTTTCTTGAACAGGCAAGCTCGGATATCGTGGTGCTCGACATACCGTTGCTGTTCGAAACCGGCACCGACAAGATGGTTGACCTTGCCGTCGTTGTGTCCGTGCCGGAGGATGTTCAGAGACGCCGTGTTCTTGCGCGAGGCGACATGACCGAAGAGCAGTTCGAAAAAATCCGCGCACGTCAGATGCCGGACGCGCAAAAGCGCAGGCGTGCCGATGTTGTCATCACGACAAACACGCTGGATGAAACGCGCGAAGCCGTCCGCGACCTTGTGCGCTCGATACGAAAGGGAGATCATGCGCGAACTAGTGCTGGATACTGAAACGACTGGTCTTGACCCGTTTGCGGGGGACAGGATTGTCGAAATCGGCGCGGTTGAGTTGTTCAACCACATTCCGACGGGCCGCACCTACCACCAGTATATCAACCCGCAACGTGCCATGCCGAACGAGGCTTTCGAGGTTCACGGGCTGGGCGACGAGTTTCTGGCGGACAAACCGGTGTTTGGCCAGATCGCACAGGACTTTCTGGACTTCATCGCCGATGACCAGCTTGTCATTCACAACGCCTCGTTCGACATGAAATTTCTGAATGCAGAGCTTGGTTGGCTGAAACTGCCTGCCATCCCGATGGCCCGGGCGCTTGATACCCTGGCCATCGCAAGAAAGAAATATCCCGGCTCGCCGGCATCGCTGGATGCGCTGTGCCGGCGGTTCGGGATCGACAATTCATCGCGCAGCTTGCATGGCGCGTTGCTGGACAGCCAAATTCTTGCCGAGGTCTATCTGGAACTTATCGGTGGCCGGCAGCCAGACTTCGGTCTGGCGGGCAGCGCTGGACAAAATGCGGAACACGGGGACGAGAGTTCCTGGCACCCGGCGCCAAGACCCAAGCCGCTTCCGGGCCGGATTACCGAAAAAGAAGCCGCCGCCCACGCGAAATTCATCGAAAACATGGGCGACGGCGCGCTTTGGACAAAGTTTACCTGAAGCTCAGGACTTTTTCTGTTCCGAGGCTTTTGCCGCAGCGGCCTGTTGCTCAAGATTCTGGCGATACAGGGCAACCCAGTCGATCGTGTCCAGATTGAGCGGCGGAAAGCCTCCGTCGCGGATCACGTCGTGGACGATGCGCCGGGCAAAGGGAAACAGCATGCGCGGGCATTCGATCATGAGAAACGGGTGAAGCTGGTCTGCCGGAACATTTTCGATCAGAAAGACGCCGCCGTAGTCCAGTTCCATCAGAAAAAGCGTGTCGTCCGTGCCCTTGTTCTTGGCCGTGATCTTGAATTTCGAACTGACTTCAAACTGGTTGTCGCCGGGCCGTTTCTTGCCATCAAGACTGACCTGAACGCTGACATCCGGCGTCACGTCGCCGTTGATGCCCTTCAGCGCGACGATGTTTTCAAACGACAGGTCACGGATGAATTGCCCAAGCACCTTCATCTGAACCTGGGCCGGGGCAGCGGCTTGTTCGGCGCCATTGTTTTCGGCTTTTTCTGCCATTGTTCTTGCTCCTCTGAAATCGGGTCGCGACGTGCCTATCAGGTCGCGGCAAGAGCCTCAATGCCCTCTCCGACCCGGCCCGAGCGAACCCGCGTTCTGGTCAACCTCTTCAAACTCGCCTTCGATCACATCTTCCGACGGATTGACGGGGCGCACCGTTTCCGTGTGCACCGTGAACTCTGTGACTTGAACCCGGCTGCGGATGTAGCGCAAGATCGCCATGCGCACCGGCGGAAACAGCAGTGCAAAGCCCACGGCATCGGTGAAAAATCCCGGTGTCAGCAACAGCGCACCGGAAAAGAGAATCATCGCTCCATGGGCAAGTGGCTCTGTGGGATCGCGCAGCTCATCGAACGACCTGCGCAGATCATTCAGGGCCATCATCCCCTGTGCGCGGATCAGTCGCGTGCCCAAAACCGCCGTAAACACGACGATCGCGAGCGTCCACCAAAGCCCGATGGCACCGCCAACCTTGATGAACAGGGCGATTTCGATCAACGGAACCGCGAGAAAGACGAAAAGGAGGTACATGACAGCCTCTTGATGACGCACCGGGCCATGGTGGACTTGTATGTGGCCCTGCCTTACATAAGTGCCAACTGCGCCCGTTACCAGCCGCACCCGATATTGCGAGGATAAAATGAACTCAGCCGTCATCCAACTTCTGGTTTTGGCCGGAATTGCGATTTTCCTGATTTTGCGCCTGAAAAGCGTTCTTGGAACCCGTGAGGGTTTCGAAAAGCCGCCGCTGGCAGCGCCGCAAAAACCCAGTGCGCGCAGCAAGTTCGAGGTCATCGAGGGCGGGGTCGACCGTGACATCACCGATCACGTTCCGGAAGGCAGCCCGGCTGCCAAGGCGCTGGCCGCCATGAAAAAGGCAGAGCCTGATTTCAGCGTGACGGATTTTCTGAGCGGTGCCCGTAGTGCCTACGAAATGATCCTCATGGCGTTTGAATCAGGAGATCTTGAATCGGTCCGCCGGTTTCTTTCCGATGATGTCTATGCTGCCTTTGCGGAGGTTGTCGAAGCACGGGAAAAAGAAGGCCTGAAGGTCGACGCCAATTTTATCGGAGTGCGCGAAATCGGGCTGAAGGACGCGCAGTTCGATGAAGGTTCGCGCCTTGGCGAGATTACCGTGAAGTTCGTCGGAGAGCTGACTTCGGTTGTTCGCGATCGAAATGGCAAGATCGTCGAGGGCAACCCGAACGAGGCCGTCCGTCAGAAGGACATCTGGACCTTTGCACGAAAATTTGGCGAGAACGACCCGAACTGGCAGCTGGTCGCGACCGGGGAATGATGCGCAGGGCGTTCGCGCTTCTGGCTCTCGCGCTCCTTTCGGTCTGGGCGCAACCCGGTGCAGCCCAGCCGGACGCAACATATGACATCCTTTCGTTTGATCAGCTTGCAGGCTGGCAGAAAGATGATCACCAGGCTGCCCTTGAGGCGTTTCTTGAAACATGCGGCGACATGAAGGGTGCCGAGTGGTCGTCAGTTTGCGCGCTGGCAAAAAGCCATCCGAATGCGCGGGCATTCTTCGAACTGCTGTTTCGCCCGGTTGCCATAGAAGACGGGAAACCCGCCCTGTTTACCGGCTATTTCGAGCCGGTTCTGAACGGGTCGAGACAACCCAACCTGCGCTACAAGTATCCGCTTTATCGCAAGCCGCCCGAAGTGGCTGGCGGGTCTCTCTGGTTTCCCCGCGCCGTGATCGAGGGTGACAGGATTCTGGCTGGTCGCGGGCTTGAGATTGCCTGGGTGGACGATCCGGTAGAGCTGTTTTTCCTGCAGATACAGGGTTCCGGGCGGATAAGGCTTCCGGACGGTTCCACCATTCGTGTTGGCTACGGCGGGGCAAACGGGCACAGCTACCGGTCTGTTGGCGATGAACTTGTGCGGCGCGGTGTTTACCAGCCGCACCAGGTTTCAGCCGAGGTCATCCGCAACTGGGTATCCAGAAACCCTGACAAGGGAATAGCGCTGCTGCACACGAACCCGGCCTTTGTATTTTTCCGCGAAATCAGGGGCCTGCCACCTGAAAAGGGTCCGTTGGGGGCGATGAACCGACCGCTGACCCGCGAAAGAACGCTGGCGGTCGATCCGAAATTCGTGCCGTTGGGGGCGCCGGTCTGGATCGAAAAGGGCGGCCGCAATCCGATGAAACGGTTGATGGTTGCGCAAGATACCGGCTCGGCGATCAAGGGCGCGCAGCGCGCCGACATATTCTTCGGCACGGGCAAAGAAGCGGGACGGGCGGCGGCAAGGGTCAGTGACCCCGGGCGGATGGTTGTCTTGCTGCCGATCGAAACGGCTTATGAACTGGCCGGAGGCTACGGGCCATGAAGCGCCGGCCGCGCCGCGAATTGCGGCCAGAGGAAAAAGAGCTTTGGAACCAGGTCCGCAAGAACACCGTGCCGTTGCGCCTTGATGGTCCACATGTCGTGACGCCGGGCCCGGATGACGGCTCTTCGGGCAAGAAGGCCGCAAACGTCTGGCGCCCGCCCGAGTTCTCGATCGGCGAAAAATCGGCAGCCACGCGCCCGCAGATCAGCCAGTTCACGCAGGCCGCCCAGCCTTCGATAAACATGGACAGCAAGCGGTTTTCCAGAATGAAGAAGGGCAAGCTGCGGCCGGAGGCACGCCTTGACCTGCACGGAATGACACTTGCCCAGGCGCAACCGGCGCTGTCGTCGTTCATTTTTGAAGCGCATGCAAAGGGTCTGCGGCTGGTGCTTGTGATCACCGGAAAGGGCCGCGCGCGTGATGATGGAAACCCGGTGCCTGTGCGCACCGGTGCCTTGCGGCACCATGTTCCGCAGTGGCTGAAAAGCGCGCCTCTGGGGCCGCTGGTCTTGCAGGTAAACGAAGCCCATGTGCGGCATGGCGGCGGCGGGGCGGTCTATGTCTATCTCAGGCGGCGCCTGTAGCGCGTCACAGCATGTATCTGCCAATGTCGGCCGAACGCGCGATGTCGCCCAGATGGGTTTCAACAAAGTCCTTGTCGACAACGACAGATTCGCCGGCGCGATCCGGTGCCGAGAACGAAAGGTCCTCGAACACCCGCTCCAGAACCGTATAAAGGCGGCGAGCGCCTATGTTTTCAATGCTTTGGTTGACCTCGGCCGCGATGTTGGCAAGCGCGGCTATGCCGTCTTCGCTGAACTCGACAGTCACATTTTCAGTGCCCAGAAGGGCCGAATACTGAAGCGTAAGCGCATTGTCCGTCTCGGTCAGGATGCGCACGAAGTCCTGTTCTGTGAGAGCGCGCAACTCAACCCGAATTGGAAGCCGCCCCTGCAGTTCCGGCAACAGGTCTGACGGTTTGGCGATGTGGAACGCCCCGGAGGCGATGAAAAGAACGTGGTCGGTTTTCACCGGCCCGTATTTGGTCGAGACAGTGGTGCCCTCGATCAGCGGAAGCAGGTCGCGCTGCACGCCTTCGCGGCTGACATCGCCCCCGCGCATGTCAGAACGGGCGCAGACCTTGTCGATCTCATCGAGAAAAACGATTCCGTTCTGTTCGACGGCCTCGATTGCGTTGCGTGTTACGGCCTCGTCATCAAGCAGTTTGTCGGCTTCCTCACTGACCAGCAGGTCATGGCTTTCCGAAACCTTCATCTTGCGCCGGACCGTCCGGCCCGAAAACGCCTTGCCGAAAAGATCGCCAAGGTTGAGGCCGCCCGGCATCTGCCCCGGCTGGCCCGGCATCTCGAACATTGGCATCGGGTTCGAGGTGTCGGCGACGTCCAGCTCGATTTCCGTATCATCCAGCTCACCGCGTTTCAGCTTGTCGCGAAACATCTTCAGGGTCTGTTCGCGCGCATTTTCACCGGCGATTGCGGCCAGAACGCGGTTCTCGGCAGCTTCGTGGGCGCGGGCGCGGACATCTTCGCGCATCTGCTCTCGTGTCAGGGCAATGGCGGAGTCGACAAGATCGCGAATGATCTGTTCGACGTCGCGCCCGACATAACCGACCTCGGTAAATTTTGTCGCCTCGACCTTGATGAACGGGGCACGCGCCAGTTTTGCAAGGCGACGACTGATTTCAGTCTTGCCGACGCCGGTCGGGCCGATCATCAGGATGTTTTTCGGGTATACTTCATCGCGCAACTCATCCGGCAGCTGCTTGCGCCGCCAACGGTTTCGCAGGGCCACGGCGACGGCGCGCTTGGCATCTTTCTGGCCGATGATGAAGCGGTCCAGCTCGGAGACAATTTCGCGCGGGGTAAGCTCGGTCATTTTGAAATCTTTTCGATCGTGAGGTTGCCGTTGGTGTAGACGCAGATGTCGGCCGCAATGGCCATGGCGCGGCGGGCAATGTCTTCGGCGTCCCGGTCGGTGTCCATCATGGCCCGCGCGGCGGCGAGCGCAAAGTTTCCACCCGACCCGATCGCGGCCACGTCGTTTTCCGGCTCAAGCACATCGCCGGCGCCGGTAATGACCAGAAGATCCTGACCGTCGGTCACAATCAGCATGGCCTCGAGCTTTTGCAGATACTTGTCGGTGCGCCAGTCTTTCGCAAGCTCGATGGCTGCGCGTGCAAGCTGTCCGGGCATCGCCTCAAGCTTGCTTTCCAGCCGTTCAAGCAAGGTGAAGGCGTCGGCGGTCGATCCGGCAAATCCGGCGACAACATCCTGCCCGCCGGTGTTCAACCGACGGACCTTGCGCGCCGATCCCTTGATGACGGTCTGGCCCAGGCTGACCTGCCCGTCGCCCGCTACCACCACCTCATCGCCTTTTCGAACACCAATGATCGTGGTGCCATGCCAACCTGGGAATTGTTGATCCGCCATATCTGCCTCCGCTCGGGAACTCGCGGTCAATATGGACACGGCGGGACAGGGCTACAAGGACCAACCAGCGGCGGCGTTGGTCGCCCCAAAGAAAAAGGGCGCCATCGGCGCCCTCTTCATCCAGCCATAGGCCGGTCTAGATTTCTTCTTCAATCCAGTTTTGCAGGGAGGCTTTCGGGGCCGCACCGATCTTGTTCGAAACGACTTCGCCGCCCTTGAACATGAACAGCGCAGGAATACCGCGAACACCCAGCTGTGCCGGAATGTTCGGATTTTCGTCGACATTGACCTTGGCGATCTTGATCTTGCCGTCAAATTCGTCGGAAAGCTCTTCCAGCGCCGGGCCGATCTGGCGACAAGGGCCGCACCATTCCGCCCAAAAGTCGACGATCACCGGGATGTCGGACTTGAGAACTTCGGCTTCGAAGGTTGCGTCGGTTACGGGCACGGTTGCCATGTGAATTCTCCTGAATACGTGGGTTGATGATTAACTATTGGTGCGGTCAGCCCGGGTCAAGGCGTCAAACTGTATCATGTATGCCGGTCACAAGATCGTGCGGGATGGGCATGAGAAGGGCGGGGCCGGTCCAGAGCACATAAAGGTCGATGGGCCGGTCCGGATAGATCGGTTCGATCATCTCGCGATAGACAGCCATCTGCTGAAGTATCCCCAGCGGGATATCGTCCGGCCGGGACGGCACCACCCTGTTGGTCTTGAAGTCCACCACGCTGACCTTGTCATCCGTGACCACCAACCGGTCAATGACGCCGTGGTAGCGGCCGGTTTGGCCGACAGAAGCCTCGGCGCTGACACTGACTTCTGCCAACGAATTCTCGGCAAATACCCAGGCAAGCTCGGGCGTCTGCAAGACATGGGTAGCATGCGCAAGTGCCTCTTCAAGTTCACTGTCCGTCGGGCGGGGTGTGCCGGATGACAGAAGCCGAACTGCAGCCTGTCGCCACGCGGTTTTCGGGACATCGGGAAGATGCTGCAACAAAAGATGTATGCGTGTGCCCCGCAACCTGGCGGCGGTTTCATCAAGCGCATCGCTGCTGCCGGGCAAGGATTTCGGGCCGTCCATGTCCGAAGGCGAAAGCAGCCGAAACTTTTCGCCGGGCGGTGGCGCCGGTTGCAGTGCCCAGCCGGGGGCAGCCGGGTTTGCCGGCGGGAGACCGGGTTTGGCATCCGGGCGGCTGGTTGCGCGCCAATTGCCGCGCTGGTGGCGCAGGCCGCCACCCGCCGGGGTCTCGATGGGCGCGCCGCCCAATTGCGTCATGCCAGCCTCGGCCTGACGATACCAGCTGTCGCCGTCCGGTCTGGCTTTGCCCGCGCCGCATACAACAAGCCATTTTTCCGCCCTCGTCATGGCGACATAGAGCAGCCGGAACCTTTCATCGAGCCCGGCCCCCCGGCCGGCTTCAACCAGTTCTTTCATGGCGGGGGTTTGCTGGTCTGCCGGGGTCAGCCAGACCGGCCTGCCGTCGCCATCCGCCAGGATTTCCCGGCCCTGCGGCGGATTGCGGTCGGTCGTGTCGGGCAGGATCACGATCGGAGACTCCAGCCCCTTGGCCCCATGGGTTGTCATGACGCGGATCCGCCCGCCGGTGCCTTCGGCCTGCCGCTTGATTTCAATGTCTCCGGCCTCTTGCCAGACCAGGAAACCTGTCAGGCTGGGGGTCGCGTTGCGCTCGAAAGTGAGGGCAAGATCGAGCAGCGCGTCGATCCCGTCTTCGGCTTCGTGGCCCAGCCGCGCCAGCAAACGGGTGCGGGCGCCATGGCGGATCAGGATGCGCTCAAGCAGCTCATAGGGGCTGAAATAGTCAACCCTGCTGCGCAGATCGGACAGGATGGCGTGGGCGGCAGCATGGTCTTGCTGCCGGCTGACAAGGGCGGACCACAGGGTTGCCTTTCCGCGCCCATGGGCCAGATCAAACAGTTCGGCCTCGCTGATCGAAAAGATCGGCGAACGCAGGGCTGCAGCCAGCGACAGGTCATCGGCGGGCATTGCCAGAAATGACAGCAGGGCCAGCAAGTCCTTGACCGCCAGCTCACCGCCAACCTTCAGTCGGTCGGCGCCGGCAATCGGAAGATCAAGCGATTTGCAGGCGCGGATGATTTCGTGAAACAGCGGCGAGCGCCGCTGAACCAGGATCAGGAAGTCGCCGGGGTGAATGGGGCGCAGGTCGCCATTCTGGTCCGCAAGCAAGCCACTGCGGCACTGTTCATCAATCCAGCGCGCGATATTGGCGGCAAGCTCAAGCTTCGGATCGTTCTCGGCCATCATGTCGGTCGGATCGAACCACTCTCTGTTCTCGGGCTCGTCCCCCCCTTCAAGCAAGGGCCAGATATCGACCCGCCCCGGCATCTGCGCATGGTAGGCAATGTGATGCGGCACACCGCCAATGCCGCGCCCGCCATTTGCCCCGAATGTCGCGTCGACAAATTCGAGAATGGCCGGGGACGACCGGAAGGAGTGATCAAGCGACCTTTCGTGCAGTTGCTCGCCAACACCTGCCAAGGCGTCCGAGAAATGCGATTTCATCTGGTCAAACGCGCGCGGATCGGCGCCCTGGAACGAGTAGATGGATTGCTTGAAATCGCCGACTACGAAAATCGTGCGTTTGACGCCGGCGCGCGCGCCCTCGCCGGCGCTGAATTCCTGTGCCAGCAGCTCGATCACTTTCCACTGCGCCGGGCTGGTGTCCTGGGCTTCGTCAACAAGGATGTGATCAATTCCGCCATCAAGCTTGAACAAGACCCACTGGGCGACCGCCGGGTCTGAAAGCAACGCGATGGATCGGTGAATCAGGTCGTCAAAATCCAAAAGGCCGCGATCGCGTTTGCGTGTTTCATATTCCGGCAGGTAAACCGCTGCGAACTGGTGCAGCGCCAGAGTTTTCCGTGCAGCCTGTAAAGACTTGTAACGCTCAAGATTGTCTTCAATGCGCTCCATGAAATTATGAAGCGGTGCGAATACCTCGGCGAAGTTCTTGCGCAGGCCAGCCGTCGGGATACTGCCGGTTTTGGCGGAAAACGGCGATTTGGCGGTCTTGCCGAACAGGAAATAGGGGTGCAGAACCTCGTAGTCCGAAATCCGGGGCGCGTCGAAATCAATCGACTCCAGCAGGGTGGCGGTCTTGTGGTCGGTGGGTTTTTCACTGTTGCGCAGCACCTCGACAATCGAGGCGACATCAAGCGTATGCGACGCGCCAAACACCGCATCCAGCAGGTCTTGTTCGCTGTAGCCCGGCGGCAGTCCGAATTGCGACCAGATGTCATCCGCGCCACGCGGCTGCATCAGCAATGCGGCGTTCTTGGTGACTTCAGCGACCAGTTGCTCCAGATCGACGGCCGCCGAAAATGCCGCCAGCCGCTCAACGGCGTCGCTGTCAGGCCCCTGCGCCAGATCTTCAAGGACGTCATTGCGCAACAGCGCGGCGTCGCGCTCATCCATTTC
>Ga0256839_1003780_pt1 | contig 15311 bp, 15 predicted proteins | sample 354166metaG_FD_185968 | JGI IMG/M metagenome (GOLD analysis project Ga0256839, IMG submission 185968) | Hydrothermal vent microbial communities from Mid Atlantic Ridge, Atlantic Ocean - 354-166 | ecosystem: Environmental > Aquatic > Marine > Hydrothermal vents | place: Atlantic Ocean: Mid... | reverse complement strand
ACCATTGACTTGAAAGGCGCCAGTGATACTTGATTTTGCCCCATATCATTTCAATGATATCGATGTCATCATCAGTGCCCGATGACAGAAAATACTATTTTTCAATTTTCACGATACACTGCCAAAACGGGACAATAATTCATCGATCAATCCTTAATGGTATTAAAATATATGCGTAATTACTTCTGTGTTTGGCGCCCGGGTTTAATTTGTATTCGTTTGCTCTGATTGAGCAAATGTGAATGATCGTTCTTTCTGGATAAGGCCTACCTATGGACCTTCAAAAAAGACAGGCTTTGGTGCGATCAAAGGAAGAGTTCACAGATAGCGGGTACACAATTGTCGATGGTGTTCTGGAAAAAGCTGGATCAAAGTGGAGCTATTCCGGTTACTCGATGGATTCTCAGAGGTTCAGGTCATATGTTTTTGTATATGCGATGTCCGGGGGTGGGCTGAGTTTATATGTGGGTCTGTTATCTTTAACCAATTCTTTTTTTACCAGTGTTCTTTCCAGTCCCATCCTAACACGAACAATCAGCCAGAAAGGTGGCAAAAGTGAGTGGGTGTATAAAAGATGTACAGAGGCGAATGGTGGCCGCTTTACTACCCCCTGTGTGCATTTTGTGCGGCGCGGCTGGTTTTGTGAATCACCATCGTAGCAGAGATTTATGTTTGCCCTGTTTGCAATCTTTACCCTGGGCAGGGCCGCAGTGTGTTCGTTGTGCTATGCCGTTGAGTGTCACGATTAACGAGGCGCTGTGTGGTCGTTGTCAAACACAGCCGCCTGTTTTTGATGCGTGTTTGTCGCCATTTCATTATCAGGCTCCGCTGAATCATTTGTTGCTGGGCCTCAAATTCAATGGCCGACTGGCGCAAGCACGCTTGTTGGGTGAATTAATGACGCAATGGTTAGCTTCTGTGGTGGAAATTCCACCCGGGCAGGTTATCCCTGTACCCCTGCACGCTACGCGGTTGCGCGAACGTGGTTTTAATCAAGCTGTGGAGCTGGCACGCCCGGTGGCCCAATATTTTGACGTGCCGCTAAATCTTTACGGAGTACGGCGTACACGCTCCACTCCGCCGCAGTCTGATTTGTCGCGTAAAGAACGGTTGAAAAATATGCGTGGTGCGTTTGAGGTTGTGCAGCCGATGAGTGGCAGCGTAGTGATCATCGATGATGTGATGACCACTGGCAGCACGGCACATGAGTTGGCCGCTGCCTTGCTGAGTGCCGGGGCGGAGCAGGTCGAGGTGTGGGTTTGTGCGCGGGCATAGCGTGGTTGTTCATGTACAGATTTAAATATACCCGTGGTGTTTTTTGAAAAATCACTGGGTATTATTTATAACACCTTAACTTGTCGGTGCCAGCACAACAGAACCGCTCGCTGTACTGAAACGCTAGCGCCATGAGTATGGTTTTCCGATTTTGCGTTGCAATGTCGTTTTCCGGGTCATTGCGTCATCATCGTCAGTTTGTGTTTGCTCGTTTTTCAATCACGGTTATAATGCAGAGCATGAGCGTTAATCTTTTGCTGATTTCTTCAATGCGGCAAAATTATTTGTGAATCACGTTGTTTCTCCGCACGTCAGGGAATGTTGTGCGTATAACCCGAGTTTCTGTTTCGGTGTATGTACTTATTGCCATCACTCAAAATCAGTTTCTGCGATACAATTCTACAGGTTTTGAATGCCGTTCTTTTCAATGCTGTTGTAGCGCACGTATGCACAAAACGGGATGAGTTTCTGTGAAGTTAAAGTTTTTTTTACCAAACCGTTGATAAGGAGACTTATGAAAAAGCACATAAAACAATGCAATACATTCGGGTGTGCGACAACAATATCTATTGCCCCGTTTTCCTTTACCTGGGTTATTGCCAGCCTGTTTTTTATTTTTGCTGCTAACCCCTCGTTGGTTATTGGCGATGATTACCTGGATGCATTATCCACAGAGGCCGAAGCCAGCGCCCATGTGCCAACCAATACCGGCAATACCGGGCCTTCGGAAGAGCAGGTCGCACTGGAAAAACTCCTGCAAAAAGAAAAGCCTACAACCTTCAGATACTACAAAAAACTCAACCGCTGGGATAAGGCAACGGTGGTTGAACTTTATCGTACCGACAATGCGGATACGCCCGCGAAATTTGATCATCTGCGGAAAAAAATTCTGGATCTGTATTTTAAACGATGATCCGCAACGGCTTGCTTTTCAGCAACCTGTTTAAAACGATAAACAAACCACTTGCGCCACTCTTACATTACTGCGACGAGAAATACATCATGAAATATATTGACTTAACCTTACCCGCCTCTGTTGTGATGGCTTTCGTCATCCTGCCGGTATCCACTAACACTCTGGCGCTGGAAGTCAAAATTACACAGGACATGGCTTCCATGCCGGTACACCACGGTGATGATTTTATTAATATTCAACGTATCCAGGATCAGGATAATGTACTGACGGGTGGTTACACCAAAACCTCGCGTAAATGCCCGCCATTTTGCATTCAGCCATTGCATGTGGCTCCGGGTGTTATTACTGTGGCTGAACTGGAGCTGCTGGAGTTTATCGATAAAAAGCTGGAAATGGGCAGTGGGATTCTTATCGATGCCCGCACGCCGGCATGGTATCAAAAAGCCACTATCCCGGGTTCCATCAACATCCCATTTACGCATTTTGATCCGGAAAAATCAGTGGAGACACTGGCCGGTGTGTTACTGAAATTGAATGTACACAAAAAAGCTACAGGCGGTGGTTCTTTTATGGATAGCATCCGTAATTTTTTGAGTGGTGATGCCAATGCCGCTGACAGTCCCTGGGATTTTTCACAGGCCAAAGAGATATTGTTGTATTGCAACGGCATTTGGTGTGGTCAATCACCGCATGCGATTAAAAACCTGCTTTCTTTGGGCTATCCAGCCGAAAAAATTTATTACTACCGTGGTGGCATGCAGGCCTGGCAATCACTGGGGCTGACGATAGTTGTTCCGAAGTAGTCTTCATATTGTTAGCGTTTGAACCATTCAAGCGGGTTGAATGTGTTTTGGTAGGGTACCCGTCGGGCACCGGGGCGTTTCTGTTTGATGAGGTGCAGGTAATTTTGCATCTGGTGCTGGCGCAGGTTTTCCTCACTGGGCTGTTCGTTGAGGAAACTTGTCGCCCGCCGCAGGCTGCCCCATTCATCCAGCCAGGCATAGTCTTTCCCTTTCAGTAACAGAATTTCCCGGCCCAGGGGCCAGTAGATATCAGCGCTTTCCCCTAGTTGCCGCCAGTCCCCTGTGAAATCGAGAAAGGGAACCAGCGGTACAATATCTTTGGGCATGACGATACGGGTGATGTTCAAATGTTGATAGGCTTTGGCACCGGCGGCATTGGTCAGCTTGGGTTGGCCGAAGGTGATGATGCGTGTGACTGAGAATGGGCTGGTATCAAGGTGCATGGCCAGTGCCAGTGCTACGGCACCTCCCAGGCTATGACCCGTGGTCTCGATGCGGTAGCCGGACTTGAGGTGCGGTGTGATAGCACGATAGATGCCTTCAGCGGACCGCGCGAAGCCCTGGTGCAGGCGCACACCGGCATGTTTATCAGCAACCAGTTGCATATTCAGGTTTACCAGAACATTTTCCACATTGGCTGTACCTCGCACAGCGATACGTTGTGTTTTGGTCTTGTCGTTGGTGGCCAAAAAGTAGAAGACCTCTACTTCCGGGATGCGGCCATAGTGAGTGAGCGTATAACCCTGGGCGGTGGCCGTCTGGCGAATAGCCGGTTCAGTCTGGTAGGCGGCATTGGCCATGTGCGCAAATGAGAGGAGTTCGGTAAATATTTCATCTGCCGATGGCTCGTTGGCTTGTGTGTGGGCGCTGATAAATATGGCGAATAGACACAGCCAGGCCAGTGAGCGAAGGGGGAATACGGCGTAATGGGGGGTGTTTGGCATCGGTTTGTGGCTTTAGATTAAATCAATACGGTTGGGCGGGTCTCAAGCCCGTTCGTTCAATAATATTTCCGTCAGGTATTTTCGTTTAGAACAGTTTTTTTTATATCACTAAATAAGTGATGACCCAGTTTACCTTTTTCTGTGTACGTAAAATATGTTTTTACTTGTATTCGCAGCATGCATACAACATATTCAGAATATGAATGATCTGCTCAAATCAGGTTGTTATGGGTATATAACCAGAAGTCTGTCACCGTCTGTCACCGTTGAAGGAGAAAATACCGGTATTCAGCGTAGACTCATTACAGCAGGGGACTTATTCTTTTTAATGTATGGCATGCGATGTTTCTGCGGGAGGTCAAACATAAGTTATGGAATTCAAGGATTATTACGAAATTATGGGTGTGGCACGCGATGCCACCCAGGATGAGATCAAGCGGGCCTACCGCAAGCTGGCGCGCAAGTACCACCCGGATGTCAGCAAGGAATCGGGCGCAGAAGAAAAATTCAAGGCTGTCGGTGAGGCTTACGAGGTACTCAAAGACCCGGAGAAGCGTGCCGCTTACGATCAGCTGGGCAGTCAGTGGCAGCAGGGGCAGGACTTTAATCCGCCACCGGACTGGGATGCCGGTTTTGAATTCAGCGGTGGCGGGTTTACGGGGGCTGATGCTGAAGATTTCAGCGATTTTTTTGAGTCCCTGTTTGGTGGTGCGCCGGGTGGTCATGCAGGCCATTACCGCACTCATCAGGGGCGGGCAAAGATACGCGGTGAAGACCGTCATGCAAAAATTCTCATCGATCTGGAAGATGCTATCGAGGGCCGCAATCGGCAGGTGACCCTGCGCATTCCGGAGCTGACGAAAGACGGCCACGTTGTTGCCCGTGAACGTACACTGAATGTGCGCATTCCGAAGGGCATTCATCCCGGCCAGCATATCCGTCTTACCGGACAGGGTGGGCTGGGAGGGGGGGGTGGTCCGGCGGGGGATCTCTATCTGGAGGTCGAATTTAAACCCCATCGTTGGTATCGTGTGGAAGGTGCCGATCTGTATCTGGATTTGCCTGTGGCCCCCTGGGAGGCGGCCCTCGGTGCCAGTGTCAAGGTGCCTACGCCGCAGGGGACGGTTGATCTCAAAATCCCGGAGGGATCATCATCGGGAAAGAAGATGCGTCTCAAGGGGCGCGGCATGCCCAGTAAGGCACCCGGCGATCTTTATGTGGTTTTACAGATCGTGTTGCCACCCGCAGACAGTGATGATACCCGGCAGCTTTACCGGGAGATGCAGGAAAAACTGGCTTTTAACCCGCGCAAACAGCTGGGGGTATGAATATGACGGATACGTTGGCTATTTTCAGTGGCACGGTATTGGAGGAGGAAACAGCGACGCTCAGCATGGCAGAATTGTGTCATGCCTGTGGTGTGCATGCCGAGCTGATCGCCGAATATGTTGAATACGGCATCCTCGAACCCCAGGGGCGGGAGATGATGGCGTGGCAGTTTCCGGCTATCAGTCTGCGTCGTGCGCAACGTGCCTTGCGCTTGCAGCATGATCTCAACATCAATGCTGCCGGTATTGCTCTCGCACTTGAGTTGCTCGATGAGGTGAGTGTATTACGGGCTCAATTGGCAGCACTGCAAGACCGCTGACCGGTCTGGTGTCGGCTCCCATATGAACGCCAAAACCTGGCTGCGCCATACCCTGCGTAATCGTCTGCAATCCCTGCTGATGTTGCTGGTGATGGCGGGTTTTATGGCTTTGCTGGGTGGATTGCTGTGGGGCGCAGACGGGGTGCAATGGTTGTTCTGGCTGACAGTTTTTCTGGTGTTGATGAACCCGGTCGTTTCACCGCGCATGATTCTGCGTATGTACGGTGCCACGCCGGTGGGGCCAGACCAGTTGCCGGGCCTGCATCAGACTCTGGATATTCTCGCCCGGCGTGCAGGGCTTGATCAGCCCCCGGCGCTTTATTATGTTCCCAGCCAGGTACTGAATGCTTTCGCTGTGGGCAATCGGCATTATGCCGCCATTGCTGTGAGCGATGGCTTGCTGCGTCACCTCGACAGGCGCGAATTGCTGGGCGTGCTGGCTCATGAAATTTCCCATGTGCAGCATAACGATATGTGGGTGATGGGGCTGGCGGATTTATTCAGTCGTGCCACCAGTCTGCTGTCTATTTTTGGCCAGTTTTTATTGTTTATCAATTTGCCGTTGATCCTGCTTTCTCAGGTGAGTATCAGCTGGACGGCCATTCTGCTGTTGATTTTCGCTCCCCAGTTCAGTGCCCTGGCCCAGCTCGCCCTGTCCCGTGTGCGTGAATACGATGCGGATCTCAATGCTGCACGGCTCACGGGTGATCCGTTGGGGCTGGCCAGTGCGCTGGCCAAACTGGAGCAATACGCCGGTGGCATGATGGAGCAGATTTTACTGCCAGGCCGACGCCGGCGGGAGTCCTCCCTGTTGCGCACACATCCGGCTACCGATGAGCGCATCCGGCGGTTGCAATCACTGGTGGACGGCAAACAATCGGAGCTGCATCGCAGCGATGAATTTCTGAAAGCATTGAGCCGCCTCAATGTGCAAGACGCTTTTTCCTCGCCCGTGCAACGACGGCCTCGCCGACATTTCAACGGGCTTTGGCATTAGTGACTTACACATCGTTTACCGCATTATTTGTGGATACGCATGGCGGATAGATCTTATCTGTTTTTGTGTTCTTGACTTGATAGTCAGGCATATGTTCTAGGCTTGTATACACAGGCGGCTGATTTTTCCGGATTATCAATTTGTCATTGCAGGAAAGGACAGAGGATGCTCCGTGCTGAATGCGTACAACTATTGTTAGTCTCAAGTGGGATGGTGCCGGGGGAAAGCGCGTATATCAGGTTATACGGTTGACTATAATCTCCATGAAGATGATGGCGTTTGTGCATGGAGGAGCCCGTGCGGGCATATTGATATGAAACCGGTTTAGCCACAATGCGAATGTTAATTGGCCATGACGGTTTTTCAAGAGGAGTCAATGAAATGAAAAAGGATACCGTAACCGTAGTCGATAGTGTCAGTGGCCGCCAGATCGAGTTGCCTATCAAGCGTCCTACACAGGGGCCATCTGTGGTTGATATCGGCAATTTTTACCGTGAACTGGGATACTTCACTTATGACCCGGGGTTCCTGGCGACGGCCAGTTGTCAGAGTGCCATTACCTACATCGATGGTGAGCAGGGTATATTGCAATATCGCGGTTATCCCATCGAGCAACTGGCCGCACAAAGCAGTTTTCTTGAAGTCACTTACATGATGCTCAATGGTGAATTACCCGGCGCTGCACAGCTCGATGAATTCAGCGATATTATCAATCACCACAGCATGCTCAATGAAAGTCTGAAAAGTTTTTTTCGCGGCTTTTATCACGATGCTCATCCTATGGCGATCATGGTGGGCGTGGTGGGTTCGTTGTCGGCGTTTTATAATGATTCTACTGATATCTCTGATCCACATCACCGGGAGATCGCAGCCCATCGCATGATTGCCAAGATGCCCAGTATCGCTGCGGCCAGTTTCAAGCACACTATTGGCGAGCCTCAGGTCTATCCAGACAACAGTTTAAGTTATACCGGCAATCTGCTGAAGATGATGTTTTCTGTGCCATGCGAGGAATATGTGGTGGACCCCGTGGCTGAGCGTGCGCTGGATCTGATTTTTATTCTGCACATTGATCATGAGCAAAATGCCAGTACCTCCACAGTGCGCCTGGCGGGCAGTTCCCAGGCTAATCCGTTTGCCTGTATCGCCTCCGGCATTGCGGCTCTGTGGGGACCGGCCCACGGCGGGGCTAATGAGGCGGTGCTCAACATGCTGGCCGAGATCGGTGATGTGAAAAATATTCCCGGGTTTCTGGCGCGAGCCAAGGACAAAAATGATCCTTTCCGTTTAATGGGTTTTGGTCATCGGGTCTACAAAAATTACGACCCTCGCGCACGCATCATTCGTGATATGTGTCACGAAGTACTGGACAAATTGGGAGATAACAATGATCCTCTGTTCGAACTGGCTCTGAAACTTGAAGAGATTGCGCTGAATGATGATTACTTTGTTGTGCGCAAACTTTATCCCAACGTGGATTTTTACTCAGGGCTGATTTATCGGGCGCTGGGTATTCCCAGCAACATGTTTACCGTCATGTTCGCCATTGCCCGCACTGTGGGCTGGGTGGCTCAGTGGATGGAAATGATCGGAGAGGAAAATCAACGTATTGGTCGGCCACGGCAATTGTACGTGGGGGCAGGGCAGCGGGATTATGTACCGATGGATAAAAGATAACGGTAAATAGATTCTGGAGGTTGTTGATGTGAAAATCACCTTTCTTGGTGGCACGGAAACCGTTACCGGCTCCAAGTATCTTGTGGAAAGCGGTAACACCCGGGTACTGGTGGATTGCGGTTTGTTTCAGGGCTATAAGTGGCTGCGCAAACGCAATTGGCAACCTCTGCCGCTGGATATCAAAACGCTGGATGCCGTGGTACTGACCCATGCTCATCTGGATCATTCCGGTTATATTCCAGCGTTGTACCATCAGGGTTTTCGCAAACCGGTTTTTACCCACCATGCCAGCGCAGCTCTGTGTGGCATCCTGCTGCCGGACAGTGGCCATATTCAGGAAGAAGACGCCAGATATTATGAACGTCACAAACTGAGCAAACACGAACACCCGGAACCTCTCTACGACCGCGCCACCGCCGAGCAGAGTATGGGCTTGTTTGAAACGGTGGAGTTTGGCGAAACATTTACGGTGGGTGCTTTTACTATGCATTTGCAAAGTGCCGGGCATATTCTTGGCGCAGGCAGCCTCATTGTGGAAGCCGAGGGTAAATGCGTGGGATTTTCCGGTGATGTGGGTAAACCTGATGACGTGTTAATGAAGCCACCCGTGCCCCTGCCTGAGCTGGATGTATTGTTGCTGGAATCCACTTACGGTAATCGCCGACATGACGATTCAGACCCATTGGATCAGCTTGCCGCTATCGTTAACGAAACAGCGGAGGCGGGTGGTGTGCTGTTGATTCCGAGTTTTGCCGTGGGTCGTGCGCAGGCGCTGCAACACCTGCTGGCCACACTGAAGCATGAAGGGCGTATCCCTAACATGCCAGTGTTCCTGGACAGTCCCATGGCCATCAGCGTCTCGGATATTTACTGTCGTTATTCACAGCATCACCGCCTGAATCGTGAGCAGTGCAAGCAATTGTACGAAGTGGCCACGTATACACGCAGTGTTGAAGATTCCATGGCGTTATCCGGCTTGCAATACCCGCATATTATTATTGCGGGCAGTGGCATGGCTACCGGTGGTCGTATTCTTCACCATTTCAAACGTCTGTTACGCAATTATCGCACCACGGTATTGTTTACCGGTTACCAGGCCGGAGGTACTCGTGGAGAAAAAATGATTGATGGTGCCGAAGAGGTAAAAATTCACGGTGAATGGATACCCGTCAAGGCGCGTGTGGAAGTTATGCATGGCTTGTCCGGGCACGGTGATTATGTGGATATCCAGCATTGGCTGGGAAAATCACAACTGACAAAATACACAAATATTCATCTGGTGCATGGTGAGCCTGTGGCGCTGGAGGCTATGCGTGATCATCTGCGGCGCACCACTCAGTATAATGTTGAGGTTGCCAGTTATCGGAGTATCTTGAAGTTGTAGTGTTTTACCCCCCACCTCTGGAAAAAGGAGAAAGTCATATGAGAAGAAGTTACGACACACTGTTTTTTATTACTTTGTTTTTTACTCCTGTGCATTTTGTTTCTGCGGCTGAATTACAGGATATAGAACAACTTTTCAAACAGAAGTGCTCTTTCTGTCACGCTATTGATAAAAAAACGTCAGGGCCCGCAATCAATGCTATGAGCAACGAGAAAAAAGTGCTGCTTCAAGTTATCACCAAAGGCAAAAATGCCATGCCCGGTTATGAAGGGAAACTGACTGATGTGCAGATAGATGCACTGGCTGATTATTTGTTAGCAAACCGATAGAGAGCATGTCAGTGAATGCGCAGGGGTGTAAGTAGCCCCTGGCAACTCAACCGGTTTTTTTATTTAAGGGTATATTAGATGTCATCAAAACAGTGTAATAACAAAGAATCATGTTCAGGTGTTTGGTGTCGTTTTCGCGATAGTACGCCGGATTACTTGGCTCGCCACTATTGGTGGGCCTATCTCTGGCACTGGGGTGTTTGGTTTTTTGATCATCAACCGATCATCAACGCCATTCTGTTTGGTCAGTACAAAACACTTTCTCACCGGGCGTTGCATGACTGTATGAAAGAGAGACCGGAAGGGCGAATGTTACAGCTCACTTGTGCTTATGGAAGTATGACACCTTCTTTGCTTAGAGAGATGGACGATGAACTCTATCTCATGGATGTAGCGGATATACAGCTGACGGCTACCCGCAAAAAACTGACTAATGCGGACAAAAAACGCCTGCTTTGCGCGCGCATGAATGCAGAGTATCTCGCTTATGGTGACGATGTTTTTGCCACAGTTCTGATTTTCTTTCTATTGCACGAACTGCCACCTTATGCGCGTGAACACAGCATCAGTGAGGCGATACGGGTGTTGCGGCCTGGAGGGCGTTTTGTGATTACTGAATATGGTGCGTGTCCCAAAAGACACCTGCTGTGGCGATTTCCACTGACACGTTGGGTGTTACAGCGCCTGGAGCCATTTTTAGAGAGTTTTTGGCAGGTGGATCTGTTTGCCATGTTAGACAGACATGCGCAGAAGCAGGGCAAGGTGATTCGACAGGTGGATGAGTTTCATTGTTTCTCTGATTTCTATCGTGTTTGTATTTTTGAATTGGATGCCCCCTCAGTCCCTGATTGAAAAATGGGGATTTAAAACCTGGAGCAAAGGCAATGAATCAACAACACCAGGCAGAAAACTGCCCAGCCACCCGACCACGCCGTTTTTACGACTGCACTCTCAACGAAAAATTACTTTATAGTTCGTTCTTATTGCTGGCAGGGCTCGCCTATATGATGGCCTTGGCCTATCTCTACACCAGCTTCGATGGCATCGATGGCAAGCCGGGGCTGTCGGTCGAAGATGTTGCCGAGAACTATTATGGCAACCGTAGTGGTACGCGCCTGGAGTCAGCGCTGCGAGGATCGATGGCGAGTTATATCGAGATTGAAGACCGAAATCATGTTGTTGAGTGGCTAAAATCAGGTGCGCCTGAAGCCGGTTATGAGCGTGTTATTAAACCTGTATTCGATGAGCGTTGCATTACATGCCACAGTGCGGCTTCCGGTTTGCAAATTCCTGATCTCTCCAGTTATGGCGGTGTCAAACAGGTTGCCAATGTGGATACCGGTGTTTCGCTGCACAGCCTGATGAAGGTGTCGCACATCCATCTGTTCGGTATTGCTCTGGTGGCTCTTGGCATTGGTTTGATTTTTCGATTTGCTTTGCTACCCGCCTGGATTCAATACACTCTGACGTTGTCACCCTTTATCGCTATTTTTATCGATATTTCCGCCTGGTTTCTTACCAAGTGGGACCCGACCTACGCCTATACAGTGATCTTTGCCGGTGGTCTGCTGGGTTTGTCGTGGGCGTTACAAATCTTTATTTCGCTCTATCAGATCTGGTTCTTGCGTTGTCGTGTGGAGGTCACCAGTGAAGAGCAATAAGAGCATGGTCACCGCCATGGCTTGTCCGGACGCGGTGATTAGCTGGATGTTCAGCATTGGTTGGAAAAATCGTAATTGACAAAATACACAAATATCCATCTGGTACATTACGAATTAATATCTCGCCTAAAGTGCTTACTTTTGATGCACTGTGCAAGCACGATCACTTGCAGGATTTCGGGATAACGGTAAAGTCGCCAGTTATCGGGGCATTTTGAAGCTGTAATGGTTTATTTTTTTTAACGCTGATTGAGGCTACATTTATGTTCGATAAAAATCATGATGATCAACAGGTTGTTGCAACGGCGGGACGGCAAATCCTGGAACAGGTCCTGGCTGACTACCGTGGCACAGTCGCTGTGCAAATATGGAACGGGGAACGGGTGATAGGGCAGGCGGATGCACCCTGCACGGTGGTTTTCAACCAGCCCTCGGTACTGCGTCAGCTGGTTCTGCATCAAAATGTGGTGCGCCTGGCCGAAGCCTATCTGGCGGAAGAGAGTAATATCGAGGGTGATGCAGAGCAGTTGTTTGATCTGGTCACTTATATGCGGGACCTGGTTATTCCCTGGTCAACCCGGTTGCGTGTAATGCGTCTGGCATTCAGGTTACCACGACATTATCGTGAAAAAGACACACAGGCAATACGCGCTGGACACGACAAACGGCAAAATACAAAACAGAGCATTTCTCATCATTACGATGTAGGCAATGATTTTTATCGTTTATGGCTGGATCAGGAAATGGTCTATTCCTGTGCCTATTTTTCCAATACCGAGCAGCTGCTGGATAATGCCCAGCGGGATAAACTGGATTATATCTGCCGCAAATTGCGCCTGACACCGGGTGAAACCCTGTTGGATATTGGCTGTGGCTGGGGTGCTTTGGTCTGTTGGGCGGCAAGGCAGTACGGCGTAAAGGCCTATGGTATTACTCTGAGTGAACAGCAGGCTGCTTATGCCAGGGAACGCATACGCAAAGAAGGACTGGAAGATCTGGTGACCGTTGAATTACGGGATTACCGCGACCTGCCTGAGACGGCTCGCTATGACCGTGTAGTGAGTGTCGGCATGTTTGAACATATCGGCGTGAGTAATTTTCCGCTTTATTTCAGCACGATTAAACGAGTGCTGGCTCCGGGCGGGTTATTTCTCAATCATGGCATCACCAACGACACCGGTTGGCAGGACACGCCGATTACCCGCTTTATCAATAGTTATGTATTCCCGGATGGCGAGTTGGCGCGTATTGGTCATGTTATTGATGCCATGGAGGATGCCGGTTTTGAAATTGTCGATGTAGAGGGGCTGCGTCGTCATTACGCTATGACGCTACGTCACTGGGTGGCTTCGCTGGAGGCGAACAAGGCGCAAGCGGTGGATATTGTCGGTGAAGCAACCTATCGGGTGTGGCGTCTGTATATGGCAGGCTCCGCCCATTATTTTGATGAAGGCAGTATCAATGTTTACCAGGTACTGGCAGGGCATGACCGGGAACCATTAAAGGTCGGTTTGCGGCGTGATGAATTGTATGAAAAGGGCTGTGAGTGCCGACCTGCCTCGGCAGTTGATTCTTAACGCCTCCTAGTGTTTTTCGGGAGAGGCTCTTCGGTGGTTATGTCTTCGGATCAGATAAATACACAAAATAAGGATTGCAAACCCTGTTGCAACCCAGGTAAAAGGCGCAATAGACTCGAAAACCTGTGCAACGATATGCATATGTTGGCCGAGGTAATAGCTGCCTGTTCCCCAAAACCCTACCCATAGCAGTGCGCCAAGACTGGTTGCCAGAAGAAACGTGGTGACCGGCATTTGCAGGCTGCCGACGAAGATGCCGGTGAGTTGCCTTGGGCCATCAATGAAACGCGAGAAGATAACCAGCAGTATGCCATGACGTTGGCAGAAGGCATTCATACGTTCGAGCCGGGCGGTGTTGAGTGGCAGGCGTAAAAGCAATCTTCGGCCTCCAGCTCTGCCAATAAGGTAGCCCAGCATATTTCCAATGACCGCTGCAAACCAGGCTGACACCAGTAACAGACTGATATCGAATTCACCGCGTGTGCTCAGCAGCGCACCTGCGATCAGCAGGCTTTGGCCCGGGGTGGGTATGCCAAAGCCCTCCGCCATGATGGCTGCGAAGATGATAATCAGCCCATATTTTACGAGCAAAGGCTCATAATTATTTGCTGCTGTCAGGAGAGACTGTGCAATCTCGGAGAGTAGATCCATTTTGGCAATGGCCTGCGGTATTGCATTATTTTCCGGTAATGTGAAGTGTAGCAGCTTGCATTGATTTACCCGGAGTATCACACCGTCATGAAATGAAAATGATGCATACGACCAAAAGTTAAACCTGGTGTAGTGTTCTGAACTGTATGCATATTAATACGCATACAGTTCAGGACACTACACTAGATTCCGCGGTTGACCGCTTCGAGGATGTATTAACATATTTGATAATAGCCTGTTCAGTGGTTTTGGCGGGTGTACTGGTTGAGTGAGTCGCTACGACTTGTATAGCACGCTGCCTTTTGCGTCTGGCCGCGTTGCGCATCGTCGCAATAGCGGGCTATGACTCCTCATCGCGCCTCGCCAGCCACAACATTCAACACACTCTACAGACCATTCAACTGCGGAATCTGATATGTATTGACCTGTCAACTATTGGTATCACTGTTTTTAATATTTCATATCTGGTGTACCTGATAGGTCACAATCGGCCTATTGCTGAATTGCTCGCACCAAGGGCAAAACCATTGGCAGATGTGTATGAGTCAGAATTTAAAGGTATGACTTTTAATGACGTGGGTGTTGCGGTGCTTGAAGTTACATTGTCCAGACTGGTTGAAAGTCTGCACGCCCGCCTGACAGATACTGACAGGGCGTTCTTGTTGTCATTTAAAGAAGGTGTTCCAACCTGGAAGCATCTGGGAATCCCGCATATAGAACAATTGCCTTCTGTGCGTTGGAAACTGCTTAATCTCGACAAAATGAATAAGAAAAAACGGGTGGAAGCCATCGGCAATCTGGAAGTTGTATTAGGTGGTAGGCAGCATGTCTGAATATCAATTTGTAGAGAAGCCGTTACCGTCCAGTTGGAGTCGATGGGCTGAACGGTCATTGATCAAGGGGCAGGCATTCTCAAAGATCCGGCAAAAAGCTTGCGTGCTGATTTCAAGCAATGGCTGCTGAAAGATGTGTTCTGTCGGGTCGTTCGCAAGATCAACAAGACTGACAAGGGAGGCCAATGGCTATGCCTCTGACCCTATGCACGAGGCTATTGAGCAATTGCGCCGTTATGCAGACGTGCGTGAAGAAACTGTTGTTTCATCTGACCCATATTCACTTATAGATATGTAACTCATACAAAATATAATCGTATTTTTCGCTTTTATCTGCCTGGTTCCAAGTTGCCAAAACCCACAAAAACAATAGCTTACAGAGGCTTAATCGAGAGAAGTATTAGACGATCGTAATCCTCAGCTTCTATTGAAAACAATAAGCTAAGTGTCACTTGATACACCAAATAAAAAAGGGGGGGCAGAAATGACCCCCCCCCCCCTGGTTTTTTTGTCGCGGTCTGTTTATTGCGCCACAGAGGCGTTGGAGACAAACAGGATTTCATCAAAGGTCCGGTGCAGGCTGGAGCTTTTGAAATTGCGCATGACAGCGGCATCG
>Ga0256839_1003779_pt1 | contig 15314 bp, 11 predicted proteins | sample 354166metaG_FD_185968 | JGI IMG/M metagenome (GOLD analysis project Ga0256839, IMG submission 185968) | Hydrothermal vent microbial communities from Mid Atlantic Ridge, Atlantic Ocean - 354-166 | ecosystem: Environmental > Aquatic > Marine > Hydrothermal vents | place: Atlantic Ocean: Mid... | reverse complement strand
TCCGCCACCCGGAACTCGAGCCCATGCTCATCGGGCGCAGCTTCCTGGTCAAGGTCAACGCCAACATCGGCAACTCCGCGGTGCGCTCGTCCATCGAGGACGAGGTGGAGAAGCTGCAGTGGGCGATCCGCTGGGGCGCCGACACCGTGATGGATCTTTCGACCGGGGATCGCATCCACGAAACGCGCGAGTGGATCCTGCGCAACAGCCCCGTCCCCGTGGGCACCGTCCCCATCTACCAGGCCCTCGAAAAGGTCGGAGGGCGCCCCGAGGCGCTCGACATCGACGTGTTCCTGGAGACGCTGATCGAGCAGGCCGAGCAGGGGGTGGATTACTTTACGATCCATGCTGGGGTCCTGTTGCGCTACATCCCCATGACGGCGAACCGCGTCACCGGGATCGTCTCGCGAGGCGGGTCGATCATGGCGAAGTGGTGCCTCGCCCATCACAAGGAGAACTTCCTCTACACGGAGTTCGAGCGCATCTGCGAGGTGATGAAGAAGTACGACGTGGCCTTCTCGCTGGGGGATGGGCTCCGCCCCGGGTGTCTGGCCGACGCGAACGACGAGGCCCAGTTCGCCGAGCTGCGGACCCTCGGGGAGCTTACGAAGGTGGCCTGGCAGCACGACGTGCAGGTCATGATCGAGGGCCCGGGCCACGTGCCCATGCATCTTGTCGCCGAAAACATGGCCGAGCAGCGCAAGTGGTGCCACGAGGCGCCGTTCTATACGCTGGGCCCGCTCGTCATCGACATCTCGCCCGGATACGATCACCTGGCCTCGGCGATCGGTGCGGCCATGATCGGATCGATGGGGTGCGCCCTGCTGTGCTACGTGACCCCCAAGGAGCACCTGGGCCTGCCGAACCGCGAGGACGTCAAGCAAGGCGTCATCGCCTACAAGATCGCCGCCCACGCGGCGGACGTGGCGAAGGGCCATCCCGGCGCGCGACGATGGGACGACACGCTGAGCAAGGCGCGGTTCGAGTTCCGGTGGAACGACCAGTTCAACCTGGCGCTCGACCCGACGACGGCCCGGGCGTTCCACGACGAGACCCTGCCGGCCGAGCCCGCCAAGACGGCGCACTTTTGTTCCATGTGTGGCCCCAAGTTCTGCTCCATGAAGATCTCGCAGGAGGTCCGCGACCTCGCGGGTGGGACCGAAGACGCCGTGGCCGCCGGGCTCGCCGAGCGCGCGCAAGCGTTCCGGGAAGCCGGGGGCGAGGTCTACCTGCCGAAGGACCGCGCGGAAGGACTCGACGTGCCCTAACCGCGGTAGGTCATCAGCGCGAGCTGCGTGACCCACAGCAGGTGCCCCACCCCCGCCAGTGCCGTCGCGCGGCCGCGGATCCGAGCCCGGTCGGCGGCCGTGGTCTCGCCCTGGAGCAAACGCGCAAGAGCGCGGGCGAGCAGCCACGACACCGCGACCCAAAGCAGCCCGAGGCCGAGCGCCGCGTGGTAGCGGGGATGCAGTACCGCGAATCCACCGGCGGAGAACACGAGTCCGAGCCCCAGGACGTAGGCGGCCAACGCACCGTAGCGTGCGCCGGCAACGTCCCGGGCGAGGGCGCGGGCGACCGCCGGGACGCACGCGGTATCGGCCTCGGTGAAGGCCCGGACGCGGCGCGGGACCCCGGCGACGAGGCCGAACCAGTAGGCCGCGCTCGCGACGTGCAGGACGAGCAGGATCCAGTGCAAGGTGGGGTGGGCCATGGCGCCCCGAGCATAGGACGCTCCGGAGGGCGCCGACAGGCGGACGGCGCTCCCGGCGCCGACCCGACCTCGGGACCGGTCCGGCGCCGTCGGCGCCGCCCGGCGTTTGGTGTCGGCGGGCCGATGGGGCTACCATTTCGAACGTGGCAACCCGATCGCCGCGATGGGTCCTCGCGCCGGCCGCCCTTCTCCTGATCGCGGGCGGGTGCGGGCGCACCCAGATGGACTTCGCCTCGGGCGGGACGGGCATGCCGCCGTCCACGGGGACGGACACGGACGGTCCCACGACGGGCCCCACCTCGACGGGCCCGACGACCTCGACCTCCACCAGCACCACGACGGGGCCGCCCCCTGAGTGCATGATCCACGAGGACTGCATCACGGACCCGTGCACCGAGGGCCGCTGCATCGACGGCCGCTGCGTGTTCGAGCCGCTCGACCTGGACGACGACGGCTATCCGCCGCAAAGCTGCGGCGGCAGCGACTGCAACGACCTGAACCCCAACACGAACCCCGGCGAACTCGAAAACTGCTTCGACGGCGACGACAACGATTGCAACGGCGTGGCCGACTGCTTCGACCCGGCGTGCCTGGACGTGCCGGGCTGCGGCTGCGAGCCCGCCCCGGGCGGAGAAAACTGCACGAACGGGCTGGACGACGACTGCGACACCACGGTCGATTGCCTCGACACGGACTGCCTCGGGACCCCGGCTTGCGGTTGCCTGCCGGCCGAGTCCGGCGTCGCGTGCGTCAATGGCTTCGACGACGACTGCGACGGTGTCTTCGACTGCGACGACAGCGACTGCGCGTCCGAGCCCGCCTGCGCCTGCCAGGGTGGCTTCGAGCTGTGCGACAACGGCATGGACGACGACTGCGACCTGCTCATCGACTGCGCCGATCCCGACTGCGACGGGCTCTTCCCGTGCACGTGCACCGGCGGCCCCAAGCCCGAGGTCTGCGACAACTTCCAGGACGACGACTGCGACGGCCTGCTCGACTGCATGGACACCGACTGCACGCTCGCACCCGCCTGCCAGACGTGCACGATGGAGCAGTGCGACAACGGCATGGACGACGACTGCGACGGCAAGATCGACTGCGCCGACGACGCTTGCACCTTCGCCCCGAACTGCGCCCCCAAGCCGGAGATCTGCAACAACGGCCTCGACGACGACGGCGACGGCCTCGTCGATTGCCTGGACCCGGACTGCGCGAACGTCCCGGTATGCGAGGACGAGCAGGGCACGTGCGAGACGGCCAAGCTCATCACCGAAAGCGGCAGCTACTTCGGCGACACGACCGGCAACCAGAACCTCCAGGAAGGAAGCTGCGGCGGCGGCGCCGGCGAGGCCGTCTTCTACTTCGTCCTGAGCGAGCCCATGGGCGTGCGCATGGACTCCATCGGCACCAGCTTCGACTCGGTGCTGTACGTGCGTCGGGGTTCGTGTCCGGACGGCTTCGAGGTCGCGTGCGACGACGACTCCGCTGGCAGCATGTGGGCGGCCAAGCTCGAGTTCCCGTTGCTGCAGCCGGGCACCTATTTCGTGTTCCTCGATGGCTACACCATCGACCCGAACCTGGGGCCGAACGAGGGACCGTTCCAGTTCAACATCGAGTTCGTGACGGACCCCTTCGAGATCTGCGACAACTTCCTCGACGACGACGGCGACGTCTACGCCGACTGCGCGGATCCCGACTGCGCCCTGGCCCCGAACTGCCTGAACTGCAACGGCGGCCAGCCCCCCGAACCGGAGTTCGGCACCGCCCGCTGCACCGACGGTGTGGACAACGACTGCGACGGGGCCACGGACTGCTCCGACGACGACTGCTCGGCGAGCGACTACTACATCACCGAGTGCTGCAACGGCATGGACCAAAACGGCAACGGGATTCCCGACGACTTCAACTGCCGGTGCAACAACGACAGCGAGTGCGACCAGGGCCAGATCTGCTATACGCACACGGCGAACACCTGCGGCTTCCCGTGCACCGCCTTCTTCGGGGACGTCTGTCCGTTCGTCGCGACCGGGTCGTTCTGCAACGCGGCCACGCAGCAGTGTGAGTTTCCTCCCTGAACGCAGCCTGCCGGGGCTGGCGTTCCATCGCCGGCAGCCCCGAACGAGCCCGCTTCGCGTGCGCCAGGGCGAACCCTGACCGCTCCGGCGCGACTCCAATGATGCGAACCGACGCTGGAGAGCCCTCTCATGACGAACGATCCCATCGCCATCGAAGTCCGCCTCGACGACTCCAACCTTGACCAGGCCCGTGCGCGGGTAACGCAGGCCCTCGCCGACGAGGGGTTCGGGATCCTGACGGAGATCGACGTCCGCGCTACGCTGAAGAAGAAGCTGGACCTGGATTTTCGCCCCTACGTGATCCTCGGTGCCTGCAACCCCAAGCTCGCGCACCGAGCCCTGTCGGAGGAGCCATCGATCGGCGTCCTGCTCCCGTGCAACGTGGTGATCGAGGCCGACGACGAGGGCGTCCTGGTTCGCATCGCCGATCCCAAGGCGATGTTCCAGGTCATCGACAACGAGGCGGTGGCGCCCGTGGCCGAGGAGGCCGAGGCTCGCCTTCGGCGAGTGGCTCAGGCCCTCTCCGGGTAGCGTCCGTTCTACTCTGCCCCCCAGGGGCGCCGCCGCCGCCGGAGCCGGACTGCCGCAGGCCCTCTCCGGGTAGCGTCCGTTCTGCTCTGCACCCCCTGGGCGAAACGCACGTGGCCCTCCGGCGCGTCGGCCCGCCGGGGAAACGAACCGCGCGAGCGTCTTTTCGCCACATGCCTGCACGCCCAGGCGCCGTGGCGAACAGATTGCGCGTGCATTCGTACCGAGCACGGCTTTGCTTGGCGTGTGCCGTCTTCCGTGCTCACGCCGACATCCCCTCTCGCCCGTCTCGCCGCCTCTTCCCCCGCCGCACGCAAGGTGTTGCTACGCCACGGGCTCGACTTCTGCTGCCACGGACAGATCTCGTTGGCCGACGCGTGTGCGGCCCGCGCGCTCGATCCGGCGCAGATCCTGCGCGAGATCGCCCGCGCGCCGACGGACGCGCCGGAGTTCGATCCCCCGAGCGACCCGAAGGCACTGGCCGGCTTCATCGTCGAGCGTTTTCACCGCCACCATCTGCCAGACCTCGACAACCTCGTCGCAGCCGCACGCAAGGTCGAACGGGTGCACGCCGCGCATCCACGCTGCCCGGTGGGGCTCGCCGAGGCCCTCGCCACGCTGCGAACGACCCTTGCCGAACACATGGCGAAGGAAGAGAAGGTGCTGTTTCCCGCCGTAAAGCAAGGCATGCGCGGACCCGCCCTGCGCCCTCCGGTGGAGGCAATGATGCGCGAGCACGATGGACACGGCGATGCGCTGGCAACCCTCCGGTCGCGGACCGACGGCTTCTCGCCCCCCCCAGGGGCCTGCCCCACCTGGCGTGGGCTGTACCAGGACCTGGCCCGCTTCGAAGAAGACCTCACGACGCACGTATTCCTGGAGAACCACCGCCTTTTTCCGGCGATCGCGTGTAGTGCCTAGGCGCCCCGGCCGTCGCTCGCCCATCGTCCCCGTGCGCGAAATCCCATCGTCCCGCCGCGGATGACGCCCCCACCGGCACGTGACCAGCGAGGGCGCGGTGGGTGCGGTGGGCGTGGGAGGACTTGAACCTCCGACCTCTGCCTTATCAGGGCAGCGCTCTAACCAGCTGAGCTACACGCCCGCGGGAGGCGTCTTGTACGCGGCCTTCGTCCGCTCGTCAAGGGCGTCGGCCGCAAGCGTCCACGCCCCGATCGTGCCCCCCACGGAACCTGCCGCCCCACGTCTCCCCCGATACTCCAGGCCCGTGGGGCGTTGCCCATGGGTTCGGCGCGAGATCCCCGTACGAACCGTGCCAATCGCCCATCCGACGGGGAGATCGTGCCCGCGCAGCGATGTGGCCAGCGTCCAGCAAGATGGCTCCCGAAACGCCCCGGCGATCTCCGTCGCCGCAATCATGACCGCCCGCCCGTGGGACCGGACGAGGCTCCCCTGGAAACGGCCTCGCCAGCCCCTCTCCGAACCCAGCCGGTTGGACGACAACCCGCTTCCCCTGCCTCGAAGAGGCTGCACATCGCTCCGGAAGCAAGCCAGGGCGGCCCGGTGGTGCCACGCCGGTTCCGCCGACTCACACGACGCTCGGACGCTTTGACGGTCAGGGGCGCCGGGGGTGCGGATGGATCGCCGGCCTGACGGTGGAAGACCGGCGGTTTCCGGCCTGTCAGGCCACGTCGAGGACTTCGGCTACCGCGAGAAGCAAAGGTGGAAGACCGGCGGTTTCCGGCCCGTCAGGCCACGACGAGCCGCGCCGAACCCAGATCGGCAGACGGCTCTGCGACACTCGAGCGCGGGGAGGCGGTGGAGAGTGCGACGTAGCGGCCAAGCGCCTCGGTGAGGGCCTCGACGTCGGGTCGTAAGAACGTCCCCACGTAGAGAAAGCCCTCATCTTCGAGTTCTTCATCCGGCTCGGCGTGCACGAGCCGGCCGCCGAGATCGAGCCAGAGGGTTCGATAGCCGTGATACGCACGAAGATCCGCGACGATCTGTGGGATGGTCTCGACGATGCGCCGGGCGTCCATGCCCGTACCGTTCCACGCCCCCACCCCTCGGCCCAAGAAAACGGACCAGCCGCGGCGCCGCGCCGGACCTACTCACACGTCCAGTTCTCGTCACAGCCAATCACGATGCCTGAACCGCTGTCGGTGGCGGTCAGATACAGTCTGCCCGTCGCGGGGTCGCGCACGACGTCCACGACCGCCTCGATGTTGGTCAGATCCGTATCCCATAGCGGCTGGCTTCCGTTGATGAGGGGGAGATCGTAGGCCCAGATATGCCCCACGGCACCACCGTAGTACCCCACCCCCGACCACTTCGTGACGCCACCGACGAACAACGCGTTGCCGTCGGTTGCGAGTGCAAGCTGGGCCTCGATCAAAGCCCCGTCGTCAAAGGTGCTCTGGCCGGTGATGGTGCCGGTGGCCGCATCCAGCGCCGCGATGAAGGCCCGGGCGTTTCCGTTCATCAAGTCGTCGAACGCGCGCCCGACGACGTACAGGTTGCCATCGATGAGAACCGCGTCGTAGACCTCCGTCGAGGCGGCTCCGATCGAGATCGCCGATGAGGTGAAGGTGGGCGCGCATCCGCACGTGCACGTCGGGTCGAAGTGCAGCAAAACGGCATTTTCCAACCGATTGACGATGGCATAGACCACGTCCGTCCCCTCGATGAGGACGTGCCCCTCGCCCGGCTGCCCACCCCAGGTGAACCCGCAGGCCTGCCCGAGCGCAGAGCCGCTTCCCAACCACGGCAACTGGGTCAGGCCCTCCCCTTGCTTACCCACCATCCACAGTCGGCCGGTGGAAAGCTCCGTAATCTTGTTGAAGTGATCCTTCTTCGCCACCGACCCATCCACGGGAACCGTCCAGTCGGTGTTCAACGTGCCCAGTTCGAGCCTCGCATAGACCCCCTGTTTCAACCCGAGGCCCGACGACGTCCACCCGGCCAGGAACAGCCCGTCGGTCGTACCGGTCACTCCCATCCAGACGGTCTCGGGGTTCGTCGCGTGGCCGACCTGAACGGCGTTCATCACGGCACCGTCACATGGATCGACCGCCGCCAGATGCCCCGTCCCGGATTCATTTTGCCCCACGACATAGAGCACGCCGTCGTGGAAGGTCGATCCATAGAGCGTGGCCGTCTGCATGGGTGTTCGCCACGGCAGCGCACACTCGCCCGCCGTGGTCCCCGAGGTGGACAGCGGGGAGGTCGTGGATCCCCCGGTCGTCGTGGCCGACGTCGCCACCGTCGTGGCTCCGTCCGTCCCGGCGCTGGTGGACGTATCCCCCGCCGTTTTCCCCGTCGCGGCCGTCTCCGTACCTGACGTATCTCCCCCTCGCGTGGCGCCGACGTCGCCCTTGGCGCACCCCGCGAGCACGGCGATACCGCCAAAAACGACGTTTCGAACCTTGAATGCTTGAATGGTCATCCCCGTTCCGAGCATGGCGAACCCGCCGCCTCGCCGCAAGCCCCACCGGAAAAACGCCCGCGAATCGAGGCGAACCGCCCGGCCAGCGCGAGCGCCCCCTCGAACAGCGCGGGCCCCGGACGCCCGAGCAGCGCCTCGTCCAGCGCAAACACCCGCCCAGCCCGCACCGCGCCCAATCCATCAAGACCCGGCCGGCGTTCGAGATGGGCGGGATCGAGCTTGTGAGGCGGCACGCCACACCAGGAGACGACACATACATCGGGGTCTTCAGCCCTCAATTCTTCGGGCTGGATCTCGACGCTCGAGCCCGGTCGGTCGCCGAACACGTTCGTCCCGCCAGCCAGGGCCAGTACCTCGTTGCTGTAGCAAGACCGCCCGGGCGTGTACATCGGGCGAGGCCACCACTCGAGATACACCCGCAGCGGCGGTCCCGGCGCTCGCAGCGCTTCGATCCGCGCCTTCTTCTCCAGGAGCCGGGCCACGGCCGCGTCCGCCGCGTCCGCCGCACCCAGCAGCCCTCCCACGCGCCGCAGATCCGCCAGCACCCCGTCGAGCCCACGCGGCGCCAGCACCTCGAACGGCAGCCCGCGGGCGTGCAGACCCGTAACCACCCGCTCCATTCCGGGCACGGTCAACGACGCCAGCACCAGGTCCGGCCGCAGCGCGGCGACCCGGTCGAGGTCGGGGCCGAGGTCCGGGCCGAGCCGCTCGCAGCCGGGCGGGAGCGCCACGTCCGTGGAGTCCTCCACCCCCACGAGTCTGCCGGCGAGTTCCAGCGCAACCAGCACCTCGGCGTTCGACGGGGCGAGCGACACGAGGCGCCGAGCGTCGGCCGCCCCCGTCCCGAGCTGCGCGGGATCGATGGCCCGCTCGACGGCCACGCGCCCCGTCCCGTCCCGCAGCGTCACCCGGTCACCACCCCGGGCCCACACCCAGCACGCCAGGGCGAACGGAAGGTCGGGATCGTCGAGGGCGAGGTCGTCCGCCACCTGGTACCCCGTCGAGAGCATCACGTGCCCGACACGGCCGTCCCGTCGCCGCAGGTGCACGTGGACCGCGCGCGGATCGTCCGGCGGCCGCTCGAAGGGGCCGTCGTCCGCCACCACGGCCACGGCCGCGCGGGTCTCGAACAGGTGCGACGGCTTCTTCACGTCACGCGATCTCCCGGACGGGCCTTCTCACCCACCTCGACGAGGGTCAGTCGCTTCGCATCGGGCCCGACGGCGAGGATCATGCCCTCGCTCGTGCCGAATCGCATGGTGCGGGGGGCCAGGTTCGCCACGAGGACGACCTTGCGGCCTTCGAGCGCCTCGGGCGCGTAGCTCTTTGCGATGCCGCTTAGCACGGTGCGCGTCCCGAGCGGCCCGACGTCGAGAAAGAGCCGCAACAGCTTGCTCGCCCCCTCGACGCGCTCGGCCCGCACGACCCGCGCCACCCGCAGGTCCACCTTCCCGAAGGCGTCGATGTCGATGGTCTCGGCCAGCGGCTCCACCTCGTATGCCTCCGAGCCGGCCCCCTCGCTCTCTCCACCGGCGCTCGACAGGCTGTCCTTGCTGGCCTCCACCACCGCCGCGACCGCCGCGCTGGAGATCGGCGCCGCCAGGACCTCGTAGGCGCCGATCCGATGCCCCGCCTCGAGCGGCGTTGCGGCGTTCGAGAAGTCGAGCGGCTCCGGCAGGCGCAGCATCCGCTCCACCTTCTCCGCCCAGGCCGGGATCACCGGCTTGAGGATCGCGGCCACCACCTGCGTGGCGTACACGCCGGCCGAACACACGGCGCGCGCGTGTTCGGGATCCCGTTGAATCGTCTTCCACGGCGCCTGCTGCGTGATGTAGAGGTTGAAGTCCTCCGCCACCTCCATGGCGGACCGCACGGCCCGCGCCGAATCGAACCGCCGGTAGTGATCGGGCGCCTGCGCGAGACGCTCGCGGGCACGCACCACGAGATCGGCGGTGTCCCGGGGCAGCGCGGCCAGAGTGCCACCGAGCCGACTTTCGACGAACTTCACGGAGCGGCTGGCGAGGTTCGCGGCCTTCTTGACCAGGTCCGCGTTGACGCGCAACACGAAGTCTTCGAGATGGAGGTCGATGTCGTCTTGCCCCCCCGTCGTCTTGGCCGCGAAGTAGTAGCGCAGCGCGTCGGGGGGCAGGTGTTCGAGGTATGTCCGCGCCAGGATGAACGTCCCACGGCTCTTGGACATCTTCTCGCCGTTGACCGTAAGCCACCCGTGCACCTGGATCTTGCGCGGAAGCGTGTAGCCGCCGGCGTGCAGCATCGCGGGCCAGAACAGGCAGTGGAAATAGACGATGTCCTTGCCGATGACGTGGACGATCTCGGTCTCGCCGGTCGTGTCCTTCCAGTACCGAGCGAAGTCGCGGCCGTGCTCCGCGCACCACTTCTCCGTGGCGCCGATGTACCCCACCGGCGCGTCGAACCACACGTAGAAGAACTTCCCCGGGTGCCCCGGGATCTCGAAGCCGAAGTAGGGCGGGTCGCGCGAGATGTCCCAGTCGCGCAGCCCCCCTTCAATCCACCCGAGGACGTAGTTGCGCACCGCGTCCTGCATCTGCACCACCCCGCCCTCGTCGGGAGGCGCCAGCGCCTTGCGCAAGAAGGCCTCGTAATTGCCGAGCTTGACGAAGACGTGCTCGGAGGTCGCGATACGAGGCTTCGCTCCACACAGGGCGCAGGCTGCCTCGACCAGGTCCGTCGGCGCGTAGGTGGTCCCGCAGTCCTCGCAGGCGTCCCCGTACTGATCGGCCGCACCACACTTCGGACACGTCCCGCGCACGAAGCGATCCGGCAGGAACATGGCGTCGCGGTCGCAGTAGAACTGCTGGACCGAGCGTGTCTCGATGTCTCCGCGCGCCTCCATCGCGCGATAGATCGCCCGGACGTGACGCTCCACCTCCGGCGCGTGCGTCGTGTGGAAGACGTCGTACCCGATCTGGAAGTCGCGAAAATCACGCACGTGCTCGTCGTACGCGCGCGCCACGAGTTCTTCGGGGGCGATCCCCTCCTGCTGCGCGCGCACCTGGATCGGCGTGCCGTGTGCGTCGTCGGCCCACATGAACACCACGTCCTCGCCCGCGAGCCTTCGGGCGCGCACGTACACGTCCGTCTGGAGGAACTCCAGCAGGTGCCCGAGGTGGATCGAGCCGTTCGCGTAGGGCAGCGCCGAGGTGACGAGGACCCGCCGTGGCATGGGGGCCTTGTAACACGTCCCGGGGGTGGCGCGACGAGGGGGACCGCGCGAAGACCCGCCTCTACTCCTCCAGGATCATGGGTTGGGTCCGGCTTTCGGACCGTGGCGTCGGCTTCGGCATGGGCGGGATCCGGCGCACGCCGCTGCGCGCGACGTCCTGCAGGTGCTCCAGGAGCGCTTCGGCGGTGGCGCAGCGCCGCTCCATGGCGCTGACCACGTCGTCCACCTGCTCGGCGAGCCCGGACACCAACTCGGGCAGGACGTCCACCGCTGCGTACCGGATCCGCCGCGGCGCCGCGAGAAGGGGCGTCACGCGCCCCGGCTGTTCCGTCGCCACCTGGTGCTTGGCTTCGAGCACCTTGACCGTCTTGACGGCCAGGTGATAGCCGCCCTGGACCTTGAGGTAGGCCAGGAAGGCCAGCTCCGTCACACGATGGCCCGTCTTGTCGGTGCTCACCCGCTCGTGAATCGGCCGCGGGTGGACGTAGTCCAGGCCGATCATGAGGCGACCGAGCAGCTTGTCGATCTCGGCCACCAGGCGGTTGAGCTTGTCCGAGCCGTCGTTGAGCTCCCGAGCGGCCGTTCCGAGCCGCACGAGCTTGTCGTTCATCGTGTCCATGGTTCGTTCCTTCCGGAGCCCGTCAGGGCACGGGGGAGCCACGTCCCCTCCTTATTTCAGGCTACGGCACCCCAAGGCACCACGCAAGGGGGAGCAGCACCCACCTTTCCCCACAGGGGGGATCTTTCCTGGCCGGACTGGCGGGCCACCCCCTTCATGTCGCCGACCTGGGTGGATTCCAATCGGCCGAAACCGGGCCTTGCGTCGGCCCCGGCGCCGCCGGGCCCGCTGCGGCCTGCGCGCGAGGAACGGTCTCGCCCCGTGCGACTCAGATGCAGACGAAGACGTCGCAGATCCCCAGCACGTTCCCCTTGACCCCCGGCGGGCAGCAGTTCCCCTGGGGATCGTTCTGGTCGAAGATGCACAGCTCGCCCTGGCCGGCGCAGTTCGGGTCGTTCGTGCACCCACTGGTGTCGAGCGTGCAGTCGGGCTTGCACGACAGGGTTCCGCCGCCGAACCCTTCGGTCTGGCAGGTCTTCCCGCCGAGGTCCATGCCGTCGCACAGTTCGTTGCCGTTCTTCATCCCGTCTCCACACGACATCAAAGGCGTACAATTCGACGTATCGATGGTCTGGCAGTCGGCCGAACACGACAGGCCGCCGCCGGCGAAGCCGAGGGACTGGCAGGTCGCGCCGCCGAAGTCACCCGTGTCGCACGCCTCGGTCTCGTCCTTCGTGGCGTCCCCACAGGTGAAGCAGCCGTCGGTGAGGATCTTGCAGAGACCGTTGCACAGCAGGTCACCGGCCTCGAAGCCGTAGTCGGCGCAGGTCTGCCCGCCGAAGTCGAGCAGGTCACAGTCCTCGCCCGGCTCCTTCGTCCCGTTACCGCACTCGGCGCCGCCTCCACTCGAAACACCCCCCGACGAGGTACCGCCGTCCCCCACCGAGCCGGACGAGCCGGACGATGCGCCTGTCTCGCCGCCGCCCGAGGACGCGCTGCCTGCGCCCGAAGACGCCCCCGTGCTTCCCGCACTCGTCGCGGTCGTCGTGGGGGTGCCGCCGGTGTAGCCCGTAAACGAAGAACTCGAAGATCCGTCGGCACCCACCGCGCAGCCCCCGACAAGGGTGAGCGCAGTGAGGACAACGATGAATCCTGGCCGCATCATCGCGCGCATCCTAGCAGCGGCCCCACCTGCGACCGCCTGCGAATACCTCCGTAGCACGTGAGAATTACAGCGTTTTTTACCCACATGTAGGGGCGTGTCACGGTTTATCCTACCGCCTGCTCTCGGGACTTGCTCCCTCGTGTATACGTTGTGCCCGTGCCCCGCCGACGCACCCGCGCCTCGGCCTTTGCCCGTTTCGCCTGGGCGTGCTGCGTCTACCTGGTGGGCGTGATCCTCTTCGGCGCCTGGGTTCGGATCACCCACTCCGGCGCTGGCTGCGGGCGGCACTGGCCCACGTGCAACGGCCAGGTCGTCCCGCTCGCCCCCTCCACCGAGACGCTCATCGAGTACAGCCACCGCGCCACGAGCGGCCTGCTGGGCCTGCTGGTGGTGGGACTCGTCGTGTGGGCCGCGCGCCGCTTCGGGCCGCGCCACCGCGTGTTCACCGCGAGCCTCGTGACCCTCCTGTTCGTGATCGTCGAGGCGCTGGTCGGGGCGGGGCTCGTCCTGCGCGAACTCGTCGCCGACGACGCCTCGTCCGCCCGCGCGGTGGTCATCGCCCTGCACCTGGCGAACACCCTCATGCTCACCGCTGCCTGCACCCTGGCGGCGTTCTGGTCGACGACGGCCGCGCGCCCCGCGGGCCGGCCCCCTGCGCCGCTTCCGCCGCTCGTGGTCGTGGCCTTCGCAGCCGTGGTCGTGACCGCCATGACGGGCGCGGTGACCGCCCTGGGGGACACCCTCTTTCCGGTGTCCCCCACCGAAGGCGGCGGCCTGCTCGGCCGGCTCCGCGACGGCCTCGACCCCGCCACACACGTGCTCGTCCGCCTCCGGATCGTCCACCCCATCGTGGCCGTGCTGACCGCGGGCCTGCTGTACGCGGTCCCGGAGGTCGTCGAGGACGCGACGACGGACGACCTGGCCCGCACGCTCGGCAGGGCCGTGCGGCACGCCGCCCTGCTCGAGGCCGGCCTGGGCCTCGCAAACGTCCTGCTCGCGGCCCCGGGCTGGCTGCAGATCGTGCACCTTCTGTTCGCACAAGTCCTGTGGATCGTGCTCGTGTGCGCCGGCGCGCGTCTTCGAGACGTGGCGGCCGCTGCGTAGCCCGCCCCCGGGCGCCCCGTCCGCCTACCCGAGGAGCCGGCGCACCGCCTGCCCGAGCGCCTCGCGCGTGAAGGGCTTGGCCAGAAAGTTGATCGGGCTCGGCACGATTCCGTGTTCGATCAGGGTGTCTTCGGGCTGCCCCGACACGAACAACACGCGCAAGCTCGGGCGCAAGGCCTTGGCGCGGTCGGACAGCGTGGGACCGGACAGGTCGGGCATGGACACGTCGGTCACCAGCCCGTCGAACGCCTCGGACGGGTCTTCGAGTCGCCGGAGAGCGGCCGTGCCCCCGACGACCACACAAACCTCATAGCCGAGTTGTTCGAGCATCCGGGCGGTACCGCGTGCCACGATGGGATCGTCATCCACGACGAGCAGCCGTTTTTTCCGACCCGGGGTCGTGCCGGCATCGATCGGCAGCGCCGTCGCGCCCCGTGGCGCTTCGATCCTCGGCAGCCTCACCTCGAACGTCGTGCACACCCCTGCACGGCTTTCCACCTCCACCCGTCCCCCAAGCTCCTGGGAGAAGCGCCGTACGACCGAAAGGCCCAGCCCGGAGCCTCGTTCCTCGCCTTTCGTCGAGTAGAACGGCTCGAAGATCCGAACACGATCCGCCGGCGCGATACCGGGGCCGCGGTCCGTCACCCGCAGCACGGCCTCGTCTCCTTCCTGCGAGACCGACACCGAAACGGTGGCGCCGGCCGGCGAGGCGTCCCGAGCGTTCGTCACCAGGTTGAAGAGGATGTGCTCGACCAGCGCCGCGTCCCCCGCGATCCACGGCCCCGTCTCGGTGGGAAGGTCTACCGCCAGCGCGACATCCTCGCTGGCGCAGACCCGCTCCAGCAAGGGCGCGATGGAGTTGGTCACCGCACGCAGGTCGATCGGCCCCCGGGTCCCCGCGGCCGGACGCCCGAGCGCGGCCACCCGGCGCGTCATCTCGGAGACACGCCGGGTCATCTCGCGCAGGCCTTCGATGCAACGGGGCGCAGTCGGCGACGCCTGCTCGATCTCGTCGAGGACCCCGTACAGCGCCGCCAGGACGTTGTTGAAGTCGTGGGCGAGCCCCGCCGAAAGCTCGGCCACGAGTTCGCGGCGCCTCGCAAAGGCGACGACGGCCTGCGCGTCGAGCAGAGCGCGCCGGCGGGCGTCCGCGATGGCGTCCCGGTACCGGAGGGCGACGATCAACAGCGCAGACGTCCCCACGTGGAAGAACAGCGCCGGGACCCAAAGGGCGGGGTCGGCGAACGCCGGCTGCAGACGCGAGACCAGGACGATCCCCGCCGCGCCGGCCGCCACCAGCAACGCCGCAAAGCGTGTCGAGACGAACATCCCGGCGAACAGCACGCCGAGCACGGAAAACGCGTACCAGATCCGATCGTGCGGCGTGGTCAGCCCCACCGCCACGCTCATGGGGGTCGGGACCACGGAGGCGAGAACCGCTCCGACTCGCGCGTGCCGAGAGCGGGCGAGCGCGTAGGCTCCGAACATCACGCCCACCGCCGCGAGGACCTCGACGACGGCCACGTCGAAGCCAGGCACGACGAGCCACTGAATCAGGGCCGAC
>Ga0256839_1003778_pt1 | contig 15319 bp, 13 predicted proteins | sample 354166metaG_FD_185968 | JGI IMG/M metagenome (GOLD analysis project Ga0256839, IMG submission 185968) | Hydrothermal vent microbial communities from Mid Atlantic Ridge, Atlantic Ocean - 354-166 | ecosystem: Environmental > Aquatic > Marine > Hydrothermal vents | place: Atlantic Ocean: Mid... | reverse complement strand
TCTGCTGAGGCGTTTTCATTTTCATCTTCATCCGCAATAGCTTCAAATTCACCTGTTGCATCCATGCTTGCCATGGCATCTTCAAATGCAGCATCACCACTGCTGTACAACTCTCTGATTTTAGCCTGAATCAACAAAGGGCTGCTAAACACGGCGCGCACACGCTGCCCCAACTTAAACTGCAAGGTATCCAGGGCCGCATAATTCATAGGATCTGCCGTTGCAATCACCATTTCATGACCGCTCATGGCAATGGGAACAAAGTTAAACTCCAGACATAGTTCTTCAGGACATTTATTAGCAAGACTTTCATCAATATCAACATGATTCAAATCAAGAAAAGGAACCTTGTAAATCCTTGCCATGGCCTGTAGCACTTTATCACCATCAACACCATCGAGAGTGAGCAGACCAAAAAGAAGACCTGCTTTTTTTGCTTCGCTACTCTGCATTGCTTCTGAGATTTGTTCTTGCGTGACAAGCCCTGTATCTATCAACTGCCTTTGTTGCTTCAGAAGCATTTCTTCTCCTTTCCGTATAAATAAGCTGTGGTAAACAGTAGTGACAACAGCTCTGAATATCAACTATTTATCGCCTCTTTCACTAAACAAATTCGACGATAGTCTTCGACCCGTGGATACTTTTTTTGCCAAAACATACATCACGACACTAGCGGGTGCTGTGCTAACCGCACTATTTTTGGGTTGCGCACAACAACACCCTATCACCGCCCATACACCAATCCCAACACCCCAAGCGCAATCCAACCAACCTGTAAACCTTCCCCCCCACCAGAAACAACGGCCACATACACAAAAACATATCGCTCCCTTCCCTTCTTCAGACTTTCTACGCAACCTAACAGAAGCAGACTTAAACATGATTATCCATGAGGTTAAGCGAACAACACATCCCCACTGGCAAAACATTGATAATCGTGCTCAACTTTCACAACACCGTATATTACGCATTCTAAAGGATATGAATGCGCCTGATGAGCTTCTTTTCGTTCCTGTTGCTGAGTCAGGCTACAACCCTTATGCGCTTTCACCGACAGGCGCCCTAGGCTTGTGGCAGCTTATGCCCAAAACAGCGCTTGAACTGGGTGTCACACACAAGCATGGCCTGGATGGACGGCGACACATTGAACACAGCACGCATGCTGCAATATCCTATCTTTTGAAGCTTTATAAGCGCTTTGACGACTGGATTTTGGCACTTGCCGCATACAATCTGGGGCCATGGGGCGTACAAAAGCGACTCAAACAAACACCATGGCAACCCAAAGATGGACTAAACGCGCTTCCTTTCCCCGCTGAAACCCGGTATTACATCAAGCAAATCTTGGGTATGATTGCTCTTTCAGAGCAAGGGGAGCTGACTTTTTCTGAGCCCATACCAACAGTTGCATATCCTATAGCACCGCCCATTGACTTAACGCACCTAGAAAAGGTTGCGGGGTTGAAAAAAAACGACTTGTTCCGCTTAAATCCAGAACTTGATCACCAACGCTACCTTAAAAGAAGCATAACCTTGCACTTGCCCCAAGAAAGCATCCGCCGTATTGAGCAACGCTTGCAGGAAAACCCAAATCTTTTTAAGCCCAAGTTTGTTGACATCCGAGTCAAACCTGGAGACTCATTATGGAAAATCGCGCACCGCCACCACACCAATATTGCATATTTACGCAAACTTAACCCTAAGCTCAAACCTGTGTTATCCATTGGGCAGCTTGTTAAAGTTCCTGCCTCAGGTAGCTTTGCCACTGCCGCACAAAAAACCAACCCCTTACTCACCAACGGCAAGCGCATTCGTTATAAAGTCAAACATGGCGACTCACTATGGACCATTGCCAAAAAGTTTGGCACATCTAGCAAAGCCATTGCCCGTATGAATCAAATTCCCATCAATCAATTACTTCGCCCTGGAGATAGACTATGGATTGTCGCCCGCTTTCGCCCAAGCTGATTTTTATCTTTTTAATTCTATTATTTAGCGCGTGTTCAGCAGAAGACAAGCAAGAGCAACGCACAGCAACCACAAGAGAAAATACCACAACAAGCATTGTACCCGTGCATGGTGGAAAGCTTATCGATGCCAGCATTGGTGATGCAACCAATCTGATTCCCATGATTGCTTCCGACGCATCCAGCCATGCTATCGCAAGCCAGCTTTACTTATCATTGCTCAAATATGACAAAAACCTGAATCTGGTTGGTCAACTGGCAGAATCTTGGATCATTTCAGAAGATAAACTGAGTATCACATTCAAACTAAAGCCCAACCTTGCCTGGAGTGATGGTAAGCCTTTGACCAGTGAGGATTGTGTATTCACCCTAAAACTGCTCCAAGATGATAAAACCCAAAGCCCATACAAATCCGACTATATGAAAGTTAAAAGTGTCAAGGCTTTGGATGCGCGCACCTTTGAAGTACACTACAGTGAAGTCTTTTCCCCAGCTTTGGCAACCTGGGCATCCTTGGCAATTTTACCCAAGCATGTATTCCAGGGTGTGGATATTATGCAGACAAGTTTATCACGCCACCCCAAAGCCAGTATTGGTCCTTACTTCTTAAAAGATTGGCAAAGCCAACAAAGCATCACCATGCGTGCCAACCCCAACTACTTTGACGGTGATGTATGGATAGATGAACGCATCACCCGTATCATCCCTGATCCTGCTACCCAGTTTTTGGAGCTAAGCGCAGGCAGAATCGATATGGCAAGCTTAACCCCTACCCAATACACACGATTATTTGATAGCAACCCGCGCCTGAAACATGGGTTCAACCGCTACCGTTATTTAAGCAATAGCTATACTTATCTAGGCTTCAACCTGCAACGCCCTCCTTTTGATGATATTCGTGTGCGTCAAGCCTTGGCTTACGCCATTGACCGTCAGGAATTGGTGGATGGTGTATTGCTTGGTTTGGGAGAAGTCATTGCCAGCCCTTACAAACCTGGCACCCGATGGGTGAATGAATCCTTAAAACCACGCGCATTTAACATCGAAAAAGCCTCTCAGCTTTTAGCAGAAGCTGGGTGGATCAAAGATGAGAAAACCAACATGGTTAGCAAACATGGGCAACCACTATCTTTCACCATTCTCACCAACAATGGCAATAAAAAACGCGCAGATACTGCCACAATTATTCAACAGCGTTTGCAGCAAATCGGCATCCAAGTTCATATCCGCCTTGTGGAATGGTCAGCATTTATTGAAAACTTCATCAACAAACGCAACTTTGATGCCGTGATTTTAGGCTGGTCACTCTCACCCGACCCCGACCAATACAATATCTGGCATTCTTCACAAACAGGTGCACGACAGTTTAATTTTTTAAGTTATGTCAATCCAAAGGTGGATGAAGCTTTGGAACAAGCACGCCTTACTTTTGATAGCAACGAACAAAAGCACTGGTATGATATCATGCAGCAGGAAATCTACCATGATGTGCCGCTAGTCTTTTTGTATGCCGCTCATGCTTTGGTCGCGGTGAACCAACGCATCAAAGGTATTGAAGTTGCTCCTGCAGGTATTGGACACAACAGTGAGTTTTGGTATATACCTAAAGCCTTGCAGCGCCACACCATCCAACCCTGATGAGCAACATTCCCCTCACTGTCACTGAACTCACCGCCCGCATCAAACAAATGCTGGAGCAAGGGTTTGCCAGTATTGAAGTCGAAGGTGAAGTATCACGCCTTACCAAGCCTTCGTCAGGACATATCTACTTCACCATTAAGGATAGTCATGCTGCCATTTCAGCCGTGGTTTGGCGCAGTACCACAGCACGCTTGAAAACACAACCTCAAGAAGGTCAAACTTTTGTGTTTACTGGTCGTTTAAGCCTTTATGAACCACGAGGAAGCTATCAACTGGTCGTCACAAGCATCAAAACCGCTGGTGCTGGTCAGTTGGCTGAAGCATTTGAACAGCGCAAGGCATTATTCGCCAGCAAAGGCTGGTTTGATAGCCATCGCAAAAAAAATATCCCTCAACTACCACAGCGTATTGGTATCGTCACTTCAGCAACTGCGGCTGCCCTTGAAGATGTCAAGAAAGTCTTGCGTATGCGACCTGCTTGGCTACACATCATCTTATCCCCTGCCATCGTGCAAGGTGAATCTGCGCCAACAAGTATAGCTCAAGCTATTCACCGCCTGCATCAATCAGAAAGCAAACCTGATGTCATTTTGCTTGTGCGAGGTGGCGGTAGTATTGAGGATTTATGGTGTTTCAATGATGAAAAGGTCGTGCAAGCCATTGTTGATGCGGACATACCCATTATTTCGGGTATTGGACATGAAATTGATACCACACTGGCGGACTTGGCGGCAGATGTTCGCGCGGCTACACCCTCCAATGCCGCGGAAATAGTCTGCCCCGCCAAAGATACCCTCAAACCTCAGCTTTCCCGCTTGTATCAAAGGCTGTATCAGGCGTTGAACAGTCTAAAAGATGCCAAGTATTGGGCGCTGGAGAGAGCTAACCACCAACTTAAGCAACATATCCGACTAAGCATGCAAAAGCACCACTTACAAATCCGGAAGCTCAAAACCAGGCTACAACAGTTTGAGCCCAACCACCGTTTACGCCAAGACATACACCGCTTTTACACCTTGCAGCAACGCTTATTTGCTGCCGCACAACATATAACCTCCCAAAAAAGGCAAATCCTTAACCCAATCATATACCAGCTCCACCTAAGCTACGAACACCAGCTCCAGCATAAACATCAACAATGGCAACAAAAGCATGAGCAACTGCTTGCCATGAGCCCCATGAAAGTGCTGGAACGCGGTTATACCATCACCACCAACGCCAAAGGTGAGGTTGTCTCATCAGTGCAAAACCTTGCAAAAGATGATACCCTTCACTTGCATTTGCATGACGGTATGGCAACAACACAAGTATCATATATCAAAGGAAAAACTTCATGATTCGACTATTATGGGTTCTATTATGTATTGCCCCTCAGGCTTACGCAGCAAGCTATGAGGCTGCACAAGGCGAGGTGTTGCGTATCCCTGTACCCATACAAGGCAACGCTTTAACTGTTCACACCTTGGGTAAAACATGGCCTATTTTTGAAAAAAACGGACAAAAAATCGCATGGATTGCCATTCACCTCAAAACCAAGCCTGGCACATACCCCATTCAGTGGTCTTCAGATCATACATCCCCCCCCTACCAACATACCACAGATACAATTCAAGTAGTGAAGGGTGATTTTCGTGTTTCACATATCACAGTTGAAAAAAAGATGGCGTCTTTTGATAAAGCTGCGCTAGAACGCATTCGTGCTGATCATGCTGCCATTCAGCAAGCATATCAAACGCCTACGTCCATACAAAACACATGGCCAGCTATGATCATGCCTACAAAGGGTGTCATTTCCACACCCTTTGCCGCACAACGCTATGTCAATGGCAAGCCTCGCTCTCCCCATTCTGGGCTTGATATTGCAGCACCCACAGGCACACCTGTCAAAGCTCCTTTAGCAGGTGAAGTTGTATTGGTTGCTGATATGTTTCTTAATGGTCTGTTGGTGGTCATCGGTCATGGTGATGGAATCCATAGTATTTATGCTCACCTGCACAAGACCTTTGTTAAGCAAGGTGATATACTCAAACAAGGTGATGTGTTTGCTGAAGTAGGCACCACAGGTCGTTCAACAGGTCCACACTTACATTGGGGTGTGCAATTTCATGGCAACAAGATAAACCCCTTATCCATGCTATAACTTCACACCAGATGCTTTTAGGGACAACGGTCATATACAAGGCACGCTGTTGACCTCTGTTAAAAACACAGATTATACAGGACTTTTTGAACTTGATCGAACTGAATCGTTCTAAACACACTTGCTTGACAACAAGCAGGAGCACAATGCAAAACAGCCCTTGCCTTTCACGCCGAGAAAGTTCATGATCCGCAGGGGAAGTCTATTGTGAGGGATGACACATGCGCAAAAGTGTGATCAAAGCACTAACGATTGATGATGATAAAGCCGTACAAGGTATTATTGTTGCTTTTCTTAAGCGTTTTTTTACTGAACATCGCATACAACATGAAATCAAGTCTTATGGTGACCCTTTACAGGCTGCTTTTGAAATCAGCAACCATGGTCACGAGTACCGCCTTATTCTTTTGGATGTAAACATGCCTGTATTACCAGGAGATGAAATTTACAACAGCCTATCACAAACATCCCCTGAGTTGATGCAGCGCATCATATTTGTGACAGGCTATCCCGATGAAATCACACAACGCTTTCCTGAAAGTAAACTCAATATCTTAAACAAACCTTTCAAGTATGACATGTTCTGCAAAAAAATAGCTACTGCCCTAAAATCAAGTGGATAACCATGTTCAAAGCTTGGCTGCTCAACTTTCAACTTAGAAAAACTGAGCTTAAAGTTGCCAGTGTTTTGGCAATATCCTCGATATGTGCCGCCTTGCTGGTTGTTCTCTGGGTATCATTAGCACCATCCAACATATCAAAAACACCAGCAGTATCTACCCAACAAACAACAATGGTCTATACCCAGCCACAACCAGATTTTTTTCAAACACAAGACCAAACGAAAAACCATACGCTTCAGTCCACGCATCAAAAAACAGCGCCCACCAAACCTGAACGATACTTAGCCTCGGAAGCTCCCCGTCAGCCTGAGAAAAAGCATGTGACTCAGCTCAATATCGGTAAGGGCACATATTATGTGCAGGTTGGTGCATTCAACCAAGCCAAACTTGCCCAAAAGCTATTCGAAAAAGTAAAACATCAATACAAACATGCAAAAATTAAGTTTAAGGTGGATAAATATGCTGTGTGGGTTGGGCCTGTGCTATCCAGATCTGATGCAAGTATCTTAAAGAAACACCTTCAACAGAAAAACAATCTTAAAGGCTTTATTGTTCGTGACAAATAAGGATGCCACCTGAGCCGGACTGATTTGCAACGCAAAAGAACATTGCTGCCGCTGCTTCCTTCCGGACCTGACGGGGTTCACAATGCCTTTTCGTGCAAGGCCCGACCCAAGTGACAATCGGTATCATGTCTAGAAAACATGAAAACTGTTTGCGCTTGCCATAAAGTGGCGGAGAGAGAGGGATTCGAACCCTCGGTACACTTGCGCATACACACACTTTCCAGGCGTGCTCCTTCGACCACTCAGACATCTCTCCAAGCTTGTATTGAAACTAGCGGCACTTTAGCGATTCGATACAGAGTATCAAGCATTAGACACGAATAACATACCTGGCTTAAAACTTGCTCATAATTCAGGCAATGAAAAATGATCACCTCATACCCCACCATCGTGTGCACCCTAAAGCCTTTAATAGCTTTTTGCCTAAAGAAACCATGGACATGCTTAACCATTATGTTGGCGAACTTCCACAAGACTTGGCATTTGAACAGACGATGAGTATTTTATTCAGTGACATGCGAGGGTTCACTGCTTTGAGTGAGCAATACAATCCGCATAAAGTCTATGAAACCATCAACGCGAACCTTGCTCTACAAAGTAAGGTGATTGCAGAATTTGACGGTAGCATCAATAAGTTTCTTGGTGATGGTCTTTTGGCTTGTTTCTCAGGTGAAGATCGCAGCCTAAGAGCTTTTAAGTGTGTACAAAAGTTACTCGTTGACTTAAAAACTTAATGAACCCAGCGATTATCTTCCATGTCGTGTTGGCTTTGGATTAAATGATGGCACTGTCCTTTTGGGGCTTGTTGGCGACCATAGCAGGCGTGAATTTACCGTCATTGGAGACACAGCAAATACAGCCACAAGACTCTGCGGTATAGCCAAGCCTTTTCAAGCACTCATAACCCAAAACTTTGTTGATACACTGCATGATAGTACAACAAAAAAAACACTATGCTTTTATTGAGCGTGTATTATTCAAAGGAAAGCGTAAGCCTATACGCATTTATGCTATTGCTTAATCGTGCAATCCACTTTTCATAAAACATGAAGCAGCTACGCTGCTGTTACACATTGCAAAAACAAGGACAATCGACTTAGCATCAACTAAACTTCGAACCTATGACAAAACAACATAAGTTTTTCGCGGTCGTAAGCCCTGGTCTGGAACATATCGCTTCCCGTGAACTTGAGTCACTTTCTGCACATAACATCAATATCGAATATGGTGGTATTAGCTTTACGGGTACTATACCCCTACTTTATCGCGTCAACCTTAGAGTGCGAACCATTACCCGCGTATTGATGCGCCTGCGCACCTTTCGTAGCATGACTTTGGAAGGGCTAAAATATGATTTAGAAAAAATAGCTTGGCATGTATTCTTCAATGAAAACACAAAGCTTGAAGTGGAAGTTCATACCCACCACTCCCGATTACACCACAACGATGAGATTGCGGCATTCAGTAAGAAAGTCATTCTTGATTGTTTACCCAAAATTGGTTCTCAAGCACCACTGCACACCCAAACATTACATATCCGCATTGACAACAACCGTGGCATATTAAGCTTGGATACATCGGGTGAACGATTGGATAGGCGCGGTTACCGCTTGGCATCAGGCAAAGCACCACTTCGGGAAACCCTTGCTGCCGCCATGGTTCAATGGTCTGACTGGAAGCCTGAACAAAGTTTATTGGTTCCCATGTGTGGATCTGGAACCATTGCTATTGAAGCTGCCTTGGTCGGTCTAAACAAAGCTCCCAATCTTAGGCATAACTTTTCTTTCCTTCACTTTGCATCATTCAAAAAAAAGGCATTCAACATCGCATACGATAAGTGTCTGGCTATGGAAAAAAATATACCATTGCATATCTTAGCCACAGACAACCACGACTCAGCACTGGCTGCCTGCACTAAAAATATCAAACGCGCAGGTGTTGAGCATCATATCAATGTTAGAAAACAAGACATTCATCAACTGAAAAAACCAATAACAAAGCATGGGGGCGTATTGCTTCTCAACCCTCCTTACGGCTTGCGCATTGGTGATGAAAAGAAGGTTTTGTCACTTTGGGTGGATATAGGCAAAATCTTGCGCCAATACTTTATCGGCGATCATACTTGGAAAACGGTTATCATTTGCCCTGATGCCAAGCATGAAAAAGCATTGCATGTGCCTGTCAAAAAGCGTCTTAAACTTAAACATGGCGGCTTACAGACCATGTTGCTCGAAGTTTAATGGAGAAAAACATGAAACAGTTATCCTTACTTCAATCCTCATGGCTGATTTTAATTGCACCGCTTTTGATATTTCCGTTGATGATAAACTTAAGGGTATTCCCATTTATTGCACCCAATGAAGAGCCTAAGTGGGCTTTATTGACTACCTGCGGGTTATGGATGGGTTTGGCTGCGGCATGGCTATGGTTTCAACGCAAGCAACCCTTAACATTCCAAAAGCCTTCACTTGCAGCTACTTTATTGCTTATTTACCTTCTCCTTTTAGCCATTGGTATCTTTATAGGACCTAACACCACCGAAGGCATGATTCGCTTTGCCTTTTGGTTTTTCTCAACACTTGTTTTTGTCGTTGCCGTGTGGGCAATTCGCTATGAGCCCCAATGGATGAATGCCCTTGTTTGGAGTTTATCTGTAGGCTCTTTTATTTTCTCATTGCGCTATTGGGAAGGTTATTTTTTGGATTATGGTAAAGCCAATTACAATATTGCTGTACTATTCTCACCCATTGGGCATATCAACTTTACAGGTGATGTCCTTATCATACTACTGCCCATGCTGATGTGGATATTAGCAACGAAAAGTAACCCTACCCTTCGCCTGCTTAATGTCTTTTCAGTCACCACAATTGGAGCCATTTTGCTTGTTGCCAGCTCACGAGGTGCTTTAGGTGGGCTGGCTTTGGCAAGCCTGATTGCAGGCATAATAATTGTTAAACACTATATACATTCCAGACAATCCTTGACTGCCAACATCAAAGCTTTACCCGTTTTTCTTCTTGTGTTATCTCTGGCGGGGTCAGCGCTGATTTATACATCCCTACCCTACCACTATAGAGACTTAGCAAGGGTATCAGCCACAGCAACACAAGCTGTTGAGGGAAAAGGCAAAAAGGTCTTAACCCCTCATGCGCAGCAACCGCCATTGGTGGATATGTGGGTGGCACTATCGCCACTTCTGGGTGCAAGAACCAATATCTTCGCAGCAACCACAGCCATGACACTGGACGCACCACTCTTAGGACAAGGCACGGGTAACTTTGCTTGGGTTTACCCAAGCTTTAGCAACCGCTACCCTGACTTCAGGGATGCTTTAAGCAGCACCCGAACCTTTACCACCAACCCACATAATGTTGTACTGCAAATCGCGTCACAAAACGGTATTCCTGCCATGCTTATTTTTATGGGCTTGCTTCTATTGTTGTGGTGGAAGCTGGCAAGCCACCTATGGCACACATTCGATGGCTATGTGCTAGCTGGGCTTGCTGCTGTTTCCGCTGCAATCTTTGATGCTATGTTCAACCATGTGTTTTTCAATCCTGCCAGTATGTTTGTGTTTGCCTTATTAGGCGGAAGCTGGTGGGGCTATATCTCCAGGCCTGTACAAACAGATATGATAAGCATCAATGGAAAACACGCGGCATTCGTTGCATGTGTTTTTGCCGTTGTGCTTAGCATTTGGCCTATACGCTGGGTGGTCTCTGAATGGTATGCGGGTCAAGCCATGGCACATGCTCAGTATCCAGCCCTTGAAAAGGCATTCTATCAAAAAGCATATGCTTGGGATAAAGAAAACTTCCGTGCTGTATTTGGCATTGGTCAGATTGCCTACAAAGAAAAAAGATACACTGATGCCATTCTCTACTTTGAAGCCTTTCAACGCTTTTATCCTTATAATCCACCTGCACAAAATATGTTGGGAGCTGCATACATGATGGCAGGTCAATATGATAAAGCCGTTGATACTTTTAAGCTGGCATTGGCAACCTACCCAGGCTTTGAAATGGCCGCACAAAACTTGTATCGGGCGCAAATACTTGCCACACAAAACAAGCAACAAACACCACAGCCATAGCAGCAACACTGGACAGTATGGCTAAGAAGGCTACGCTTAAGGTTTAGCATCAAGGAGGGAAACAATGAAGATAACAATGCCTCAGCGTTTTGCATCCATTGTGTGTGCCGCTTTGATATTAACATCTTGCCAAAGCATCAGCAAAGAAGAGTTGCAAGTTCTTCAAGCAAAGGCAGAGCGAGTGGATCAACTGGAGAAAAAAAACACCCAACTTCAACAAGAACGCACATCTTTAGTCAAATCTGTGCAACAGTTAAATGAGCAGCTTGCGCAAGAAGTTCAAGACAAACAATTGCTTATCGAACAAAGTACACAAACGGGTGTCATTAAAGTGACCATGCCCCAAGATATTTTGTTTCCAAGCGGATCATTTAAGATCGACCAGGAAAATGCCGCAGACATATTGCGTAAAGTTGTGACAAGCTTAGATGGAAAAAACAAACTTCGCATTGTTGGGCATACCGACAACCTTCCTGTATCTAAAAAATGGCGGGATAAATTTTCAGACAATTGGGACTTGTCAGCAAGGCGTGCTGGTGAAGTTGCTCGTTTCCTGATTTGGGGAACAGGCTTTCCCGCTGAGAACATAGAGGTTGTAGGCAGGGCGGATGTTGAGCCTGTTGCCAGCAATGATACACCTAAAGGAAGAGCTCAAAACCGCCGAATTGAACTATTTATCGAAAAATAACCCATCTTTATGCAAAATGTGAATAATCAGCCCCTTACTATCAAGGCAGCCTCTTTCAGTTTACTAGCTGCCTTACTGGTATATCCCTTCACCATTGCAGGCACCAACCTATTTCTTGCGCTACTGTTGATAACATCATTATTTTCCCTGGATCTGATGAAATATGGCTGGTCAATATGCTGGCATCATTACAAACCGATAACTATTGGCATTTTACTCATTATTGGCTTTAACTTTATCGGCTCACTTTGGGGGCCTATCAATGACCTTGCCTTCCACAAAATGGGAAAACAAATCAATTGGCTTCTGATTCCTATTATCATTGGTTTGGTTTATTTCAAGCCTAGTCTACGCAAGCATGCCTTTATATGGTTATCCATGGGTATGTTTCTCCATTTGATTGTATGCACACTGCAATACCAAGGTCTTTTATCTATTCAAGGCTTGGGTAGCCACAAGGATGATGCTACAGGGTTTGTGGGTCATTTGTCCTTTGGCTTCATTTATGGCATTTGGGCTGGCGCATTACTTGTTGCAGCACAATCCATGACCACGATATGGCGATATATATGTTATGCCCTTGCCCTGTATGCTGTGGTCACTATTTTTATGGCACAAGGTCGAAGCGGTTATATCACTACTTTTGCCTGCCTTACCCTGGTTGTGTTTAAGGTCTTATATCCAGGCAAGTGGAAACATAAACTGATAGCCTTGGGCGTAGTGATTACCGCTTTATCCCTTTTTATTGCAACCCACCCTTCGACCCAGAATAAACTCAAAGATACGGTTGCGGGTGTACATGCCGTTATTGATGGCAACTGGCACAGTGCTGACTTGCGTCTAAAGATATGGGTTGTTAGCTGGGAAATATGGAAAGAAAACCCTTGGTTTGGTGTGGGTACATCTGGATACCCTGATGCTGCAAGAAAGGCTTTAGCACAAGGCTTAAAGGGTGACTTGGAAATAAGAAGTGATGAAGAGTTTGTATTTTATGGTCACCCTCATCATGAGTTTTTGTTTGCTTTATCTCGTTGGGGGCCTTTGGGGCTGCTGGCTTTAACCTTTTTATGCTTTCACTGGATTCGCACAGGATGGAGAAAAGACTGGGAGCACGACACCATGAATGCATATTTGGTGACTGCAAGTGGCATTAGTGTTGTACTTCATGGTTTAACGGAGCCTAGTCTGAATACTCGCCTTGAAACAGTCTTTGCGATTATCGTACTCGCTTTTGGTCTAAGCCAAAATAAGGCTCAAAAACAAACATGAATATCCTCATCGTTCGCAATGATAAAATTGGTGATTTTATCACCGCCCTACCCGCTTGTTATATCTTGAAGCAACACATGCCTGATTGCAGAATCACGGTATTGATTTCTCCCATCAATCAAAGCATCGCTGAGGCTTGCGACTTTATTGATGATGTGATCGTTGATACTGGGCAAAGCACCACCCAACTCGCCAAAACACTCAAGCAGCATCAATTTGACCTATCCTTTACCCTATTCTCCAACACACGCGTTGCTATCGCGCAATGGCTTGCTCGCATTCCCAAACGCATAGCACCAGCCACCAAAATTGCCCAAGTCTTTTACAACCAACGAGTTATTCAACGCCGCTCACAAGTAAAGATGGCTGAGTTTGAGTATAATATGGCTTTAATCCAAAGCATGTTTCCTGATATAAGCACTGATTATCGCCAACCTTTGCTTCAATTGAAACCCAACAATATACTTAGAGAGCAAGATAAAAAGGTTATCGCCTTTCACCCAGGTTTTGGCGGCTCATCCGATGCCAATTGGACGGTGAATGAATACATTGAACTGGCAAAAAGCATAGAAGACATCCCAAATATCCAAATCATCTTCTCGTTTGGACCAGGCGATGAAGCCTTTTTAGAAGAATTTGAAAACAATAAAGGCAAGCTCAATGCGCAAATCTATGTTTCCAAAACAAGTGTTGCCGACTTTGCAGCCTTGATTGCATCATTTTCGCTATTTATCAGCACATCCACAGGCACATTCCACCTTGCCTCCGCCGTGGGCACACCCACCATGACCTTTTTTGCAGATTCGCTGTTTGCATCCAGCAAACGCTGGAAAGGCATTGGCAATGAAAGCCTGCAACACAATTATATGCTGCCGCAAGATATAAAAGCACGACAAGCCATGTTTGCAACAGTCAAAAACGACCTCAAAAAGCTAGCGCAAAACCTTACGGCTTAGGGTTGTTTTTCTCATGCAGTTTTAAGTATTTCACCGTTGTGCCCAAACCATGAAAAAAAGCAATGACAAAACCTTCAAACCCACAAAATATGCCTTTGCGAAAAAAGTAGCTCTTGATAAAGGCAAATAATCCTCGCCCTACCCCTGCAACGATTGAAACATGCTTCTTACCCTGCATATCATTGGCATAAATCTCTGAGTAACTCTGGATTTTTACCAAGAAATCCGCCACAGAATCAAATGAGTAATGTTCAATCGGCGCGCCTAACTTCTCAACCTTCAAACCTTTGGTTTCAACTTTCTCATGCACCTTGGCATGAGAAAAATTGGTTTGCGTGCGGTTATACAAACGCACAATATATTCAGGATACCAACCACAACATTGGATGAGTTTACCCCGGTAATAATTATCCCGTCGCACTTGGTAACATGTTTGTTTGTCCAGGTTGATATGTTGCAGTTCTTTTGCCAATTCGGCAGACACCACTTCATCCGCATCCAAAGAAAAAATCCAATCATGACTGGCAAGCGCTGACGCGTGTTTCTTGGTTTCACCAAAACCAAAAAACTCACCTTCAAACACTTTCACATTGGCAAATCTAGCTGCGATTTCTAATGTGCTGTCCGTTGAACCATTATCGTAAATGATGACCTCAGAAAAACTGCTCAATGAAGCCAAGCATTGCTCAAGCTTGCGTTCGGCATTTTTGGTAATCATCACCACCGATATATCAGGCATCAGCCACCTCCTTTAATGTTTGCACCAGCCGTTGCACATGTTTATCGGCATTAAACTTATCCTGCACCACTGCCAATGCTTTATCGGCATAGCTTTTGGCGGTTTCAGGGGATTGATACAACGCATATAGCGCATCAAACAAGCTCTGCGCATTGGTGGACTCAAACAATAAACCTGTTTCTTGGTGGCTTATAATTTCTGGCACACCGCCTCGATTACTACCAATCACGGGCACACCCACACTCATGGCTTCAATCAACACCAAGCCAAAGGTCTCTTCAATGGTTGGCAATATCAACACATCACAAGCTTGCATCAATTCTCTAGGTTTATCCACAAAGCCTGTAAATATCATGTGTTGCTCAAGCCCTGCATCAACTACTTTTTGCTTCAAACTTTCAAGATAGCTTTCCTGCATGGGGTGCCCAACAATCAAGGCTTTGAACGGCAAGCCCTTATCTTTAGCAATTTTGAGCGCATCCAATAAAAACTCATGACCTTTGGCATAATCAATGCGCCCAACAAGGGCAATCAGAAAATGCGAACCACCTGCATCATACTGCATTCTTCGTTGCTGAATCACTTGTTTATCTGCTTGTTTTGCAGGTGAAACACCTAAATAGTTCACGGAAATAAC
>Ga0256839_1003777_pt1 | contig 15326 bp, 13 predicted proteins | sample 354166metaG_FD_185968 | JGI IMG/M metagenome (GOLD analysis project Ga0256839, IMG submission 185968) | Hydrothermal vent microbial communities from Mid Atlantic Ridge, Atlantic Ocean - 354-166 | ecosystem: Environmental > Aquatic > Marine > Hydrothermal vents | place: Atlantic Ocean: Mid... | reverse complement strand
CAACCAACCTCTGGTCTTCGCCGGCGACGGCCGCGAGCGCTCCGAGGACGCCATCATTGCCTTCGCTTGGCGGAAGTTCCTGGAAACCGGCCAGACGAAATGGCTGCCGCGGCTGCCGATGACCAAGGCGGCGGTCCGGGCCATGGATACGGCTACCGCCTTCTGTAAAGGGAAGGGCGTGAAGATCGGCAAGTTCGTTGTCGCCGGCGCGTCCAAGCGGGGGTGGACCACCTGGACCACCGCCGCGGCTGACAAGCGGGTTGTCGCTATCGCTCCCATGGTCATCGACGTGCTCAACCTCGAGCCCTCGATGATCCACCACTACCGCGCTTACGGCTTCTGGGCTCCGGCCATCGCCGACTACGAGAACGAGGGCATCATGGACTGGGTGGGTACGGAACGGCTCCGCACCCTGCTCCGGCAGGTGGACCCTTACGAGTTTCGCGAACGGTTTACCATGCCCAAGTACCTGATCAACTCCTCCGGCGACCAGTTCTTCCTGCCCGACTCCTCGCGCTTCTATTTCAAGGACTTGCCGGGCGAGAAGCTCCTCCGGTACGTGCCGAACACCGGCCACTCCCTCGATGGGGGCGAGCAGGTAGTGGAGAGCTTCGCCGCCTGGATGGGCCTGGTGCTCGAGAACCGGTCGCGACCGCGGCTCGACTGGGAGTTCCCGCCCGAGGGGGGCATCGTTGCCCGGGCGGACGCCGCCCCGAAGCGGGTCCGGCTCTGGCAAGCCCACAACCCCAAGGCCCGCGACTTCCGGGTGGACGTGCTCGGCAAGGTGTGGAAAGCCTCCACCATCGAGGCCGGCCCCGGTGGAGCCTACCGGGCCGAAACGCCCAAACCGGACTCGGGTTGGCGGGCCTACTTCCTGGAGTTCACCTTCGGCGACGGCAAGTTCCCGTTGATCGTGACCACGCCGGTGCGCGTCGTTCCGGACACGCTCCCCTATCCGGCTCCGAAGCCGGCTGCCGCCAAAGCCGCGGCCGCGACCGCGCTTGCGGGCGTTCCGGTCTACGCCGCAGCCGAATAACGCGGCCTCCGCCGGCCCGACTCAGCGCCCGAAGTGCTTGTCGGCGAAGGCCAGATACTGCTCCCAGTCGTAGACCGTGAGGTCGTGCTTGCCGCTGCGGATGTGGTAGCCGATGGTTCCCATCACCGGATGGTTCACCGGCGGCATCTCTTTCACCGGCAGGCCCTCGGTTCCGAGCAGCTTGTAGACCGGATCGGCGTGGAGCGCCGAGAGGAACTCGCCCCGCGGGTCCGCCCACAGATCCTCGGCCGCGCTGGCCACGTAGACCGGCCGCGGCGCGATCAACGCGATCAGCTCGTGCTGATCCACCGGGAGCGCATCTTCGTTGTCGTTGTACTGGTTGAAGTTGTCGCAGAACCAGTGCGGGAACGACGTGTTGATGATCTTCACCGTCTCGCCGAAGCGCCGCCGGCTCAAGGCCGCCCCGCCGCAGCCGGAGTCGTTCGAGATCACGATGGCGAAGCGCTCGTCCGTCGCCCCGGCCCAGAGCGCCGTCTTGCCGAGCCGCGAGTGCCCCAGCACGGCGACGCGCCTGGCGTCGATGTCGGGGGCTTTCTCCAAGTAGTCCAGAATCCGGCTCAGGCCCCACGCCCAGGCGCCGATCGATCCCCACTCGCCGGGGGCGGGTTTCGTCTGCCCGGGCTTGTAGAAGAGCGGATGCACCCCGTTCTGGAAACCGTCGTCGTAGTCCGGATCGATGTCGCCGTAGTAGGCCGTCACCAAGGCGTAGCCGCGCGCCAGGATCTTTTCCACCGGCCAGCGGCTGGTTGCCGCTCCCCGGGCCTTCTCCGTGGCCCGGTTGTTGACGACGGTGCCGTCCTTCCGCGGGCGCATCCAACTCTTGGAAAGCGTGATGCCCGGGTCCGGGTGGATCGAGTGGTTGCCCTGGAAGTTCAGTCCGGTGAACGCCGGAACGGGTTTCTTCGCGTCCGCCGGCAGGTAGATGAGCACGCTCATTTGCGGCCCGTCCCGCCGCCCGTCGAACAGCACCGTGATCTCTTTGCGGATCGCCTTGCCTCCCAGCGCCCGTTCGTCCACCGAGGCCGTCTCGAAGCGCATGGAGGGCAGAGGCGCCGGGCTCTTGCCGTAGACGTGCTCCTCGAACAGCCCCAGCAGCTCCGGACGCCGCTTCTCCCGCCACGTCCGGGCGTCCTCGACCCGCGTGCCGTCCTGGCAGATCAGCGGGTCGGGTAGCGTGTATTCCGGAACCTTGGACTCGTCGTAGTTGACGTCCCGGCGCTGGGCGAAAACCAGCGCCGGAGCCAGCAGCAGCAGAGCAATACCGCGCTTCATGCCCTGCATGTTACCGCACCGGCCTCCGAGGGAACGCCCGGCGACCGCCCGGGGGATTGTTGGTTTGTGGGTGGTCCGCTCTCATTCCCGCGAGGACGGACCGCACGCAGCGGCGCGCTGGAGACATCCGGCGGGTGAGATAGACTGGGGGCGTGGTCAGCCGGAGCTGGGCCTTGGCCTTTGGAATCGCCTCTCTCACTGCGACTGCGGGGCTCGCCGCGGATTCCAGCGTGCCCTCCTCGGGGGCCGGCCCGTCCGCGGTGTCCGAGTTCCTCGTCGTCTTCGTCGTGGTGTTGTTGGCGGCGAAAGCCGGCGGCGAGCTGTTCGAGCGCTGGGGCCAGCCGGCGGTCCTGGGAGAGCTGGTCTTCGGAATCCTTCTCGGCAACCTGCACCTGGCGGGCGTGAGCGCCGCCGCCGGGCTGGCGGACAACGCCTACCTGGAACTGGCGGCCGAGATCGGCGTGATCTTGCTGCTGTTCGAGGTTGGATTGGAATCGGATCTGGGCGCGCTGCTGGCGGTGGGCCGCTCGGCGGTCGCGGTGGCCACCCTCGGAGTGATCGCCCCGGTGGCGCTGGGCTATGGCGTGACGGCCCTGCTGCTGCCGCACAGCCCCTGGTACGTGAACCTCTTCGCCGGGGCCACCCTGGCGGCCACCAGCGTGGGCATCACCGCCCGGGTCCTCAAGGATCTGGGCAAGACCGCCTCCGGAGAGGGGCGCATCATCCTCGGGGCGGCCGTCGTCGATGACGTCCTCGGACTCGTGCTGCTGGCGATCGTTACCGGATTGACGGTGTCGGTCTCCACGGGCGGCGAGGGACTCCAGGCCGGCGCTCTGGCGTGGATCGTCGCCAAAGCGATCCTGTTCCTGGTGGCCGCGGTGGCCGGGGGCAAGTGGGTGGCGGGGACGATCCTGCGCGCAGGGACGCGGGCCCAGGTAGGCGGCATGGCGATCGTGCTGAGCGTCTCCTATTGTTTCGGGCTCGCCGCTGCGGCCGACGCCGTGGGATTGGCGCCCATCGTCGGCGCGTTCGCCGCCGGCCTCGTCCTCAACGAATCGCACTTCGCCGGCTATACCCGCATGTGCGCCCGGGACTTCCGCGAGATCGTGCGCCCGCTGACCATGCTCTTCACCCCGGTCTTCTTCGCTCACATGGGGATGCGCGTGGATCTGGCTTCGTTCGCTTCCGGCCGCGTGCTGTTGCTGGCGGCGGCTCTCAGCCTGGCCGCGGTGGCCGGCAAGCAGATCTGCATGCTCGGCGTCTTCGAGAAGGGCCTGAACCGGCTGGCGATCGGCCTTGGCATGATCCCCCGGGGAGAAGTGGGCCTCATCTTCGCCGGCATCGGCGCCAGCCTGGCGGTCGATGGCCGGCCTGTCTTCTCGGCCGGACTGTTCTCGGCGATGGTGCTCATGGTCATGGTCACCACCCTGGTGACGCCGCCGCTGCTGAAGCTCGCTTTCGCGAAGCCGGAGGCGGAGCCGGCGGAAGCCCCTGTGAAAGGCGGCAAGGAAGCGGGAATCCCGGACCGGAAGAGCTGACGGCTCCCCGGCGTCAGGGCAGCGCGACGCGCTTGATCGAGAGGGCTTTGCCCGTCGCTTCGTCGGCGCCGACCACCACGGCATGGAGCTGCACGTTGCGCTTGGCCGCCTCCATGCGGGAGGGCAGCGCGGTGAGGAAGCGGTGCAACACGGCCTGCTGCTTGACGCCGATGATCGAGTCGTACGGGCCGGTCATCCCCACGTCGGTCTGATACGCGGTGCCCTGCTCGAGGATCCGCGTGTCCGCCGTGGGCACGTGGGTGTGGGTTCCCAAGACCGCCGTGACCCGCCCGTCCAGGTGCCAGCCCATGGCCATCTTCTCGCTGGTCACCTCGGCGTGGAAATCCACCAGCCGGATCTTGATCTCCGGGTCGAGCTGCTCGAGAATCGCGTCGGCGGTGCGGAACGGGCAATCCGTGTTGGGCATGTAGGTGCGCCCCTGCAGATTGATCACCGCGCAGCGGACCCGGTTGCGGCCCTCGGCGATGAAGACGCCGCGCCCGGGAGCGCCGTCCGGATAGTTGGCCGGGCGCAGAAGCTCGGGTTTGGAATCCAGGTAGCCGTAGATCTCGCGCTTGTCCCAGATGTGGTTGCCCGACGTCATCACGTCGATGCCCGCCGCGAAGAGCTCTTCGGCCACCGCCGGCGTCACGCCAAAGCCGCCGGCGGCGTTCTCGCAATTGGCCACCACCAGGTGGATCTCCTCCTCGGCGACGATCTGTTCGAGATGCTCGTAGACCATCCGCCGGCCCGGCGAGGCGAAGATATCTCCGATGAAAAGAAGGTTCATGTCCGGTTCGGGGCCGCCAGGGAACCCGCAGCGGCAGGGTACAGGATAGCGCACCAGCCCGGCGGCTTGCTTTCGCCGTCCGGAGCCGGGCTTCCTCACCAGGGAGGGAAGAATGGAGCGCACCACTTGGCCGTGCCGACCTCCATGACTGACCCCCTTTCGGAAACGGGGTCGGCCCACAGAGCGTCTTCAGGCTTCTCCTGGTAGCCGCGAAGGCCGGAGCTTGCTCACCAACGCGAACTGCTTAGCGGGCCTGTCATTGTCTTGGTGATGGATCAGTTAACTGAGAGGTCCAACACCTGCTTCGCAGACACGCTCCTTCTTCTTCCATCATAGCCGAACCCGTTCGCGTAGCAGCGGCTTTCGCGGGTTACTCAGTGCCCTTTCAGGACCTCGGCGAGCTCTTTCTCTGGAATCGCCCCTTCGCGGATGATCCGCCACCACGGCTCGGTGACGTCCACGGTGGTCGCCCCGGCGCCGACGCACAGCCCCCCGTCGAGCACCAGATCCACCCGCCCGTCCATCACGCCGAAGACCTCGATCCCGCTGCGGCAGGTGGGTTGCCCAGAGATGTTGGCGCTGGTGCAGATTAGAGGCTGCTCCAGAATCTCCAGCAGCCGGTTGGCTAGTCTCGATTTCGATTGCCGCAGCGCCAGCCGGCCCGTGTTCCCCGTCACCTTCAGCGGGACCTTGGCCGAAGCCGGGACGATCAGCGTCAGGGGGCCGGGCCAGTAATGCCGCGCCAGCAGATAGAAGCGGGGCGGCAGCTCCGCCGCCAGCTCCTCGGCCATCAGCAGGTCGGCCACCAGCAGCGGCAGGCTGCGGTTCGGTTCGCGTCCCTTGGCCTGGAAGACCTTGGCCACGGCGTTCAGGTTGAGCGGGTCGGCCACCAAGGCATAGAGCGCATCGGTGGGGATGGCGATCACCCGGCCCTGCCTCACCATCTCGGCGGCGCGGGCTACCACCTCTTCGGAGGGGTTCTCCTGGTCTACCTCGATAAGATCCGTGGCCACAGGTCTATAGCTAAGTGCTGTCCTAATCGAAATTTTATCGGGGCCCGATGGCTTCAGCCACCCGAATCGCCAACTCGTAACGCCCGAAAGGCGCGCTGATCTGCACTCCCTGGACCATAGGGCGGACCTGGCGGACCATCTCCCGGGCGATGGCCACCCCCTCGGCCCGGGCCGCGTCGCCGCTTCCCGCCTTCCGCATCCGCTCGAGAAACGCCTCCGGAACGGGCACGCGCAGTTCGTTCACCATGAACTCGGCGTTGCGGTAGCTCGTCAGCGGCCAGATACCGGCGATCAGCGGGAGCCGGAAGCCCTCGATCCGCCGCAGGAAGTTCTCGAGCAGCTTGACGTCGAAGACCGGCTGCGTCACCACGTACTCGGCGCCCGCCTTGACCTTCTGTTCGAAACGCTCGACCTCTTCGTCCAGGTTGAGCGCCCCCGGATTGGCCCCGACGCCGATCAGCAGCGAGGTCTGCGAACCGATGGGGTTGCCGCCGATGTCGAGCCCCTGGTTCAGGTTGTTGACGATGTTCACCAGCCCGATGGAATCCACGTCGAAGACCGCCGTAGCCCCGGGGTAGGCGCCCATCCGCGGCGGGTCGCCGGTAATGCAGATCAGGTTCCGGATGCCGAGGGCCTGGGCCCCTAGCAGCTCGGACTGGATGCCGAGGATGTTACGGTCCCGGCAGCAGAAGTGCAGCACGGCCTCGATGCCCGCTTGCTCCTGGATCAGCCTGCAGGTGACCTGGGCGCTCATCCGGGCGCTCGCCCGGGGACCGTCGGGAACGTTGATGCAGTCGATGCCGTGCTCGGCGCACATCCGGGCCCCGGCGATCTCTTTGGAGGCGTCCGTGCCCCGGGGCGGCAGGATCTCCACGAAGGCCACGAACTTGCCCGCCGCCAGTTTCGCCCCCAGCCGGGACTTCTCGGCGACGGGAACCTTCGGCAGCGCCTTGGCCTTCGCTTCCTCTTCCTTGATCTCCACTTCCACCGGCCGGTGCGCCGGCTGCAGGCTGCGGACCTCGGAGACGATCTCGCGAATGTGCGCCGGGGTGGTGCCGCAGCAGCCGCCGATGATCTTCACTCCGGCCCACAACAGCCGCCGGGCGTACTGGCTCATGTACTCGGGCGAGCACAGGTACATGTTGCGGCCTTCCACCCGCACCGGGACGCCGGCGTTCGGCATCGCGCTCAGGGGTTTAGCGGCGGCCTTCACCATCTTCTCGATGGTCTCGAGCATCACCTTCGGCCCCACCGAGCAGTTGCAGCCAATCACGTCGGCCGGCATCCGGTTCAGCGCCCGGGTGAAGTCCTCCGTGCTCATGCCCGTGGGCAAGCGACCGTAGTCGTCGATGGTTACCTCGGCGACGATCAGCAGATCCTCTCCGGCGGCTTCCCGGGCGGCCTCCACCGCCGCCCTGAGCTCGACGATGTCGCTGAAGGTCTCCAGGATCAGCAGATCGACGCCCGCCTCCACCAGCGCCCTGGCCTGCTCGCCGAAGATCTCCTTGGCCTCGGCCACCGAGATCGTCCCCAGCGGCTCCACCCGGGCGCCCAGCGGGCCGATCGAGCCGGCGACGAAGGCCTTCTCGCCCGCCGCTTCCCGCGCCAGCTTCACGCCGGCCTGGTTGATGGCCACCGTCTTGTCGGCCAGCCCGTAGCCGGCCAGCCGGGCCCGGTTCGCCCCGTAGGTGTTCGTCTCGAGGATCTCGGCCCCGGCCTTGACGTACTCCTCGTGGATGCCCTTCACCAGCGACGGCTGCACCAGGTTCAGCTCGTCGTAGCAGCGGTTGATGAAAACGCCTTTGGAGTAGAGCATCGTGCCCATCGCCCCGTCGGCGACGATCACGCGCTCGCGCAACCGCTCGCGGAACTCCTTGGCGCGGTTGTGGGAATTGCTGCCTGGCATGCGGTTTCTCACCTCTGGCACCCGGGACAATAATATGTCGAACGGCCTGCCTGCACAATGCGGCGGATGGGCCGGCGGCAGGCGGGACAGGGCAGTCCCTCGCGGCCATAGACGGCGACGGGGAACGTCTCGGCGGAATCGTAGCGGCCCGGGCCCCGGTAAGCGTTACACGCCGATTGTACTGCAAGCTCCAGTACCGCGACAATGGCCTGGCGCAGCCGCTTCAAACGCTTCTCCCCCAAGCGGTTCGCCGGCCGCCGGGGGTGGATCCCGGCCCGGTGGAGGGCCTCGGCGGCGTAGATGTTGCCCAGCCCGGCGATCTTGCTCTGGTCCAGCAGGAACAACTTCACGGCCTGCCGGGACCGGCGCGCCACCGCCGTCAAGTACTCCGCCGTGAAGGCCGGCGACAGCGGCTCCGGCCCCAGCGACGCCGAGAGCGACTCGAGTTCCGCCTCCGACAACAGCTCGATCCGGCCCAGCGCCCGCGGATCGTCGAAGACCAGCCTGCGGCCGCCTGCGAGCTCGAACCAAGCCCGGGCCGTGCCGGGCAGCCCCGCGCCGTCCGCCCGCACGTAGAGGTTTCCCGTCATCTTCAGATGCACCCGGAGTACGCTGTCGCGCCCCAGGCGGATCAGGACGTTCTTGCCGCGGCGCTCGACGTCCGCGATCCGGCGGTTCCGCAACCGCTTCTCCAGCCCCGGCTCGGCCGCCCGCAACAGCCGCGCCCGCCGGATCCGGGCCCCCAGCAGGTCCCGCCGCAGCTTCCGGCACACGGCCTCGACTTCGGGGAGTTCCGGCATCAGTAGACGACCAGCTCCACCGGAGCGCCCACGCCGCAGCCGATGCGCTTCGCCGCCGAATCCTGGTTGCAGGCCACCTCCAGGTAGCCGGAGCTGCCCGGCACCACGACGAACTCTCCCGGCGGCGCTTCGCCGTAGGTGGTCACCAGCTTGTTCACCGGCTGGATTCCGGCGGTCATCTCGAAGGGGCGCTCGCGGAGTTCGGGGAACTCCTCGCTCCGGAAGTTGGTGATCAGGTTGCCGAAACGGTCGATCTTCAGCACCGTCCCGGACCAGAAGCGCTTTCCGGTGCGCACCGGCTCGCCGAAGCTCGACCGCAAAGGGTCCCTGATGAGGCGGCCGAACTTAGAAGGCGGAATCCCGCTGCGCAGGTGCGCCGCCACCGGCGCGAAGATGTCCCGCCCGTGGAAGGTGTTGCTGATCTCCGGCAGGAAATACTTGCGGGCCGTGATGTGCCGGGCCTTGAACTTCTCCCGCGCCATGACGATCGAGAGCACGCCGTTGTCCGGGGCGATGAAGAACTGTCCGGCGGCCTCGACCAGAATCGGCCGCCGCGCCGTACCCACGCCGGGATCCACCACCACCACGTGGACGGTCCGCTTGGGGAAATAGGGGTAGGCCTGGGAGATGACGAACGCCGCCTCGGGGATCTGAAAGGGCGTGATCTCGTGGCAGATATCGACAATCTGCGCCGTGGGCAGGATGTTCAGGATCACCCCCTTCATCGTGCCCACGAAGTGGTCGGAATCGCCGAAGTCAGTGGTGAGCGTGATGATCGGTTTGGACATGGACTGTTAGAATCGAAGTAGAATTCCACCCGCACCCGGCCGGTGGGCGGCCGGAGAGAGGGCTCGTGCAGCGTTACTACTTCGACCATAATGCCACTACTCCCGTCTCCGAGGAGGTGCTGAACCTCTACACGGCCCTGCTGCGCGACGACTTCGGCAACGCCTCCAGCATCCATTGGTTCGGACAAGAGGCCCGCAGCCGCCTGGAGCGCGCCCGCGAACAGGTGGCCTGGATGCTGGCCGTGGATCCGAAGGAGGTCTTCTTCACCAGCGGCGGCACCGAGTCGAACAATCATGGGGTGCTGGGGCCCGTGCGCTGCGTGGGCGTCACCGGGCGGCACGTCATCACCACCCAGATCGAGCACCCGGCGGTGATGCGCGCCGTGGGCCAGCTCGAACGGGAAGGCGCCACCGCCACTTACCTGCCTGTCGGCGGCTCCGGAGCCGTGGATCCCGACGACGTGCGGCGGGCGCTGCGGCCCGAGACGGCGCTGATCGCCATCATGCACGTCAACAACGAGACCGGCGTCATCCAGCCCGTCGAGGAGATCGCCGCCATCGCCAGGGAGGCGGAAGTGCCGTTTCACGTGGACGGCGTCCAGGCGCCGGGACGGCTGCTGCTCGACCCCTCCGGCCCGCCGGGGGACTATTACGCCATCAGCGGCCACAAGTTCTACGCCCCGAAGGGGATCGGGGCGCTGTGGGTCCGCGCGGGCGCCCCGTTCGAGTCCGCCCTCTACGGCGGCTCCCAGGAGCGGCAGCGCCGGCCCGGCACCCAGAACGTGCCCGCGGCCGCCGCCATGGGGGAAGCCGCGCGCTGGGTGCGCAAGCACGCCCGCGAGGAGATCGCCCGCCTCGCGGCCCTGCGCGACCGCCTGGAACAGGCTATCCTCGACCGCGTCCCCGGCTCCGCGGTGAACGGGACCGGCCCCCGCGTGGCCAACACCACCAACATCCGCTTCGACGGCATCGGCGGGGAAGCGCTGCTCATCGCCCTGGATCTGAAGGGCTTCGCCGTGGCTACCGGCGCCGCCTGCTCGTCGGGAGCCACCGAAGCCTCCCACGTGCTGCGGGCCATGGGGCTCAGCAGGGAACAGGCCCGTTCCAGCATCCGCTTCTCCCTGGGCCGGGCCAACGACGCCGCCCAGGTGGACGCCCTGGCCGAGGCGGTGGCGGCCGCCGTGGAACACCTGCGCAAGGTAGCGCCGGTCGGCCGCTGATGAGGAACCAGCCATGGCCGAGGACCTCATCGCCGTCGCCATGTCCGGGGGAGTGGACTCTTCCACCGCCGCGGCGTTGTTGCTGGAATCCGGCAATAATATTGTCGGCATGACAATGCAACTCTGGAATCAGCGGCGATTCCCGGATCTGCAGACCGGCGCCCGCAGCGGACGATGCTGCTCCCTCGACGACGTCTACGACGCCCGGGCCGTCGCGTCGCACATCGGCATCCCCTTCTATGTCATCAACTTGGAAGAGGAGTTCGAAGAGAAGGTGGTGGCGCCGTTCGTCGAAGAGTACCTTCACGGCCGGACACCCATTCCCTGCGCCTTGTGCAACAGTGTTGTCAAATTCGACAGGTTTCTTACGCTCGCCGCGGGTATCGGCGCCTCCCGCGTCGCCACGGGCCACTACGCCCGCATCGACCAGGATCCGGCGACCGGCCGCTGGCGGCTCCGCCGTGGGGTGGATCCGGCCAAGGACCAGAGCTATTTCCTCTTCGGCCTCACCCAGGAGCAGCTCAGCCGCACGCTGTTCCCCCTCGGCGGCATGTCCAAGGAGGAGGTTCGAGCCCACGCCCGCCGTCTGGGCATTCCCGTTGCGGAAAAGGCCGAGAGCCAGGAGATCTGCTTCGTGCCCAACGGCGACTACACGGCCTTCATCGACGCCTGGCTGGGTGAGCGCGGCGGGAGCCCTCCCGAGGCGAAAGGCGAGGTGGTGGACACCCGGGGCCGGGTCCTCGGCGAGCACGCCGGCGTGCACCGCTTCACCGTCGGGCAGAGGAAAGGGCTCGGGGTGGCGGTCGGCGAGCCCCTCTACGTGATCCGGACCGAGCCGGAGACCCGGCGGGTCGTCGTCGGCCGGGCCGAGGAGCTGTTGCGCAGCGATTTGACCGCCCGGGAGGTGAACTGGGTCTCGATCCCGCCCATCCAGGAGCCGGTCCGCGCGCAGGTGCGGATCCGCCACCAGCACCAGGCGGCGCCAGCGACGCTGATTCCCGCCTCCGATCCGGCCCGCGTGGAGGTCCGCTTCGACGAGCCCCAGCGGGCGGTCACGCCCGGGCAGGCTGCGGTCTTCTACGACGGGGATCTGGTCCTTGGAGGCGGCTGGATCGAGTGAAGCGCGTCCGGCGGCCCGGCTTGCCGGCAGGGCCGGACGCCGATGGCGCATAATGCTTTCGTGAAAGAGCGCTTGCGGCAATGGCTGTCGCCGCCCCGGCCCTTCGTGCTGAACCCCGCCGAGGAGATCGGCGCGCCGCTCGGCCGCTGGAACCTCTACGTGGGCGGCGCCGGATGCCGCCCGGAGGGCTTTGTGAACCTCGACATCCGGCACGCGCCCGGCGTCGATGTCGTCGCCGACGCCCACCGCCTGCCGTTTCCCCAGGGCACGTTCCGGCGCGTGGAGTGCGACGCGGTACTGGAGCACGTCGCCGATCCCGAAGGGGTGGTCCGGGAACTGGAGCGGGTCACCGAACCGGGCGGCTTCGTTCACGTCGTTGTCCCGTTCTGCCACCCGTTCCACCGCTATCCCGAAGACTACCGCCGCCTCACTCCCGACGGGCTGCGGCTACTGGCGGGCGAGATGGAAATCGTCGCCGAGGGCTGGCGGACCGGGCCGGCGGCCACCTGGCTCGTGGTGACGCTCGAGTTCGTAAAGCTGCTGTTGCCGTGGCGCTGGTGGCGGATCCTGGCCCACGGCCTCCTCGGCTGGCTGCTGTTTCCCGTCCGCTACCTGGACCGCGTACTGCTCCGCTCTCTCCACGCCGGCCGCATCGGGAATCACTGCTACGCCTGGTTCCGGAAACCGGAGACCGCAGGAAAGTCGGATGCCTTGCCCGGCCCCGGCTCCGCCGTCTGAAGGCGCCTGCCGGGCTCCCGCAGCGGTGAGGGCTAGCTCTGGCCCGTCCCCACCGGGGTGGCGGCGATGATCTCCCCGAGGATCGAGTCCGGCGTCCGGCCGTCGGCGTGGGCGTCGAAGTTGAGGATGATCCGGTGGCGCAGCACCGCCGGGGCGAGGTCCCGAATATCGTCCACGCTCAACTGGAGGCGTCCTCGCATCAACGCCAGCGCCCTCCCGCACTCGACCAGCGCCTGGGCGCCCCGGGGCGAGCTGCCGTAGCGGATGTATTTCTTCGCCAGCGGATGCGCCTGCGGGCTGGCCGGCTGGGTGGCCAGCACCAGGTCGATGGCGAACTCCCGCACGTGCCCGGCGACGAGCACCTCCCGGCAGGCCCGGCGCAGCCCCAGAACCTCTTCGCGGTCCATCACCCGCCCGACGGTGATCTCTTCGCGGTGGATGGTGCGGTCCACGATCCGGCCGAGCTCGTCCCGGGACGGGTACTCGACCACGATCTTCATCAGGAACCGGTCCAGTTGCGCCTCGGGCAGCGGGTAGGTGCCCTCCATCTCGATCGGGTTCTGGGTGGCCATCACCAGGAAGGGCTGGTCCAGCGGGTGGCTGCTGGTGCCGCTGGTCACCGTCCGCTCCTGCATCGCCTCAAGCAGGGCGCTCTGGGTCTTCGGCGTGGCGCGGTTGATCTCGTCGGCGAGCACCAGATGGGCGAAGATGGGGCCGGGCTGGAAGCGCAGCGCCTTGCCGCCGCGCTCGTCGGTTTCGATCACCATGCTGCCGATGATGTCGGCGGGCATCAGGTCCGGGGTGAACTGGATGCGGGAGTACTTGAGGTCGAGCACCCGGGCCAGGGTCCTCAGCAGGGTGGTTTTGCCGAGCCCGGGGACGCCCTCCAGCAGGACGTGTCCGCCGGAGAGCAGACAGATCAGGACCCCATCCACGGCGGTCCGCTGGCCGACGATGATCTTTCCGATCTCGTCACGGACCCGGTTGAGCTTGGCGACGGAGTCTTCCAAGCTGATTTCAAGCGCCACAATACCATTCTAGGGAATACAGAAGAAGGCGCACACAGCGCCCCGGGGCGCCGTGTACGCCGCTCGTTTGGCTAACTGAATCAGACGCTGCGCACTTCCGCGGCCCTCTCCCCACAAGTATCGGCGAAGTGGGCGACAATCTCGGACATCTCCTCCAGAGCTGCCCGGGCCTGCGAAACAGAGAACCGACGGGAGACCGAGTAGACCGCCTGCATGATCCGGAAATCGACCCGCAGCATCGTTTCCTCGAGCGAATCTCCACCAACCTGGAGATCCCCGACCTTGTCCAGCAAGCGGTTGACCTTCTCGTAATCCCGCTCCAGCGCCGCATAGATCGTCTCCAGCTCCGTCCCGCTCGCCCGAGCGAGGCGGTCCCGGAGTTCGGCGAACTGGAGTTGGTTCTGCGCCGCGATCTCTTGGCTGAAGTCTCTCACCGTGCGGGTGCTGAGAATGAGCGCACACACGTAGCGGAACCAGTACAGGAACAGCGCCGCCGACACGGTGAGAATGACCACGCTTACGATCATCAGCGCTCCTTTCCTGCGTCTCTCTGAACAGGATTCAGAAAGTCTCACTGATAGGATAAGACAGCCGGCGCCGGAGTTCGACGAATTCGTCCGAATTAAGGTGAAATTCTGGAGAAACTAAGGTGTCCCCCCTAGGCTGTTGGCGCCGTCCCGGCCGAATACCATGTCGCCGGATCCCCCCGCCCCCAGGTACAGTTCGGCGTAGGTCTCCGTGATGTAGTCTGACTCGTCGAAGCCGAGCCGCCGCGCCGTCCGGTCGATCCACTCCGGCTCGCCTTCCAGCTCCATGAAGACGCCGATCGGCGTTTCGTCTACAGTGGCGAGGCCCTTGCCATCCGGGTCGGCGTACTCGGCCCGGTACTTCTCATATCGGAAGATCACCTCGAAACCGAGAGCCCTCAGGATCTCGACGGCCGAGCCGGGCTCGGCGACCCCGACTTCGATCTCCCGGCGAACCTTGTGCCGCCCGCGGCCTGCCGGGCCCTTGTAGGTAAGCAGGCAATCCTTGCCGAAGCGCCGCACCCGCAACAGCTTGCCCGCTTTGGTGAGGCTTCGCTCCGGGGTGTCGAAGAGCGCATTGGCCTCGAACTTCCGGCGGCGCCGCAGTCGGAAGCCCTGCGCCAGCAGCAGGCGGCGGGCGGCGGAGGCGTCCTTCACCGGCAGCTTGATCTCGACCTCCCGCCTCGAAGCCCCGCGGCTCATTCCGATACCATGATTGATGGTAACGCGCCCGTAGCTCAGTTGGATAGAGCGGCTGGCTTCGAACCAGTAGGTCGGGGGTTCGAGTCCCTCCGGGCGCGCCAGCCTCCGAAACTCCCCCGGGGCCGCGAATTCGCTCTACACCGGCGGTGTCCGCCCGGACCACTCCGCTGCCTGCTCGTAAGCATGCGCCAGCGCCAGCACCCGCGTTTCTCCGAGCCGCGGACCGCTGATCTGCAGGCCCACCGGCAGCCCGGAACGGGTGAACCCGCACGGGACCGAAATCGTTGGCAAGTCGTAGAGATTCATCGGGATAGCGTTGCGCAGCAGGATGATGTCCGGAATCTTGCCCTGATCGAGCTCGAGCCGGATCGGCGTCCGCGGCGTGGTGGGCGTAAGGACGAGATCCACGGAGTCGAATACGGCGGCGGTCTCGCGGCGCAATTCCACCATCCGGCGGCGCGCCCGGACGTATTCGGGCATCGAGACGTCGCCGCCCAGCAGGATGTTCCGGAGCGTGAGCGGATGGTAGAGATGCCCCTGCTCACGGATGCGCTTCTCATGATAGGCGTAGGCCTCGGCGATGAGGACGGGAACGTCTTCGGTGGAGGGCAGCTCGACGTCGCGGATCCCGGCGGTCATCTTCTCCAGCCGCCGGATCGCTGCTTCCACTGCCCCGGCGAGCTCGGCGTCGAGATCGTCGAAGAAGAACGGACGGACGACGCCCAGCCGCAGGCGGGAGACGTCCAGCGACAGCGCTTCGGTGTAGTCCGGCGGCCTCCGGCGCACGCTTCCCGGCAGCTCCGGATCGTAGCCGGCGATCGCCTGAA
>Ga0256839_1003776_pt1 | contig 15326 bp, 12 predicted proteins | sample 354166metaG_FD_185968 | JGI IMG/M metagenome (GOLD analysis project Ga0256839, IMG submission 185968) | Hydrothermal vent microbial communities from Mid Atlantic Ridge, Atlantic Ocean - 354-166 | ecosystem: Environmental > Aquatic > Marine > Hydrothermal vents | place: Atlantic Ocean: Mid... | reverse complement strand
GCAGATAAAAGCCGCTCTTCATGCCTGTGAAGCTGCCAATGAAAGTAGGGGTGTCAAACTACCTATTATGGTTTCTGTAACCATTGAGCTAAGTGGATCGATGCTTATAGGTACAGACGCAGCAACTATTGTAACCATATTAGAACCCTTTGACATACTCTCACTTGGGTTTAACTGTGGTACAGGGCCTGACCAAGTCAAAAAACATCTTAAAACCCTTTCTGAACTATGCAAATTCCCTATTTCGGTACATGCCAATGCCGGTTTGCCGAAAAACCGTGGAGGTTACACCTACTACCCTATGGGTCCGGATGAGTTCACGCAAAAACAACTAGAATTTTCGGCATTTGACGGTGTGGCATTTTTGGGTGGGTGCTGCGGTACAACTCCGCAACATATACAGGCACTTAAAAAAGCAGTAGGAGGTATCAAGCCCAAAACTCCAAGTGGTACAATAGCACCGAGTATTGCTTCACTCTTTAATACTACATCTCTTTTTCAAGAGCCTGCCCCGCTACTCATAGGCGAGCGTTCCAATGCAACCGGATCAAAAGCTTTTCGTGAACTTATTCTTGCAGGAGATTATGAAGGCACACTCCAAGTAGGGCAGGCACAGGTACGTGACGGGGCACACTGTCTGGATGCAAACGTAGAGTTTGCAGGGCGTGATGGTGCAAAAGACATGAAGGCTGTTATGGAGCTGTATAATCAAAAAATCCCTTTGCCACTTATGCCAGATGCCACACGTGTACATACCATGGAAGAGGGGCTTAAATGTATAGGTGGAAAGCCTATTATTAACTCTGTAAACCTTGAAGATGGAGAAGAGAAGTTTCATGCTATATGTAAACTGGCTAAAAAATTTGGTACTGCCCTAGTATGTTTAACTATTGATGAAGTAGGTATGGCAAAGACCACAGAGGATAAAGTCGCTCAAGCTGAACGTATGTATGATATGGCAGTAAACATTCACGGTATAGACCCACGTAATCTCATCTTCGATGTGCTTACTTTTACCGTAGGTTCTGGGGACTTGGAATACCGAAACGCAGCCATACAGACACTTGAAGCAATCCGTGAACTCCATAAGCGTCACCCTGAAGTAGGCTCGACACTAGGACTTTCCAATATCTCTTTTGGACTAGATGCTAATGCAAGACGCTATTTAAACTCTGTTTTTTTACACCATTGTCTTCAGGCAGGTTTAACGACAGTTATCATAAATGTAAAGCACATCATACCATTGGCTAAAATGTCAGATGCCGATAGAGAGGTATGTGAAGAGTTACTTTTTAGCCCTAATGATGATTCACTTTTTAAATTTATTGAACATTTTTCTGATGTAACCATAGATGAAGAGGGAGATGATGAAGCTTATTTGGCGATGAACAACGAAGAAAAGATAGCCAAACTTCTACTTGATGGTGATAAAGAGCGTATGATACCGCTAGTAGAAGAGGCACGCCATGAGATACACCCTGATACCATCGTGAATGAGATACTTATAGACGCGATGAAAGTAGTAGGTGAACTCTTTGGAAGCGGGCAGATGCAACTGCCGTTTGTACTACAGTCGGCTGAGACTATGAAGGCAACGGTAGATTATCTAAATCCATATCTCACCAAGCAAGAAAAGGACACAGACACCACGCTTGTCATAGGTACAGTAAAAGGTGATGTGCATGATGTGGGTAAAAACCTTGTAGACATCATACTCTCAAACAACGGCTTTAAAGTTGTTAACGTAGGGATAAAAACTGACCTGCAAGAGTACCTAGACGTAGTAGAAAAACAGTCCATACAAGCCATAGGTATGTCAGGGTTACTCGTAAAGTCAACTGCGGTAATGAAAGACAACCTCGAAGCCATGGCCCAGATGGGCATGACCATTCCTGTACTTTTGGGTGGGGCAGCTCTTACGCGTAGCTTTGTAGATGACTTTTGCCGACCCATTTACAAAGGGCCTATTTTTTACTGTAGGGATGCCTTTGACGGGGTCATAGCCATGAGTCGCATAGAAAAATACAACGAAGACCCTAGCACTGAACTGGACACCCGCTTAGCAGGTGATATGAAAGAGCGTGAAGAGAAGGTTAAAAAAGAGGTTATTATTCCTCCTTTTGAAGAGATAAAACTACCAGAGCGTGAGCCAGTACCAACTCCTCCTTTTTGGGGACGACGTGTACTCACTAAAGATGACTTAGACCTAGACATGATATTTAACTGGGTCAACCAACGTACCGTCATAAAGTTTCACTGGGGTTACAAGTCTAAAGGTATGAGCAAAGAGGAGTACCAAAAACTCCTAGACAAAACAGTCTACCCTGCGTACGAACGTCTCAAACGTGAGTTCATAGATAAAGGCTTGTTTGAGCCAACCATCATATATGGGTACTACCCATGCCGTGCTGATGACCAAGACTTGTACATATTTGACGAAACAGAGGGTTGGAATGTCGATGCCAATGCAAGTAAAGCTCCTTTTGAAGAGGTAAAAGACAAAGCCGTTGGAAAGTTTAGCTTCCCAAGACAAGGACGTAAACCACACCGAGCATTGTCTGACTTTTTTCATCATGACAGACATGACATCATCCCGCTTACCTGTGTGAGTGCAGGCTCAAAGTTTTCAGCCTATGAAAAAGAGCTCTACGATGCAGGCAAATACCTAGAGTACAACATGGTACATGGTTTTTCTGTAGAACTAGCCGAGGCCCTAGCAGAAGTAGCCCACAAACAAATACGTCTAGACCTAAACATAGCAGACAACGAGGGTAGCTCCCTACGTGATGTACGCATGAACCGTTATCAGGGTGCTAGATATTCGTTTGGCTACCCTGCCTGTCCAGACTTGGAGCAGAGTCGTTTGATATTTGACTTGTTAAAGCCTGAAGAGTTTGGCATAGAACTAAGTGAGACCTTCCAGATACACCCTGAGCAGAGTACTACGGCTTTGGTGGTGCATCATCGCAAGGCTACCTATTATGCGGTGTGAAACCCGATCTTGACAATTGTTGATATTTTTTGTCTACACTGTATAAAAGATGCAAGGGGTAAAGATGAAAAAATTATTAAAAAGTATGCTATTTCTAGGAGTATTGGGTCTGCCTGCTTTTTCGGAAGTAAAATGGGATTTGGATTTGGATACCGAATATGAAAAAATAGTATATCTTGCACAAGAGGAAAATAATCATAATGATCTTGAAATCGAATCTAAGTTACAGGTAGATATAGAAAATAGCCTAGACAATGGTTTGGATGTAGGTCTTATCTTGGTAACGGCATCCGGTATCAATGAAGCGTATGAGAACAGCAGTGACATACGCATCATGAGATTGCATATAGGATATAGATTTTAGGTATAAGATTTGGATAATATATAAAATATTTCTCAAGAGACGGAGTAGCCGTCATCAAATTGTATAGATAGGTTACGATATCTATGTTTTTAATTATTTGATATAGATATCGGTATTGATTGAGGAGAGTCACTGTATAATTGTCAAAATACATTATGAAAGAAGTATAGTATTTATGAAAAAAAATGTTGTATCTTTTTTGTTTTTTGTTACGTTATTTTCTCTGTATGGTTGCGGTGGCAATAGCAAAGTAAAAAAAGCAACACAGGTTTTGTTTAATTATCTCCATAAAGAGGGTAGTGCACCTACCGTAGAGACATATCAAACTATAGGGTTTAAAGAGATTGATCATGTAGATAGAATCAATGCATATTTAGCAAGTAAAGCTGAAGATATCGATACGGTTACAAAAATAAAAAGTGAGCTAAAAAGATTATTGGAAGACAAAGAACCTCCAGAAATAAAGTTAATAGGAGAGGAAAATATCTCTTTGGAGTTATACGGTAATTATGAGGATCCCGGTGCTAGTGCACGGGATAATATAGAAGGCAATATTACACGGTATATAAGCATTGATTCTGATGTAGATACTAATAAAGCCGGAGAGTATCGTGTTATCTATGTTATAAGAGACAATGCAGGAAATGAAAGTCATATTAGCCGTAGGGTTCATGTAAAAGAAAAAGACTCCGAAGTAGAAGTAAGTGTAGGCCTCTCTGAGAGTAATAGCAGTATAGATGTCCAAAGTCATGGAGAGAATAACACTACACGACAAAGCGTTCTTGAAAATGCAGAAGACGCCAAAAGAGTTCGCTGGCAGATTCTTTATGACCGTTCCGGACAGGCATCGATTATAAATCGTTATGATGAAACAAAACAGAGTCGTGTGATTGTATTAAAAGGAAGCGTGACAAACAAAAATATCGTGCAAACGGCGTTTAGATATCAGGGCACTCTAAAGCAAGACTATCCTGTTATAAAGTGGCGTATGAAAACAGCTAAAAACTTTAATATCCGTTTTATTTTGAATACAAAAAACGGAGAAAGGGAGATTGAGTATTTTCCAAAAGATACGGGAAAAGGAAGAACTAGCTATAATAAACGGGAGAAAATAGGACATGGCATAGGATCCGATGCAACGGATAATACCTGGCATACATTTATAAGAGATTTAGATAGGGATATCCAACGATATGAGCCTGATAACCAATTTAGATCTATTAAGTATATCGATTTCATGGGTGATATGGCATTGGATGATCTCAAGCTTTACGACAGTGCTAAGAATGTGGCGATTGATAGATCGGCGGTAATTGAGGCACCGGGGATAGTACTCACCTTTGATGATAGTAGGGTAAAGAGTTGGAATGAGGCGATGGAGATGTTTGAAGAGTATGATGTTGTAGCAACATTTTTTTGCCATAGATGGGGCAGCGAGGGAAATGATATCTCACAAGAGGAGTTGGCTACCTTAAAAGAGTTTGAAAGCAAGGGACATGAAATCGCCTATCATACGGTAGATCATGTAAGTACCAGAGATGAAAGATATGAAAAATATAGTACTATAGAGCAAAAAGCGCAAGCCTACTTTCGATCACAAATAGAGCCTGGTGTTGAAAATATGAGAAAACGGGGTTTTAATCCGGAGAGTTTCTCTTACCCTTATATAACGGGGCAGCCTGCACATAATAAAGTTATTAGAGAAACCTTGCCGCATATACGAGAGTTTTTTAGCTATGTCTATAGTATAGATGAGCCGCCTGCTGGAGGTTCAAAAACCCTAAAAGAGATTAAAGAACTTTTAGACAAACTAAAAAAAGAGAAAGAGATAGGGGTACTCTTAGGGCATTTAATTGTCAAAGAGAAAGACCTAGATACAGATACACATATCTATAAAACATCGATGGGAAAGTTAAAAGCTATTATTCGGTATGCAGAAGAGATAGGTTTAACGTTTTATACACTTAAAGAGGCACATCGGATATATACCAATCAATAAGTAAAGATTGCTGCCGTACGCTCTATACACCAAAAGGATGCTATCGTTCCAATGATGTAGGCTGTGGTTGTTTTTATCTGCATAAAGGTTTTTTCTTCGATACAAAGACGGCATATACGGTAAAGTAAAAGCAGTGAAGCAATAAAGAGTATTTGTCCCAATTCAATACCAAGGTTAAAAAAGAGCAGCGTATAAAAAAGTCTCTCTTGAGGCAGATTTAACGATGCAAGCACATTGGCAAATCCAAACCCGTGGATTAGTCCAAACAAAAGAGCTGCACCCCAAGGATATTTTGTACTAAGACCTATTTTGGCTCTTTGAAGATAGAGAATTTCAACAGCTAAAATAAGAATACTAAGCGCTATCATAATTTCGATAAATATCTCAGAAACGGATAGATACCCAAGGGAAACGGCACCAAGGGAAATACTGTGTGAGACGGTAAAGGCAGTGATGGTTCCTATAAGTACTTTAATACGTTGAATCAGAAGCAAAAGAGCAAGAATAAAGAGAAGATGATCATAGCCTAGAAGAATATGTTTTATACCTAGCAGAATACTTTGTAGTATATTTGGAGAACGGTGGGGCAAGTGTTTTATTTTTATAGAGGGATGGGTAGGAGTGAACTCTGAAAAATAGGAGATAGGGTGCTGTGAAAAATGAAAAATGACACTGCGCATCTCTTTTTCAATATGTTTAATTGAAATGGTCTCTCCAAGCAGTCCCTTTTTACATTCTAACGTGCTGGCAACTAAGTAGATATTTGAATCTTCTATATGTTTTGTAATCCGGTTTCTGCACATAGCAGGGTAGATAGGCATGAGCAAAGATTTTTTACCACGAACAAGCGGGGTTTTCCATTGAACGTCATAATGATTGTCTCCTATCGACTTGATCTGCAAATAGGCAGGCTTGATTGTATGAGATGTAAGGAAAGAGCAGAATAAAAGAAGAAAAAGAGACAAGCGTAGCATAGCATTACTCTTTATTTTGTGCAGAGTAGGGCTCTATAACTATCCGGTATTTCTTTTTGAGGTTTTGATAAAACTGTCGGTATGCCTCTTGTGATTTATGAATAATATAGCGATCTTTGATCTGCTCTTTAAGTGAAGCAAAAGTGGCTTTTTTCTCATCAATATTTTCTATATATACTAGGTGTAAGCCATACCCTGATTTTAGAGGTTTTGACCATCTTTTTTGTGGTAATTTGAGCAATGATTGTACAAACGAATGGCTAAATACGGAAGTGAGTTCTTTGGTGTTTATATGGGAAAAATAGGAGCCTTTGTAGAAGCTGTCTCCTTTATCAGCGTAATTTGTATATAAATCTAAAGTTTTTATCTTTTGGTAGAGTCTATGGGCTTTTTCCTCTATAAAGCGTGATGATTCATACTTTTTTGGATTGAAATAGATATGCGCAAAGGAGATATAGCGCTCACTTTTATCTGCAAAGAGTCTTTTGTTTTTCTGGTAAAACGTTTGTAGTTCTCTATCCGTAATATGCCCTATATCTAACGGCTCGCTTGCAATATATTTTAATTTGTCAATGAGTATCTGTTTGATAGCCGTATCGTTTTTGTCTAGTTGCATGCGTTTGGCTTCAGCATAAAGTATCTCTTTTTCTATATATGTTTCAAATAGCTTATGCAACTCCTCTTGGGTAGGGAGAGTATGGTATTTGTTTTGCCAAAATAGAAGCATCTGTTTAATCTCTTTTTTAGAGAGTGTGATGATGGTTTTATCACTGTGCATAGAAGCAGGTGTATGGATTGTTTGTATAAGAAAAAAAAGAAACGAACCTAAAATTAAAAAGTGAACAAGCGGTTCTTGGTACCATTTTAGCATAAAATACCCTCGAATGATCTAGTAGGGATTATAGCATTTAACATTTTAAAATGAAGGTGATGCTATGATGTGAAAAACAATACGTAGAGTTTCAATCATAGTAAAAATGAGGACAAGTGATGTCAGCAATCATTGAACACTTTCAAACCATTACACAAATACCCCACTGCTCCAAAGCAGCAGATAAATTACTGGACTTTTTAGTAGAGTTTGCCAAACGTAGAGGCTACAGTGTAGAAGTAGACGAAGCAAAGAATATCTACATACACAAAGGTACGCCTACTTTATGTCTGCAAGCACACTATGATATGGTCTGCATGGGGAAAGCACCCGCATTAGAGACTTACATCAAAGAGGGTATCATGAGAGCAAAGGACAGCTCACTGGGAGCAGACAACGGTATGGCGATAGCTATGATGATGCAAAACATGGATGAGGGTCTAGACTTGGAGTTTCTACTCACGGCTGATGAAGAGATAGGGCTCATAGGAGCAAACAAAGTAGCGTTTAATTTAAAAGCCGCATATATGCTCAATCTAGACAGTGAAGATGAAGCAGAAGTCTACATAGGCTGTGCAGGCGGAGCAGACTTGGTAGCGTTTAAAAAAGAGAGCTTCGTAGAGGGTAAAGGTATCTGCTACGAAGTAGCCGTCAAAGGCTTAAAAGGAGGACACTCGGGCGTAGATATAGATAAGGGCATCCCCTCTGCTATTAAGGTATTGGGTAGGTACTTGGTAGAAAATGGCATTACTGGGCTAGCAAGCATCTATGCCGGAGAACGTCGTAACTCCATTCCCGCCAATGCTGTAGCCATAGTACGAAGTGAAAAAGTGCTTGAAGATGAGGGTGACGTAACAGTAAGGGTCTTAAAAAAATCTCCTCAAGTACTTAAAGAGGGGGAAAAAGTCATTAATTTTATCAATCTGTTTCAGCATGGGGTATTGGGAATGAACGAGGAGCTTGGCATCCCAAGTATCAGCATTAACCTTGCCATCATTACTACAGATGAGAAAGGTGGGGTACGGGTAGAAGCAAGTGCAAGGGCAATGAGCATGGAAGCATTGCAGTATGTTACATCATCTACACAAAAATTTTTTGAACATTACGATTTTAGTGTAGAGGTGCAAGATAAGTACCCTGCATGGAAACCAGAGATTTCAGACTTTACAAAGCTAGTGGGCAAAGAGATGAAAGCAGTCTTTGGACGCAGTAAAATGACGGCGATACATGCGGGGCTAGAGTGTGGAGTCATAGCCCAGAAATATCCACATATGAAATTTGCTTCCATCGGACCTACTATACGCTATCCGCATTCGACACGCGAAGAGGTGGATTTAGAGTCCGTTGAACGTACTTACGAGGTACTATTGAGGATTATCGGGAAAGTTTAATTATGGCAGATTATACTTTAAATGTCTGTGTTGTCTTACAATACGCCTTCATAATACATCCTTCGCATTCGGGTTTGACCGCCTTGCATGCGTAACGCCCGAATAAGACCATCGCCTGATGGAGAAGATGTAAGTCGGTTTTAAATTTTTTAGTGAGCTCCTCTTCACACTTTATGGCAGTTTTGGCATCGCTGAGTCCTAGACGGTGGGCTACCCTGAACACATGGGTATCTACTGCCATAAGATTTGCACCCGTATATTCTATCATGACGACATTGGCTGTTTTTTGGCCAACACCAGCCAGTTTAACAAGTTCGTTTCTCTCTAAGGGGATTTTTCCATTATAATTTTCAACAACAGACTGCGCCATCTTGATGAGGTTTTTTGCCTTGTTGTTAAAAAAAGAGCAGGTTTTGATATATGATTTAACTTCATCAAGTTCTGCACCGGCAAGGCTAATGGGGTTTGGATACTTTTTAAAAAGTTCGGGAGTGATAATATTGACACGTTTGTCGGTACACTGAGCAGAGAGCATTACGGCAACAAGAAGCTCATAGAGGTTTGTATAGTGAAGTTCGGTGAGTGAATTCGGATAATGTTCTAAAAAGATTTTTTTTATCGCTTCTATCTCTTTTTTGGTTGCCATTTTGACTTTTTTTTCTGTTTTTGACATCTTAAAACCTTACTCTAAATATAATAAGACTAAAATAGTAACACATTAATGAATGATTTACTCAAAAGGGTTATGATTTTATTGAAATTTATATTTAAGTAACAAAAAGGATATTTGACAATGTTAAACTATGTAAAAAGTTCATTTCTTACGGTGGCTATGCTTACAGCCACGCTTACGGCATCAGACATTTTAGTCACAGTGAACGGAAAAAATATTACCAAACAAGAAGCAGAGGCATTTGTTGCAGCATCTGCTCCCAAAAGCAGCTATGAAACTCTTGATAAAACACAACAAGCAATGATCAAAGAACGTCTTGTAGAAAAGGTACTTTTTACAGAACTTGCGAAAAAAGAGGGCATAGATAAAAAACCTGAATTCCAAAGAAATATGGAAAAAATCAAAGAAGAGTTACTTGTAAATATGTGGATGAAATCACAGATGGATAGCGTGGTAGTAAGCGACTCTGAGGCCAAAGCATTTTACGATAAAAACAAAGAGAAGTTTATGCAAAAAGAGACTGTGCATGCAAGACATATTTTAGTTAAAGAGGAGAGTGAAGCACAAAAGATTATCGATGAATTAAAATCTCTTAAAGGAGAGGCACTCAAAAATAAATTTATAGAGTTGGCAAAAGCAAAATCAACAGGTCCTTCTGCTTCTAAAGGCGGAGATTTGGGATCTTTTTCAAAAGGGCAGATGGTTCCGGAGTTTGACAAAGCAGTATGGGCACTTAACGTAGGAGAGATTACGCAAAAACCCGTAAAAACACAGTTTGGTTATCATGTAATCTATCTTGAGGGCAAGAGTGAAGCCAAAGCAACGGAGTATGCACAGGTCAAAGATAGAATTATTGCATCGTTGAAACAGCAGCAGTTTGCAAACAAGATTACTGAAATTGCAAAGGAGCTTAAAGCAAAAGCAAAAATAGTAGACCACTCTGCTGATGCAAACGGTACTAAAAAATAAGTATAAAACTTATGGTAACCGGTTTAGAAAGAAACATATGAAAACATCGATATTCTCTGTAGGATTGATTCTTCTACAGATACATACTTGTTTAGTAGCAGATGCACTGAAAGATACACTCACCAATCTCTTAGATGAAAAAAACTCTGTAGATATGGTTAGCTTGGATAATTTGAGTATCACCGGAAAATCAGGATCTCGAGTACATTTTAAAAAACGATCTGCCAATACGGTTATAGCTACGGTTAAGGGACATAAAATAAGGAAAAAAGAAGCAGACACCTTTTTAAAAGAGGTGACCAAAGGGAAGGTAAATGATTTTGACAGACTTTCTGAAAAACAGCGTCGGCAAGTAATCAAGGAACTGGTAAAAATTTACGAACTCAAACATAGAAAAAGCAGACCGCCTACGGCAGTGGTGGCAACTGTCAACGGTGTGGATATTAGCAAAAAAGAGGCAGACAGTTTTTTAAGCAGAGTGACTGCCGGAAAAGTAAAAGATTTTGATAAGCTTGATAAGAAACAGCAGAAATTACTTATAACGGATTTGGCAAAGCCTATTATTGTAAAACAAGAAGCATATAAGCAGTTGACAAAAAAAGAGAAAGAAGGGGTATTGCGACAAGTTTGGCTAGAGAAACAAAAAAGCAGTATTGAGGTAAGCAGCGATGAAATGCTAGCACTCTATGAAGAGAAAAAAACACAATCTTTGGCTATAAATCTAAATGCAGTAATTCCTCCGTACCTCTCTATAGGTAAACAGCTCAAGAATGAAATAATAGAGAAGAAGATTACGCAAAAACTTATGAAAGATGTAGAGATAGAGATTTTAGATGATCATAATCAATCTAAAAGCACCCGCCATACTCCAGCGATACAAGAGAGTAGTAGTGTAAAAAAGGAAAAATAAAATGTATAAAAAATTGACAACCATAGTCTTAATTATGTTATTTGCTACCGTAGAGCTATGGGCAGTGACAGCTGCGACGGTCAATGGTATAGAGATTAGTGTTGCCGAGGCGAATAAGGCACTTGAGGTGATCTCACAAGGTAAACAAAGATGGAAAGAGCTTTCAAGAGAGGAAAAAAAGCAACTTATCCAAATGATAGCACCTTCTAAACTGGTCTTTGAAGCTTCACAAAAAGAGTTATCCCAAAGAGAAAAAGATGCAGCACTTTCGGGAGTTTGGATGCAAAAATCCATTGCTAACATAGCTGTTTCGGATGAGAGAGCAAAAGCAGCATACGAGAAGATGAAAAAAGCATCCAAGGCAGAAAAAAACAAAGAAAAAATACCGGCGTTTGAACAAGTCAAACAGAGTATAAAAATGCAACTAGCGCAAGAAGAACTATTAACAAAATTGATGAAAAAAGCAGAAATCAAACTAAAATAATCACATAGAGTGCAAAGGGGGTAAATGAGATGTCTGTAAGAGTATTAGACATAGTAGAGAGAGGAGTAGTGACGGGAGAGAGTCTTGGAAAGTTGTTACAAGTAGCCAAAGACGAGGGCTTTGCTATACCCGCAGTTAACGCAGTAAGCAGTTCTTCCGTGAATGCCGTTCTTGAGGTAGCAAGAAAGATAAATTCTCCCGTGATGATTCAATTCTCTCATGGCGGTGCAGGTTTTTATGCAGGCAAAGGCTTGCCTTCTGATGAAGCAGCGATCCTAGGTGCAATCTCAGGGGCCAAGCATGTACATACGCTAGCCAAGAGATATGGTGTACCTGTAGTATTGCATACAGACCATGCAGCAAGAAAGTTGCTTCCATGGATAGATGCGCTTTTAGAGGAGGGTGAGGCACACTTTAAGACACAGGGTATACCACTTTTTTCTTCACACATGATAGATCTCTCGGAAGAGCCTATCGAAGAGAATATTGCTACATGCAAAAGCTATTTGGAACGCATGTCTAAAATGGGTATGACCTTAGAGATTGAGTTAGGTGTAACGGGGGGCGAGGAAGACGGTGTGGATAATACAGGTATTGATAATGCACTGCTTTATACACAGCCGGAAGAGGTTGCCTATGCTTATGAAGAGCTGATGAAAATCTCTCCCAACTTTACCATAGCTGCCTCCTTTGGAAACGTACATGGGGTTTATAAGCCGGGCAATGTTACTTTAACGCCAAAAATTTTGGACAATTCACAAAAGTATATACAAGAGAAATTTCACACAGATGAAAAACCGGTTAATTTTGTATTTCATGGAGGTTCCGGTTCTGAACTCTCTGATATCCGCCAAGCTATCTCGTATGGTGCGATTAAAATGAATATTGATACAGATACACAGTGGGCATATTGGGATGGAGTACGGAAATATGAAGAAAAGTATCATGATTATCTTCAGGGACAAATTGGTAACCCAGAGGGTGACGACAAGCCTAACAAATCTTATTATGACCCGCGTAAATGGTTACGTGAGGCTGAGGTTTCGATGATAAAAAGGTTAGAGCATGCCTTTGAAGATTTGAATTGTGTCGGTAGAAATTAGTTTTTATCTTGAGTAGACTTCTCTTTGTATTTTTTGAGAAAACAAAGAAGATCTTAGAAGATTGATTGAAGAAGTAAAGTTTCATTAGATAAAGACCTTGTTTATCTCACGTAATGTTGCCGAAACAGACAGAATTACTCTGTTTTAGGTTATCGTGGATGATAAGGCAGTTGAGTAATGATTCATGGGAGCTCTCTTTGTGAAGTTGCATTCTCCTGTTGAGACTATTGTTTTTGAAGGACACTCCTTCTATTTAAAGCGTGATGACCTCTTGCATCCGGACTTCTGCGGAAATAAAGCCAGAAAATTTCACTATTTTTTAGAAAATGATTTTCAGGATATTACGAAAATAATCTCTTACGGTTCTGCACAGTCGAATGCTATGTATTCACTTTCAGTACTTGCAAAGACGAGAGGGTGGAGGTTTGAATACTATGTGAAGCATATTGCTAACTATTTAAAGCAAAATCCTCATGGCAATTATAAGGCGGCATTAGAAAATGGCATGCATATTACTGAAAATAGACCTGTACCTATTCCGGCAGACAACCACACCTTATTGATAGAAGAGGGAGGGCATCAAAAAGAGGCAGAATATGGTATCAAGGTTTTGGCACAGGAGATTATAGATTGGCAAATTCTAAAGGGTATAGAGGAATTAAACATATTTTTGCCTTCAGGAACGGGAACCATGGCACTTTTTTTGCAGAAAACATTGATTAAGGCAAAGAGAGTACAAATTAGGGTATATACCTGTGCTTGTGTGGGAGATAACAGCTATTTAAAAAAGCAGTTTTTTGAGTTAGAAGAGAATGAAAAGTATCATCCCGCGCTACTCTCTTTAGAAAAAAAATACCATTTTGGGAAACTTTATAGAGAAAACTATGAAATTTGGTTAAAATTACAACAAGAGACGGGTGTGGTTTTTGATTTGCTTTATGATCCTTTGGGGTGGCGAACACTGTTGGCACATGATGAAGTGATCTCTAAGCCTACACTCTATATTCACCAAGGCGGCGTGTTAGGTAACGAGAGTATGCTCCCAAGGTACAAAAGAAAATATAAGAACATAGAGTGCATAGAGGGGGTCGGTGATTTCTGGTTTGTTGCAAAGCAATGAATCATAAATCACCTGACCCTTTGGTGAACTGCTAAGCAATAGGACAAAACAAATGAAAATATTTTATAGTAATGACGAGGATTTTGAAGCAAATTTTAATGAGCTTTTAACCCGTGGAAAGATGGATATTGAGGGTGTAACAAAGATAGTATCCGGATTACTTAAAGAGATACAAACTGAGGGTAACAAGGCACTCAAAGCACAGATAGCTAAGTTTGATAGATGGGAGCCTAAGGAGGATGCAGAACTTCTTGTAAGTACAGAGGAGATGGCAAAGGCGTATGAAAATATAGACTCTGTACTTCGTGATGCTCTCCACCTTGCCTACGACAGAATAGAAAGTTACCACCAAAAGCTTATGCCAAAAACATGGATGGATTCAGAGGAAAACGGTACGATACTGGGACAAAAGGTCACGGCAGTAGAGAAAGCAGGGCTTTATATCCCCGGTGGAAAAGCTGCCTACCCAAGCTCGTTACTTATGAATGTGATTCCTGCACAAGTAGCAGGGGTAGAGGAGATAGTCGTTTGTACACCGGCACCAGATAATGAACTCAATGAACTACTCCTTGCTGCGTGTCACCTTTGCAAAGTGACAAAAGTATTTCGTGTAGGCGGAGCATCGGCTATAGCTGCAATGGCATATGGAACCGAGACTATTCCTAAAGTAGATGTCATTACAGGACCCGGAAATATCTTTGTAGCTACTGCTAAGAAGTTAGTCTATGGTGAAGTGAATATAGATATGATAGCAGGGCCTTCTGAGATAGGTATTTTAGCAGATGAGAGCGCAAGAGAAGATTACCTCGCTATAGATTTATTAAGCCAGGCAGAGCATGATGAGATGGCAAGTTCCATTCTTATCACCACAGATGAAGAACTGGCAAATAGGGTAAGTGACAAGGTAGAGGAGTTTCTTGGTACACTTAACCGTGAAGCAATAGCTAGAAAGTCCATAGAGGAGCGTGGTGCCATTATTGTAGCACAAGATATGGAAGAAGCCATCTCCCTTATGAACGAGATAGCCCCTGAACATTTAGAGGTCATCACTAAAGATCTTATGGGTTTACTTGACAGTATCAAACACGCAGGAGCCATCTTCTTAGGAGAAAATACACCTGAGCCTATAGGTGACTATGTAGCAGGACCAAACCATACACTACCTACAGGCGGGACGGCTAAGTTTTACTCACCGTTAAGTGTAGATAACTTTTTGAAGAAATCGTCTATTATCTTTATGTCTAAAAAGGGTATGGAGGAGATAGGCGGTGCTTGTGCGTTGATAGCCAATACTGAAGGCTTGACTGCACATGAGGAGAGTGTTCGGATGAGGTTGAGGGGTTAGTTTATAAGGGTCTAGACTAGAACAGAGGGTATAAAGTGCAAAGAAAGTACCATTATACCGATGAAAAACAAGTATATAAAAGTTGCGAAGATTTCAGAGGCTAAATTTAGACTCATTGTAAAGTGTTTTTC
>Ga0256839_1003775_pt1 | contig 15330 bp, 12 predicted proteins | sample 354166metaG_FD_185968 | JGI IMG/M metagenome (GOLD analysis project Ga0256839, IMG submission 185968) | Hydrothermal vent microbial communities from Mid Atlantic Ridge, Atlantic Ocean - 354-166 | ecosystem: Environmental > Aquatic > Marine > Hydrothermal vents | place: Atlantic Ocean: Mid... | reverse complement strand
CGACCGGCAACTACCCGTATCCCAATCCGCTGCCCCCACCGAAAGTACGCCGCCGGGAAGGGGCCGACCGGCAGATGACCACGGTGTTCGGTAAAGTGCGCTATGAGAGCACCTGGCAGCTCGAAGGAACGCTGTGGTTCGTCGCCGCCCAACGGAGCCTGCCCGGCCCGGGCAACGCCCCGCCGGTCGATGCGCACCAGACCGACCGTCAGCAGCGCGTGCTCCTGCTGGCCGAATGGCCACTGCCGGCTGGACGCCTTACGGTGCGCAGCAGCTACCAGCATGCGCTGCTGGCTTACGTCAACCGCTTTGCCGGTGAAGCCGACACCACGCGCACGCGCGGTCTGGCGCTGGAGGCAACGCTCGATCGTGCGCTGCATGCCCGCTGGGCGCTGACCGCACAGGTCGAAGCCCGATGGGAACAGGCAGCACTACGGGGCGGCGTCGATCAGCGGGCAACTGCGCTGGCGCTTCATCTGGCCGGGCGCCAGGGACGGCTGCGACTCTATCCGGCCCTTCGGTTGGATCTGTATGCAACGGCCGGGCACGCCCTCTGGGCCTTTAGCCCGCAGCTTGGTCTGAACCTGGCGCTGCGCGAAGGCATGCTCCATGTGAAAGGAGCCCTTGGTCGGGCTTTTCGAGCTCCTACGCTGGGTGAGCGCTTCTTTCGGCCCGGCGGCAACCCCGACCTGAAGCCCGAACGCGGCTGGAATACCGAGGCGGGCCTGTATGCGCGTCTGCGACCCTTCACGCTGGAGCTGACGGCCTTTCGGACTATCCTGAGGGAGCAGATCGTCTGGTACCCCGGTTTCGTAGCGCCCGGAGTACAGCTCTGGCGCCCGATCAATGTCGGGCGCGTCCGCACACGCGGTCTGGAAGCTTCGCTGCGGACCTACGTGCCCTTTACCGCATCTTTCCGCCTGCAGGGCGGGCTTTTCTACACGCTGACCCGAGCCGAAGACCGCTCAAATCCTGCCACCCGAGCCTACGGACACCAGCTTCGCTACGTGCCCCTGCAGCAGCTCAAGGCCTTTATCGATGTGCAGGTCGGACCTGTAGGCCTGAGCCTGAACGCGCGCCATACCGGCCGTCGCTACCTTACCAGCGACGAATCCCAGGCCCTGGCGCCTTTCACCGTGCTTGATGCCCATCTGCGTCTGACCCCGCAGATAGCCCGTATCCGGTGGTCCTTCAGCCTGACTGCCGAAAATCTGACCAACACCGCCTACGAAGTTGTGCGCTTTTATCCCATGCCGCCGCGCCACGTGCGCGCGCAGCTTCGTCTGGAATTTCTTCCGTGAACCCTAAACCCGAGAAGAACGAACCATGCGACGCCTGATTCTACTGATAACATTACCTCTGCTTGTACTGAGCGGCTGCGATCTGCTGGGCCCTGACAAGGAAACAAAGCGTCTGGTAACGACCGGCGTGCTGGTGGGCAACGGCGGTAACTTCAGCGACCAGAATGGTTCGCTGACCTTCTATGATCCGGCCTCTGGCCAGACGTCGACGCTGACTCTGAACGCCTTTGTCCAGAGCCTCACGCTACATCAGGGCCGTGCCTATGTGATGCTCAATACGTTCAGCATTGGGCACGTTGCCGTGGTCGATGTGGCCACGCAACAGCTTGTAGGGCGCATCGACGGCCTGCCTGTTCCGCGGTACATGGCGTTTTCCAGTGATCAGAAAGCCTATGTGACCAACATGGTCTTCGGGGGCAATGGGCTGGTCTTTGCCGTCGATCCGGCTGCCCGGACTATCGTGGCCGATTCGATCGAAGTCGAGCCCTATCCCGAAGGTATTGTTGCCTATAAGGGACGTGTGTATGTGGCCAATTATGGCGCACTGGGCGCAGGACGGACGATCTCGGTGCTTGATGCGGCGAGCGATCAGGTAATCGGCACACTGGAACCCGGCTGCGATGGCCCCAAAGCTGTGTTCATTGACGAAGAAGAGGAGCTGGTGGTCGTTTGTCAGGGCAAAACGGTCTACAATGAAGATTACACCGAAGTCATTGAGCGAACCAATGGCCAGGTGGTCTTCATGAACCGGACGACCGGCGCCGTGGTGGCTCGGATCACGTTCGACGTGCAGCTTGGCTCGGCCAATGGTACGCAGGTGGCCTACTATGCCCCTGCGGCTGAAGAGCTGTACGTAATCAGCAGCTCCAGCGGACAGATCTTCCGGATTGATACCGACGCTAATGCGCTGGCCGCCATGCTGACGGTGCCGGAGGCAACCGACCTGTCCGCTATGACAGCCATTGCCTATGATGCTGCGCAGCAGCGTCTCTATATCGCTCGGTTGGCCGCCGGACCAAACGGCGCGCCTGACTATACAGCGGCAGGCGCCGTGGTCATTCTGGATCGTAATGGCCGCCAGGTGGGACGCTTCACCGTGGGACCTGCTCCGTCACATATCGAGCTCGTCCAGGAAGAGCGCTGATGCACATTGACCGCTGCTACTGCTTTCAGCGCACCTTTGCCGAACTGAAATCCGTAGCTGCCCGGACCGGAGCCGGCAGCGTGGAGGAGTTGCAGCGCCACGTGCGCTTCGGCCACCGCTGCCGGCTCTGCCTGCCCTATGTGCGCCGCATGCTACGGACTGGCCAGACGGTCTTCCACGAGATTATCCGAGAACAGTCAACATCGTAGTATGTTGCAACAAAGTTTGTTGTAACGAAGTTTTGCCTCTAAAACGGCGGTTACTTGCGGTGGCTACGCTGCTGTACATCTTTCCTCATCCAGACGACGAGTGCTTCGGACCGGCGCCAGCGATTGCCCGGCAGCGGCGCGAAGGACATGCGGTGCATCTACTCACACTCACTCGTGGCGAGGCTACGCGCCAGCGCCTTCATCACGGCTACAGCAAGTCGGAGATGGGCCGGGTTCGCTTCGAAGAAATGCAGTGTGTGGCCAAGATTCTGGAGCTTTCCAGCCTGAACGTGCTGAACTTTCCGGACGGCAGGTTGGCCGAGCTGGACCCTCGGGTACTGGAAGAAGTAGTAGCCCGGGCTATTGAGCGCCACCAGCCCGACGTGGTGGTGACCTATCCGGTGCATGGCATCAGCGGACATCCAGATCATCTGGTCACGCATGCGGTGGTCAAGCGCGTTTTTTGTGCGCTTCGTGAGCGTCTGGGAGGACCACGTCGGCTGGCTTTTTTTACGTTGCCTGAAGACCTTGAAGCGAAGCCCGCGCATCTACACACCTCATCTCTGGCGCGCATCGACGCCTGCGTTTCGTTTCTTGCGGCAGATCTACAGCGGGCCGAGGCTGCGCTGGCCTGCTATCGCACCTACCAGCGCGTCATCGAACAGAATCGTCCCCTGGCGGCTGTGGCCGAAGGTGTTTGTTTTGAGCTGTTTCAGGAAACCTTTGATCCTCCGCTGGATGACCTGACCGATCGCCTGCCCATCCTTGAAAATCCGGCACATAACGCTTCGATAATATAAGCCGGTCGGTCTGCTTGTATCTTTGAATGGTGCCATCCTGATGGCAACAGTCCCGCAGATCATGTTACAGGTTGATGTGCGTCCTCCGCGCGTGCTTATCGTCGATGACGAAGACGATATTCTGGAACTGCTGGCCTACAACTTCAGGCGAGAGGGTTTCGAGGTGGAGCTGGCCCGTGACGGCATTGAAGCCCTGGAAAAGGCCGCCCGGTTGCAGCCGGACGTCATTATTCTGGACATTATGATGCCGAACATGGACGGTATTGAGGTGTGCCGCCGCATTCGGCGCGATGCCCGGCTGCGCACCACGCCTATCCTGATGCTCACCGCCCGAACTGAGGAGGAAGATCAGATTCAGGGATTGGACGTCGGTGCGGACATGTATGTGGGTAAGCCTGTGTCGGTTCCGGTTCTGCTAAGCCAGACGCGCGCCCTGTTGCGTGGTGCACGTCGCTATGAAACGCCTCCGGATCTACTGCGCATTCACGACCTGGAAATTGACCGCGACCGCTATCTCGTCTATCGGCTCGGGAAGGAGGGACGCGAGACGTTGCGCCTGCCACGTAAGGAGTTCGAACTGCTCTACTTTCTGGCAGCTCATCCCGGCAAAGTGTTTACCCGACAGGAGTTACTTGACGAGGTGTGGGGGCGAGACGTCTTTGTAGTGGATCGCACGGTGGACGTGCATATCCGAAAGATTCGCGAGAAGCTCGGCAGCCACTATATTGAGACGGTTAAGGGGGTAGGCTACAGATTTCGCGAGTAGTGTGTAATGCGCGTTGGACCGCGTGCGCTCTTCCGATTCGGCCGGCTGGCGTGGAAGCTGGCTGCTTACAGTGTGCTGTTGGCGTTACTGCCGATGCTTGCTGTGGGTTTCGGCGTGGGCGATCCATGGTTGCGGATAGGGTTGCTGGTACTGATCTTCGGGGCAAGCGTGCTGGTTGTGGCTGCGCGGTTGCTCATGCCTCGTCTGGAACTGGCGCGCGAGCTGCTCCAGCAGATCCGTCGTCGTTCGTTTGAGAACCTGGAGCTGGCCCAGGTACCCCGGGGCGACGAGCTGAACAGCCTGATCTGGCAGGTCTATCGCACAGGACGTACGCTTGAAAAAGAGATTGAGGAGCTCAGGCGTATGGAAAACTACCGGCGTGAGTTCCTCGGGAATGTCTCGCATGAATTGAAAACGCCCATCTTTTCCATCCGAGGCTTTACCGAAACGTTGCTTGAAGCCGATCCAGGCGACGAGACTGTACGCCGCACCTTTCTGAAAAAGATTCTGCGCAACGCTGATCGCCTGGCCAACCTGGTGCGTGATCTTACGGAAATTTCGCGGCTGGAGACGGGGGCATTGCAATTGCAGCCGGCCCCATTCGATTTACCAGCCCTGGTGCGAGAAGTGCTTGAGTCGATGGAGCCGCTGGCGTCCACCCGCCAGGTGTCGTTACGGGGGTGTTTCCCGGAAAATCTGCCCCGTGTGCTGGGGGATCGCGAGCGACTGCGGCAGGTGCTGCTCAACCTGGTGGATAATGCGATCAAGTACAACAACCCGGGTGGTTTTGTGGAAGTGCGGCTGCAGGAGCAGAACGAAAGCGTGCGTGTGGCCGTCGTGGACAACGGCATCGGTATTGCACCTCAGCATATTCCCCGACTGACCGAGCGCTTTTATCGGGTTGATCGCTCTCGATCCCGCGAGCAGGGCGGCACAGGCCTTGGTCTGGCTATTGTGAAGCACATCCTGAATGCCCATCAGACGCGACTGGAGATCGAGAGCACGCCAGGTCGAGGCTCAACGTTCGCCTTTTGTCTGCCGCTTGTTCGTTGAAGGCTTGTCTTTTTCCGTCCGGCTTCGTATTGTCTACAAGCTGCGTATCTGAGCAATGAGATGGCTGCCTCCATATCCTATGCCGGCCGGTAGGACGTTGTCTGTGCGGCAATGTCTGGTCCGGCGTTGGCTTGGCCGCTGTAAGCCACAGGAATGACCGCACTTCGCTGATTGTTGGCCGATGAACCATTTCTGCTTTTGGTAAGCACTCCAGCAGAACCGGTGTATTCCATCACGAACGAGTAACTCCATGGAACTCTCGCTACTGAATTTGCTCCTGGTGTTGATCGCAGCCTGGCTGGGAGGACTGCTGGCCACGCGGCTGGGGTATCCGTCGGTGCTGGGGGAATTGCTGGCAGGTATGCTGCTGGGGCCTCCCCTGCTGGGTGTTCTTCAGGGAAGTGAGGCGCTGGCCGTGATCGGGGAGCTGGGCGTGCTGCTGATGATGCTCTACATTGGCATGGAGATCGATCCGCAGGAGCTGGGGCGTGCTTCTAAGGGGGGGGTGTTGGCTGCGCTGGGCGGTTTTATCACGCCGTTTGTGGCTTGCTACCTGCTCATCTACAGCGTGACGGGGAATGTCTATGCCTCCATGTTTGTAGGGGTAGCCGCCGGGGTAACGTCGCTGGCGACCAAGTCGCGCATTCTGGTCGATCTGCAGCTCTTGGATACACGCATTGCGCATGTGATGATGGCCGGGGCGTTGATTGCCGATACACTCTCGCTGCTGATCTTTGCCGGGATTATCGGAGCGGCGCAGTTCGGAAGCGTATCGGTGACGGAGTTGGGGTGGGTAGGCGCGAAGGCGCTGGGCTTTTTTGGGATGGCAGCGCTGGTGGGACTCAAACTGATTCCGCGTTTTGGGGCCTGGCTGCAGCGTTATGCGCCGGGACGCACAGTCAGTTTTCTACTGATCGTGGTTATGGCGTTGCTTTTTGCCGAAGGAGCTGAGCTGGCTGGTCTGCACGGTATTCTGGGGGCTTTTCTGGCCGGGTTGTTTTTGCGTGAACGCACGCTGGGCCGTACGCTCTCAAAGGACCTGATGGATCTGGTGCGCGACGTGTCGCTGGGCTTGCTGGCGCCAATCTTTTTCGTGACGGCCGGCTTCGAAGTGACTTTCGACGTGTTCTGGCAGCATCCGGTACTGCTGGCGGGGGTGATCGGGGTCGCCACGCTGGCCAAAGTTGTCGGGACCGCGCTTTTCTACCTGCCTACTGGATATGGCTGGCGTGAGGGAGTTGTCATTGGAGCAGGCATGAACGGCCGCGGCGCTGTCGAGATCATTATCGCACAGATCGGGCTTTCTATGGGCATCATTGATGCCACGATCTTCTCTATTCTCGTGTTTATGGCAATCTTCACGACGGCCACGGTGCCCGTCCTGCTCAAGCTGGGCGTGGAATGGCTCAAACGTCGGGACGAGCTGGTGCGTTCGGACCATGAGCGGCGCGGCGTGCTGATCATTGGCGCTGGTGCAACGGCACGGGCGCTGGGACGCGTGCTGGCCCGCTCACAGCCGGTGTGGATGGTGGACCGTAATCCCCAGCTCTGCGCGCTGGCCGAGAGCGATGGCCTGCAGGTAATCTGTGGGGATGCGCTGGACGAACAGGTACTCAGTGAGGCACAAGCGGCTCACGTACGCACATTCATTGCCATGACGGCCAACGCCGAAGTGAATGCCCTGGCAGCACAACAGGCCCGTACAGTCTTTTACGTGCCAGAAGTCCACGTACTCTTCAGTGGCGGCGATGAGAGCGAGCACCAGCACCTGCTGAGGCACCTCCAGGCCACCACCCTGTTTGCCGGGGCTGTGTCGCTGGGAGCCTGGGATTATCGAATCGAGCAAGAGCGCGTTGTGCGTAGCAAGGTGCCCGTTGCGCAGCCTGTGCCGGCCAGTCGGTTTTTCCAGATGCTGCAGGGATTGCGGCCGGCGCTCCCTCTGGCACTGCTGCGGGACAATCGGTACCAACCCGTGCATAGTGACCTGGCGCTGCAACCAGGCGATCAGGTGATCGTGCTGCAGGCGAGTGACGTACCGGCTGAGCCGCGCGATCGTTTCGATCACCTGGTAGCGCAAGCTCCTGTACTGGACCTGCGTCGTCAACTTTCTTTGCCCGCGTTTTTCCAGATAGTAGCCGAGCCGCTGGCAGCCCGGCTGAAGGTAGAGGCGACAACCCTGCAACAACGCTTTCTGGAGCGAGAGACGCTCAGCAGCACGGTCATTTTTCCGGGCGTGGCCATTCCGCACGTGATTGTTGAAGGACAGGGCCGCTTTGAGTTGCTGGTGGCTCGCTGTCGAGAAGGGCTACAGTTCCCGGATCAGCCGGAGCGGGTCCACGCCGTCTTTGTACTGGCGCGTACCGAAGACGAGCGCACCTTTCATCTACAGGCGCTTTCGGCCATTGCGCAGATCCTGCAACGCGAGGACTTCGAGCAGGCCTGGCTCAGGGCGCCCGACGCCGAGGCATTGCGTCGGTTGCTTCTGGAAAGCGAGCGACGCCGGCTGCTGCTGCGCTATGGCTCGGAGCCGGATGAAACGATGCCGGCCGTTTAACTGCAAAAAAAACAGACAAAAAGCACAATGATGTCACGGGCTACTCGAATGAGCGATCGGCTGATTCGTCCGTTTCAGGAGTTTTTCCAGACCGAGGCAGCCAGTGGGGCTTTGCTGTTGGCCAGCGCAGTGATTGCAATGGTCTGGGCCAATTCCCCGTGGGGTGAATTTTACCATGCACTCTGGGAAACGAAGCTGACAATTGGTCCCGAAGGCGCGGCGCTTTCTAAATCGCTGCTGCACTGGATCAACGACGGCTTGATGGTGCTGTTTTTCCTGCTGGTAGGGCTGGAAATCAAGCGGGAACTGCTGGTGGGAGAACTGTCTTCGCCGAAGAAAGCTGGACTGGCAATTGCCGGCGCAGTCGGAGGCATGCTCGTGCCAGCTTTGCTGTATCTGGCGCTCAATATAGGAGGTGTAGGTGAGCGAGGCTGGGGCATTCCGATGGCTACCGACATCGCCTTTGCGCTGGGCGTGCTGGCACTGGTGGGGCGCGGTTTACCTGTAGGATTGCGCGTGTTTCTGGCAGCGCTGGCCATCGTAGACGATCTGGGGGCTGTGCTGGTAATTGCCGTGTTCTACACGGCCGATCTGTCGCTTGGAGCTTTGCTGGCGGCTGGTGTTGTCTGGGGGCTACTCTGGATGTGTAACCTGCTGGGCGTGCGGCAATTGTGGGTATATGGAGCACTGGGGGTGCTGCTCTGGCTGGCCGTACTCAAGTCGGGCGTACATGCTACGGTGGCCGGGGTCTTGCTGGCGCTGACGATTCCTGCACGTCGTGGCATTGATAGCACGGCTTTTCTGGAGCAGGCGCAGGCGTTGCTGGACCTGTTCCGAAAAAGCCCGGGCAGGGGACGCCTGCTCAGTGAGGAGCAGCGTAATGTGGTCTATTCGCTGGAGCGAGTCTGTGAACGTATTGAAGCCCCCTTGACGCGGTTGGAGCATGGATTGCACGGGCTGGTTGCCTACGTCGTGATGCCAGTGTTTGCTCTGGCCAATGCGGGTGTGGCGCTGGGAGGGGACACCGGGCTCAGCCTGACACATCCGGTGACGTTGGGTGTGGTACTGGGCTTGCTGCTGGGCAAACCTATCGGGGTGCTGCTGGCCTCCTGGCTGGCCGTACGTCTGCGACTGGCCGAGCTGCCTGCTGGTGTTAGCTGGGGGCAGTTACTGGGCGTGGGGTGCCTCTGCGGCATTGGATTTACCATGGCGCTGTTCATTGCAGGCCTGGCCTTCCCTGATCCCTTCTTGCTGGATCAGGCCAAGATAGGTATTCTGGGTGCTTCATTGCTGGCGGGACTGCTGGGCTGGGGATTCCTGGCAAGGGCACGAAAAATTGATCCTACGAAAGCGCTTGTGGAATGAAACACCGAAAGCGTGTCAGCCGTTGGCCGGCCGGCTTTTTTGTGAACCCGTCGAGGCCGCCTTATGCTGGACATACTGCTGACCAATTTGCTCTCTCCGATTGTACTGGCTTTTGCTCTGGGTATCCTTGCCCAGCTGGTTCGAAGCGATCTGTCGTTTCCTGAGCCGCTGTATCAGGCGCTTTCGATCTATCTGCTGCTGGCTATTGGACTCAAAGGGGGGGCCGAATTGAGTCACACGCCCTGGTCGGTAGTACGTGGGCCCGTACTGGTGACGCTGGCCCTGGGGTTGCTGACGCCCATTACATCCTACGTTGTGTTGCGTAAGATTGGTCGCATGGATCGCATCAATGCGGCAGCGATTGCTGCTCATTACGGTTCAGTGTCCGCCGTGACCTTTATTGCGGCGCAGACGTTTGGACAGTTCCAGGGCAACCCGGCTGAAGGATTTATGCCGGCGCTGGTGGCTATACTGGAAGTGCCGGCTATCGTGGTGGCGCTGACGATCGCCTTTATGCGTTCCAATCATCATGGCTCCTGGCGGGAGGGGTTGCACGAAGTATTGGCTGGCCGTAGTGTAGTCTTGTTGGTAGGAGGCCTTCTCATTGGCTACCTGTCAGGTATGGAAGGGCTCAAGTCGGTGGAGTCCTTTTTTGTGAGCGGTTTCAAAGGAGCACTGACGCTTTTCCTGCTTGAAATGGGGCTGGTAGCTGCCCGCCGACTACGTGATCTGAAAACCGTGGGAGCGTTTCTGATAGGATTTGGCATCGTGATGCCCTTGCTGCATGGTTCGCTGGCCGTTGTGCTGGGTCACTGGGCCGGGCTATCAGTGGGGGGCAGTGCTGTGCTGGGGGCTATGGTAGCCAGCGCCTCCTACATTGCCGCCCCGGCTGCTGTACGCATTTCCCTTCCGGAAGCCAATCCCACATTCTATCTGACGGCTTCGCTGGGGATCACTTTTCCGTTCAATCTGACACTGGGTATTCCGTTGTATTTTGCCCTGGCACAATGGATGGAGGGATAGGCCTATGCTGACGGTAACGCTCAAGCTGGTAACCATTGTAGCTGAACGGGTGCTGCAGGAGCGTTTGCTGCGTGAGTTAAAAGCGCTGGGCGCCCGCGGCTACACGCTGACCGAGGTATTGGGCGAAGGATCACGCGGCGTGCGGGCCAGCGAATGGGAAGGGCACAATGTGAAGATCGAAACAATCGTCAGTCCAAACGTGGCCGATCGGATCATTGAGCACATTGCTACGCATTACTTTCAGTACTATGCCGTGATTGTTTATGCCCAGCCCGTCGAGGTTGTGCGGGGCGATAAATATGTCTGAAAGCATGCTGCTGGCCGGCATTGGATTGCCCTTTCTGGGAGAGCTGGTGGCGCTTGTGGTGACGAGCGTCCTGATCGCCTATCTGTGCTATCAAATTCGGCTGGTACCGATTGTGGGGTTTCTACTGGCTGGGGTGCTGATTGGTCCGGGTGTGCTGGGCCTGGTTCGGAATGAAACGCTCATTCAGAGTACGGCCGAGATCGGCGTCATTTTGCTGCTGTTCACTATTGGGATTGAGTTCAGGTTAGATCAGCTCCGGCGCATCTGGCGTGAGCTGCTGCTGGGTGGAGGATTGCAGGTGGGCCTGACCACGATCGTGGTGCTCGGACTGCTACTGGGACTGGGCATCGAAGTGCGTGCAGCTCTGTTTACGGGCTTTCTGGTGGCGCTCAGCAGTACAGCCATTGTACTGAGCGTGCTCAGCGACCGCCAGGAGACGGATACGGTGCTCGGACGGTTGGCCGTGGCTATGCTCATTTTTCAGGATCTGGCCATTGTGGCTATGGTGTTGCTGGTGCCGGTGCTGGGGGGTGAGCACGGCTCAGCGCTCAATACGCTGCAGGCGCTGGGCCAGGCCTTGCTGGTAGTAGGAGGAGTGCTTGTGCTGGCTCGTCAGATCGTTCCCTGGCTGCTGGAGCGCATTGCCCACACGCGCCGCCACGAGCTGTTTTTGCTGACGGTGGTGGCTGTCTGCTTCGGGACAGCCTGGCTGACCAGCCTGTTCGGTGTCAGCTTGGCGCTGGGGGCTTTCCTGGCAGGATTGGTTGTCAGCGAAAGCACCTATAGCGAATACGCGTTGAGTGAGATTCTGCCTCTTAAAGCCCTGTTCAATGCGATTTTTTTTGTATCGGTAGGAATGCTGCTGGACGTGTCATTTGTGCTGAGGCAGCCATTGCTGGTGACGGGCCTTGTACTGGGCGTATTGCTGGTCAAAATAGGGGCCACGATGGTCGCTGCGCGTTTGCTGGGGTATCCGATGCGAGTGGCGCTGGCGCTTGGACTAATGCTGGCGCAAATTGGGGAGTTTTCGTTTGTGCTGGCACAGGCTGGACGCGAGGTAGGACTCGCTCCGGCCGGTATGGGGGAGGCCGGCACGCAGGGCTTGCTGGCTTCGACCGTACTGCTTATGGCCGTCACGCCGTTTTTGATGGCGCTTGGACGACGGCTGAACGCACAGTTGCTCCGACGTGAGCCTCCAGCGTCCGCAGTCCCTTTGGAAAAAGCTGCGCTCGAAGACCACGTGATCGTGGTGGGCTATGGACCGGCCGGGCAGCGCCTGGTACGGGTACTTCGAGAAGCAGGGATTCCTTTTATGGTCATCGAACTCAATCCACACACTGTTCGGACTGCCCGGCAGGAGGGCATCCCTATTCTGTATGGAGATGCCAGCCGCCGGCACATTCTGGAGCACGCAGCAATCGAACGTGCCAAAGTATGTGTGGTGGCAATCAATGATGAAGATGCAACGCGACGCATCGTAGAGCTGGCGCGCTTCTTAAATCCGACGCTGCAGATTATCGTGCGCACACGCTTTTTGCGGGATGTGGAAGTGCTTCAGCGGGTTGGCGCTGACATTGTGGTGCCCGAAGAGCTGGAAACGTCTGTACGCATCTTTACGCAGGTGCTACAGGCTTACTTTGTACCGGAGGACGAGATTCAGCGACAGGTTGCGGCAATTCGTGCGGGCGACTATCGGATCTTCCGGGGTAGTATTCAGGAAGCCCATCTGATGGTGCTGCAGGGGCTTGACGAAGAAGGATTGCACACACGTGCTGTAGTGGTACGCGAAGGAGCTCCTGTGGCCGGCAAGACGCTCGCCGAGCTGAACCTGCGCCAGCGCTATGGACTGACCGTGCTGGCCGTGCGGCGTGGCGATCGAACCATTGGCAGTCCGGCTGGCGATTTTCGCATCGAGCCTGGCGATCGGCTTGTACTGATCGGGCTGGCCGATCAGTTTGCCCGTTGCGCCGAGCTGTTCCGCCCTTCGCGTCCCCGGGCCACAGCAACTTAAGCGTCGGTGGCCGCCTTGCTGGTGACATATTCGGGCAGATAGTCGGCCGGGACGGGTTGGATGTGGAAGATGAGTCGGGCGCTGCGATCGTAGGTAAAGTAGTTCCAGGCCCAGTTGACAAGCACCTGCAGCCGGTTGCGAAAGCCAATCAACTGCACCAGGTGAAGGGCAAGCCAGGCGAACCAGGCCAGGGGGCCTGTCAGGCGGATGTTGCCTTTCAGTTCGGTCACGGCAGCATGACGGCCGATGGTGGCCATTGTGCCCCGATGCCGATAGCGGAATGGTTCGGTTTCCTGGCCTTGGATCAGGCGCTGGATCTGCCGGGCTACGTGCCGCGCTCCCTGGATGGCCACGGGGGCCATCTGGGGATGCAGGCGGCCTGCTTCATCGCGGCTGGCAGCCAGATCGCCGATGACAAAGACGTTCGAATGGCCAGGCACGCGCAGGTCGGCTTCGACTTCGATGCGACCGCCACGCGTCTGCGGCAACCCCAGCCGATCGGCCAGGGGGCAGGCGCGTACGCCGGCCGCCCAGATGACCGTACGCGTGGGAATGCGTTCGCCACTCTGCAGATAGACAGCCTCCGGGGTAACGCGAGCGACCGGATCTCCAAGATGCAGTTCGACGCCGCGGCGGCGGAGTTGCTGGCGGGCGTACTGTTGGAGCCGGGCGTCATAGGTGGAGAGGACCGTATCGAGCGCTTCAACCAGGAGTACCCGGGCCCGATTCATGGGCAGATGCGGATAGTCTTTTCGGAAGACCAGCTCGAACCATTCCACCAGGGCGCCCGCCATCTCAATGCCGGTCGGGCCACCGCCCACCACCACAATGTTGAGCAATCCCTCTCGGATGCGCTCCGGATGCCGATCGGCCTCCTCAAACTGGCGGATGATATGGCTCCGCAGGGCAATCGCATCTTCCAGCGTTTTGAGCGGGAAGGCGTATTCAGCAGCTCCTTCGATCCCAAAGTAATTCGTAACGGCTCCGGCAGCCAATACCAGGTAGTCGAAGGGAATGCGATCGCCGTCTTCCAGCAACACGGCCTGCGCGTTCCAGTCGACGCCCACGACCGTGCCCATCACGAACCGGACATTTCGTCGCCCCTGAAAGATACCGCGTACAGCGTGTGCGATTTCCTCCGGCTCCAGACCCGCCGTGGCTACCTGGTAGAGGAGCGGCTGAAACGTATGGTAGTTCTGACGGTCGATCAGCACCACATCGACCGGCGCGCGGCGCAGCGCACGGGCCAGCGTCAGTCCGCCGAATCCCGCACCTACAATCACCACACGGGGGCGATCCTGGGCCATGAACTTTACACAGGTTTGTTAGAAATGCCTGCAGAAACAAAAGGCTAACCAACAAGAAGTTTCACACAGCGTAAGGTGTTACAGGATCTTTGCGGTCGGGCATGTATCTTTCAGGAAGCACCACGAAGACAAGAAGGATGCGCAATATACTCCATCGTTTACAAAACTGGCTGCGGTCGGCCGGCAGAGAGACACCGGCAGCGTTTGAACTGCTGACGGTGATGCGCCGTCTGACAGGATTGCCGGTTCGGAACGCCGCGCTTTACGAACAGGCGCTGACGCATCGGAGTCTGTTACGTGGACATCCCGACAGCCATCTGCATTCCAACGAGCGGCTGGAGTTTCTGGGGGATGCAGTGCTGGGGTTTATCGTAGCGGCTTATCTGTACGAGCATTTTCCGGACCGGAACGAAGGCTTTCTGACTCGGCTCCGGGCAAAGCTGGTCAACCGCGAGGCGCTGGCGCAGGCGGCGCGTCGGCTGGAGCTGGGGGCATATGTGCGGTTGAGCGAAAACATGGAGCGGGCGGGTGGACGGGCAAACGACTCGATTCTGTCCGATGCATTTGAAGCGTTGATCGGAGCGATTTATCTGGACCTGGGGCTGGAGGCTGCTCGGGCCTTCGTGGAGCGCGTGCTGCTGGAGCCGCTCGATCTGGAAGCGCTGGCCCGGCGACCGGACAACTACAAAAGTTTGTTGCTGGAATTTGCTCAGGCGCGAGGGTGGCCGCAGCCCCGCTACCGGGTGGTTGCCGAGGAGGGGCCCAGCCATGCCCGCACGTTCACCGTGGAGGCCTGGATTGGCAACCGATGTCTGGGGACGGGCACTGCGGGCAGTAAAAAACAGGCCGAACAACAAGCTGCCCGCGAAGCGCTTGCCCGGTTGCAGGCGACCGAATCGATTGAAGCAGGCAGGGCCTGAGGATCAGTGTGCGCTCGGTGGACGATAGAACTGAATCACGCCCCAGTGGCCGTTGGTCATCCATGCCGGGTCCTGCGCAGCGACTTCGCGAATGCGTGTTGCGTCCAGTCCCACTACCACTTCGGCTTTGAGCGTGCGCAAGACCACCAGCGGGGCCGGGAAATAACGTACCACCTCGGCAAAGGGGGTTGTGAAAGGCCAGTGGGCGTCGTCTACCAGGCGGCGATAGTTGGCGTCGCCTTTGGCAATGACCAGATCGGAGCGGGCCAGATCGGCCAGCGGAAGTTTTGGGAAAGCCCGCATGGGTAACGGACAGTTCCAGATGAAGCTATCCGACAGGAGCAGACGGCCCTCTGCCAGGTAGTGTCGCAGGCGTTCGGCCAGGGTACGGGGTGCAGGATCCGGTGCACCGGTCAGCCTGTCGAGCGTCTCCAGCACGTCCATGACAAGCGCGTCGGAGACGAAGGTGGGATGTGCCTTCAGATGCAGTACGACAACACGCGCATAGTCGGCGACCAGGAGTCCATCAATGAGGGCCAGATCACACAGCAATTCGACCCCAGCGTTGTC
>Ga0256839_1003774_pt1 | contig 15333 bp, 11 predicted proteins | sample 354166metaG_FD_185968 | JGI IMG/M metagenome (GOLD analysis project Ga0256839, IMG submission 185968) | Hydrothermal vent microbial communities from Mid Atlantic Ridge, Atlantic Ocean - 354-166 | ecosystem: Environmental > Aquatic > Marine > Hydrothermal vents | place: Atlantic Ocean: Mid... | reverse complement strand
TATGCCCCCCGCCCGCCCGCTCCTCAAAACGCGCTTGACATCCATCCCGACCCATGGTAGATTGGGATCAACCTGTACGTACAGGTACCATCCCCCCGGTAGCGCCCCATCCATCCCCGTCGGCAAGCCCTTCCGGCCGAGGTGAACCTTGGAGATCCAGATCTCCCGCGAGAGCACCATCCCGCTCCACCTGCAGTTGCTGAACCAACTGCGCCATCGGATCCTGTCCGGACACTGGCCCCCGGGGAGTCGTCTGCCCTCAGAGACCATGTTGCAACGCCGACTGGGCATCAGCCGGAGCACCGTGCGCCAGGCCCTCCACCGGGCCGAGAGCGAGGGATTGATCGAACGGGTCCCCGGGAAGGGCACGTTCGTGGCCCGGCAGCCGGGAGGGCCGCCCAACAGCCGTCTGATCGGCTACATCACCTTCGACTTCCTCAGCGATTTCCAGCGACAGTTGCTGCGGGGCGCCGAAGATCGAGCCCGCTCCCGGGGGTACCGGATCCTCTTCTGCAACTCGAACCGAGACGTGGCCGAGGAGGATCGGCTGTTGGAACAGCTCCTGGCCGATCAGGTGAGGGGGATCCTCATCTGGCCGGCCCTGGACAACAGGCCCTCCCGGCGGCTGTTCCATCTGGCCCAACAGTGCCGCGTCCCGCTGGTGCTGATGGACCGCACCCTGCCCGGCCTTCGGTGCGACCACGTGAGCAGCGACAACTACGGCGGTGCCTACGCGGCCGTGTCCCATCTGATCGAGCTGGGGCATCGGCGGATCGCCTTCCTGAGCCGTCCCATCCTCCAACTGGAGCCTGTGGCGGAACGCCTGCGGGGCTACCGGGCCGCGCTCCAGGAGGCCGGCCTCTCGCCCTTGGAGCCCTGGCTGTTGGGGGCCCCGGGCCGCGAGATGGACGTCGGCTATGCCCTCCACACCTACCACGCAGCCTCCAGCCAGGAGATCCAGGAACTGATGCGCCGCCTGGACCGGCCGGACCGGCCCACGGCCATCTTCGCCATGAACGACCTGATGGCCACCCAGGCCCTCAAGGCCGCGGCCCTGGTGGGGCTCCAGGTGCCGGAGGACCTTTCCCTGGTGGGCTTCGACGACATGGACATCGCCCGCCACCTGGAGGTGCCCTTGACCACCGTGGCCCAGGACACCTTCGCGCTGGGCCAGCGGGCCGCGGAGTTCCTGGTGGAGCGGCTCGAGGGCTACCCCGGCCCCCCTCGGCGAGAGGTCCTGCCCACCCAACTGCGGATTCGGGCCTCCACCGGGCCGGCCAGGGCCGTGGAGCGGACCCGCGCGCCCGGGCCCCTTGTGGAAAAGGCCCAATGTACCCCATGTCAGGGGTTCACGAATTCGTAGCGGAATCGGCCTCCTCAGATGCCGACTCCAGAGGGGCGATGCCGCATCGGAGGATGCCCACTCCTCCGATTGGCTAAGATCGTGAATTACTGAACGTACTTGACATAACGCAGATAGCCGGACTTTGAGACCGTTCGCCGATGGGATATACTGGGATGGGATGTGCCATGTGGGCGGGCCGGACGGAGGCAAGTCGGCCCCCCGAGTCCTCAACCGAGAGCATCCTTCCCGGTGCGGGTCTATGCCCCTGGGCACCGGAGCCCCCCGCACTCTTCCCGGGCGAGATATCCGTCGACGCTGACCGACCTTTCACGGCTCGCCGGAGAGCCTCTTTCCTTTCGGTCCCCCTGGGCCTCAGCACAGGGCCCTTGAGCCCATGGCTCCCGTGTAGGGTGGGGGTGTCCTGCTCCCACAGCGATGCTGGAATGACGAAAGGAGGTGGCGATCCCAGACGGCCCACCACACACCCCTTGCACCCGCGGCGGGTCCCATCACCCGTCCACCGGCTTTCCCTCGGCGATCTGGGGCTTCCCCCGTCCAGCGCTGAGTCGGTTGTCCGCCCTTTCATTGCACAGAGGAGGCAGATCCGATGCGACGCGCACGTACCTTCAGCCTGCTTGCGGTGCTCATGGTCGTGGCCCTGGTGCTGGCGGCCTGCCCGGCCCAACAGCCGGCGGCCCCGGGAGCACCGGCCGAGGAAGCCGCCGCGCCGGCCCAGGAGGCCGCGGCGCCGGCCGAGATGGAAGACTACATGGCGGCCTCCCGGGAGGATACCCTGATCTTCGACATCGACGGGGGCCGGGTCACCGATCCGGAGAACTGGAACCCCTACGTGCCGGGGCGGCGCCTGGACCAGGGGTACCACCAGGCCATCCTGGAGCCCCTCTTCATCCTCAACTACCAGACCGGTGAGTTCATCCCCTGGCTGGGCGAGAGCATGGAGCCCAACGAGACCCTGGACGTCTGGACCCTGAAGATCCGGGAGGGCGTCCGCTGGTCCGACGGCGAGGCCTTCAACGCGGACGATGTGGTCTTCACCGTCAACATGCTGAAGGCCAACGCGCCCGAGCTGGCCGGCTCCTCCGAGATGGACCGCTGGGTGGAGAGCGTGGAGAAGGTGGACGACCTGACCGTGGTCTTCCGCCTGAAGGAGCCCAACCCCCGCTTCCTACTGGACCACTTCGGCGTGAAGATCTGGGGCAGCATCAACATCGTGCCCGAGCACATCTGGAAGGACGTGGATCCCCTGACCTTCAAGTTCTACGACCCGGAGAAGGGTTGGCCCGTGGGCACCGGCCCCTACAAGCTGGCCAGCGTCAGCCCCACGGAGTTCATCTACGTCCGGGACGACAACTGGTGGGGCGCCCAGGTGGGCTTCCAGGACCTTCCCGAGCCCAAGAAGCTGATCTGGACCTGGGCCGGGCCGGAGGAGACCCGGGCCGCGCTGATGGCCGATGGCCAGCTGGACAGCCTGATGGACATCACCCTGGGCGCGTTGCTGGCCCTGAAACAGCGGAACCCCAACGTCATCACCTGGTTCGACGACCTGCCCTACGCCTGGGTGCCGGATCCCTGCTCCCGGACCTTCGAGGTGAACACCGCCATCGAGCCCTGGAACGATCCGGAGATGCGTTGGGCCCTGAACTACGCCATCGACCGGGATCAGATCGTCCAGATCGCGTACGAGGGCACCACCTTCAAGTCCCGCCACTTCTTCCCGGCCTACCCCCCCTTGGACGCGCTGGTGGACAAGGCCATCGAGGCCGGGGTCTGGGACCTGGACCGGCTCTGGGAGTACAACCCGGACAAGGCCAAGGAGATCATCGAGTCCAAGGGCTACACCCTGAACAGCAACGGCTACTACGAGAAGGACGGCAAGGAGCTGACCCTGGACATCACCACCCACGAGGCCTTCATCGAGAAGCAGCGCATCGCCCAGGTCATCGTGGAGCAGCTCCAGGCCATCGGCATCAACGCCACCAACCGCAACGAGGCCGGCGGCACCTGGAACGAGAACTTCGACTTCGGTCGCTTCGAGGCCAAGGTGGGCTGGCAGACCTGCGGCTCGGTGAACGAGCCCTGGGCCTCCTTGGATCGCTTCAACGTCCGCTGGCTCAAGCCCATCGGCGAACGGGCCAACGGCAACCAGTGGCGCTGGAGCGGCCCCGCGGCCGAGGAGTACAGCAAGCTGGTGGACGAGATGGGCAGCCTGCCCCTGGGTGACCCCAAGGTGGAGGAGCTCTTCATCCAGGCCATGGACATCTGGTTCGACGAGCTGCCGGTCATCCCCATCACCCAGGCCAAGAAGATCATCCCCTTCGACACCACCTACTGGACCAACTGGCCCACCGCGGAGAACGACTACATCCATCCGCCCACCTGGTGGCAGCACACCCAGTACATCCTCCACAACCTGAAGAAGGCCCAGTAGGCCTGTGAAGCCCGGGGCGTGGGGGACGGATCTCCGTCCCCCACGCCACCCTGTGTCCGCGAGGATCCGAACCCATGGCCGGATTGACCCCCCGCTATGTCCTGCGCCGTCTGGGCATGTTCGTCCTCACCGTCTGGCTCGGCGCGACCATCATCTTCATCATCCCCCGCCTGGCCCCGGGAGACCCTGTGGCCGCCATGGTGAGCCGCCTCATGGCCCAGGCCGGGTACATCGAGAACAGCGCGGAGATCATCGCCGCCTGGCGCGCCCGGTTCGGCCTGGATGGCCCCATCTGGGTCCAGTACCTGGCCTACCTGCGCAACATGGTGATGCTGGACATGGGGTACTCCCTCTCCTCCTTCCCCAGCCAGGTGGACGAGATGATCGCGGACGCCTTGCCCTGGACCGTGGGGCTGCTCAGCGTCTCCACCCTCCTCTCCTTCCTCATCGGCAACACCATCGGCGCGCTCATGGGATGGCCCCGGGTCCCGGCCTGGATTCGGGCCCTTCTGCCCACCACCCTGACCTTCACCTCCATCCCCTTCTTCATGCTGGGCATCCTGTTGGTCTACGTCTTCGCCTACGAGCTGCGCTGGTTTCCGCCCACAGGCGCGTACGGCCGGGGGTTGAGCCCAGGGTGGAACTGGCCTTTCATCAAGAGCCTGGCCCAGCACGGGGTGCTCCCGGTCATGTCCATTGTGGTCACCTCCATGGGCTTCTGGGCCCTGGGAATGCGGGGCATGATCATCACCAACCAGGGCGAGGACTACATGATCCTGGCCGAGGCCAAGGGGCTGCGCCCCAGCCGGGTCTTCCTCCAGTACGGCATCCGCAACTCCATCCTGCCCCAGGTGACCGCGCTGGCCCTGAGCCTGGGCGGCATCGCCGGCGGCTCCACCCTGGTGGAGTACATCTTCGCCTACCCGGGCATGGGCTATCTTCTCTACCAGGGCATCGTGAACACCGACTACACCCTGATCCAGGGCATCGTCTTCATGCTGATCCTGGGCACCGCCACCGCGGTGCTGATCCTGGATCTGCTCCTGCCCATCCTGGACCCGCGGATCAGCTACGAGCGTTGAGGGCCGCCCCCAAGGGCTCCATGGATCCCGTGCCGCGTTGAACCCGAGCGAGCGAGGGCGCATCTTGCCATGAGTGCAGCAACCGACACCCCGGCCCCTGCGGTCAAGACCGTGGGCCTGAATCGGTGGGATTCCCCCTGGTTGAACACCAAGTTCCTGATCGGCGTGGGCATGCTGTTGGTGGTGGTCCTCATGGGCCTCCTGGGCCCTCTCTTCTGGGACACCACCCTGGCCCGGGTGGCCTCGTCCCCCCTGAACCTGCCCCCGGCCTGGGTCCAGACGGACAACCCGGCCTTCGGCGAACCCACCTGGGATCATCCTCTGGGCACCGAGAGCAACGGCCGGGACATGCTGGCCGTGCTCATCGTGGGCACCCCCCGCTCCTTGCGGGTCGGCGTCATCGCCGCGGGGATCGGCATGTTGGTGGGCATCGTCCTGGGCTTCAGCGCAGGCTTCATGGGCGGCTGGGTGGACAACGTGATCCGGACCTTGGCCGACTCGGTCATCACCATCCCTTCCCTGGCGGTGCTCATCGTCATCTCCGCCTACGTGCGCACGGTGAGCGTGGAGAACATGGCCCTCCTCCTGGCCCTCTTCGCCTGGCCCGGGCCGACCCGGCTCCTCCGCTCCCAGGTGCTCAGCATGCGGGAGCGGGGATACGTCCGCATGGCTCGGCTCACCGGCGCCTCCACCTTTGCCATCATGTTCAAGGAGATCCTCCCCAACCTGCTCCCCTACCTGGCCTCCAGCTTCACCGGCAACGTCTCCGCGGCCATCCTGGCCGCGACCGGCCTGGAGGCCCTGGGCCTGGGCCCCACCCGGATCCCCACCCTGGGCATGACCATCTTCTACGCGCTGCGCGCCGCGGCCATCCTGCGGGGCATGTGGTGGTGGTGGGGGTTCCCCATCGCAGCCCTGATCGTCATCTTCACCGCCCTCTTCCTCATCACCATCGGCCTGGACGAGATCGCGAACCCCCGCCTGAGAGGAGCGAAAGCCCGATGAGCGTCACCCTCTCCCACCAGATCGGAGAGCGCCGCCCCGCAGGCACCGAGAACGTGGTCCTGGAGGTGCACAACCTGAAGGTCTACTACACCACCCCTACCGGGGATGTCCGCGCGGTGGACGACGTCTCCTTCGAGATCCGGGAGGGGGAGATCGTGGGCCTGGTGGGCGAGTCCGGCTGCGGCAAGACCACCACGGCCATGGCCATCCTCCGGCTGGTCCAGTCTCCGGGCCGGATCGTGGGCGGCCAGATCCTCCTGGACGGCCAGGACCTGGTGCGCCTGAACGAACGGGAGCTCCGGGAGATCCGCTGGACCCGGATCTCCCTGATCCCCCAGGGGGCCATGAACTCTCTGAACCCGGTCATGCGCATCAAGGACCAGATCGGGGATGCCATCGAGACCCACGAGGGCCGTCTGCCCCGAAAGGAGCTCCAGGAACGCATCCTCAAACTCCTCGCCATGGTGGGCCTGCCCAGCCGGGTCTACCACATGTACCCCCACGAGCTCAGCGGCGGCATGAAACAGCGGGTCTGCATTGCGATGGCCATCGTCCTGAACCCCACCCTGGTCATCGCGGACGAGCCCACCAGCGCCCTGGACGTGGTGGTGCAGCGGGTGGTGGGGGAGACCCTGTTGGAGGTGAAGAACCGCCTGGGCGTCTCCATGATCCTCATCGGCCATGACATGGGGCTCATGGCCCAGTTGGTGGACCGCATCGCGGTCATGTACGCGGGCCGCCTGGTGGAGCTGTCCGATGTCTACAGCCTGTTCAAGGAGCCCCTGCACCCCTATACCCAGCTCCTCATCGAATCCATCCCCTCCATCAAGGAGCGCAAGCCCCTGAAGCTCACCGAGGGCCTCACCCACGATCTGCGCAACCCCCCGCCTGGGTGCATCTTCCAGCTCCGTTGCCCCCATGTGACGGACAAGTGCCGAGAGGTGGTGCCGCCGCTCCTGGAGGTCCAGCCCCATCGCCGGGTGGCCTGTCACCTCTACTACGATGTATGAGCATGTGATGTGTGAGCATGTGATTGTGAGCACCGCCGTATGGGGAGCACGCCGATGGGGAAACACCCGGGGGATACGATGGGAGAACCCGCCGCGCGGGGGCATCCCAGGAACACGGGAGAGGAACGTCCGGGGAATGTGGTGCGAACTGTGAGTGCGAGGAACACCCCATGAGCCAACCCCTACTGGAGATCGAGAACGTCACCAAGGTCTACGGCGGAGGTTTCCTGCAGCGGGGACCGGTCACCGTGGCCCTCCAGGACCTGAGCCTGACCATCCAGCAGGAGCCGGCCAAGATCATCACCGTCGCGGGGGAGAGCGGCAGCGGGAAGACCACCCTGGCCAACCTAGTCCTGGGCTTCATCAAACCCACCGCCGGCCATATCCGCTACCGGGGCCAGGAGGTGGCTGCCATGACCCCCCAGGAACTCAAACAGTACCGACGGGAGGTCCAGGCCGTCTTCCAGGACCCCTACGAGGTCTACAATCCCTTCTACCGGGTCAAGCACGTCTTCGACATGGCCATCCGGAACTTCCACCTGGCCCGCAGCCGCCAGGAGGCCCGGGAGATGGTGGAGGAGGCCCTGAACGTGGTGGGCATGCGGGGCGAGGAGGTGCTGGAGAAGTATCCCCACCAGCTCAGCGGAGGCCAGCGCCAGCGGATCATGGTGGCCCGGGCCTACCTGCTCAAGCCCCGCCTCATCGTCGCGGACGAGCCCGTCTCCATGGTGGACGCGTCCCTCCGGGCCATGATCCTGGACATCATGCTCCGCCTGCGGGACGAACACGGCATCTCCTTCCTCTACATCACCCACGATCTCTCCACCGCCTACCAGATCGGCGACGAGATCTACCTCCTCTACCAGGGGACCGTGGCCGAACGGGGGGACACGGTGGAGGTGATCGACCACCCCAAGCATCCCTATGTCCAGCTCCTCATCGACTCCATCCCCGTGCCCGATCCCACCATCCGCTGGGGCGGCCGGGCCACCACCGTGGACGACGAGGAGATGCGGGTCAACGTGCACAGTGGTTGCCGCTTCTACCCCCGCTGCGATCAACGGATGGAACGCTGCCTGCAGAGCATCCCGCCCCTCTACCCGGTGGGACCCAAGGGACACGAGGCCGCATGCTTCCTGTACGAGGAACCATCCCAGGCCACACCGACAACCCGATCCGAGGAGGCCGTCCCGGCCGCGGACTGAGGGGGCGCCCCCGCCCGGGCCGTTCCGGCGTCCCCGGACGGCCCACCGCCGCCCTCCCAGCCGACGGTCCAGGCCCCTTGTTTTCCCGCACCCCTGTCCCAGGCCACCTTCCCGACCCCTCCGGAGGGGACGCGCCGCCCCATGGCCCGCCGGAAGAACCCGACCCCTACGCCCAGCCCCGACCATGAGACCCGCCCCCAGGCCGCCCGATCCCAGCCGAGATGCCCGCATCTGGGTGGCGACGGTTCTGGTCCTGCCCGTGGCCCTCCTGCTGTTCTACCTCCTGTGGAGGCTGGTGCTGGTCCCCCAGAGAAGCGCTTGTCCGCCCCACTGCGCCCGGACCGACTGGACCCGCGCCGCCCTCCAGGGCGTGGACTGGGCCGGTGCCGACCTGCGAGAGGCCCGGCTGGTGGGCGCTCAGTTGGCCGGTGCCACCCTCCGGGAAGCGGACCTCTACTTCGCCAACCTGCAGGGCGCCCAACTGACCGGCGCCATCCTGGAAGGGGCGACCCTCCGGGCCGCCCTGCTGGACCAGGCCGACCTACGCGACGCCGACCTCCGGGGCGCCGATCTGGCTGGCGCCCGGCTCCGACACGCGGACCTGCGGGGCGCGGACCTCCGGGGCGCGGACCTGAATGCCGCCATCCTGACCGGCGCGGACCTCCGAGGGACCCTGCTGGACGAGGAGACCCGCCTCTCGGAGAAATGGCGGCAGGTATGGGAGATCGTCAACCAGGGTGCAGCCGGCCGTTCCCTGGTGGGGGCCGACCTCCGGGGGGCCAACCTGACCGACGCGGACCTCCGGGCCGCGGATCTGCGCGAGGCCCGGCTGGAGGAGGCCCTCCTGATGGGGGCCGACCTGACCGACGCCCGGCTGGAAGGAGCAGCCCTCCACCAGGCCGTGCTGGATGGCTCCACCCGACTCCCGGCCCGGTGGCGACAGGTGTGGGAGATCGTCAACCGGGTGGAGCTGGGCCGGAACCTGCGGAGTGCCGACCTCCGGGGCGCCAACCTGGAGGGCGCGGTGTTGCGACAGGCGGATCTCCGGGAAGCCCGCCTGGATCGGGCCCGCCTGGTCCGAGCCGACCTCCGCGAGGCCCACCTGCAGGGAGCCTCCCTGGTGGCCACGGATGCAACCGATGCCTCCTTTCGGGGCGCGAACCTGCGGGAGGCCGACCTCCGGGGCGCCCGGCTGGTCCTGGCCGACCTGGCCCTGGCCGACCTCCGGGGCACCCAGATGGACCGGACCACCGACATCGCGCCCAAGGATCGGCGGGTGTGGGAGCTGGTCAACTGGGGCGGCGTGGGCCGAGACCTGGCCGGCCAGAACCTGAGCTACGCAGACCTGGCCGGCGTGGACTTCACAGGAGCCGACCTCCGGGAGGCGGACCTGCGCGGGGCCAACCTGGCCCGTGCGATCCTGCGGAACGCCGATCTGTCCCGGGCCCTGCTCGCGGACGCGAACCTGCGGGACGCGGATCTGACGGGCGCGGTGCTGGACGGTGCGGACATGGCCCGGGTCCAACGCTGACCCGTGTGGTCCCCTGGCCTCCTGGAAAGAAAGCGCCCGGCCATCTCTGTTCACCCCATCGCGAGGAGTACCATGTACCACGAGATACGCTGGACCCTGGACAAGATCGCCCAACGGCTGGACCTGGTGCGCTCCCTGGTCTACCGGCGGAAGCTCACCCTGCCGCCCTTCCGCCTGCTGGAACTGCCCGATCCCCAGGCCCCGCCGCCCGTTGGCCCGGGGGTGGACACCTCGGACTGGCCGGTGATCCAGCCCTACACCTACTGGGGGCGCGGCTACCTGGACTTCGTCCTCAGCAGCGAGTTCCGGGTTCCCGGGGACTGGGACCCGGAAGATCCCGTGGCCCTCTACCTGCCCTTGGGAGAAGCCGGCGACTTCAGCCACCCAGAGGCCCTGGTCTACGTGGACGGGAAGCCCTACGCGGCCTGCGATCGCCACCACCAGGAGATCCCCTTGCCCGATAGCTGGCGGGACGACCGGCCCCGTCGCCTGGACCTCCACGGCTGGACCGGCCTGTTGGGCTTCCGACGCAACCGGCCCCACGAACAGCTCTTCATGGAGCCCTGCTTCGTGGTCCAGATCGACCGCCACACCCGGGACTTCCTGGCCCTGGCCCGGGTGGCCCTGGGCGTGGCCCGCCATCTGGCCCCGGACCACCCCGTCCGAGCCCATCTGCTCAACGCCCTGGACGATGCCTTCCGACAGCTCGACCTGCGGGAGCCCTGTGGCGAACCCTTCTACGCCAGCGTGCTCCAGGCCCACCTGACATTGGAACGTGGCCTCCAGGAGGCCGGCCCCCCTGCAGACGTGACCGTCACCGCGGTGGGCCATGCCCACATCGACGTGGCCTGGCTGTGGACCCTAGGGCAGACCCGACGGAAGGCCAGCCGGACCTTCCACACGGTCCTGCGCCTGATGGAGCGCTTCCCCGAATACCGCTTCACCCAGAGCCAGCCCCAGCTCTACGACTACGTGCGCCAGGACCACCCGGAACTCTTCCAGGCCATCCAGGCCCGGGTGGCCGAAGGCCGCTGGGAGCCCATCGGCGGCATGTGGGTGGAGGCCGACTGCAACATCACGGGCCCGGAATCCCTGGCCCGCCAGTTCCTCCTGGGCCGCACCTTCTTCCGAGAACACTTCGGACCGGACGCGGAGTCCCCGGTCCTGTGGCTGCCGGACGTCTTCGGCTATGCCTGGAACCTGCCCCAGCTCATCCGCGAGGCAGGACTCAAGTACTTCTTCACCATCAAGATCGGCTGGAACCAGTACAACCGCCTGCCCTACGACACCTTCTGGTGGCAGGGGCTGGACGGCACCCGGGTGCTCACCCACTTCAGCACCACCCCGGAGCCAAGCAGCCGCCATGCCAGCACATACAACGCCCAGGCCACCCCGGAGCAGATCCTGGGCACCTGGGAGAACTTCCAACAGAAGGAGCTCCACCGGGAGCTCCTCATGGCCTACGGCCATGGGGACGGGGGCGGCGGGCCCACCCAGGAGATGCTGGAGAACATCCGCAAGATGGCCCACTTCCCGGGAGCTCCCCAGGTGCGGACCGGTCGAGCCGGGGACTTCTTTCGACGCCTGGAACAGGAGGTGGATGAGCGGCGATTGCCTGTGTGGAACGGGGAGCTCTACCTGGAGATCCACCGGGGTACCTACACCACCCAGAGCCGGAACAAGCGGGCCAACCGCAAGAGCGAGTTCCGCCTGCACGACGCGGAGTTCCTGGCCACCCTGGCCGCCCAGATGGATCCGGAATACACCTATCCGACCCAAGAGCTGCGCCGAGCCTGGGAGCTGGTCTGCCTGAACCAGTTCCACGACATCATCCCCGGCAGCAGCATCGGGCCGGTCTACGAGGAGTCCCTGCAACAGTACCAGGAGATCGCCCAGATCGCGGACCGGGTGCAGCAGAGGGCCCTGGAGGTCATCGCCGCCCAGACCGGGGGCCACCTGCTCCTGGTCAATCCCACGGGCTTCCCCCGGAGCGATCTGGCCTTCTGGCCCGGCCGCCTGGCGCCGGGCCAATCCCTGCGCACCCTGGACGGCCACCGTCTTCTCCACCAGGAAGGCCCGGACGGAACCTGGCTGGAGCCCCCGACCCTGGCCCCCTACAGCGTCACCCCTCTGATCCGGGTGGACGAACCTCCCCCCTCGGTGCGCAACAGCCTCCAGGTCTCCCCCGAGAGGCTGGAGAACGACTTCCTGCGGGTGGAGCTGGACCCGGCCGGCGACATCGTGCGCATCTACGACAAGGCCAACGAGCGAGAGGTGCTGCCGCCCGGCGCCGTGGCCAACCAGTTCCAGGCCTTCGAGGATCGCCCCCTCAACTGGGATGCCTGGGACATCGACATCTTCTACGACGACAAGGTCTACCTGGCCGAGCCCGCGACGTCCATCGCCGTGGTGGAGAGCGGCCCCCTCCGGGCCACCCTGGAGATCCGGCGCCAGATCCTCCACAGCCCCTACGTGCAGCGCATCTCCCTGGCCCACAACAGCCCCCGGCTGGACTTCGACACCCGGATCCACTGGCGGGAGAAGCACATCCTGCTCAAGGTGGCCTTCCCGGTGGACGTGCTGGCGCCCACGGCCACCTACGAGATCCAGTGGGGCAACGTGGAACGGCCCACCCACCGCAACACCAGCTGGGACTGGGCCCGCTTCGAGACCTGCGCCCAGAAATGGGTGGACCTGAGCGAGGGGGGCTACGGGGTGAGCCTGCTCAACGACTGCAAGTACGGCCACGATGTCCGGGACAACGTGATGCGCATCAGCCTGCTGCGCGCGCCCACCCTGCCCGATCCCCACGCGGACGAAGGGGAACACCGCTTCGCCTACAGCCTCCTGCCCCATCCAGGCCGCTGGGGCCCGGAGACCGTGCGCCAGGCCTACGCGCTGAACGATCCCCTCATCGTCCACAGGATCGATGGACCGCCCAGGCCGGCCCCTGGCACGGACGGCCCCTGGCGAGGCCTGGTGGTGTCCGACCCGGACCATGTGGCGGTGGAGACGATCAAACGGGCCGAGGACGGGGACGGGTTCATCGTGCGGCTGTACGACTTCCAACGGCGACGAGGCATCGTGACGCTCCACCTGCCCTTCCCGGTGGCCGGGGCATGGCGCACCAATCTGTTGGAGGAGAACCAGGAGCCCCTGGAGGTGGCCGAGGACCGGGTGCGGGTACCGATCCGGCCCTACCAGGTGGTGACCCTGCGCATCCGGCCCCGGTGATCCCAGATCCCACACCCGAGCGCGCGGAGGGGCGGGCATCGGCCCGCCCCTCCGCGCGTTTCCGGAACCGACCCACGGTCGGTCAGCGGATGCCTCAGACCGGCCCCGAGCAGGAGGGCCCGGCCGCAGGGGCCCCGCTGCCTCCCCCCCCGCTCCTGGATGCGAAGGTGCTGAAGCGCTTGGCGATCTGCCGGCTCTGGCAATGGGGACAGAGCCTCCGTTCCGCCTCGGCCACGCTGCGCACGAACAGCTCGAACTCGTGGCCGCACTCCCGACACACGTACTCGTAGATGGGCATAGCCGATACTCCTCTGCTGGCTGTTTGACCTTGCTGTGGATCACCCATTCGCTATAAATTCTATAGCGAATGGCCTGGCCAGACAAATCCGGCCCTCCGGAGGCGAGCCTCCGTGCTCACGTCATCTTGACGATCACCGAGCCCAGGATGTTGGCCGCGGCGTCGGCCCGGTCCGCTGCATTGCTCACGTGGCGATAGACCTCCCGGATGCGGAGCATCTCCATCACGTGGTGGATGTCCTCCGGCCCGTTGAAGAGCTCGGCCACGGCCAGCCGGTAGATGCGCTCCACCTGGTTCTCCCGGTACTTGGTACGCCGGGCATGGTCCAGGGCCACCATGGGGTTTCGGTCCAGCCGTTCCATGGCCAGCACCAGCTCGTCCGCGGCTTCCTGCAGGCGCAGGACCATGTCGGCCAGGTAGGCGTCGGGCCGGACCTTCAGGATCTCCAGCTCCTCAATGGTGGTGTAGGCGTAGTCCAGGATGTCGTCCAGGGCCAGGGAGAGGTCGTAGATGTCCTCCCGGTCAAAGGGGGTGACGAAGGTCTTGTTCAGCTCGTCGATGAGGATCCGGCGCAGCTCGTCCCCCTCCTTCTCGGCCCGCACCACGTCCTCCGCCGCGGCCGGATCATGTTGGGAGACGAAGCGATGGAGGCTGTGGGTGGCCCGCTGCACCTGGAGGGCCTGTTCCCGGAGCAGGCGGATGAAGACGTCCTCCCGTTTGGTGAACCACTGGAGAAAGCCGAACATGGGTCCCACCTCCCAGAGAGCGGTCTCAGGCCCCCAGGACCAGCCGAAAGCCCAGGTAGATCGCGCTGCCCAACAGAGCCGTCACAGGGACGGTGATGGCCCAGGCCACCAGGATGTCCATCAGGTGGAGCCAACGGACCTGGCTACGTCGCTGGGCCGCGCCCACCCCCACGATGGCCGAGCTGACCACGTGGGTGGTGCTCACTGGCCCGCCCCACAGGGAGGCCCCCAGGATCACACTGGCCGCGCCCACCTGGGAGGCCAGGCTGTGCACCGGACGGATCTTGTAGAATTTGCCCCCCAGGGTGCGGATGATCCGCCAACCGCCGGCCGCGGTGCCCAGGGCGATGGCCACCGCGCTGACCACCACCACCCAGGTAGGCACGTAGAAGCGCTCCTGGAAACCCAGGGTCACCAACCCCATGGTGATGACCCCCATGGTCTTCTGGGCGTCGTTGGCACCGTGGGAGAGGGCCAGGGTTCCCGCGGTGAGGATCTGGACCCGGTTGAAGGTCTGGTTGATCCGGGGTGTGGCCCCCCGGGCCAGGAAGAAGAGGAGCCGCAGGACGAGCCAGCCCACCATGAAGCCCAGGACCGGGGAGACGAACAGGGCCAGCGCCACCTTGCCCACCCCCTCCACGCGCAGCACATCCAGCCCGCCGAAGGCCACCGCGCTGCCCACCAGCCCCCCTGCCAGGGCATGGGAGGAGCTGGAGGGGATGCCACCCCACCAGGTGAGGATGTTCCAGGACGAGGCCGCCACCAGGGCCGCCATCACCATGGTGATGGTGACGCTGCGGGGATCCACGATCTCGCTGCCCACGGTGACGGCCACGGCCACACCGAACAGCAGGGGCCCCAGGAGCTCGCAGATGGCAGCCAGGGTCAACGCGGCCCGGGGGGAAAGGGCCCGAGAGGCGATGATAGTGGCCACCACGTTGGCCGCATCGTGGAAGCCGTTGAGAAAGTCGAAGGAAAGGGCCAGGACCAACAACGCCCCGAAGACGATGTACTCGTTCACCGCGCGGGTGCCTCGAAGAGATGGCGAGGACGGACGTTGTGGCCCCCTACCCTACCACCATTGGGCAAATTTCGCCAACGTGATGGCCGGTCCGGCCGGCGCACGGGCCCGTGCCCCCCGCCCCGGCCCGGGGGAGAGGCGAGGCGGACGGCTCTCGGCCCTGTTCCGCCCCCTGGCCGGGCATGTGGCATGCGGGGTGGGCTCGGCAGCACCCAGGCCGGCTCGCGCGCCGGAATGGGACAGGGGCCCTCCCCTTACCCATGATTCTGAAATATGCCCGCCCTTGGCCAAAGACGTTGACATCCCCGCGCGCTTGTGCTATATTCGAGCCGTAAGTTGGCAGGATCTCGGTCGGTTTTCCACTGCTGTGCACCGCTCCGTTGACCGAACTGGAGAGTACACTTCGC
>Ga0256839_1003772_pt1 | contig 15341 bp, 10 predicted proteins | sample 354166metaG_FD_185968 | JGI IMG/M metagenome (GOLD analysis project Ga0256839, IMG submission 185968) | Hydrothermal vent microbial communities from Mid Atlantic Ridge, Atlantic Ocean - 354-166 | ecosystem: Environmental > Aquatic > Marine > Hydrothermal vents | place: Atlantic Ocean: Mid... | reverse complement strand
TTCCTCTTATGCTCGAAAGTCCGGGGAAAAGCGCCCCGGAGATAGCCCGCGAGGAAAACCTGATTCAGGAGTCGGACGAGGATGCCATCATGGTCTTTGTCGAAGAAGCGTTGGCGGCCTATCCCGAAAAAGTGCAGGAATACCGGAACGGGAAAAAAGGAGTGATCGGGCTTTTTATGGGGGAGGTGATGAAACGCTCCAAGGGCAAGGCCGACCCCAGAAAAGCGAATGCCCTGCTAAGAGAAAAACTGGAAAAATAATATCAATTACTAAATATTGGAAACATGCAAAAAACGATTTTTATAGTCTTGCTTTCTTTGGTCACTTTCTCCTGCAATTCGGGTGAAAACAAGAAGGATGACTCGGCTCTGATGACGGAAAACGGAAAGGAGCGCGCTGCCTCCGTACAAAACCTTAACAGCGAAGGCCTGGCCCTGAAAGGGGATGGCAGTTTTACGGTAAAAGGCAAAATCACGGGAGCTGCCGGCAAAAAAGTGATCCTGCAAATATTCCCGGTGTTTACGGCCGGCAGGAATCAGAAGGTGAACAATGCAGGAAGTGTGATGCTGGACGAAAGCGGAGAGTTTGAGATACCTGCCAAAGTGGATCACAAAACCTTTGGGGCACTGCTGATCGACAATGCCCATGTGGCGTATCTGGTGCTGGACGGCTCGGACATTCAGTTCACTGCCGACTACAACGACTTCTCGAATTTCAGCATCGAAGGCAGCCCCGAGTCGGCACTGATCAAGGACTACTTTTCTCATCTGCTCGGCATGGTCACCCGGATCAACGAAGCCCGGGCAGCTGTTCAGCAGGCGCAGAAAAGCGGTGACAAAGCGGGTGTGGAAAGCGCCAAAGCACTGGAAAACCAAAACGTGGATGCTTATTTTTCCTATGTTCGCGACTATGCAGATACCACTTCCAGCCCGCTGATGGCATTGTTTGCCACCGGCATGCTGGAGCCTTCGCTCTACAGCGATTTCTTGATGGAAATCAGCAATCGATATAAAGGCATAGCAGACGCATCGCCTTATTACCAGCGAATTTTAAAACTGGCTCGTGGACAAAACGGGCTGGTGGGGCAGGTAGCGCCTGAAATCAGGTTGCCCAATCCGGACGGAGATACCCTCGCACTCTCGGATTTGCGGGGCAAGTATGTATTGCTTGATTTCTGGGCGGCATGGTGCGGTCCCTGCAGACGCGAAAACCCGAATGTAGTGAAGCTCTACAAGAAATACAAAGACCGCAACTTTACGGTTTTCAGTGTTTCGCTCGACAAGAGCAGGCAGAGCTGGATTCAGGCCATTCAGCAGGATGGACTTGAGTGGCCCAACCATGTGAGCGAGCTGGCATTCTGGAGCACGGAAGCCATCAAACCCTATGGGGTGCGCTCCATTCCCGCCACTTTCCTGCTCGACCCCGAGGGGCGGATCATAGCCAAGGACCTGCGGGGCTATATGCTGGAGAAAAAACTGGAACAATTGCTGGGCAAATAAGGCCCTCAGAAGCCCCAGTCTTTCAGGGCGGCATTGAGCCGGAAGCGGAGCGCCAGATAGGAAGTCTGGCGGTCGCGGCTGTCAATGGCCGAGTTTAGTTTGCGGTAGTTGTAGCTCAATTCGAGAAAAGCATTTTGACGAATGCGATAGCTCAGGGTAAGCTCGGTATTGAGAAGCGTGCTTCGTACTCCCTGCCCCGTATAATTTCCGTATTCGAAGGGACGTGTTTCATAAGAGGCAAAAATATCGCCTCCGAAGTTGCTGCCCGTGCTGTCGGTGCCTTTTACGGCATAGATGATGCGCCCGTAAAAGCTGAGCTCGTCCAATGGCCGGAAATGCACAATGCCTATCCACTCATTAAAGTTGGCCCCCAGCGGGTGGGCCAGGGCCTGGCCAAACTGGGTGTAGCTGCCGGCATTGCTCACATGGGTGTAGGTATAAGGTCGTACCCGGTTCAGTTCCCCCTGCAGGTCAAGGCCCCGGACGCCAAAACTGTTGATGTACTTCAGTCCCAGTTGCAAGGCATATTTATTGGCCCACCAACCGTCATTTTGGAAGAGTTTGTAGAAGCGAAACTCATCGAATAGAATCTGAGAATAGAATTGAAAATGCTGCAGAAAATTATATTTCAGATTCGCTCCTATGAAGATGTTGTCGGAACTGCCCAGGGCATACTCAACGGAACGGTAAAAAATAATCGGATTTAAATAATAGGGGTCGAAGCTGCGCTGTGTGCTGTCGGTGTTTCCGAAAACAACTGCTTCGAAGAGCCCGAGCTGCAGGCCGGGACCAAGGGCGATATCCAGATAATGGGCTGCCAGAAATTTACGGGGCTGCAGATTGTCGGCAATCTTATCGCGGAAGTCAACAAGCTGGGCAAAAAGGTTGCTGTATTTTATCTTCCAAACTTCCGTCTGGATTTTCAACTGCATATAATCTTTGCTCCAGTCGCTCAGCAGCAGCGAACGATAGCCGTTGCCGATGAAATTGCGGTCTTGCCCGAACATGATCAGCACTTCGGGCACCGGGCGAAAAGTGATATAGCCTCTTGCCGAAAAAAAATCCCGGGCATCTTTGAAAAGCAATCCGTCCCGGAAGGTCTTGGCGTTGTTTTCGTGCGGAATAATTCCCCAATTGGAATCTGCATATTCATTGATATAGGAGCGAAACCCGGCCTGATTGTCGGTTACGAATGAATAGAATGAAATTTTCTTTCCTATGAGTCCCCGCATCTCGAGGCCGCGGCTGTTGATATATGGGATTCCGTCACGGCCCTGCTCGCGGCCGGCCTCCAGGTACAAAACGGGGTTGATTCCCAGCTTAAAACGTGCTTCATTGACGGCATAGAGATAAGAGGGGTGGGAGTAAAAATGCCGGAGCACGCTTTTCTTTGATTTCCGGCTCCATTGAAAGTCCATCCGGATGCGGTCGAGGTCTCTTTGCTCTTCCGGGCGAAGACCCGCGAACCCGGCATTGAGAAAGCGCGTGTCGAGGGGCTGAAAAGAACTGTAAACGGAGATATCGTCATAGAGGATATCCAGCCGGTCGATGCTTTGAATGTTGTAGTGGTCGCGATGGATAAAAAAAAGATCCGAAAGGGAATCTTCCTGTGACTTCAGCAGGTACGGAAACAGAAGAATCCAAAGAAAGAGTATCGGGTAGCGCATCTTGTAAAAATAAGAGAAGCGCGGCAAATGAACCGGACACCGCCCCGGAACGAGGCCTTCGTACGGGAGCTTTGGTGGGTTGCGGGGCGGGCACATTGTATTTCCGGGGGTGCTGATATATCTGATCTTTTGCGTATTTGATTGCCCGGAGGAAAATGTTTTTTTTGTTTCGTAGATATAAAAAGAAGAGATTGAGTTCTGAAAATATATTAAAAAAATCAAAAGCATTAAAAGTACATGCACTTTAAGGAAAATGATCTCCTGCTAAATCGCTATCGCTTAAAGGCGCTGATCGGCCGTGGAGGTTTCTCGGTGGTATACAGGGCCCATGACGAAGTGACGGGCGTAGAATTGGCCATTAAGATATATGCACCGGACAAAGGCCTTGATGAAAAAGGCATTCGCCAGTTTATCAAAGAGTACAGCCTTACCCAGCCGCTCAATCATCCCAACCTTCTGAAAGCCACGCATTATGATGTCATCCCGGATATCAATGCGCCCTTTCTGGTAATGCCGTTTGCTAAAAACGGCTCCCTCAGTTCGAGCATTGACGATGGGCACACATTAAGCGAGGCGCAGCTGGCCCGGCTGATGGCAGAGATTGGCAGTGCGCTGGACTATCTGCACCACCGCAACCCTCCCATTATCCATCAGGACATCAAGCCCGACAACATATTAATAGGGAATGACGGACAGTATATGCTGACGGATTTCGGTATCAGCAATAAGATGCGGAGTACTTTAAAAAAAGCAACGGTAAGCGAGTCGGCTCTGACGGTGGCATATGCTCCGCCCGAGAAATATACAAATCAGGGCATCACCCCGGCCAGCGATATTTTTTCCTTCGGAGTGATGATGTTTGAATGCCTGACCGATGAAGTGCCCTGGGGAGGTGACGGTGGCGTGATGCTGTTGAGCGGAGCCCATCCCCCCGTCTTGCCGGAGGTCTTTCCGGAGCGGCTCAATGCCGTTTTGCATGCCTGCATGGACGTAGAACCGGGCAAACGCCCTACGGCCGGACAATTGACTGACGTGGCAAAGTTTTATCAGAAAAACGGGTTTTGGCCCAAGCCGGAGGAGTTTCTCAAGCCACTGGCAGGCGGGGAAAAGCCGGCATCCCGCTCGCGAGGGCGCAAAACCGAAATGATGTCGCCTGCTGAGAGAGAAGAAAAAGCAGCTGCTGTGATGGCCGGCACTTCGGGTCCGGGCGGAGGAGATGGTGCCAAAACCGTTCGCAGCAGGGGCGATATGAGCGATCCGCTCAAAAAACCAAAGAAAAAGAGCAAAGCCCTGGCAGGGGTTATTCTTGCCATTGTACTGACGGGCACTTTGATCGGGGGCTATTTTGTGTTTCAGCCCCGGCCCGGGCCTCCGGAAACTCCCGGACCGATAGCAGCAATAGACACTCCAAATATAATCATCCCTGAGCCGGTCAATCCGGAGGAAAAAAAGGACACAGCGGTAAACGGCAATGGCTCGAATACGGTCGTTGATCCGGAGAAAAAAAAGGAGGAGCCCGAACCGTCCGCCAATCCAAAAAAGGAAGAGCCGGCCCCCTCGCTGGAAAGCATCATGGCCCGGGCCGAGCAGGCTTTCAAGGACAAAGACTATGCCCTGGCCATGCAACTCTACAGGCAGGCCTCCGACAGGGGCGATGGGGCCGCCAGTTGGTTTGTGGGATATATGTACCGCGAAGGACTGGGCGTGACTCAGGATTATCAACAGGCACTCAACTATTACAAAAAATCAGGTGATCAGGGCTATGCCGATGGATACAATTCATACGGGTTTATGCACGACCGGGGCATGGGAGTGCCGGAGAATGGGGCGAAGGCCTTTGAGTATTACATGAAAGCCGCCAAAATGGGCCTTGCGGTGGCACAGTTCAATGTGGGTTATTATCTGGATGAAGGGCTGGGCGGCCGGTCGCAGGACTGGAAAGAGGCAGCCTACTGGTATGAGAAAGGGGCTTCGGCCAATAAGTTGGCACAGCGAAAGATCGGAGAGTTTTACCTCTTCGGAGTGGGCGGGAAAGCCAAAAGCAGCAGCGAGGCCATGCGCTGGTTTGAAAAAGCAGCTGCAGCCGGGGATGAAATTGCAGACAATCACCTGAAAGTGCTGAAGGAGATGAATCTGAAACGCGAAAAATACAGCAGCACCAATGTGCAGCGCGATCAGATATGGGTACGGCCCCGCAGTGCGGAGATGGAAGCCAAAACCCTCTCGCGTCCGGGGCTGAGCACGGGTTTTAAAGTTTATTACAAGCTCTCGGGAAGCAAGACGATTCAGATATTTCCGCTCTACAAAGACGAAAGAGAAAAACGGGGAATCAGCGATGCCATTGACTTCAGCAACTACAGCAGTTGCGAAATACTGACGGAAAACAGCGGGGTACATGAAGTGAGCATCAGTTATAACGGCAAGGGCAAGCGCTCTATCGGGTATTTCTATATCATCGGGTTTACAGAAGGTTCGGATATACTCTTGCAGATACCCGCGGCTCTTTGCCGGGAGCCCTGATCATTTGATTTAAAGAAAAGAAAGAATGAAAAAGAAAAATATACGGGTACTTGTTTCCTTCCTGCTGGCAGCGGGCCTGGAGGTGCTTGCTATTCTGATGTTTGAAATGACAGGCGGAACGGCAGGGGGCACTACGGTCAACAGACTGGGAGTCCTCTTCGGGGGTAACTTCATAAACGGTGGCTACATCCAGTTTCTGGAATACATCTTCTTTTTTTGGGGAAGCCTCGAGGTTATCTATCAACAAAGGACCAACAAGAAAGAACTGAGCTATCTCAATGCAGAAGTTCTTCCCGAGCAGGAACATCTGATTATCGGCCCTTCGGAAGTAAATCAGATACGTGTGAAAGTGGCGAATTATCTAAGGAAGAAGCAGGAAGAATACCCCGACCTCAACTTCTATCTCGTTAATATGATCAAACGGGTGACCACGAAATTCCGGGCCAATCTTTCCATAGCCGAGGCCCTGGAGATTGTCAATACGCAAACCCAGGTCAACCTGCTGAAAGCCGAGAGCCGGCAGTCTTTTATCCGCTACACGGCCTGGGCGGTACCCACGATCGGATTCATCGGTACGGTCGTTGGAATATCGGCTGCACTGGCCATAGCCGACAGCGGAGATACAGGATTGATTACTTCGACCCTGGGCATCGCCTTCGATACCACACTGGTGGCGCTTATTCTGTCGGTCGTACTCATGTGGCTCATCCACAACCTGCAGCAGCAAAGTGAAAATATGCATGCCCGCTTTCAGGAGTTTGTCATCGAAAATCTGATCAACAAGATTGATATCGACTAATGGCGAAAGAAATCAACATATTCAGTGTGTCTTTTCTGGACCTACTTAGCGGGGCACTGGGAGCCGTTATCATCCTCTATATCATCATTCCGAAAATGACGGCACAGGATGCCGAGGTGCTCGAAACCATCAAAGAAATGCAGGTGAATGTCGAGTCCATCGACAGCATGATGCTGCTGCTGGAAAACTCGGTGGATAAGGAACTCTTTGCAGAGTTGCAGGAGAAAATTCAGAACATGAACAGGCAGATGATCATCTTGACGGGCGAGGTGAAAAATCTGCAGGGCAAGGTAAAGGAATTGCAGGCACAGTTGAGCCAATGCCGCGAAGAACTGGCAAAACTGCAATCGATGGAACGCGAAGTGAAAGTGCTGAGAGACCGGATAAAGAAGCTGGAGGAAGAAATAAGGCAGAAGAACGAAGCGCTGAAATCAAAGCAGGAAAAAATCAACTCGTTGCAGAGCGAAAATGAAGCGCTCCGAAAATACAGGCAGTGGATGGAGCGCTGCGGCTTTACTCCGGAGGACGACTGCCCGCCCCCGGTCAATGCCGACATCGGCTTTAAATTCAAAGGCAAGCGCATTGTATTCATCCTCGATGCATCGGGCAGCATGCTCGAAGCCAGCAACGGAAAAGAAGACCGCCTCTATCCGGTGAAGGCAGCCGTAAAAATGATTCTGGCTGTTATGGGCAGCGATTTTGCTGCCGATATCGTACAGTTTCCTTATTTCGAAGGCGGCAGTTGTGCCGGATACCGGGCCAACTGGCGAAGTGCAGAGCCGCTTACAGGCTCCGGCAAAGAAGATGCTTTTCGCTTCATCTATGCCATCAACTCGCAGCAGGGAAACGGTACACCAAGCGAGGAGGCCATTCTTTACGTGCTGAACAATTACCCCGATATCAGCGACATTGTATTCATCTCGGACGGAACCCCCACAATGGCCTGTGACGATACCAACCCGGTCCCCATCGACCCGATACTTGAGAAAGTAAGAAGAGCAAATAACGGCCGGGTGCGCATCAATACCATCGGGGTGGGCTCTGATTTTTTCAGCAACCCCCAAAGCGATCAGGTGCGCTTCATGACCGAGCTGGCACGGGAAAATGACAACGGATTTTTTATAGGATTATAAAACAGCAAGAAAAACAAAGAAGACATGGCAAAAGCAACACAAGCATTGACTACCGGCTTGAAATTCATGGGAGGAGGGGCTGTATCGGCTTACACCCTCGAATACCTGAGCAACTCCAAAAGGCATAAACTCGGTTCTTATGATACCATCGTGGTGCCCTATGTGGAGCTGGGGCGCTCCAGTTCGTGTGCCGTACAGTTTGATGAGGATGCCGGCACCGTAAGCCGCAAGCATGCAGCCATTGAAAAGCGCGGCAATGAATATGTAATCAAAAATCTATCGGGGACCAATCCCACGCTGGTCAACGGCCAGCCTGTCAGCAAAGAATATTACCTCAAAAACGGGGATGAGATACAACTTTCCTATGAGGGCCCGAAGATGCGCTTTAATGTGTCGGATACGGGGACTGCGAAAATGGGGATGACCAAGCGCCTGAACCTCGTCATGCAGCAGGCCGTGAAACCGTATAAAATGGCCGCGATGGGATTGGTGGCATTTGTCGTCCTGCTCACAGCCGGTGGCATCTACGGCTTTATGCAGCTCAACCGCGAAAACAGGCAATTATCCGAACAGATGGAGTTTCAGAAAAAAATAACCCAAGCACAAGCCGATTCGCTGGCCGAACTCAATAAAAAGAACAATATGCTGCTCAGCGAAGTGAAAAACAGCAAAGAGAACATTCAGCGGCAGTTTGACCGGGAGCGTCAGAAACTGCTCAAACAGAATCAGGAATTGCAGAAGTCATTCACGGAATTCAAGAGCAAAGCCGGTTCGGCTACGAATTATGCGGAAGTCATCGAGCCGCTGAAAAACAAAACCCTGGCGCTCTATCTGACGGGATACACGGTAGAAGGGCCAAACGGGCCCGAGACGGTAGAGCTTGAAGCACAGTGCATGTGTACGGGATTTATGCTTGAGGGCGGGGTATTTGCCACAGCGCGCCACTGCATTGATGCATTGATGAGCGGTTCGGAAGATTTAAATTTCCTCGACCACAGCGGTATCAATGTCGTCACCCATTTCAAAGCAAAGTCTTATGACGGCTCCATTGAGTTTGACTTTACGGATGACCAAATGAACTCGGATTTCTCGGGCGATCAACTGAAACAGGTGTCGTATAAAGGCCGTACGGGTGCCATGCGAATACCGGATTATTTTCATGGCAAAGACTGGGCCTACGTGCAGACCGACTACAACGATGGGATGGCCTTTGACCCGTCACTTTCGCTTAAGCTGAAGGCCGGCACTCAGCTTTTTGTATTGGGCTATTCCTATGGCACCCGGTTCAGAGAATCGGGGAATATGGAACCCTATTTCTCGACCGCCAAGGTGACACAGAGCGGCATCGAACAGGGTACCGTTCGGGTGACCGAAGCCGGATGGGATGGCGGCAACTCGGGCGGGCCGGTGTTTACCCTGGACGAGAACGGGGAAGCCGTGGTCATTGGCCTGGTGACCGGGAAATACCAGCAACCCAAAGAAACCGCCAATGGCGATGTGGTGTGGATACCCACATCCATCAAAGTGGTGACACCTCTTGGAAACTTCCTGAGATAAAATGTACGGCATGAAGCATTGCATCCTCATCTTGTTTTTTCTTATGGCAGGCACTATGCTGCCCGGCCGGGGCCTCCGTGCCCAAGTCTTTTCGCTGCTGGATGATTGCAATCCTCTGATGCGTGCCATCGAGCCTTATCTTTTTGTGCTTCGGGCCGAGTATTCGCTCGAAGATGAGGAAGGCAAGCTCTATGGACGGAACGGCAATTCCTACTTTGGACAGGCCTACGGGCCGGCCGTCAATGTCGAAGGTTCGCTCGTTGTATCGGCCCGTACCATAAAGCCTTATCTCAGCGATACAAGTTACCGGGCTTATGGAAAAAATTATCATCCTGTGGTCTCATCTGTTTTTTATAAGGGGTTGAGGGATAATGAGATGATCGAGATAAGTAAAGTTAAAGATAAGGATTACTACGGTGTGATGGATTCTTTTTCGGAGTCGGGACTGGGCCGGGCCGGAGACTTGAGAGACAGCATGCCCTGCGTGGTGGTGACCTTTCTGAAAGCGGGAAATGTTTCACCGGCAGAGGCGTTCTATCGCTTGAGTTATGTGCAGAACGGAGTGAGGTGGGAGGGCCGGAGCGGGACGCTGGCAAATGTAGCTTTGGGTGACAATGCCGAGTTTGCCCTTCTCTTTTATGAAGAACTGGGGCGCGGCAGCGTTTCTTATCTTTTTGGAGGATTTGTCGAAAAAGAGTCGGGGATCTGGATAGCACGAAAATACGATCCCCTGGATGAGTATCCGAAGCTTCCTGCCGGACTGACGCCCGCAGGGAAGCGGAAAAAGGGCAAGAAACAAAAGCATTAAAAAAACAAAGATGAGCAGGAGAGTGGAAATTTTCGGTATGACGGATGTGGGCCGGATTCGGGATCACAATGAGGACAATTTCTTGATCAGCAGGAACCTGAAAAAGAAGGACTGGAGCTATAAACGCGATGAAGCCGTGGACCCCGGCCCGTGGGGGCTGCTGCTGTTGGTAGCCGATGGCATGGGCGGCACCAATGCCGGAGAAGTGGCTTCGCACATTGCCCAGGAAAGTGTGAAAGAAGATTTTGAAAAACTCACGGGAATTCCGGAAGGCGATAAGAAGAAGGAGCAACTGCTGGTCAAAATGATTAAATCCGCACATGAGCGAATTGTAAAATATCAGCGGGAAAATCTGGAGACAGCGGGAATGGGCACCACGCTCATCATAGCCTGGCTTATCGAAGACAAGCTTCATGTAGCCTGGAGTGGCGACAGCCGCTGCTATGTATACCGGGGCGAGGATCAGTTGCAGCCATTTTCGGAGGACCACTCGCTGGTGTGGAGCCTGGTCAAAGCCGGTGAAATCACAGCGGAGGAGGCCCGCACCCATCCGGAGAGCAACATCATTACCCAAAGCCTCGGAGAGCCTTCGCGGCCGCCAAAACCCTCGGCAAAAAGCACGGTGCTCCAACCGGGCGACAAAGTGCTGGTATGCAGTGACGGACTGAACGGTATGCTCAGTGATGAGCAGATCAGGCACTACCTGGCGCAGGACCTGCCCGTGGCCGAAATATGCAAAGAACTTACCGGTGCTGCCAATCGCGCTGGCGGCACCGACAACATTACGGTCCTCATGGCACGGATACTTCCGGACGGGGCCAATGAATCGGCACATCAAACGATGGCAGGCTTGCAGGAAGACCGGCAGAAAACGGATACGGAAAGCCATGCGGAAGACCAGACAAGAACACAGATGTTGCGAAAAAAGCTGAACCTGCGGACCTATCTTCTGCTGGCGGCCCTGCTTTTTATCATACTCATGTTTGTGCGCAACTGGCTTTTGCCCGCTGATCCGGAAGGAAATAATAAAATACGCATACAGCTGGAACCCCGTAGCTATGCCTTTGTCCCCGGAAAGCTGGATTCATTGAACCTTTCGGCCTTTCTTCCTGGCGGAGAGCGCTTCCTCGACAGTTTTAACCTTACGGGGCTGAATTACCAAAGAACAGGCGAAAATGCAGGCATATCTTTCCGCCTGGGAGCGAGCGATGCGCCCAATGCACGGTTGGCGCTTTATCCCGGAGGCACTGACACTGTGTATATGGCCGAGATACGCTTCATAAAAGCCGGAGAAGAGGCAAAGCTTCCGATGGAATCGTCAGCGGCCCTGCCCGGAGAAGATGCAGTCATTGAAAACAGCAATGAAGAGGGGACTACGACCGCAGAAGAGGAAGCAAGTACGGACAGTGTGGGAGCCGGCCGTTCGGAGCCGCCCTCCGAAATCATGCCGCCCGGAGCTGAAAACCCCGGGCCGGTAGAGCAATTAAGAGATTCTATAAGCCTGCCCCGGGGAAAGGGAGGAAGCGGAATTACAAGCACGGATAGCACGAAAAAAAAGCTTCCGCCTCTGAACAGAGTGAAAGGAAAAGAGGATTCTTTGTTAAATAAAAATCAATAGTTATGAGATGCACAGAATGTGGTTATATGAATGAAGAGTCGGCACGGGTATGCATAAAATGCGGCACCCGCCTGAAGGGGCAAGAAGAAAAGGCCCCAAAACCCGAAGCTCCCCGGCAGCCGTCCCCGGCACCCTCTTCGCAGGGTGCCAAAACCATGCGGGGACGGGGCCCTGACAGGCCTTCCACGGAGGATGTCCCGGCCTCCTCCGGGCGGGCCGACAGCATCATTAAGTGCCCGTCCTGTTCCTACTATCCCTTGCGTTCACTTCCGGGGCCGGGCCATGCCTGTCCGAATTGCGGCTTCGAGGGAGAAGACGGGAAAAGCAGCCCGTCATCAGAAGCCAAAACCGTGAAAATCGGAGAGATGGAAATCGGGAATATGGAGGCACGGACGATTCGCCTGAGGGAAGAAGGAAGCGGAGAATCGATTACGCTGAGCGGAGGACGGATAGAGATGAACAGAGAAGTGCTGGCGCCCGGTAATACAAGTATTTCCGCCTCCTTGCATGCCGTACTTTCATTTGATGACGGTGCCTTGTACCTCGAAGATAAGAGCAGCAACGGAGCCACCTTTGTGCAGGTGACGGAAAAAGTAAAGGTTCACCACGGAAGCAAAGTGGTGATCGGCAACAAGGTGTACAGCATTGAAATTTTATAAGTCATGAGTTTGCTTGAGTCTGTGGATCTGAATCCGGGCGATGTGATCGCTTCCAAGAAGAAACACTATGCCATTGAGCGGGGCCTCGGAGAAGGCGGGTTTGGCAGTGTGTACCTCGTGCATGACGGAAGTGAACATTATGCACTCAAGCTGACCAAACTTTTCACCTTCCTTCCCGATGAAAGGGTGGAATATGCCAGGCGATTCAAACAGGAATTTGAATACGGTTCGAAGCTAAAGAGCAACTATGTGGTAAAAAGCTACGATTTTGATGTGTACAAGGGCAATCCTTTTCTGGTGATGGATGCCTGTCCGAATGGCAGTTTGCGGGACTATATCGGCAGGGAACTGAAAGAGGATGAGCTGGACCGGATTGCTTTCGGGATATTAAGCGGCCTTCACGACCTGCACTCCGAAGGCATTATACATCGTGATATCAAGCCGGAGAATGTATTGTTTGACGAAGAAAACAGGCCCCGCCTGGCCGACTTCGGCATCTCGGCATCGGTGAAGAAGCGGCATACCGTGGCCAACTTTATGGGCCATGCCAAAGAAGTCTTTGCCACCGGCTGCTATTCTCCGCCCGAGCAGATTGATGCCAAACGGGCCATGAAAGTGATGGGCCCCACCAATGACATTTACGCTTTTGCTGCGATGATGTATGAGCTGATTACCCACGGAGCCCTCCCATTCGGGGGATTTGAGGAATTTCTGGAAAATATCCCGGCCTACGAAAAAAAGAAAAAAGAGGAAAGCTGGGACCGGGATTTACTGAATGCAAAGAGTCCGTCAGCGAAATGGGAAGATATTATCGCCAAAGGCCTGCGCTACCGGCCCGAAGACCGCTATCAAAATGTAAGTGAAATTATCAGGGAACTGGGATATGAGCTTGCCGGAAGCAATGAAAATTATAAGGCGGATGCGCACAGTCAATGGATATTAAAGGTGCAAAACGGTGAAGAAATCGGCCGTACGTATCACCTCAACAACCTGATGCAATACAAAGGCAAGCCGGTCTTGTCGCTGGGTTGGTACAACGAAGAAGACCCGTTTACCAATGACATCGGGATCACGGAATATTTCACCCAGTTTATATCAAACTATCATGCCACCTTGCAGTACAACCCGGTGACTTATCATTGGGCGGTCAAAGACGGGCAGTTTCGTACAAAAGACGGCAATCCCGGGTGGTACCCTTCGACCAATGGTGTTTTTGTAAACGGCAGCCGTGTGACGAGCGAGGGCAAAACACTGACTCCGGGTGATATCCTCATCATCGGAGACACTACGCTGAAGGTTTTGCTTCACCCGTCCGGATGATTACTCATCGAGCATGGCAAAAGGGTGCAATGCCGGCAACTCTCTTCTTTGCTCTTCACTGTGCAGGGATTTTACCGCCCGTGTTTCGTCAAACCAGATCAGCTCATCAAATTGCGCAGGCAGCGATGCCAGAAAATAATGGCTCTGCCGTTCCGTGTCGGGGCGGTAAATAACGCCTATGGCCCGCTCGAGTCGCGGAGAGGCAAGCTTTTGCAGGGCCTCGGCATGAACCGCACTTTTGCGCAAAGGCAGGCTGAAGTTATTTGCCCCGCTGCGGTGCATGAGGGCTTCGTAACTGTCTGCCAGAGCCGGATTGACCTTTTTGATTTTCATGGCATCGCCCCAGTTGTCGGCTGCTGCCACGGTACCGTGATCGGTGGCAAAGCCGATATGGTAGGATTTGTCGCCAAAACTTTCCCGGCAGAGATGGCCGATGTTGATTTCGCCTCGTGCATACATTTCCGTGGCCAGGGCATTGCCGATGTGTGAATTGTGGGCCCATACGATGGCCTTCGAAGCGGGGCCGTGGAAAGCCAGCAGCGAGCGGAGGGTGTGGAACATGTGCAAATCGCGCAGGTTCCATGAGTCGGCTCCTCCGTAATACATGATTTTATAATAGCGTTCCGCATCGGCTATGGCGCGGGCATTTTGATAAACATAATAAAAGGCTTCGCTGTTGTGATTGAGTTTTTCCCGCTCTTTGAGGAGGGTAATCAGCATTTGCAGGACTTCCTGCTCGCAACTCTCGAGGCGGCCGCTCAGCACCAGGCGGCCGTATGCGGAGGGGTCTTCCATGAAAGGAGTGATGCAGGAATAATGTTTTCTTGCTTCTTCTGCCAGCTCCGGATCTTTTTCTTCCAGATAACGGAGCACATGATGAACGGAATTCTCCAGTCCGTAGAGGTCCAGTCCGTAGATAGATACTTTCTCTTCCCGGCTCCGGTTATGGATTTTCAGCCATTCGGTGAATTCCAGAAACTCGGCATTGCGCCACATCCATTGCGGAAATCTCCTGAATGGGGTGCGGTATTCATCTTTCAGCCGGCCGTGTACGTAGTGGTTCACGATTTCCATGTCGGGCCAGTCGGCTTCGGCCCCGATGATCCCGAAGCCCTTCTTCTCTATCAGGGCTTTGCTGATTTTCTGCCGCATGCGATAAAACTCGCTGCTGCCGTGTGAAGCTTCTCCGAATAGTACGATCCGGGCATCGCCTATGCGCTCCAGAAGGGCCTCCGTATCATAATCCTCTATCTGCTCAAAAGGAATATAAAGGTGCTTGATTGCGGCCAAGGTTTCTTCCGGGCCGGCTTTTTCTTCCGGCAGGGAAGGCAGCTCCCGGGGCCCGGGAATGAAATAGGAATCGCTGATGTATTTTCTGCTGATTTTTCCCTTTGCATCTTTCTCCATGACTTCGAGATAGAGATGCGACCAGTCGGGGCCTACGGGCATCACGGCCCTTCCGCCTTCTCTGAGTTGCGATTGCAGTGTCCCGGGAATTTCAGGCAACTCCCGGGCTAAAAATATCTTGTCGTAAGGGGCATGCGCGGGCCAGCCGCTGCTCACCGGCCCGGTTTTGAAATGTACATTCTCAATCTGCTCCTGTTGAAGTATCTTTTCGATGAACTCGATGTACTCGACCCGCTCATCCACGGCATACACTTCTCCGGCCAGCCGGGCGATAATGGAGAGGAGGTAGCCCGAGTCGAAGGCCAGCAGCAGTACTTTTTCGCCTTCCTGCAAATCGAGCAACTGCAGCCAGCG
>Ga0256839_1003771_pt1 | contig 15341 bp, 10 predicted proteins | sample 354166metaG_FD_185968 | JGI IMG/M metagenome (GOLD analysis project Ga0256839, IMG submission 185968) | Hydrothermal vent microbial communities from Mid Atlantic Ridge, Atlantic Ocean - 354-166 | ecosystem: Environmental > Aquatic > Marine > Hydrothermal vents | place: Atlantic Ocean: Mid... | reverse complement strand
AGATCCGGCCACGGCGGTGTGAGTGGCGAGGAGCGGTGCTTAATGATGCCCGCCAGTGTCGGCCCCAGGAGCAGATTGCTCAGCAGCTCGGTGCGGCGGTAAGTCAGCCGCTTGACCTCGAAAGGCCAGCCCAGGGCCTCCGCCAGGGCCAGCACCTGGGTGTTGTCACCGGCCTTGTGGCCCATCAGCAGCCACACGCGGGGCTTGGCCTTGTCATCGCTTGTCCTGTTCAACGAAAGACACCCTGGCGATAGAGGCGCCACATGAGAGGCCAGATGAAGATCAACGGCCAGCGGCGCAGGCGCGGTGAGATTTCGATGGCCACGCCGGTATGGCGCTCCAGTTTCCAGGCGAGGTAGTCGAGGCCGCCTTCGAAGGTGAAGAAGGCCTTGAGCAGGCGCAATACCGACAACAGCTTGCCCTGGGCGATGCGCAGCGCCCAGCTCCAGCGGGCGAGGCGCCTTTGCCTGTCATCCAGCGATGCGTGATAACAGACCTCTCCCGCCGTCTCGACGCCCGGCAGGACGCGCAGGGCCGGGGGCGTGACGGCCTGGTAATAGGCCTGGTCGCGTGCATAGATTTCGTCCGCCCGCTGTTCGCCCTCCGTGCGCAGTTCCGCCCGGTAGGTCAGCCGCAATCCCTGGCGCCAGACATCGGCCACGGTAAAGGTACGCGGCAGGCGGGGCAGGATGCGCGACGTGAAGGTGAGGACCGCCCGGGCCTGGCCCAGGTGGATGGCCTGGGCGGCATCTGCATCCCGCGCATGGAGCAGGCCCATGGGCTGGGCGAAGCGTGCCCAGAAATAGGAATGGAACCAGCGTGGACTCACGCAGCGCAGGAACTGTTTCTGCGAGAGCAGGGCGTATTTGCAGCGCACCGTCCTTGTGCCGTCGTGTGTCTCGAGATAGAAGACGTTGGGGGGCAGCAGACGGTTGAGCAAGGCCGGCAGCCGTCGCGCATGGGCCTTCTCATAACGGGCGACGATGACGTAGAGGTCCACGAGTCCGTCATGGGGATCACCGCCGCGCAGGCAGGAGCCGTAATAGAGTATTGCCAGCAGGTTTTCGCCATAGGTTGCCAGCAGCCGTGCGCGCAGGGCTTCCAGGGCAGGATGCGGGGCATGGCGGCTGAAGTGCGCGCATTGCGCGATGAGGTCGTCAGGCGGTCTGGGCAGGGATCTGGGCAGGAATTTGGGCAGGAATTTGGGCAGGGAGGGCATGGTCAGAATCTCAGAAAGGTGAGTGGCCGGGTATGCGAGATCCTGAGCGGTCCCCCTGTCCCCTGCAGGGGGTACAGCTCGCCGTCGATGGTGAAGGTGCCCTCCAGCGTCAGCGCCAGTTCTTCCAGCTTGCCGCTCCAGTAGCCGTGCTCGGGCCGGGCATGGCGTCCCGGCCTGCCCCAGAGCAGGGACGGAATGGCGCGCAGGGGACGGTGCGGATTGGCCCTGATGGCGGAACAGTAGAGTCCGCCGTCGCGGCGTCCCCAGTAAGGCCGCAGTCCGAGGAAAAGGCGCTCCAGGGTGCTGGCCAGCAGGATGAAATATTCCCCGTCGCCCGGCGCCGCCTCCAGGGACGGGGCGGTGGCTACCGTGAGGGAGACGGGCGCGACGTAGCGCCGGTCCCCCCGCAGCAGGGCGAACAGCACGCGGAGCATGCACAGGCCGGGGCCGAGGCCGTCGCGCAGGCCCCGTCGCAGGACCTTCCGGTGGCAGAATTCGATGCCCTTGATGATGGCGCCCGTGCCGAAGAACATGCCGTACAATGGACGGCCGTCTTCACCGACCTGCACGCGCAGCACGGGGCGGCGCACACAGGGGGCATGGGGAGCGGGATTCCGGGCCCAGGCCAGCAGCCGCGCCAGCGCCCGGCGGGCGCGGCCCTTCATGCCGGCATCGGCGGCCGTCATGTTGGTGGTGCCGCCGCACAGCAGGGCCAGCAGGGGCAGGGGTTCCAGCGGCCGGTCGTTGAAGAGGCTGGTGAGCGTGGCGGCCACGGTACCGTCGCCACCGTTGATGACGAGAATCTCTGGTTCATGCTGGGCCAGGCGCGCCAAGGCCGTCGCGATCTCCGCCGGCGTGCCGGCCTGTTCCCGCGCGGCGCAAGGATACGCGTCGAGGAGGCGGTGAATGGCCACGCAGCCGTCGCGGTTGCGTCCGCTGCCGGGATTGCTGAGCAGTGCCAGGCGGGCGGGCCGGTCCGTCGCCAGATCCGTCAGGCCCAGTCTCTGTGGTTCCGGTGTCTGCGGCTTGGGAGGGTGGGTCATCGGCTGGCGTGACTTGGGCGTGGACAAGAGACTCTCAATCGGATCAAGGGGGTGCATGGGTTCTGGGTGCTGAAAACGCGGCTGCTCATGATACCATGCTCCGGTGGCGATCTGGTGGATCAGGAGGGATCAGAAGACTTGCGGGATGACCATGGTGGTATCCGGGGGCCAACGCCCCCTACTGCGAAATGCGATGCGAAAGGGGGCGCGAGCAGGATCGTGAGGCGGCCATGAAGGCAGACATGGGCGTCAATATGGACCTGCCGCACGCCGCGCCGCATGCATCCGGGCATAAATCTGGGGCAGGAAGCGAAGCATTTTGTTTTGCCCATCTCTCCGATCCGCATCTCACCTCCCTGCAGGGGGTGCGCTGTCCCGACCTCCTGAACAAGCGCCTGCTGGGCTATCTCTCCTGGCGCTGGCGCCGGCGCAGGGAGCACCGGGGCGAGGTGCTGGAGGCCCTGCTGGCGGATCTGGATCGCCACCGGCCCCGTCTGCGCCTGGTGACCGGCGACCTGACTCATGTCGGATTGCCGCGGGAGTTCATGGAGGCCGCCGCCTGGCTGCGCCGCCTCGGCGCGCCGGAGGAGGTGCTGGTGATCCCGGGCAATCACGACAGTTACGTGCGGGCGCCCTGGGACAGGACCTATGCCCACTGGCGGCCCTACCTGGACGAGGTGGCGGACGGAAACGGTTTTCCCCTGCTGCGCCGTCAGGACGGCGTGGCCTTCATCGGGGCCTCCAGCGCCTGTCCCACGCCGCCCTTCTTTGCCACCGGCCGGCTCGGGCGGGCGCAACTCGCGCGCCTGGAGGGCCTGCTCGCCGAAACGGGCCGGGCGGGGCTGGTACGCGTCCTGCTCATCCACCATCCCCCCTTGCCCGGGGCCATTGCCTGGCGCAAGCGCCTCGTCGATGCGCGGGCGCTGGCGGCCTTGCTGCGGCGCACCGGCGTGGAGCTGATTCTCCACGGCCATACCCATCGTGCCACCTGCGGCGAGCTGGTGACGGCCGCGGGTCCCGCGCCGGTGCTGGGCGTACCGTCGGCCTCCGCCCTGGGGCACAAGCCCGGGAGGCGGGCGGGTTATCATCTCTGTCGCATCACGGCCCATGGCGCGGCGCGCCGGCTGGAGGTGTTCGTTCGCGGCTATGATCCCGTCCGGCGGCAGTTCGTGGCACTGGAACGGCGTGAACTGGCGCTGCCGGGGTCGTTCAGCGCACCCGCCGCAGCAGCAGCAGGGCAATGACGGTGGCCGCCGCCACCGGTGCCGTCGCCGCAAGGGCGGCATTCAATCCCACCAGCAGTGCCAGATTGCCCAGCAATTGATTGGCCAGCAGGTAGAGCAGGCCGGCCACCACGCCCAGCACCAGGCGCAGGCCGAAGCTGGCGGAGCGCAGGGAACCGAAGGCAAAGGGGACCGCCAGCAGCATGAGGGCGACGATACTGACGGCCCCCATCACTTTCTGCCAGAACAGGATCTCGAAACGCCGGGTGTTCTCCCCGGCGGCGCGCAGGTAGGCGACATACTGGTAAAGGCTGGTGAGCGCCAGGCTTCTTGCAGGCAGTTCGAAGCGCCCGAAGTCGGTGATGGCAGGCGGCGGTTGCCATTCCAGCTCGGCCTGACGGGTTGTGGCGATCTCCGTCTCCGTGACACGCTTGATGACCACATCCTTCAGGATCCAGCTGCGGTGGGTCTTCATTTCCGCTTCGCGGGCATGGAGGTAGCGGTGCAATGCCCCCTGCTGGTCGAACTCGAAGAGACTGATGTCGGCAGGGATGCGTCCCAGGCGGAGCTGGCGGATATTGAGATAGCGCCCCTTGTCCCGCGTCCAGTAACCTTCCTCGCCCAGGATGTCTCCTCCCCTGGCGATGGCCAGGGCCCGTTCCCGCTCCGCTGTCTGTTGCGCGGGGGGGGCCAGGTACTGGGCCATGAGCAGGGCAGCCAGCATCAGCAAGGTCGCTGTTTTGAGCACCGCCAGCACGATGCGCCGCAGCGATATCCCGCTGGCGCGCATTGCGATGAGTTCACTGTTGCGGTTGAGCAGTCCCAGGCCGATCACCGTGCCCAGCAGGGCCACGATGGGCGCCATGTCCAGGAGCCGGGCAGGCAGGCTGAACAGGACATAGTGGAAGGCGTCGCCGGTCTGGAAGTTGCCCTTGTCCACGTCGTCGAGCTGCTGGATCAGCTCGATGAAGGCAAAGATGCTCAGCAGGATGAGCGCGACCACCAGGCAGCTTTTCAGGATGGTGGCGCCGATGTATCGGTCCAGGAGTTTCATGGCGTGCGTGCCCTTGCCACGGCGCGGCGGGAAGGCGGGCGGAAACGCAGATAGGGCATCGCCAGAAGTACCAGAAGGATCACGGCGGGCACCGCATGCGCCCACCAGATGCCGGGTAGTGCCTCAACCTTGGCCTGATCCACCCAGGTACGGGCCACGCTGAGCAGGTTGTAGTAGAGCGCGAACATGAGAATGGCGACGAAGAGCCTTGCGAACCGCCCCTGGCGGGGACGGCTGCGACTGAGGGGAACCGCCAGCAGGCCCAGGATCACGGTGGTGAGGGGCATGGACAGCCGCCACTGGTATTCGGCGAGATCGCCGGGCTGTTCCGAGGCGGCGAGTTTCGCCAAGGGCTGGGCCTTGCGCTTGTAGCCCGTGCCGTTGTCTTCGAAGCCGTGCAAAGGCAGGCTCAGGGTCTCGAAACGCAGAATCAGGTCCGTGCCTGTATTTTTATTGTCCAGATGATAGGCGTGCCCGTCACGAAAGATCATGACAGGGACGCCTGCCTCCGTCATGCCCAGGGAGGCCTCGCGGGCCCGGATGATCTGGGTGCCGCCGGCGGGGACATTGCGGAACAGCACGTCCCGCAGCGTGTCCTGTTCCCGGTCGATATGGGCGGCGAAGAGGACGTTGTCCGTCTGGCCCAGGCGGTAGAAACGGCCGCCCTCCAGTTTGTCGATGTCCAGCTCGGCCACCGCCCGCGCTTCCAGCTGGTAGGCCATGTGATAGGCCCAGGGCCGGACCTGAAGGGTGAGTGACGCCACCAGCATGGCCACCAGCACGACCAGCCAGGCGACGTGCCGCAGGATCTGCATTTCGCTGACGCCGCTGGCCAGCAGGGCCGTCATTTCGGTGTCGCTGTAGAGCCTGCCCAGGCCCACGATGATCCCCAGGTAAAGGGCGGTGGGCAGCAGGGCCTCGAGGCTGACGAGGGTCTTGAGGGCGGTCAGCAGCACTACGGTGGTGCCATCGAGCATGCCATGGGCGGCATCCGCCAGGTAGGCCGCGGAGCTGAAACTGGCGAAGATCACCGCCAGCACCAGGCAGATCAATGCCATGGGCCAGGCGATTTCCCGAATGATATAACGACGAATGATCAAAACGGCATGGTCAGAGATCGGCCGGTTTTCCGCATGGCCACGTGTTCCCGGTGCCGGTCAATCCCGCAGCGTGGCGACGATCCGTTCCAGAATGGCTTTTCTCTGCTTCAGTTGCTCCCGGTAATCCTGCCCGTCGGTGTTGGCGATTTCGTAGCGCAGGTCGGAAAGAAAGCTCTCCAGGGTATCCCTGAGGACATCCCGTTCTTCTTGGTTGAGTTCAAGACGAACCATGCATCCGGTCTCCCTGTTGCGTTGTCGAGTCAGACGGCCCCCTGGAAGAATCTTACTAAGACAATCGATAGTAAAGCGACCTTCAGCGGGTGGCTGGACGGTCAGTCGCAAGGCGCGGTGGCGACGCCATAGCACGCCTATGGCAAGCCGCCGCAACACCGCGAATGGCCGTCCAGCCGCCCGCCCGGAGGGAGCGGCCCAGGCGTCCCGGCCCGGCGTTGCGACCCTTGGAAAGGGCCAGCCATTCCCTGCGGGCCGCGCCTTGATCCGGAACGCCTGGGTCGCTCTGAAGGTCGCTTTACTATCGATTGTCTTAGTATACCCAAGCCTTGGGCCTTGTATAGGATTGAGGTGTTGTCCTGTCTCGGAAAGATGGCTTGATGTTCATGCCGCCTGGCCCCATGCTACGGTAGGTGCGCCGCCCCGGCGCGAAGGGGTTCACGATGGTATGAAGCCCCGCGGGACCCGAATCCGGAAACCAGCCGGAATTTGCGACGATCTGAAACCACCTGCAACCAGAAGGACTGTCCATACATGACTGCTGCCGGAAGACTGAAGCCCTGGATTTTCCCTCTCTTGCTGTCCGTCCTCGCCTGGAGCGCGCCCGCGGGCGCGGCGCTGCCCTGGCTGGGAGGAGAGAAACATCCTTCGCTTGCGCCCATGCTCAAGGAGGTGTTGCCCGGCGTGGTGAACATCTCCACCGTCTCCCGGGTGCGCATCCGCCAGAATCCGCTGTTCAACGATCCCTTCTTCCGCCGCTTTTTCAATATTCCGGAGATGCCCCGGGAGCGTGAACGCCAGTCCCTGGGCTCCGGGGTGATCGTGGATGCCGACAAGGGATACGTGCTCACCAACAATCACGTCATCCAGCACGCCGACGAGATCAACGTGACCCTGCGCGACGGGCGCAGTTTCCGGGCCAAGGTGGTGGGCACGGATCCCGAGGCGGACCTGGCGGTTCTGCGCATCGAGGCGGAGGGCCTGAGCGAGGTGCCCTTCGGGGACTCCGATGCGCTGGAGGTGGGCGACTTCGTGGTGGCCATCGGCAATCCCTTCGGCCTGGGGCAGACCGTGACCTCCGGTATCGTCAGCGCGCTGGGGCGCAGCGGCCTGGGTATCGAGGGTTACGAGGATTTCATCCAGACGGATGCCTCCATCAATCCCGGCAATTCGGGCGGTGCGCTGGTGAACCTGGACGGCGAGCTGGTGGGCATCAATACGGCCATCGTCGCACCGAGCGGCGGCAACGTGGGCATCGGTTTCGCCATCCCTGTCAACATGGCCCGCCAGATCATGGAACAGCTCATCGAGTACGGCGAGGTGCGTCGCGGCCAGCTCGGCGTGGTGATCCAGGACGTGACCCCGGAACTCGCCGAGGCGCTGGGGCTTGAAAACACGCGGGGTGCGGTGATTGCCCAGGTGGTTCCCGGCTCGCCCGCGGAACGCGCCGGACTGAAGGTCGGCGACGTGGTCACGGCCGTCAACGGCGAGCCGGTGCGAAGCGCCGCGCAATTGCGCAACCGCATCGGCCTGCTGCGGGTGGGTTCCAGGGTGACGCTGGAGATCATCCGCGACGGACGGCGCAAGACGGTGCGGACCGTCATCGAGGAGCCGCGTCGCGAACGTGTCGATGCCGGCCGCATCAGCGAACGCCTCGCCGGCGCGGTACTGGGGCCGCTTACGCCGGCCCATCCCCTGGCAGGACGCATCGAGGGCCTGGAGGTCCTGGAGGTGGAGCGGGGCAGCCGTGCCTGGCGCGCGGGGCTGCGCCGTGGCGATGTCATCGTTTCCGTGAACCGGATGCGGGTCCAGAACCTGGAAGACCTGCGCCGCGCGGTGCGGCACAGCCGTGACGGCCTGCTGCTCAACATCCGCCGTGGCGAGGGCGCCCTGTTCATCGTTATCAGATGACACAGGACAGAGGACGGAGGACAGAGGATGGAGGACAGAGGATGGTGCCTGGAAGGAGGACGAAGGCGTGAGCACTGAAGGGCCGCGCTACGTCCGCTGGTTCAGGGAACTGAGCCTGGCGGATGTGCCCCTCGTGGGTGGCAAGAATGCCTCGCTGGGAGAACTCTACCGTGAACTCACGCCCCAGGGCGTCAAGGTGCCCAACGGTTTCGCCATCACCGCCGCCGCCTACCGCCATGCGCTGGATGAGGCGGGTGCCTGGCCGGCCCTGCGCGAGGCGCTGGACGGACTCGATCCCGACGATGTTTCCGATCTGGCGGAACGCGCCGCCCGTGCCCGGGAGATCGTCTATGGCGCCGGCCTGCCGGCCGGTCTCAGGGAGGAGATCCTCGCTGCCCACGCGGATCTCGTGGCCGAGTACGGGCCGGGGCTGAGCGTGGCGGTGCGCAGTTCCGCCACCGCCGAGGACCTGCCCACTGCGAGCTTCGCCGGCCAGCAGGAGACCTATCTCAACGTGCGCGGTGGCGAGGCCCTGCTGGATGCCTGCCGGCGCTGCTTCGCCAGCCTCTTCACCGACCGCGCCATCCACTACCGTATCGACCGCGGCTTCGACCATTTCAAGGTGGCGCTCTCCATCGGCGTGATGAAAATGGTACGCGCTGACCTGGCGGCCTCCGGCGTGATGTTTTCCCTCGATACCGAGAGCGGTTTCCGCGACGTGGTGTTCATCACCGCCGCCTACGGGCTGGGGGAAAACGTGGTGCAGGGTGCGGTGGACCCCGACGAGTTCTATGTCCACAAGCCCACCTTCGAGCAGGGATACCGCGCCGTCTTGCGGCGCAAGCTGGGAGCCAAGAAGATCAAGATGGTCTATGCACCGGCGCGCATCCGCGAGGCCGTGCGCAACGTGCCCACCTCGCCGGAGGAGCGGGAGCGCTACTGCATCGGCGATGCCGACGTGTTGCGCCTGGCGGAATACGCCATCAAGGTGGAGCGCCACTACAGCGACAAGGCCGGGGAGCATCGTCCCATGGACATGGAGTGGGCCAAGGACGGCATCGACGGCGAACTCTACCTGGTCCAGGCCCGGCCCGAGACCGTCCGGTCCCAGGTACGGGCCTCGATGCTGGAGGAATACCGTCTCAAGGAAACGCCCCCCGCGCCCCTCGTGCAGGGCCGGGCGGTGGGCATGCGCATTGCCAGCGGCCGGGTCCATGTCATCGGTGGCGTGGACCGGCTTCCGGACTTCCAGCCGGGCGAGGTGCTGGTGGCCGACACCACGACCCCGGACTGGGAGCCGGTCATGAAGACCGCCGCCGCTATCGTCACCAACCGGGGCGGGCGGACCTGTCATGCGGCCATCATCGCCCGCGAGCTGGGCATTCCCGCAGTGGTGGGGACGGGCAATGCCACCACCGTACTGGAGACGGGGCAGACAGTGACCGTCTCCTGCGCGCAGGGAGATAACGGTGCCGTCTATCCGGGTGCCCTGCCCTTCGAGGTGGAACGCACCGATCTCAGCGGCCTGCCAAGGCCCGCGACCCGCATCATGATCAACCTGGGCAATCCGGAAGTGGCCTTCGCCACCGCCTTTCTGCCCAACGACGGGGTGGGGCTGGCGCGCATGGAGTTCATCATCAACGAATACATCAAGGCCCATCCCATGGCCCTGCTGCATCCCGGGCGCGTGCAGGACGCCGGCGAGCGGGCGCAGCTCGAGCGTCTTACGCGCCTCTATCCGACGCCCGCCGAGTATTTCGTACAGCGTCTCGCCGAGGGGGTGGGCACCCTGGCGGCGGCCTTCTATCCCAGGCCGGTGGTGGTGCGCCTGTCGGACTTCAAGAGCAACGAATATGCCGCCCTGCTGGGCGGGCGGTGGTTCGAGCCGGCGGAGGAGAACCCCATGCTGGGTTTTCGCGGCGCGGCGCGCTACACCCATCCCGACTATGCCGAGGGTTTCGCCCTGGAGTGCGCTGCCCTGAAGAGGGTGCGCGAGGTGATGGGGTTGACCAACGTGCGCATCATGGTCCCCTTCTGCCGCCGTGTGGAAGAGGGTGAGAAGGTGATCGAGGCGCTCGCCTCCCATGGCCTCGCGCGTGGCGCGAAGGGTCTGGAGATCTATGTCATGTGCGAGATCCCCAACAACGTCCTGCAGATCGACGCCTTTGCCCGGCTCTTCGACGGCTTCTCCATCGGTTCCAACGACCTCACCCAGCTGGTACTGGGCGTGGACCGGGATTCGGAAATGGTGGCGGCCGATTTCGACGAGAGGGATCCCGGCGTCAGGGAAATGATCCGCATGGCCGTGGCCGGCGCGAAACGCAATGGCCGCTACATCGGCATCTGCGGCCAGGCACCCTCGGATTATCCCGAGATGGCCGAGTTCCTGGTGGCACTCGGCATCGATTCCCTGAGTCTCAATCCCGACACCGTCATTCGCACCACCCGCCAGGTACTGGAGGTGGAAGCGCGCCTGGGCCGCAAGCCAGGGCCGGCATAAACACACCACCCCCGGCGTGGAGAAAGCGTGAAAAAGGCGGGGCGGTCCGACTCCACGCCAGTTTCACGCCGGTCTCATCCCGCTCATTTTCATGAGCGCCAGCCAGCGGTTGGCCCAGATGTTCTCGCGCGTGCCGTCGGATTGCCGCCACACGGCGATGGCCTTGCCATTGGCATCCGTGGTGATCTGGGGATCAAGGGCATTTCCCGCGTTGTCGGTTTCGATGAGTTGTGCCGTACCCCAGCCAAAACGGGGGAGATAGCGGTTGGTCAAGATTGTCCCTGTCATTCCGAGCGCAGCGAGGAATCTGAAACCACTGGGACAAGATTTCTCCCTTCGGTCGAAATGACAAGGAAGTGTGGTTGAAATGACGAGGAAGTGGGGGCGTAATGACAAGGCAGCGGGGTGGCAATGGCAAGGAAGAGCGGCGGGAATGACATCATCCCCTGTCATTTCGAGCGTAGCGAGAAATCTTGAGGGCAGCGGGGCAGGATTTCTCCCGTCGGCCGAGATGACACTTCTATGTCATTCCGAGCGCAGCGAGGAATCCGAGGTCGCTGGGACAAGATTTCTCCCTTCGGTCGAAATGACAAGGAAGTGTGGTTGGAATGAAAAGGAAGTGTGGTTGAAATGACGAGGAAATGCGGTCGTGATGACAACGAAGTGTGGTCGAAATGACAAGGAGAGGCCGGCTTCGGGGCCTGTATCCAAATATGATTGCACTACGGCCGTCGATCGATAGTGATAAGTCTCAAAAGTGCTGTATACATACTAAGACAATCGATAGTAAAGCGACCTTCAGCGGATGGTCGGGTGGCCAGTCGCAAGGCGCGGTGGCGCAGCCATAGCGCGCCTATGGCAAGTCGCCGCAACACCGCGAATGGCCACCCGACCACCCGCCCGGAGGGAGCGACCCAGGCATCCCGGCTTGGCGTTGCGACCCTTGGAAGGATTAACCCATTCCGCCCGAGATGAGCCAGAAATGCCGTCCCTGGCGTGCACCGGACTGGTAACTTTGCCTGGTTATCACACCCCGCGAGTCATCATGATGTCGTGAAACGCCATACTTCGCTGTCAGCCCTGCCGCCCTGGCTGTCCTGAGCGATCACCTTCCAGTAATAGGTTGTGCTGGCTGACAGTCCGGAGACCATATGATTTATCGCGCCCGCATTGCCAGGCGATGGCGTGGTGCTCTGTCCATCGTTTCCGCCACCGCCTCCCGAACAGGCGCTGATCAGGGATGCTGCCAGGATCAATCCTGCGCTCCACAGGGTCTGGCGGCGGTGTCTGGGAACGATGCTCAGAACCATCAAGGCACCCAGCAAACCGGCACCCGGGATGCCCAAGCCAGCATACAATGTCTTCATATCCTGTTTGCCATCCCAGCTGGCGCTTTGTTGCGATACGGGCGTGCAATCTGCAGCCTCGTCGAACTGGTTATCACCGGCCCGCAGGCAAAAACGGTAGCTGACGGTGTCTCCGTCTGGGTCGTCGACCGATTGCCACGAAAAGGTCACCGTCGCTGCAAGACCCGTTGCGCCATCTTGGGGAGAAAGCAGGGTGGGCGTGGGAGGTGCCTGATTTTGTGGCGCTTGTGTATCGAAGCTCGCGGTGCACGTCTTGTCGTCGTTCATGGTGATCGAGGTCGTGGCATCACTCCCTGCGCAGTCGCCACCCCAGGCAGAGAAAACCGATCCGGTATCCGGTGCAGCAGCAAGAGAGACGTTTTCTCCCTGCGCAAAAGTGGTGCTGCAGACGGTGCCACAATCAATGCCGGCGGGGGAGGAGGTCACGCTTCCTGAGCCCGAGCCCGATTTGTTGATTGTCAGCGTAAAGCGAGGTATGACGATGGTTGATATGCTCGCACTGTTGTTGGCGCTGTCAGGGTCGGGCATGTTGGAACTTACCGTGACGGTATTGTCAAATGTGCCCGTTGTCGCACCGGCGGTTGCCTCCAGCTCGATGGTGGCGTTTTCTCCGGATTGCAATATACCAACGTCACAGGTGACGGTTCCCGCCACTTCGGTGCAGTTCCCCTGCGAAGCCGTTGCGGAAGAGAACGTCATGGCGGAAGGCAAGGTATCGACAAGACGTACGCCGGTTGCCGTGGCAGGCCCGTTGTTTGTGAGATTTATGGTATAGGTGAGCGTTTCTCCTGTCGAAACGGTGGTAGGATTGCTGGATTTCGTTACCGCGAGGTCTGCGTTGAAATCAATACGGGCGATAAAGCCGTCCCTGGTGTCACTGCCGGGGGTTTCTTGATAAGCACCCTGGGTGACAGGAAAATCGGTCGAGTCACTGCTCCTGCCAGTGATGTAGACACGCCCCTGGCGTGCGGTGTCGAGTGCGAGCTTGACGCTGTAGTCGTCGCTTGGCCCGCCTACATAGGTGAAGAAGACCAGCGATCCCTGGCCCGCCAGGGATGGATCGAAAATGGCCGCAAATGCATCTCTGAATGTACCGTTTTGGGGGATGGCGCCTTGTGTGATGGGTATATTGCCCAGTGTTACACCTGTGACATAGATTCTGCCCGTGTTATCAACCATTACGGAATGGCCGATGTCACTTGAAGATGCCCCCAGATAACTCGAGTAGTGCAACGTGCCCAGGTCGCTCGACAAGATAACCAGAAAGGCGTCCTCTGCTCCACCATAGGTTTCCTGATATGCCTTTGATGAGGTGATAGGAAAGTCCGAGGAATAGGTGTTCCCGGTGATGATGATGTTTCCGCCTGTTTCGAGTGCGATGCCAATCCCGCTACTTGCATCGTCGGCAGATCCACCCAGATAAGTGGAGAAGGCAAGCGACGATGATCCATTCTGCGCGGGGTCGATGGCAGCGATGAAGGCGTCGATGTTCCCATTCGAGGTTGTTTGATAGGCTCCTGTTGTCACGGGGAAGTTTGTGGATCTCGTGCTTCCTGCGATGTAGGCTTTTCCTGAAGAATCCACTGCGAGTTCGCCCGCTCCATCGAAGCTCGTTCCGCCCAGATATGTGGAATAGACCAGGGTTTTCAAATCCGCGGTAAGCACGGTCAAAAAGGCATCACCGGGTCCTGGTCCGGTGGGACAGTTTGCGGCAAGGTTGCTTTGGTATGCGCTGGTCGTGACAGGAAAATCGGATGAACACGTGCTGCCAGTTACGTAGACATTGCCGGTGGAAGAGGCGATTTCGATGTCCGCGATACCTTCTCGAGAATCGATTCCGCCGAGGTAGGTCGATGAGACCAGGGTAGAAAGGTCGGCGCTCAGGATCGAAACGAAGCCGTCATTGCCGCTTCCAGGGTCGCTTGCTTGAAATACGCCTGATGTGGCCGGAAAATCTGAAGAGTCGGTGTAGCCGGCGACATGGAGTTTGCCAGTGGAGTCGAGCCTGATTGCAGAGGGCACGTCCACGCCAAGACCGCCCAGGTATGTGCTCGAAATGAGCTGGTCTGCTCCCGTCTTCGATGGATCGAGCAGGGCGATGTAGGCATCCCAGCTGCCGCTGTGGGCCGCTCCTCCGGAGACGGTGAGGTCGCTGGATGTGCCTGCCACCGCGACATAAATGCGTCCCGTCGGATCCACGGCAATATCACGCACTTCATCGTTGTAGCCCCTGCCGCCCAGCAGGGTGGCATAGTCAAGCAAGGGATCGATCACCAGCGGGTACCTGGGATCGTAGGCGCCGTCAATGGAAAAGCCATAGGTGTTATTCCCATGCAGAAGAAAATGGCCTGCTACCGCAATGCGCTTGGTTCCTATTTCCTGATAGATGAAAGGTTTCCTTTGAAGCAAGCGTCCGCCATCAAACCAGATTTCAAGATCCCCCTCTTCGTTGAGGGCAAGCCGCCGCGCCCCGTCATGGCGCAAGCGGATGACGTTCGGATTGACGCCGGGTTCCAGGATGATGTCATACCGCAGTCCGCCTGTATCTTCGTAAAACAGGACATCGACACCGCGCCATACATTTCGATAGCGGATCGTGAGGAAAGTCGGTATCCGGGTCTTCCATTTGGAAGGGTCACTGCCGATGAAATAGTTGATTCTTGCTTGCGCGGGATTCTCGGCTACGAGTTCGATTGCGTCTCCGGTTATTCCGTCGAACAGCAGACCCAGCGGTAACGGATGTCCCGTATTGCCCTGGACAGTGAAGCGTACTCCCCTGTCGGTAAAAAGCGGAGACAAGGCGCCGCCTATGGAATGATACAGGATCTCCTTGCCGGTCTGTCCCTCATTTTTCACGAAGTGAAGTGGTACTCTTGCCAGATCGCCCTTATTGATGACGTTTTGCCTGTCTTCAGGGGCGTCATCTCCCTGATCGGCAAGAATGGCATGAGCGCTGTATGAAAATACCAGCAGCAGAAAGGATAACGTGACTTTCCAGGGTGAAATGCAGTTTGACCGGTTCATGATGCTCCCTTGTACAATAGTTGAAGAATCAATCAACAAAGAACTTTTCTCGACTGTTCAAAAACTTTGTTTCAAAGGATGCACGTATCGTCTGGCTTGTTTCCTCCTGTTTTCGTGTCTGAGGCAGGGTCGTCTTGATCAGGGATCAGCCTTGCGCATGTGTATGGGTTAGGCCCATCGCCGGCGAGAAAACCAAATGGTGGGATAGATGAGACTGATTATTGACTGACATCCCTCATGTAACCTGGTCGTGTCAAATCACAGCATTCCGGCAACCAATCATGTAGCCTGGAATGAAGGGCTGTAGGGCTGTAATCTGGGAATGCCCCGTTCCCGGATAAGGCTCGCGTTTCATCCAGACCACGTGTCGCATCAGGCCGTTTCTGTAGGAAACAGCGCCAAATTTCTGCAACTGTGGGCGCAGATGCTTACGGACAGCATACAGCGAAAACGCAATTTCTATCCCACCCGTTCAAGCCTTGACGCCCTTTCCCTGTATTTCAACCCCAATAATTACTACTATCTGCATTGAAAGATGTCAACATGACTTTTACCAACTTGATCGTTGGGCTTGGTTTTCTGGATTCCGGTGGCACGTGCCCTTATTCCGTCCATGTTTCTATTAACCCGGCAACAATAATCGTGTTCAGCGTTTTAGGCAGGCGCTGG
>Ga0256839_1003770_pt1 | contig 15343 bp, 12 predicted proteins | sample 354166metaG_FD_185968 | JGI IMG/M metagenome (GOLD analysis project Ga0256839, IMG submission 185968) | Hydrothermal vent microbial communities from Mid Atlantic Ridge, Atlantic Ocean - 354-166 | ecosystem: Environmental > Aquatic > Marine > Hydrothermal vents | place: Atlantic Ocean: Mid... | reverse complement strand
TGCTGAAGCGCTACCCGCGCGAGGCTTTGCTGTTCAACATCCTCGGCGGGGTGGCGGCAGAAAACGAAGACTGGCGCACGGCCGAAAAATATTTCGCCAAAGGCGTTCGTGTGGACCCGCGCAACTTCGAAATCCTCCGGAATCTGGCCAAGGCCCAACTGAACCAGCGCATCCCTCTGAAAGCCGAGCAGAACCTGAAAAAGGCTCTCACAATAAAACCGGATTTTGTCGAGGGCTGGAATACGCTCGGGCTGGTGTATCTGGAAAAAAACGAACCCGCCGCCGCCAGAAAAGCGTTTCTGAAAGCCCTCGATATCTCCCCCGGTTTTGCCGAAGCCGCGGCCAATGTGTTGACAGAACTCGAAGCCTCGAACGACCTCGAAGGGCTGGAAAGCGCTCTGGTACGGTTCGAAAAACACTTGCCGGACAATCCGGTTACCAGCATGTGCCGCGGCCTCGTCGCCAACCGGAAGAAGGATTATCAAACCGCCCTCTCCCTGCTCGAATCTATCACCTTCGCCCCGGGGTCCGCTCTGGAAAACAAGGCTCTGGAAGCCGCCCGCACCGCACATATGGCAAAACTCAACGACCGGCTGGGGCATTACGAAGCTGCCTACCGGCTGTTCATTCTCACAAACCGGCAGGCGCGGGAAAACACCCCGCAAGAAACCTTCGATGCCGAGGGGTTCCGGAAACACATCGCACTGCGTCGCGACTATTTCGCAACATTCAGCCCCGCCAAATGGCCGGAAATCGAAACGCCTGACGCCGAACCGGTTTTCATGGTCGGCTTTCCCCGTTCCGGCACCACTTTGCTGGATACCTTCCTGCGCGGACACGGCGATATTGCCGTCACCGAAGAGCTGCCACTGGTTCAAACGCTCGTCGGCAAGCTCGGGACCAATGGCCTGAACGAACTTTCCCGTCTCGAAAAAATATCGGGCATGAAAGCGCAAAACGCCGGAGAGGCGTATCTGCGCGAGCTACGCAAACATGCCGGAGATTCCCCTGTCCGCATCGACCGGATGCCGTTCAACATCCTGCGCGCAGGCGAGATCCTCCGCGTCTTTCCCAAGGCGAAGTTCATCCTCGCCCTGCGTGATCCGGCCGACGTAATCTTCAGTTGTTTCATGCAGAATTTCGTCATGAACGACGCCAACGCCAATTTCATGACACCGGAATCCTCGGCGGAGGTTTATGACGAAACTTTCAGTCTCTGGCAACTTTACACCGAAAAACTGGATTTCCCGTATTTCACCCTGCGCTACGAGGATGTCGTCGAGGATGCCGAAACCGCCCTGCGCCCGCTGGTCGATTTCCTCGGTCTCGACTGGGACCCCGCCATGCTCGACCACCAGAAAACCGCACAAAGCCGCGAGCGGATCAAGACCGCAAGCTATGCGCAGGTGGTCCAGCCGATCTACAAAACCGCTCTGCGCCGGTGGGAACATTACGCCGACATGATGCCCGGGGCACTCGAAACCGTCCGCCCGTGGCGCGAATATTTCGGCTACAACACGTAACGGCTGATATCGGCGGAACGGGACAGTTCGCCGAGGTGCTTCTCGACAAAGTCCGCATCCACCGTCACACTGTCGCCTGCACGGTCCGGCGCCTCGAAACTCAGGGTTTCGAACACCCGTTCCAGCACTGTATAGAGCCGCCGCGCACCGATGTTTTCCACCGACCGGTTGACCTCTGCCGCAATTTTCGCCAGCGCCGCGATGCCTTCTTCGGTGAATTCCACCGTGACCTCCTCGGTCGCCATCAGCGCCGTATACTGGCGGGTCAGGGCGTTGTCGGTTTCGGTCAGAATGCGCACGAAATCCTCCTCCGTCAGCGCCCGCAATTCCACGCGGATCGGCAGGCGGCCCTGCAATTCCGGCAGCAGGTCCGAGGGTTTGGCGATATGGAACGCCCCCGAGGCAATAAACAGGATGTGGTCGGTTTTCACCGCGCCGTATTTGGTCGAAACCGTCGTGCCCTCGATCAGCGGCAACAGGTCCCGCTGCACCCCCTCTCGCGAGACATCGGCCCCGCGGGCGTCCGAACGGGCGCAGACCTTGTCGATCTCGTCCAGAAACACGATGCCGTTCTGCTCCACCGCCTCGACCGCGCGTTTGTTGACGGTCTCCTCGTCCAGCAGCTTGTCGGCCTCTTCGGCGATCAGCAATTCGTAACTGTCCGCCACCTTCACGCGGCGCCGTTTCTTGCGCCCGCCCATGGCCGAACCGAAAATATCGCCAAGGTTCAGCATCCCCATGCCCACACCCGGCTGCCCCGGAATATCCATCATCTGCAACGGATTGGAATTGTCGGTCAGGTCCAGCTCGATCTCCTTGTCGTCCAGCAATCCCTCGCGCAGTTTCTTGCGGAACATCTCGCGGGTCTGTTCGCGCGCATCCTCGCCGGCCAACGCGTCGATCACCCGTTCCTCGGCCGCCTGATGCGCGCTGGCGTTGACCTCCTCGCGCATGTGCTCGCGCACCATCAGAATGGCGCTGTCCACCAGATCGCGAATGATCTGCTCCACATCGCGGCCGACATAACCTACCTCGGTAAACTTGGTCGCCTCGACCTTCAGGAACGGTGCCTTGGCCAGCTTCGCCAGACGGCGGCTGATCTCGGTTTTGCCGACGCCGGTCGGGCCGATCATCAGGATGTTCTTCGGATACACCTCGTCGCGCAGATCATCCGGCAGTTGCTTGCGCCGCCAGCGATTACGCAGGGCCACGGCAACGGAGCGTTTGGCATCGTTCTGGCCGATAATGAAACGGTCCAGTTCCGATACGATTTCACGCGGGGTAAGGTCGGTCATAGGGCCTCCTGATAGGGCGGTAGACGGTGTTTGAACGGAAATTCGGGCAGGATACGCATCAGGGCGGCGCGCAACTGCACCCACCATGTGCCAAGCGCGGTGATAAACGCCCCCATCAGCAACAGCGTCGCCGCGATGCTCCAGTCGCTGCCCTCGCCCGAGCCGAGCGCCCAGGCCAGAATGATACCGATATAGGCAATGCCGGCCGTCAGGAACGAGCGCCGGTCAATCACCAGCGCCACGACCGCGATCACCACCAGCGCCAGCGTCGCCAGCCCGTAACCCATGGTGCCATCAAGGTTCAGCAGGCTCAGCGCCACCACATTGACGATGGCCGGTGACGCCAGAATATGCAGCCAGAAACCGCAGGCCGACAGGCGCGAGATGCGATAGGGATCCCTGGTGTCGAAATACATACCGCCCAGAAAAGCCAGCAAGCCGAAAATCAGCATCGTCCAGGCCATGGTCGGGTTGCGGCTGATATCGAACACCCCCTCGGCGCTGCGCATGAAGGCGGTGGCGAAAATCGACTCCGGCGCGATAATGCCGGCGATAGAAAATGCGATCCCCGCACCGAAAACCCCGAACAGGAACATGGCGAAAGGCACGCGGAATTTCCGGAAATAGCCGAGCATCGCCACCGCCCCGATCGCCGAAACGGCCAGAACCCTGAAAGCGGCCTCGTCCCTTTGCACCTCCGCATCGATTAGAAAACTGCCCGCCAGCACCGCGACAGAGACCCCGAACACCGTTGCCAGCCCGATGCTCGGCAGGGTCATGCGCCGCCTGAGCGTAAAATAGAAGGCGAACAATACCGTCAGCACCGCCGAAATGGCCGCAACCGCCGCAAGGCTCTGCGTCAGCACCGCCACGCTCATGAACCCGCCATAGAGGATCCCCAGCCCGACAGTCACGAAAATCTCGGAAAACCCCTTGAACAACTCGAACGGCTCGTCCTCCGCCCCCATGTTCTGCCGATAGCCGAGGCGCTTGTTGGCGATAGCAATCAGCCCCGCCGCCTGTGCCTCGTCGATCAGTCCGGCGGCCACGCCTGCGCGGATATCGTCGGTGCTGAATTCAGGCACTGATACTCTCCACGGTCATATTGCCGTTGGTAAAGACACAGATCTCCGCCGCGATTTCCAGCGCCCGACGGGCGATCACCTCGGCGTCCTCCTCGAAATCATACATGGCACGACCGGCGGCCAGCGCATAGTTCCCGCCGGATCCGATCGCCGTCACATCGTGTTCCGGTTCCAGCACATCGCCCGCGCCGGTAATAACAAACAGGTCCTTGCCGTCCGTCACCAGCAACATCGCCTCAAGGTTTTTCAGGTATTTATCCGTGCGCCAGTCCTTGGCCAGTTCCACCGAGGCCCGCGCCAGTTGCCCCGGCGCCGCCTCCAGCTTCACTTCCAGCCGTTCCAGCAGAGTAAAGGCATCCGCCGTCGATCCGGCAAACCCGCAAACGACCTCCTGTCCGCCCGGCGCAATCCGGCGCACCTTGCGCGCCGATCCCTTGATCACCGTATTGCCGAGGCTCACCTGCCCGTCGCCGGCAATCACCACCTTGCCACCCTTGCGCACCGCCACAATCGTGGTGCCATGCCATCCGGGAAATTGGGACTTCTCGCTCATAATCCAGCCTCCGACCGTTTCGGCTCAACATAGGAACCAACGGGCCGGAATGCCAGAGGGCGCAGGCAGAAACCCGCCCGCGCCCCGCAGTATTATTCGCCGTAACCGTAGGTATCGACGACGTAATCGAGGTCCTTGTCACCACGCCCCGACAGGTTGATCAGGATCGCCTTGCCCTTGTGGTTTTTCGCCTCGCGCAGGGCAAAGGCCATCGCATGCGCGCTTTCCAGCGCGGGGATAATCCCCTCGTGCCGCGACAGTTTATAGAACGCATCGAGCGCCTCCTTGTCGTCGGCCGTGGTATAGGTCACCTTGCCGATTTTCTGCAAATGCGCATGCTCCGGCCCGACCCCCGGATAATCCAGACCCGAGGCCAGCGTGTTGACCGGTGCCGGCTCTCCGTTCTCGTCCACCAGCATCTTGGTGCGGAAACCGTGGATATCGCCGTCCTGCCCGTAGGTCAGCGTCGCGGCGTGGTCCCCCAACTTCGACGAGGTGCCAAGCGGCTCGACCCCGTAAAGGTCCACGTCCTCGTCATCCAGAAAACCCGAGAATATCCCCATGGCGTTCGATCCGCCCCCGACACAAGCGGCGACAATATCCGGCAGTTCTCCGGTCATCTCGACAAACTGTTCGCGCGACTCGACGCCGACGATTTTCTGGAAATCGCGCACCATCATCGGGAACGGGTGCGGCCCCACGACAGACCCGATGCCGAACAGCGCGGTATCCGCCTGCGCCACATAGGACCCGAAGGCGCTGTCTACCGCCTCTTTCAGCGTCTTGGCCCCTTCGCCCACCGGCACCACGGTCGCGCCCAGCAGCTTCATGCGGGTGACGTTCGGGGCTTCCTTGGCCATATCGACCTCGCCCATGTGAATCTCGCATTCCAGCCCGAAATAGGCTGCCGCCGTTGCCAGCGCCACCCCGTGCTGCCCCGCGCCGGTTTCCGCGATCAGCTTGGTCTTGCCCATGTATTTCGCCAGCAACCCCTCGGCCATGCAATGGTTCAGCTTGTGCGCGCCCGTGTGGTTCAGATCCTCGCGCTTGGCATAAATCCGTGCGCCGCCGGCCATCTCGGACAGGTTCTTGAGGAAGGAAATAGGCGTCGGCCGCCCCTGGAAATGCTTGCGGATATACCGCAGCTCGTTGATGTAGTCCGCCGACTTGGAAATCTTCTCGTAGGCTTCGACAATCTCGGCAAAATGCGGCACCAGCGGCGGCGGCAGCATCGCGCCGCCGTAGTCCCCGAAAAATCCTTCGGCATCCGGTGTGGTTTTCAAATAGGGTTTCATCGTCATCCTCCTTGTTGGGTCTGCAACAGTTGGACTCCTGCAACGGGCCTTGGCAAGAAAAAATCACGAAAAAGGCCGCGCTCCGTTATCGGAGGCGGCCTTTCGATCCGTTTCGCGCCGGTTAGTCCAGCGTGCGGGTGATTTCCTCGGTCTCGAAAATCTCGATCACATCGCCTTCGCGAATGTCCTCGTATTTCTCGAAGGCCATACCGCATTCCTGACCGGACTGCACTTCTTTCACTTCGTCCTTGAAGCGTTTCAGCGTTTTCAGCTTGCCTTCGTGGATCACCACATTGTCACGCAGCAAACGCACGCCTGCGGCACGACGGGCCACGCCCTCGGTGACGATACAACCGGCAATCTTGCCTGCACCGGTGATCTTGAAGACCTCCTTGATCTCGGCATAGCCGATAAAGGTTTCCTTGATCTCCGGCGACAGCAGCCCCGAGGCCGCTTTCTTCACGTCGTCCACCAGATCGTAGATGATGGAGTAATAGCGGATCTCCACACCCTTCTGGTTGGCGCTGTTGCGGGCCGGTGCATTGGCACGCACGTTGAAGCCGATGATCGGCGCACCAGAAGCCTCGGCCAGGGTCACATCCGATTCCGTGATCGCGCCGACGCCGGAATGCAGAACCTGCACGCGCACATCCTCGTTTCCGACCTTCTCCATCGCCTGAACGATTGCCTCGGCAGAACCCTGCACGTCGGCTTTCACCACGATGGGCAACACCGCAACATTCTCGTCGGCCTTGGCCTTGGCCAGCAACTGGTCGAGCGTCGTCGCCGTCCCGGCCGCCGCACGTTTGTCCTTGGCGACCTGCGCACGGTAGTCGGCAATCTCGCGGGCTTTCGCCTCGTTCGGAACCACGTTCAGCACATCGCCCGCCTCGGGCGTGCCGTTCAGGCCCAGAACCTCGACCGGAATCGACGGGCCGGCCTCGTTCACGCGCTCACCCTGATCGTTGATGAGCGCACGGACCTTGCCCCACTGCTCGCCAACCACAAAGATATCGCCGCGTTTCAGCGTGCCTTTCTGCACCAGAACCGTGGCGACCGGACCACGGCCCACGTCGAGCTTCGCCTCGATCACCGCGCCTTCGGCGGGACGGTCGGGGTTGGCCTTCAGTTCCAGCAACTCGGCCTGCAAAGCAATGTTCTCCAGCAGGGTATCCAGCCCCTGCCCCGTGATGGCAGAAACCTCCACATCCAGAACATCGCCAGACATTTTCTCGACGATCACCTCGTGCTGCAACAACTCGGCCCGCACCTTGTCAGGATCGGCGCCCGGTTTGTCGCATTTGTTGATCGCCACGATCATCGGCACACCGGCCGCTTTCGAGTGGGCAATCGCCTCGATGGTCTGCGGCATGACGGAGTCATCCGCCGCCACCACCAGAATGACAATATCCGTCACCTGCGCCCCGCGCGAGCGCATCGACGTAAACGCCGCATGGCCCGGCGTATCGAGGAACGTCAGCTTGGCGCCGCTGTCGGTCGTCACCTGATAGGCGCCGATGTGCTGCGTGATGCCACCGGCCTCGCCGGTCACGACGTTGGTCTTGCGGATCGCATCCAGCAGCGAGGTTTTCCCGTGGTCCACATGCCCCATGATCGTGATGATCGGCGCACGCGGTTTCAGATCTTCTTCCCTGTCCTCCTCGGCAACGATCACGTCCTCGACATCGGCATCGGAAACACGCACGACCTTGTGGCCGAATTCCTCGACAATCAGTTCGGCGGTATCCGCGTCGATGGTCTGGTTCTGCGTCGCCATGATCCCGTTGGTCATCAGCGCCTTCACCACCGCCGCGACCTTCTCGGTCATGCGGTTGGCCAGTTCCTGAACGGTGATCGCCTCGGGCACCTGCACCTCGCGCACGATCTTCTCGTGCTCGATCGGGCCACCCTGCAACTTGCGTTTCTCGCGCTCCTGACGGCGCTTCATCGCGGCCATGGACCGGTGACGGTTGCCACCTCCGCCCAGCGCCTGATTGATCGTCAGTTTGCCGGAGCGGCGACGGTCATCCCCGCCACGTCCACGCGATTGTTTCTTGTCGTCACCGCGGGGCTTCTTGCCCGACGGAGTCGGGGCCACGCGACCGGCCTCGGCACGCGCGGCCTGTGCCTGCGCTGCCGCCGGATCGACGGTATCCTCTTTTCTTGCCCGCGCCGGTTTTTCCGCCTTGGCCGCCTTTGCCTTGGCCTCCTCCTCGGCTTTCAGGCGGGCTTCCTCGGCCTCGCGCTGTTTGCGGATTTCCTTTTCCTCGGCCTCGCGTGCCTTGGCCTCTTTCTCGGCACGGCGGCGGGCACGTTCAGCCTCGCGCGCCGAACCTTCAGCCTTTTCCTTCGCCAGGCGTTCCGCTTCCTGTGCCTTGGCCGCTTCGAGCGCCTTGCGACGGCGTTCCAGTTCGGCATCGGACACCCCGACGTTGGAGGTCCGGCGCTGCACGCCACCCTTGTTCTTGGCACCACCCGGCTTGGGCACCACTACGCGCTTGCGTTTGGTTTCGACAACGACCGCTTTCGTCCGTCCGTGGCTAAAGCTCTGGCGCACCGTGCCGGAGCCGCCGCCCAGACCCAGTGTTTTGCTTTTGCCGTCGTTACCTTTAGAATCGCTCATTCCGTCTTAACCTTTCAGTGCGGGGACACCCCCGCCGTTCCGTGGCACCCTTGCGGGGCCTAATTCTTGCGCAAACCCGCCAAACGGGTTGCATCATAAAGGACTCGATCCGTGATGCCATCCCTTGTCATGGCGGCATGTATCACAGTATCTCGCCCAAAGGCCATGCCCAATTCACGACTGGTCAGGCATTCCACCAGGGTTTCCGGCCCTGCCGGCGGCCTGAGCGCCGATTTCCCGCGCTCCGACCCGTCGGATGCCTGCAGCAGAAGCACCGCCTTGTCATCCAGCAGCCAGGTCTTGACCTTCTCCAGCCCCGCCACCGCGCGACCGGCCTTGCGGCCCATGGACAGCATATCGACCACACGCCGCGCCAGCAACATTTCCACGTGGTCCGCCAGATCGGGCAACACCGTAACCTGCATCTTTGCGGCGCGGGCAAACAGCCCCTTTTCCGCCGCCTCGTTGATCAGGTCGCGATCCGCCGTCACCCACAACCCCCGCCCGGGGAGTTTTTCCAGCACATCCGGCACCACCAGACCCTCGGGCCCGACAGCAAAGCGCACCAGCCCGCCCCTGGGGGCGGATTCCCGCGTGACAATACAGCGCCTTTCGGCAGCCGCAGTGTCAGGCTTTTTACGATGCACTTCGTTCAACACGCTCTCCTTCGGACGGCCTTATATCAGGCCTCGGCCCCTGTTGCGTTTTCTTCGGCTTCAGCGGCCGCTGCGGCCTCGGCGGCGGCCTCGTCTTCGGCCAGTTGTTCTTCGGTGACCCAGCCCAGTGCCAGACGGGCGTTCATGATCAACGCCTGTGCTTCCTCCAGACCCACATCGAATTTCTCCAGCAGGCCCTCGTCCTTCACACGTTTGCCGTCAACCGTGGTGTAACCGCCCGCCAGTTCCCAATCCGCACAGCGCGCGAATTCCTCCAGCGAGGTGATCCCGTCCTCGGCCAGCGCCACGAACATCTGCGGGGTCAGCCCCTCGTAATCGAACAGGCTCTGCTCGACGCCCATCTCGCGGGCCTTCTCGATGGCCTTGGCGTTCAGCTCGTCCAGCGATTCCCGCGCACGGGCCTGCAACTCCTCGGCGGTGGATTCCTCGAACCCGTCGATAGCCAGAATTTCGTCGATGTCGATATAGGCCACTTCCTCCAGCGTCGCGAAACCTTCGGAGACCAGCAGCTGCGCCACCATCTCGTCCACGTTCATGGTTTCCATGAACAGCTTGGTGCGCTCGGCGAATTCTGCCTGACGGCGTTCGGATTCCTCGGCCTCGGTCATGATGTCGATATCCAGACCGGTGATCTGGCTGGCCAGACGCACGTTCTGCCCGCGCCGCCCGATAGCCAGCGACAGCTGGTCCTCCGGCACCACGACCTCGACGCGGTCGGCCTCCTCGTCGATCACCACCTTGGAAACCTCGGCCGGCTGCAACGCATTCACAAGGAAGGTCGCCTGATCCTCGTTCCACGGGATGATGTCGATCTTCTCGCCCTGCAACTCGTTGACCACCGCCTGCACGCGCGAGCCGCGCATACCGACACAGGCCCCGACCGGATCAATGGAATTGTCATAGGAAATCACGCCGATCTTCGCACGCGAACCGGGATCGCGGGCAACCGCCTTGATCTCGATGATCCCGTCGTAAATCTCCGGCACTTCCATCTTGAACAGCTCGGCCAGAAACTCCGGCGCGGTGCGGCTCAGGAAGATCTGCGGACCGCGAACCTCGGAACGCACGTCGCGGATATAGGCGCGCACACGGTCGCCGGTGCGGAAGGCCTCGCGGTTGATCAACTGGTCGCGGCGCAGGATCGCCTCGCCACGGCCCACGTCCACGATGACATTGCCGTATTCGACCCGCTTGACCGAACCGTTGATGATCTCGCCCACGCGGTCCTTGAATTCCTCGTATTGACGCTCGCGCTCGGCCTCGCGGACCTTCTGCATGATCACCTGCTTGGCCGACTGCGCCGCGATACGGCCGAAATCCATCGGCGGCAGCGGGTCAACCAGAACGGAGCCGATCTCGGCATCCGGATCAATCTCCTTCGCGTCTTCCAGCGTCAGCTCGGTAAAGGTGTTCTCGACCTCCTCGACCACGGTGCGGTTGCGGGTCATGGTCAGCTCGCCGGTCTTGCGGTCGATATGGGCGCGGATGTCATATTCCGCCCCGTAACGCGAACGCGCAGCCTTGCCCAGGCTTTCCTCCATCGCCTCGATCACCAGATCGGGGTCGATCAGTTTTTCGCGCGCGACCGCATCGGCGATCTGCAACAATTCCAGCCGGTTTGCACTGGTAATAGCCATGATTTATTCCTCTTCCGTGTCGGAGTCTTCGTCCGTTTCAATCTCGTCAAATGCACTCTCGTCGAGGTCGTCACCCTTGCGGGCCTTCAGACTCTCGGCGATCAATTCGTCGGTCAGCAGCAGCTTCGCCTCGACCAGCCAGTCGAAATCGAGGCCGATAGTCCCCTCGGCAATCTCGATCAGCACCTCGTTTCCCTCGACCCCGCGCAAGACACCGTTGAACCGCTTGCGCCCGTCGATCAGCTCGCTGGTCACCAGCCGGACCTCGTAGCCCTCGAAGGTCTCGAAATCCTTCAGCCGTGTCAGCGGCCGGTCGATGCCGGGGCTGGAAACCTCCAGCGCGTATTCCCCGTCGATCGGGTCCTCGACGTCGAGTATAGCAGAAAGCGCGTGCGAAATCTCGGCGCAATCATCAACGTTGATATTGCCCTCGGGCCGGTCGGCCATGATCTGCAATACGGTGTTCTTGCCGGACATCAGGCGCAGGCGGACCAGCTCGAACCCCATGTCCTCGATGACGGGGGTTACGATACCGGCCAGACGAACGTCGATGGCGGCTTTGGCGATAAGGTCGGACATATCTCTCCAGACACAAAAAAACGGGCGCGCGGCCCGTCGAATTTTCCGATGGAAGGCTGGGGTTGGAAGCCAGTCTTGCCGCTGTTGAGGGGGATATACGCCCCCGCCCGCCGGATTACAAGGCCCTATCGCGGATCAAGCCCCTTGAAGAACAGCGCCTCCAGAAACTCGCCGCCGCTTTTGATCGGGTCGGGATCGCTGTCCCCCAGCACCGCCTGCATCTGCACGGCGAAATCCGCATAATGCTGCGTCGTGGCCCAGATGGCAAACAGCAGGTGGCGCGGATCGACCTGCGCCAGCTTGCCCGCATCCATCCAGCCTTGCAGGATCGCCGCCTTTTCGTCCACCAGCGCCTTGAGCGGCCCTTTGAGTTCCGGCAGCATCCGCGGCGCACCGTTCAGGATCTCGTTGGCAAACAACCGGCTTTCGCGCGGAAAACTGCGCGAGAATTCCAGCTTCTCGCAAATATACCCCATGATCTGGCTATGGGGGTCTCCGTCCGCCGAGATCCGCTTCAACGGCTCCAGCCAAGTTTCCAGCAACCGGTTGAGCAACGTGCAATAGATTTCCTGCTTGCCGCCGAAATAATACAGCATATTGGGCTTCGACAACCCGGCCAGCGCCGCAATCTGGTCCAGCGTCGTGCCCCGGAACCCGTTTTCGGAAAACACCTGCAACGCGGCTTCGAGGATCACCTCGCGTTTTTCCCGCTGGATACGCGTTATCTTGCTGGCCACGTTCATTCCCTCGTTTTTTTCACGATACTATGGCCGCTTGACCCTTCGATCAATCTTTCTTTGCTTCCGCCACATCCTCGCCACGCACCCGCGCCATGTTGCGCTTCCAGTCCTCGGCAAAATGTTCCGCGTCGCCATAGTCGGAAAAATGCGGATAGTGCCGGTGATAGGCCGCCAGCTTGCCCGCATGTTTGATCGGGCACCAATAGGCCTCGGTCCGCGCCGCCACCTCGGACACAAAGGCCAGCAAGCCGTTGCCGTAACCGCAGTAAACGCAATTCAGTTTCTGCAGAGCGTTCAGATAGGCCAGATGGTGCCGGTCAATGACGATAAAGTCGCTGCGTTTGACTTTTTTGATACCGTAGATCGGAAAGCAGATCGCCTGATAGACAACAACCGCGATATCCAGAATGACAAACGGAATGATCAGCCCGTAGATCACCGGCGCGCTCAGCACCGTCAGTATCCCCGCCCCGCTGACATAGCGCCAGAGACCGGTCCTGAACGTCCCTTGCCATTTCAGCGCCTCTTTCCTGAACCGGATTTTCCGGTCCTCGTAGGAATAGCGGAATTTCTCCGCCTTCTCGCTGACCGCGGTTTCCAGATCGTCCTGCAACCCGCTGATCCGTTCCAGAATGGATTTGATGTTTCCGGCCATGGTCCCCTCCTGACTTTGTGTCAAACTAGCACCAAACCGCCCCGCGTTACAAATGCACCAGCCCCAGCGCATCGCGCCGGAAATAGCGCCAGTTCATCAGCACCGCGGCAAAGGACAGGCCCAGCGCCAGCCCGCTCCAGACACCGACGCCACCCATCTCCATCCGTATCCCCAGCACATAGGCCGCCGGCACCCCGATCACCCAGTAGCTGAACACCGCAATCATCATCGGCACCCGCGTATCCTTCAGGGCCCGCAACAACCCCGCGCCCAGCACCTGCAATGAATCCACCACCTGAAACGCCGCCGCCACCGCCAGCAAGGGTGCACCATAGGCGACAATATCCGCCGCATCGGGGTTCGCCTCGTCCAGATAGAGCGAGATCAGCGCCTGCGGAAACAGGATAAACACCGCTGCCGAGAACACGGCAAAGCCGACCCCCAGCACGATCACCGTCCAGCCGGCGCGCTCGATTCCCAGCGCATCCTTGCGCCCGATCGCCCGCCCCAGCCGCACGGTGCCCGCCTGCGAGAAACTCAGCGGAATCATGAAACTGATCGAGGTCACCTGCAACGCAATCCCGTGCGCGGCCAGCGGGATCGTCCCGACCCAGCCCATCATGATGGAGGCCATAGAAAACAGTCCCACCTCGGCCAGAATGGTCAGGCTGATCGGCAGGCCCAGCCGGAACACCTCGCGAAAGGCGCTCCAGTCGGCCCGCCAGAACCGTCCGAAAATCCCGTGCCGCCGAATTTCCTCGACACTCTGGCAATATAGGATGATCGCCGTGACCGACAACATATTGGTCAGCAGGCTGGCCAGCGCCGCCCCCTCCAGCCCCATCTCCGGCGCGCCGAAATTGCCGAAGATCAACGCATAGTTCAGCACCGCGTTCACAGCCACCGCCGCAATCGTCACCCACATCACGATCTGTATCCGCTCGATCGAGGCCAGATAGGACCGCAACACCGAAACAATCAGCACCGGAAACACCGACCACTGCATGATCCGCACATAATCCTGCGCCCGTGCCGACAACTCCGGCTTCTGCCCGATGGCCAGCAGGATCGCCTCGGTATTCCACAACAGCGGCATCATCAGCAGGCCATAGGCCACCACCACCCAGAACCCCATGCGCACCGCACGGCGCAGGCTGCGCTCGTCGCCCTGGCCCGCCGCCTGGCTGGCCAGCGGCATCACCGCCTGCGCCAGCCCGAAACCGACCACCAGCACCATGAAAAACACCGTCGTCGCCAGAACCGAGGCCGCCAGCGTTTCCGCCCCCAGCCAGCCGAGCATCATGGTGTCAACGAACCCGATTCCCATCTGTGCCAGTTGTGTGCCGATAATCGGCAGGCCCAGCGCCATCGTCCCGCGCAGATGCGCGGCCCAGCTGTTGTCCTGTGCCTTGCGCGGCATGGTCGGTTGCGTTGTCATGGGTCACCTTATGCGCCCGCAAATCCGGGCCATGCGACCCTATCACAATGGCGCCATCCCGCCAGCGGAAATCACCGCTCCCACTTGTTCCGCCGCCACGTCACGTTTAGGGTGCCGCGACCGAATAACCCCGAGGTTCCCATGCCCCTGACCCGCACTCTCTCCGTCGCCGGTATCATTTTTCTGCTGGACCGTATCACCAAATGGATTGTCGTCGATTACCTCGACCTCGCCAGCCGCTACTATATCGAGGTCTACCCCCCCTACATCAACTTCGCCATGGCATGGAACCGCGGCATGAACTTCGGCCTGTTCAACGGCGAGGGCGCCCTGACCCGCATCATCCTGATCGTGCTGGCCGTCGCCATCATCATCGGTGTCGCCATCTGGGTGCGCAACAAGCCGGGCTGGATGGTCCCGCTCTCCGCCGGCCTGCTGATCGGCGGGGCCATAGGAAATGTAGTGGACCGCTTCATCTACGGCGCTGTCGCCGACTTTCTGAACGTCACCTGTTGCGGCATCAACAACCCCTATGCCTTCAACATCGCCGACATCTCCATCTTTGCCGGTGCCTTTGGCCTGCTGCTGTTCGGTGACAAAAAATCATCATAAGATACACATGGCAGAATCGCGCGTTGCCATGCTAGAATTGGTGGCATGAACGCGCTGAACCACAATATACCCGAAAACCGGCAGCCGATCCGGCAACTCGACGACGCCGCAGCCAACCGCATCGCGGCGGGTGAGGTGGTCGAGCGGCCCGCCTCGGCGGTCAAGGAACTGGTGGAAAACGCCCTCGACGCGGGGGCCACGCGCATAGACATTGCCTACGCCGACGGCGGCAAGACCCTGCTGCGCGTCACCGACGACGGCCACGGCATCCCGGCGGACGAACTGCCGCTGGCCCTGTCGCGCCACGCCACGTCGAAAATCGACGGTTCCGACCTGCTCAACATCCATTCCTTCGGCTTTCGCGGCGAGGCCCTGCCCTCGCTCGGTGCCGTCGGCCGCCTGACCATCACCTCGCGTTTCGCCAACGCGGGCGAGGCAGCGCGCATCACCGTCCACGGCGGCAAAACCGGCCCGGTCGAACCCGCCGCCCTGACCCGCGGCACAGTGGTGGAACTGCGCGACCTGTTCCACGCCACACCGGCGCGCCTGAAATTCCTGCGCACCGACCGCGCCGAATCCGGTGCCATTGCCGATGTGGTCAAACGCCTCGCCATGGCCGAACCGCATACGG